>Ga0307412_10000462_pt1 | contig 24396 bp, 23 predicted proteins | sample DK1Cmetagenome_3_FD_203823 | JGI IMG/M metagenome (GOLD analysis project Ga0307412, IMG submission 203823) | Maize rhizosphere microbial communities from greenhouse at UC Davis, California, United States - DK15-C-1 | ecosystem: Host-associated > Plants > Roots > Rhizosphere > Soil | place: USA...
CCGGAGATATTGTTGTTCCAAACATGACCATTACGATCAAATAATATGTAAGCCATATTCAAAATATATTTTAATTCGAACTTTCCGTCATCTGACGAGAATTAAATATGCCCCAAGTCTTTAAATCTTAGTATTTAAAGGCTTTTTTATTTCTTTTAATTCAAATGAGCCGCATTAAAGCATTCTCCCTGGGAAGTAAATGTGCAATATTACAATTAAATAGGTTTTTTTTGAAAGTTTCGGTTTTCCTTCAGAAGAAGCCCTAAAATGATATAAACAATAGTATAATCAATCGCCCGACCCGAAAAAAGGTTAATGTGAATTTCCTTACGAAAAATCCTGAAATAAGATTGGTGTAAAGTGTAAATTATTTTTTCTTGTTCGGTATTTCCAGGAATTTCCAGTCCGTAAAGTTGTTTTATTTCATAGGATATCAAATCCGGAATCTCCCGCGGATAGGGGGAGGTATCATTGTCAAGTTTATTGTTTTCCATCTTTGTAGTTTTTGTTTTTTAATAGCTCGTTTTTAAATCAAATGAAAAAATGGCTAAGTATTTCATTCATAAGAAGGATAACTTAACCATTTTTGAGGGAATCATTTGTGTTTCATTTGTATAAAAACTTACTAATGCAAATATAAGATGGTTTTTTGATGATTTAATAAATTATTTTATAGATATTTCTCTATTTCATTGTCAATATTTGTGTACAATATGTATTCATCGCCTTTTAGCTGTAATTAATATGAAATAATTAATGTAGCTAATATTTTACTATAAAATTTTATTCCGGTTCTGCAATACCTAGAAAAATAACAACACCGTCCCCACCAGGATTATCCAATACATCTACAATGGCGGAAGGCTTCCAGTTGTTCATACACCAGAGATTTCCGGCACCGTCAATATTGGTTGAGGTAAGTCGCATAATTGGTTGGTAGCATTGCATTTGTATGGGCTCAAGCTTGGAACCCGGAATTTTCGGTTTTGTTTGAGTGCCATATAAAGGCTGTCCATTGGCAAGAGTGACTTCAGAACCGCCGCTGGGCACAGTAAGAAGCATTGCAGTTTCCGGCTTTGAAGGTTCCCGAAGCATAGTTACCCCGAAAGGACCCTGCATATCAAGTGTTACATTTTCCTTGAAATCTGTTTCATGTCCGAAATTAGCGAGAAAAACGGTTTGCTTATTGTCGATTTTCACTCCCCACGGCGCATAGGTATTAGTATCGTAATATCCTTTAACGGTTGAAAGATCATTACTAAGTATTGTTGCACGGCTGCTGCTTACCCCAACCACCACGATATCACCTTCACCGTTTATGGTAATCTGGCGTAAAGATTCATAACCTTCCTGCTTATTGGCACTTTCGGAATAGTCGCTGAACCAATAATTTTTAACAACCAAAGCATTATCCTCAATCGCTACTTTATACACTGCGGAAAAAGCACAATTATCAGGATTGTTTTTATCATAATTACCAATGCAGGATACATAAGCATTACCTTTGTTGTCAGGGGTAACATCAAATATCTTGAGATAGGGCGTTCTGCACCATTCTGGGTCTGAATCCGGTGATTTTTTTACAGGAAACTCATTACAGATCAGGGTACGTTCCGGAGTAGGTCCTTTTTCTACATCTTCTTCTTTTTCCGGTTTTAAATATACAACCACAGCACTCGGCTCGCTGTCGAAAGGATAAACTCCTACAGGTGCCGGAGCAAAAGGTTCCTGGCTGCCCACCGAAGCCATCCATAGGTTGCCATCATTATCATATTCCATACCCTGAACTCGTGAAAGGCCTAATGTAAAGCCATTTGAAGGGCTCACAGGTCTGCCGTCCTTATAATAAAAACGGGATATGCTGCCTTCCTGCGGATTGTTGAATTCTGAACCCCAGCCAAAGTTCCCGAAAGAAATATATTTTTTGTCCGGACTTATCGCTGCACCAAAGGCCACACCTAATAGACCTCCGCCCTGTACGGGTGAAAAATCTGCGGGTGTTGCATCATATTTGTACACCGGGCAATGCGTTCCGGAATCTCCTGATCCAGCACGGAAGTTATTGGCAATCCATGCATTATCATCAGCATCGAAAACAACAAAAGCAGCACCGCTTGGAATAAAATTTTTAGCTCCTGAAGAGTTGCTTTTTAAGGTAAGTGTCCAATTGTTGGGTGCTTTCTTATCCTCATCTACTTTCATAGATACCAACGAATTTTCATAGATTTCTTCCATTTCCACCAGCATTTGATAGATATTCCCGGCGTTTGTAAAAGGATCATATAATATATTACGAACCGCCTGCAGGAAATTGTTGTTCGGTTTCTCCGACGGATGCCACACATATTCCAGAAACTGATCGTAAAAAGGCTTGCCGGTATTACAGAGAGGGTTGGTCAAACAATAATAATACAAGTTGCATAAAGAGTTGAACATTGGGTAGCTGTTGGTTTCAAAGCCATTGGGGGATCGGCTGATCATATCCCCGATACGGCCTTCAGTACGGTAAATATTCTGTTTCATGCCGTACGCAATCTTCATATTACGTTCGGTGCCTTTCATCTGTACAATGCCGTCATCATTTACGGTGGTCATCCTGGCGAATGTGTAGATGGAAGCAACAGATGATTCCGGACATACTTTTACAACACCATTTACCTCCGGAAGATAAAATGTAGCCAAAAGACTAAGCGGTTTACCCTGAACGGTGTAAGCGGTATTGCCAATTGTGTATCCTTCAATCAAAACGGTTACAGCGTAATACTGGGATTCATTTTCATTAACATCAGCACTGAAAGTATTGTTTTGGAAGCCAGTTTTATTATTGACTGCCCCTACATAATTATCGACAATACCAAAAATCTGGAAACTGCCCGAAGTGATCTGCATGTTTTTCAGCTCAACACTGAATTGAATTGTTTTTGTAGTCATAAAAAAATGAGTTATGGTTATTAGTTTAGTTTTTATTTAATGCTTTAAATTTATATTTAATTTTTTACTTTAATCGAAATGGCAAATCCGCCGCTTCTCACCATTTTGAAATTGATTTTTGATTTGTTTGTGATTTTCTTTTTGTAGATGTTGTAGCTTTGAGGATTGTTGATGTAATCAGCGTCTTTTCCATCTTCATAAATTGTTGCTTCGTATTTTTTTCCTTTATCTAAAAATGAGAAATCTACCGTGTAATCACGCTTGTTTTCATCTGTAATTCCGCCCACAAACCAGTTTTCTGTGCCTTTTGCTTTTCTTGCTGTAACAATGTAATCGCCCGGCTCGGCTGATAAAATTTTTGTATCATCCCAATCCGCCGCTACATCTTTAATAAACTGAAAAGCATCCATATGCCTTTTATAATTTTCCGGTAAATCTGCCGCCATCTGAAGGGGCATGTACATCACTACATAAAGGGCGAGTTGCTTTGCCAGGGTTGTTTTTACAAAACGTTTGTCTCCAGGAAAATAATAATCCAATTTGGTCTGGAAAATCCCCGGAGTATAATCCATGGAGCCTCCGATCCACCGTGTAAACGGAAGAATGGTCTGGTGATCGGGGTTGTTTCCGTCAAAAGCTTCATGTTCAGTTCCGCGGGCTGCTTCTGCAGAAATCCAGTTAGGATAGGTTCTGCTTTCTCCTCCCGGACGCACCGATTCGTGAGAGTTGACCATGATTTTATATTCATTGGCTTTTTCAGCGATCCTGTAATAATGGTTGATCGTCCATTGCGAATAATGATGTTCGCCACGAGGAATCATATCGCCTACATAGCCCGTTTTCACGGCATCATAACCGTATTTATTCATTAATTGGAAAGCTTTATCGGCCCATCTTTCATAATTCGTTGCCGAGCCTGAAGTTTCGTGGTGCATGATGAGCTTAATTCCTTTTGAATGGGCATATCCATTCAACATTTCAATGTCAAAATCGGGATATGGCGTGATGAAATCAAAAACAAATTCTTTGTAATGGCCGAACCAATCTTCCCAGCCGATGTTCCAGCCTTCGATTAATAAGCCATCGAAGCCGTTTTCTGCCGCGAAATCAATATATTCTTTTACTTTTGTATTGTTGGCTCCATGCTTGCCATTGGGCGTTAATTTTGAAAAATCTGTTTTGTCAAGATGTACGTTTGATTGCGGTTGGCCGTATGCCCATTGAGATTTTCCGATGATCATTTCCCACCAAACACCCATGTATTTTGTCGGGTGAATATAGGAAGTATCCGTATATTTTGTTGGTTCATTAAGGTTAAACATCATTTTTGAATCCAATACTTCTTCTGCTTTCGGGGAAACGATAATCGTTCGCCACGGTGAAACGGCTGAGGTTTGGATATAACCTTTTGATCCTTGCTTGTCGGGTGTAAGATGAGTTTTAAACTTAAAATTAACGGCATCAATCTCAAGGTGGGATGCTGGGTAATTCAACACTGCGGCTTCACCAACATTGATATACAAAGGATTTTTTCCTTCTTTTTTAAGCATTAAAGGCGACTGCACCGCGTTTTTAAGTAAAGCCTGGGAAGAATGTTTGTCGAAAGCGTTATCCCATCGACTGGGAATTTCCGAGATTTTAGTTTCCTGATAGGTATATTCCTGTGATTCATAATCAGCGACGATCCACCACGCTTTCATGTCGGTTGGAAAATCGATTTCAGAATCTTCTTCCCGAATTACAAAATAGTTGAGATTTTTCTGTTGTGGAAATTCATATCTGAAACCTAATCCATCATTAAACAACCTGAATTTTACAATAATATTTCGGTCTGAAGAAGCCTGATTTAATGTAACCACCAATTCGTTGTAATGGTTAATATAATTTCTCTTTTCTCCTAAAACCGGCTGCCAGGTTTCATTTTTGGAATCTCTTTTTTCGTCGGTTTTGGTGAAATCATTATTTAGGTCATTTTTTGCATCCTCAGGTTTTGCAACTTCGGAAGCGAATTTGATAGCCGTATCCTTAAACAATCTCAATCCCAATTTGGAATCCTCCACCACTACATTCCCGTCGTATTTTAGGTTGTAATAAGGAACTCCCTGCTTCAACTGGAAATTCATTTCAAATTTTCCGTCCGGCGATTGTAAAGATTGTGCATTCACGCCAGCACAAATCGAGAACAATAATGCTCCAATTGTAATCTTTTTCATATTAAGCTATTTGGTAGCCTAAAATTAAAGAAAGTTTTGCCGAACCACAATTTTTTTTAAATGAAATCAATAATAATGTATTATTAAAATGAGCTTTGTAATCACCGTCCAAAAAACAAAATTCTACAACTCTCTAATTAATCGAAAAGTAAGGTTGATTCTTGGTTTCATGGGTTTTGCAGACTTGGCGATGCGATGTTCCCAATTCACCTGTAAATTGCCTTTCATGATCAGTAAAGAGCCGTGTGCAAGCGCAAGGCTATATTTTTGCTGATGATCATCTACTTTTCTGAAATCAAAATTTCTGGCCTGGCCGAGACTGACAGAAGCAATTACCGGGCGGTTTCCCAGCTCACTTTCTTTGTCGCGGTGCCATGCAACGGAATCGTTCCCATCACGATAAAGATTCAGTAATACGGAATTGAATTCATAGCCGGATGATTTTTCTATTTTTTGTTTTAAGGAGAGCAGCTCAGGAGTCCATTGGCTGACATTGAATTCGTTGCCTCCCAATTGGTATAATTTGCTGCTGTCTCCGTACCAGGCTGTCAGGCGTGGAGTAAGAACCGTTTTATCATACATCTTTTGGGTTCTTTGTTTCCAGGGTGCATTTTGAAGCAGGATTTCTTTAAGTTCAGTTGCTTCTTCTTCGGATAAAAAATGTTCTGTATATTCCAGCAATTCCTTTGGAAATTGGGAAAATTCATCTGAATTAAATAAGCTAAGCTGATTCATAAATTAGTATTAAAAAGAATTACCTATGAAATTTGTTCACCTAGTTGAAACGAATATATAAAGAATTTTTTTAATGATATTTAGATTAACAAAGAAAAAATGGTACAATTTATTCATTACAAAAAAATAACATCGTTTAAAATATACTTATGAATTACGAAGAAGCAAAACAATATAAAAAAGAAGCATTACAGAAAGCTGACGAATCTGTATTACAAAACTTTCACATTGTAATAACCCCTTCTGATACTGACGAAAGTGCAAAATATATTGAAGATTTTCTGAAATCACCGGAATCTTTTAATGACAAAAGCTGCCAGGATTATTGTTCCAATGATGAGTATGAAGTGGTAAGCTTTAAGAAAGATAAAGATGATTGAAATTATTCTCTTGTTTTAAATAATTGATAAATATTTTTTAAAAATTATTCACATTGTGATTGGTATCATAAAAATAGAGTTTTGTATTTGTTAAGTTTGAAATAACCAAATCCAATATAAATATGAAAATTTTGTTTTTTTATGCACTTTTCTTGTGCGTACTGGCGAGTTGTACAAAATCCGAAACACAGTACGTAGACCAGGATAATAAAAGAGAAAGCGTGAATAACAGGGCTTCTGATACTATTCAGACCTTGAATCAGATGTCGGATACACTTCAAAACAGAAGCGACAGCGCGGAGATTGAAACCGATAATGAAAATCTGCAAAAAAAGGAACAGTATGATTCCCAAAGGTAGATTAATTATCACAGGAGACAGGCAGGTTGCGGATCCGGAAGAACCATGCCGTCAGCATCTTTCGTTTGAGGAAATTTTTCAGCTTATTTCCAAAAATACGTCAGATTGTATTGAATTGATAAGCACTTCGGAAAATTCCATAAACAAATATTCGGAAATGCTTTTAAACTTAGGGTATTCTAACTTTGATTCTATCCATATTCATGAATTCCAGCCTTTGGGCGATAATTTCCACGAAAGACTTTCTAAGGCGAATGTTGTTGTATTTCTTGATAATATTCCGGAAGTCATGGAGATGCTGAACGGCTCTTCAATTCTTGATCTTTTGTACAGGAAATACCTTCTCGAAAGTAATTTTACGATAGCAGGAATAGGTAATGGAGGAATGTGTATATCAAAGCTTATCATCAAAAAAGACGGAACCAGCGTGGGGCTTGGGTTTATCAACAATTGTATAATTGATACGCAATTCGACTATAAGACAAGATTCAAAACCCTGGTACGCACCGTGATTTCAAATAATGATTGCTTAGGATTGGGGCTTACCGAAGGTATGGTTTTAATTATTGAGCAGGGAAGTCATGTTTACTGCAAAGGAAAAGGTTCCGTAATGCTGGTGAATGCGAGAAATGTAAGCAAAGATAATATCAAAGCCGTAGAAAAAGGAGCCTCTATATTTGTAAAAAACCTGAAGGGCCATATTTTAATGGACGGCTCCAGACTTAACCTGATAAACGGGGAAGTCATACAGAAAAAAATTCAGCTTAGCTTAACTTAAAAAAAATACCATTCTTAGAAAACAAATCGAAATAATTTTAACCTAAAAAATTAATTGATTATGATGCCAAAAGGAAGATTGCTAATTATAGGCGGTAAAGAAGACAGAGACGATAATGATATAGAAATGGAAGAGAAAAACAATGATTTTTCTCCAAATGAAATTCTTAAATTACTGGTAAAATCAAAGGATGACCGTATAGAAGTCATTACTACGGCAACTTCCGAGCCCGAAAGCATGCGCGAAACTTATGAAAAAACTTTTTCTGAAATAGGCTATACCAATTTTGATTTTCTGGATTTTTGTGATGATCAGATTCACACAGATTATCAGGTAAAACGAATTTCTGCCGCGAAAGCTGTGTTTTTTACGGGTGGTGATCAGGAAAGAATATGTAAAGCACTGGAACAATCAATAATAAGGAAAGTGCTGATGGAAAAATACCTCAACGAGGAGGACTTTACGATTGCAGGAACAAGCGCCGGAGCCATGTGTATGCCAAAAATTGTGATCATGGAAGCTGTAAATGGTGAAGCAATTTTAGAAAATGATATTGAGCTGGATTCCGGATTAGGTTTTATTGATAACTGTATTGTTGACACCCATTTTGTACATCGGGCGAGGTTTGGAAGGCTTGCGCATGCGGTCATACTTCATCCGGATTGTTGGGGAATCGGCTTGGGAGAAGATACGGCATTAATGATCGAAGGGGGGAGAAAGGCTACCTGCAGGGGATCCGGAATGGTTTGGCTTCTGGATGCAGAAAATATAGGACAGACCAATATTAAAACAGTGAAAAAAGGCTTTCCTATTTATGCAGAGAATCTGAAAGTACATATTCTGACAGAAAATTGCCAGTTTGATCTTAAAGAAGGAATATTTAAAGGAGACAATGAAAAAGATCGTAATTCGTAGTAATGTGAGCGGGATCGTCAGCAAATGATACGTTATTCCGATCTTTCTTTTGAATTAATTATATAAAAGATCCAGTAGAGTAAAAATAAAAACTGCAAAGCTCCGTCAATAAGGTAAACCCATTTTATGACTCCTGCCAGATAATAATACAATTCAATTATCATTAATACAGAACAGCAAAGCATAATGGAAAGAACAATGATAAGATTTCTTTTTGGGTTAAATATGAGATATACCAACAGAAGGCAATACGGCAAAAGTAATACGCTTACTGTTTTTACCAGCCAGATATCAGTTTTATCTCCTGTTACCGATAAAAAGCTTTCAAGATGGATAAACGGCCAGACGGCAGTCACGAAATAATACAAAGCCTGTAGAGCAGGAAAAATTTTATACTTTTTTTGCATATTTTAAAGGAAAAAAGCCATATAAAAAGATATATGGCTTTATTTTATAAGGTTAATCTTCTTGCTCGGCTTCAAAATTAATTGATGTTTCTGCAATTTCCGTAAGATTATAATCCGTATCTTCTTCTTCCTGAAGAGTGGCTTCCAGCAGATCAGCTGCTTTATCTTCTCCTAAAGTAATAGCAAGCTGGATGAGGCCTCCATAAGTGGCGATCTCATAATGCTCCACCTTTTGTGCTGCTATGATGAGTGCGGCATCTCGGGTCATAGAACCTTCTTCAGTAGATTTTATAACCTCCTGGCCTTCTTTTATAATCCCTTCGATAGCTTCACATTTTTTCTTTTGAGGTTTTTCATTTAATAATTTAAAAACCTTTTCCAGGCGTTTTACCTGTTTTTCTGTCTGTAATTGATGATCTTCGAAAGCATCCTTCAGCTCTTCTGTTGTCGCAGCTTCCTGCATTTCCTTCAAGGCTTTTATGATTGCTTCTTCAGCGTAATAGATATCCTTTAAGGCATCTACAAAGAATTTTTTTAAGGAAGAATCTTTTTCATTTGATGGAGTAATTGCGGAAAGTGCTTTTTCTGCAATATTACCGATTGTACTTGTTGTTTTTGCCATGATTGTTATTTGTTTTAAATTAAAAAAGATTACCCCTTTTTTTGAAAAAAGAGGTAACCAAATATCAACTATGAACTATGAATTACGACCACCTCTTGATCCTGATCTTCCTGATCCGGACGATCTTCCGCCACCGTGAGAAGCTTCACCTCCCATTCTTGCGATTCTTGTACGTTCAGCTTTACTCATGGAAGCAAAACCTCTTCTTGAAGTTCCGTCTCCTCCTGAACTAGAACCTCTTCCTCTTCCAGATCCACCATTACCACCTGATGATCCTCTTCCAGAGCCTGAACCTCCACGGCCACCGCCACCAGAGCTTCCTCTTCCTCCTCCGTGAGACGCTTCACCTCCCATTCTTGCGATTCTTGTACGTTCTGCTTTGCTCATAGACGCAAAACCTCTTCTTGAAGTTCCGTCTCCTCCAGAATTTGAACCTCTTCCTCTTCCTGATCCGCCGTTACCGCCTGATGATCCTCTTCCAGAGCCTGAACCTCCACGGCCACCACCGCCGGAATTTCCTCTTCCGCCACCTCTGTTTCCGGAAGTAAATCTTCCCTGGCTGTCTCTTTGCTGGTTACCACCGTTAGAGCCTCTTCCTCTACCTCCTCTGGAACCTCCACGACCACTGTCATCGTCTTCTTCCTCATCGTCGTAATCTTCGTCATCATAATCTTCATCCTCCTCGTCGTCGTAGTCTTCATCATCATAATCTTCTTCATCGTCATAATCCTCATCATCATATTCATTTTCATAATCTTCATAATAATCCTCATAGTCTGAGAAATCATCATCATAATCTTCGTCCTCAGACGCATCGTTGTAACCGTGGTCATATCCTAACTGATAAACTTCTTCAAGAGTTGACCTGTCTTCGTTGGAAGAGTTTCCTGAGTTGCGATTGTTTGAATTTCTAGTGCTCATAACAAAAATTTTTTAAATTAATATTTGGTGATAGTTTACAGATCAGTGACTAGTATTTGATCTGCAAAAAGTTTGGTCTTATTTTTATCTATCGAAATAGAAAATGATTTTTGAATTTTATTGCAATACTAATTGCAGAAAGAAGAATAATCGAATTTATAAACTTTATGTTCCCGAGGCTTATGAGTTGAGTCATATTTAAGGGATTTTTATACTTTAAGATTATCTTAAACTGCTATTGTATATTCGCGCTGGTGATTTCATAATAGATGGCCCATCCTGTAAATAAAATAATGATGATCCAGATCCAGAAAGGTATCGTCTGTGGAGTTTCGCTTCCATTGATGATGAAACTTTTTTGATTTCCTTTATCATAAGCATTTATCATTAAGGATAATGTACCGTCTACAACATCTTTATTTTTTAATCCTTCTATCCGGATTGCAGGCCCGTTGGCTACCGTAAAATGTATTTTCCTGATTCCTTCTCTTCCTGTCGGCGAATGGCTTACGATTTTAAGAATATGTTCCCCGTCCGCCAATTTTTTGGTATCCAGATCAAAAACAATAGGGGTATCCAATTCTGCAATGGGAGCAGGATCATCATCTATGAAGAGAAAAACTTTACTTTTATCTTTAGTCATAGTTCACGGTTTTCATTGTAAAACAGAATACTTGATATGGTTTTTGTCTTTTTCGCCCGGTTTTATCAGATATTTAACGGAAAAAATAAACGCTAAAACAGTTATTAAAACAACAATCGCTACAATAAACCAGTCCCAGTCGCTCTCCGGCCCGGTTCCGTGCGTGAGGTCTTTCGTTACTTCTGGCTGCCGAAGTTTACAGGTATCACAGGCAAATGTGTAAATTGTAAAAAAAACAGACGCCCAGGCTATGACATATTTTATTGGTATTTTCATTTTATTTAATATTATCCATTATTAGTTTTACTTCTTCTACGGTTACTTTTTTCGCGTTATTTCCCCAGCTTGTCCTTTCATGGTTAATGATTGCTGTTACATCTTGAGGGGTAAAGTTGGCGTTCGTTCCTACGGGAGGCATTGTTGCAAATTCCGGTCTTGGGTCGTAGCCTTTCATAATGATGTTTACGTACAATTCCAAGTCTCCACCAGTGACCACAGAGCTTCCTTTCAATGGAGGGAATGCTCCGGGAACACCTTCTCCGTTGCCTTGATGGCATGAGGCGCAGTTTGCGGTGTAAAGCTCTCCTCCGTCCGGAAGATTTTCGCCTCCTTCTCCTCCGGCACCTTCTTGTTTTTTTTGTTTGTATAAGAAAGCTGGTACCATTGATTTATCTGTATAATCTGTTTGTTTTAAGGATTTTAAATAAGCTACTAATTGAAGAGCCTTTGGTGTGGCTACAATTTTCTTTCTTTTATTTTTTAAAAATTTTTCAGGAACTTTTACTTCCACATCTCCGGGTTGCAGATAATCCCTTTCGATAAAAAGGAATTCGTATGACGGCATGATAGAGGCTTCAATAGCTGCTCTTGGCTGGAAAAGATGGATGAGGTGCCATTCTGCGCTTGGCTGCCTTTCCCCGATATTGGTAAGGTCTGGCCCGGCTCTTTGTGTTCCCATAAGGTTGGCTGTATTTCTCCAGAAATCTGTTCTTCTGTTAACTGCATAATCTGCCGGAATACTTGGTCTTTTCCCAAAAACATTATCCATCTCTACACTTCTCACTTGTTGTGTATGACACGCAACGCAGCCATTTTCGATGTAAACCATTTTTCCCGCTCTTTCTTCTTTAGTTAAAACTTTTGCCTGCCGCGGCAAAGGCCTGTTGATTTTCTGATTATCAAGAGCCGGAAGAACAGCAATATAAAGTGTCAGAAAAATAAAAAGACAAAGCGCCGATCCGAAAAGTATTCTATGATCATTTAAAAGCATCATATCTAAAATTTTTAAGATTTAAACTCTGTATTTCCAAATTGCCTTTTAGTAGCCAATATCTCCGCGGGCGTTCTGGGATTCCTGATATTTTCTTTCCTTCTTACCATTCGATAAAAGTTATAAGCGAAAATGATGTGCGAAATCCACATAAATGTTCCGCCGATTGCTCTCCAAAGCCAGAATGGGAGCATATTGATCACACCATCTATAAAAGGCTTTTTTTTCATCCACATCAAGCCGGTTTGCGTTCCACCGATCATTAATGCTATTACATACATCAACAACCCGATTAAGGCCAGCCAGAAATGAATTCCTACTAATAATTTCGGAGGTTCCTTTCCTGTAAGCCTCGGAATGAGTGTGTAAGAAAATCCCCAAAGCATAAAAGTGATAATCCCATACATCGTTAAATGAGAATGTGAAACGGTAAAGTCCGTAAAATGCCAAAGCAGGTTTGTATATCTGAAAGCTTCCACTGTTCCCTGAAATGATCCGGTGAAGTAAAATATAATCGCCATAAAATAAAAGGGAAGGGTATAGCTGGTTTTCAACTGGTACCATGCACCATTAAAGGTTAAAAGGAAATTAGTGGTCCCCGCGGCAACAGGAATCAGCATTCCTACACTGGCAATAATAGCTGTCGTCTGCAATCTCCACGGTATGGCACTAAAAATAAAATGATGTGTTCCGATTAAAGTGTAAAATAAAATATGCGTCCAGAATGCCAATGCCCCCAAACTGTAAGAATAAATAGGTTTGTTAAGCTGTTGCGGAAGAAAATAATACATCAGCCCGAGATTAATCATCATAAACCACATTCCGATGGCCTGGTGCATGTAATATCCCTGGGTAATGGTTTCCCCGACACCGTCCTGCCAGAAAGGGAGGTATCCCACCAAAATAACAATAACAATAAACATAAATCCCGAAATAATATACCAATTCGAGATATAAATTTCTTTGACAATCCTTTTGACAACAGGCTTAAATAAATTATGTGCAGAAACAGCTATACCGGCTCCAAAAGTAATCATGATCGGCCAAATATATTCACGGTATTCTCCGCCGCCATTATTTATTCCGGCTAATACCGTGATTGTTCCGGTAAGAACAGCGGCATTGATAAGGATCAGGGAAAGATAACCCTGTTTGATATTATAATTTTCAACATTACTTACCCTTGTCACCACATAATGTGAAAAACCTACCATCGCCAGCGATGCCCAACCCCAAAATACAGCATTGGTATGGGCGGGACGCAGCCTACCGAAACTTAGCCAGCTCGTGTGCTCTACGTCCGGTGCTACATATTTTATTCCGGCATAGAGGCCAAATGTAGTTCCCACGAGCAGCCAGAATATTGCAGTTCCTAAAAACCACAGAATAAGTCTGGTAAGCTCGGGGGATACATAATTGAGAAAGGATGAAGTTCTTCTTTTAGTAGGGAAAACCCTGAATTCTTCAACAGAGTTGATATTCCGGATGACTCCTTTTTCGTCGGAAGGTGTTAGATTTCCTGATAGCTGATTGTCGGTTTGCCCGGAGCTTAATTCTTGTTCTCTTTTTTCATATTGCTTAATTTCTTCGGGGCTGAGGTTTTTTATTTTTTTTTGAGTCTCCAAATGCTCCCTGCGCCTTAGAATATTTGAATATACCGATAAGAATTTAAGTACAACAACAACCAAACCTGCAATAATAATGATCAGCATTAAAACTATTGTGATCTGAATACCGGTCTGACTAAATAATGACGATTCTGCCATAACAAAATAGTATGGATTAATAATACACAATGATGTCTTCTAAGAGTATTTCAGTATCGATGCCTTCTTTTACAAATAACATCAACTCCGCTTTCATAAAAACATGAAAACGTACATTGCAATCTATATAAAAAGTATTATTTGCTGTTTTTGATGGAGTCTATATCATAAGCTGTACTGTCCATCGGAAGAGTATTGTCGCCGGAATCCGGTGTAATTCCTGCAGTACCCGAAACCATGCTGTCGCCGGTATTCAGACTGTCGATATTTGTTTGCTGAGGTTGCGGTTCTTTTACGCAGCTGACGACGAGGCTGCCCAGTAATAATGTTAACAATAAAGGAGATTTCATAATATTAAATTTTGTGATGTGTAGGCCAAAGATATTAAGTTGTATGATGGAATTTTATGACCGTTGTCATAACGATACATTTTATTAATATTTAAATTAAAATCAGGAAATCTCACAAAAAAAGCCTCTCATAACGAGAAGCTTCTTTATTTTTTATAATGTTATAGATAATTAAAGATAAATTTTTCTATTAATAATTTTAAGGAAATTTTCCTTTTCAAGTTTTTTCACGGCTCTTACCACGGTTTCTACTCTCAGAGCAGTCATTGAAGCCAGCTGTTGCCTTGTCAGCGGAACTTCGAAAGAAAATTTTGTCTGATCTTCGCTGAAGCTTTTAAGATAATTCAAAACTCCTGTGATTCTTACCTCAGGACGCAGGGAAGAATTGTTTTCAAGCATAATGTACTTGAAATACAACCTTTCTGACAAAAATTGATTGATATCCCTTGAAATATCAGGATTTTCGTCCAGCAATTTGAAAAAAGCAGCCTTAGGAAGCCTTAAAATACTGGACTTTTCACAAGTTACGGCATTCACAGGATATTTTTTGTCTATAAATAACAGCAATTCGCAAATACTGAGCCCCGTATCCAAAATCGCCAGAATAAGCTCTTTGCCATCATCGTTGTAATGATTTAGTTTTACTCTCCCTTCCACCAGCTGATAATAATACTTAGGAGTTTCACCTTCGTTGAAGATGGTCTGAAACGGTTCGAAAAGCTCTATTTCGGCACCGTATGATAGTAAAAGTTCTTTAGCAATTAGCATATATCTATTTTAATTGTGATAATAACAGTTGTAAAGGTTTTTCTATGCTGCCTGTTGAAGATAAAGGAGTAAAATGGCAGCTTTGTAATGATTATAAATTTTTATAATTCAAATATAATTTATTTTCTGAATTGATTACAATCATCTTTTTTATAAATAATATTTACGAAATTCGGTAAACAGATTAATTCATTTCCGATGTTTCTATTACAAATGTATCAAAACATTGACTATAATTTATGAAAAAAAAACTTTTTGACAAATTTGCGGTTCCGGCGGTATATTTTACCGAAGTCAGAAGACACTAAATAAGAATTCAAAGCAATTCAGATAAACCTAATGAAAGCTTGTTTCGGCCAAGAAACAGCGCTATAATCTATTGTTGATTGAAGAAATTCAACAAATATTTTTCTTCGGAAAAAAGATTTTCATAAGCTGAATTAATAAAAATAAATATTCAACAATTTTAAACGAACCACTTTAGAAAGTGTTTCCAAAACATATATTTTAATCAAATCATTAAATTAATATTATGAATCTTCAGAAAGATTTACTAGAATTCATAGGGAATAACCTTCAGGAGAATAATGAAACAGTTTCTATGGCGGAGAGTGTTACGGCAGGATTTTTACAATTCTCTTTTTCACAGATAAAAAGTGCTTCAAATTTCTTTAAAGGCGGAATGACAGTTTATACTTTGGAAGAAAAGGTAAAATTTTTGCATGTAGATAAAAAGGAAGCAGAACAATGCGATTGTATCTCTCAGAATATTGCAGAAACAATGGCATTAAATGTGGCAGGATTATTCAATACAGACTGGGGAATAGCCGTTACAGGTTATGCGACTCCTGTGGAAGAATCAGGTTACCAGCTGTTTGCATATTTTTCTTTTTCTTACAAAAATAAAATTGTTTTTTCTAAAAAATTGGATATCAATCCGAGAAAAGAGTCCATTAATGCTCAGTTGTGCTACAGCGAATTTATATTGGAATGCCTGAAAGTTGAAATGGAAAAACAGCTTATTCTAAAGCAGGAAAATTAATCTTAAAATCACCAAATTATAAAAATATATGGAAAACTTACAATTAAAAAATCAAAATGTCCTTATTACCGGGGCAGACAGCGGAATCGGAAAAGCTGTTGCCCTGCTTTTTGCACAGGAAGGAGCCAATATTGCCTTTGTGCATTATAATGACGATGAAGATGCAGAAAAAACCAAAAACGAAATTTTAGAAATCGGAAGAAAATCAATCGTTTTTAAAGGGGATATCAATGATTCTGAATTTTGTAAAAATGTAGTAGAAAAAACAGTTTCCGAGCTTGGAGGAATTGATATTTTAATTAATAATGCAGGAACTCAGTTTCCTGAAGAAAATATTACCGATTTAAAGGAAGAAAATATCAGGAAAACCTTCAATTCCAATATTATCGGGATGATTTTATTGACAAAAGCGGCATTTCCTTATTTAAAGGAAGGAAGTTCCATTATCAATACAACATCAGCCGTGGCTTATCTGGGACATGGAGAATTGCTGGATTATTCCGCCACCAAAGGAGCCATCGTATCTTTTACACGCTCTTTGGCTTTACAATCCAAGCCTAAGGGAATCCGGGTAAATGCAGTTGCTCCCGGGCCGGTTGCGACACCACTCACCGAAAAAACATTTGGTGAAGAGGAAGAAGATCAGAATAAACCTCCGCTGGAACGTAATGCTTCTACCGAAGAAGTTGCCACCAGCTTTTTATTTCTGGCGACAAATGCTTCAGCACAGATCACTGGACAGGTATTACACCCGAATGGGGGATTAATTATAAATGGTTAAAATTATGAACGGAGTAATAATTCAATATTTTCACTGGTATCATTCAGGAAATTTGTGGAATGAGTTTGCAGAAAAAACAGAATATTTAAAAAATCTGGGATTTACCGCGGCATGGCTTCCTCCGGCAACGAAATGCAGCCTGGGGAAAGAGGGAAGAGGGTATGATGTTTACGATTTGTATGACCTCGGGGAATTTGACCAAAAAGATGGAATCCCCACCAGATATGGCACAAAGGATGAATATCTTAACGCCATCAACAAAGCCCATGAAGCAGGAATTTCCGTTTACGCGGATATTGTGCTCAACCATAGAATGGGCGGTGATGAGGAGGAGAAAATCACGGTACACGGAGTCAACGAAGAAAACCGTAACGAAACCACTACAGATCCTATGGAAGTTTCGGCCTGTACGAAATTTACTTATCCGGGAAGGCAGGGAAAATATTCTGATTTTATTTGGGATTACCAGTGTTTCAGCGGAATAGATGTGATAAAAAAAGATGGCGAGGAAATAAAAGGAGTTTTTAAAATCCACAACGAATACGGCACGGAATGGACAGATGCAGTAAGCCATCAGTTTGGAAACTATGATTATTTGATGGGTGCAGACGTAGAATACCGCAATCCGCATGTAGTGCAGGAATTGAAGAATTGGATAAAATGGTATCTCGACACCACCAAAGTAGACGGGATGCGTTTGGATGCCCTCAAGCATCTTTCGTCCGATTTCCTGAAAGATTGGATTACTTACATTAAAACAGAGCTCAATCCGGATTGCTATGTTTTAGGTGAATTCTGGAAAGATGAAGCCGAAAAAATATCCTATTTTTCTGATAAAATGGAGGATTTAATTTCCTGTTTTGATGCGCCTTTGCATTATAATTTCTTTACAGCTTCAAAAGAGGGGAAAGACTACGATCTTACCCAAATTCTGAAAGGAAGTTTTCTGGAGAAAAAACCGGTTTTTTCAGTTTCTTTTGTTGAAAATCACGATACCCAAAAGCTACAGGCTTTGGAATCTGCCGTTCAGGATTGGTTCAAGCCATTGGCATATGCCATAATTTTATTGTCGGAAGATGCTTATCCGTGTGTCTTTTATCCGGATCTTTTCGGGGCAGAATATACTGATGAAAAAGATGGTGAGGAAATAAAAATCGTTATGCCGAAAGTTGAAGTTTTACCTTCATTATTGCAGGCAAGACAGCAGTTTGCACACGGCGAACAGGTCAATTATTTTGATCATGCCAATTGCATCGCATGGGTAAGAAAAGGGAGCCAGGAAAATAGCGGATGTGTTGTCATCATTTCCAATAGTGATGAAGGTTTTAAAGAAATTCATCTCGGAACCGAAAATGCCAATTCGAAATACATTGATGTCCTTAAACAGAGGGATCACGAGATCGTAACAGATGGAAACGGAAAAGCCACCTTCTGGGTAAATCCCGGCTCTGTAAGCCTTTGGGTAAAAGCCTGATCGTTATATTTATATTAAAATTAAAGCCTTTAAATCTTGTGTTTAAAGGCTTTTTAAATTATTTGATGATTTGCAATTCCAAATTCTTTATACGATTTAAGAAGAATCCATATTTTTGCTAAAACTAATGATTATAGAAATTAAAGGTTAGAAGTTAGCAATTTCTAAATCTCTTAATTTCTCAATCTCTTAATTATTTATTAAATGAAGAACGCATTAAGCTGGATCTTAATTTTATTTTTGACTGTCTCACTTCTCAATAACTGCTTAAATAATACTGTTAACAAAGAGATCAGGCAAAAAACCGACTTTATTGCCAGTCTGAGAAAATTATATTCTTCCGGCGATTCTTCACAATGGCCCAAGCCAATCTTAGATCAGGAATCCATACCAACTTTTTCTGAAATAGGGCATCTTCCTGACGTCGAATTTCCCAGTGATAATCAATATTCTGATGAAAAAGCATTGTTGGGAAAAACCCTTTTTTTTGATCCACGTTTATCCCGTTCCAATCAAATTGCCTGTGCAAGCTGTCACGACCCTGAGCTTGGCTGGTGCGACAACAGGACTTTTTCTTTCGGGCACGACCGACAAGCAGGGACCAGAAATGCAATGAGTATCCTGAATGTAGCGTATGCAAAATCTTTATTCTGGGACGGCAGAGCCGGATCTTTAGAAGAACAATCACAAATCCCGATTCAGGATGAAAAGGAAATGGGAGAGCACATTGATATCGCAGCGGGAAAAATTGCAAAAATAAAAGGCTATGAAGTTTTATTTCAAAAAGCATTTGGAGATAAAACCGTAACGAAAGACAGAATTTCCAAAGCTATTGCCACTTTTGAAAGGACAGTTAAAAGTTTACCCAGTAAATTTGATCAGTTTATCGATGGTAAATCAGATATTTACACGAATGATGAAGTAATGGGCTTACATCTTTTCCGTACGAAAGCCCAGTGTATGAACTGCCATAACTCGGGATATTTTTCCAACAGTTCATTTGAAAATATCGGAACTTCTTTATTGGGTGAAAAAGGAGAAGATTTGGGAAGGTATTCAGTAACAAAAAATCCGGAAGATGCAGGTAAATTCAGAGTGCCGGGTTTACGGGAGGTATCAAAAACAGGACCTTTCCTGCATAACGGATCGATGATGACCCTTACGGAAGTTATTCAGTTTTACAGCAAAGGAAATCCGGAACACAGCCAGAAACGGTCAACAATTCATGAAGGAATTACACTCACTTCCAAAAAATCCGGAATGGTAAGAATGTTGGAACTAACGGATGAAGAAATTTCTCAATTGGAAGCTTTTTTAAGAACATTATCAAGTAAAAGCGAAAAAGTCACTGTACCGGAACTTCCAAAATAATTTTTATTACAAAATATTACGGCACCTTTATAAGATGCCGCAGTATTTAATAATTAATTTATTCTTTATGATAAGGACAACCCGGAGGCGGATTTACACCGCCGTCAGTAATTGAAGCAGGTGTTGTCATACTCATTGCAGAAGGAGCGTTGAAGAATTGCTCTTCGATTATTTTTCTCTGGTCTGCAGGAATATCCTCGATTTTGCGAAGCGTATTTACCTGAATGTGTGGCCAGCTTGTCGTGCCGCCATCATTCCCGAAATCAAATTCGAAAAATATAATTTGTTCGTATTGAAGCTGAAGAATTTCTTTTCCATCTTCAATCACTGTTTCAATCCACAGACGGAAATCCACTTCAACTGTAGGCACAAATCGATTCACAAAAGGAACGTTTAAAATTCCTCCTTGCGCTCCGGTCTTCATTTTTGATGACATTTGGATAAGGACGTAGTTGGCAACATTTTGTCCGCTCAACGTATCTCTTAATCGCATATCCGGACGTACGGAATACGGATACAAATCATCAGCAAGTATTCTCTGTGTATAGATTTTGTTTGAGCCCGGATCGTTTTGATCTGTCAATGTTTCATGAACCCAGGCTGGTGCCGGTTCGTCAAGATTGATAGGATTCGTTACACTTGCTCCTGCGCCACCCATCGTCGGTGAAATAGCAAGATGATCAGGCTGCCAGGTTGCATCGCCATACGGGAATTGCGGAGCACCATTAATCAAATAATTAGAACCGCTAGGAGCGATATCTCCCAATAAAGTAATTGTACTTCCGTGAGGAATAACTCCACTTCTTGAGATAGAATAATCAGGAATAAAATAAGGACCTGTGATACCATCCATTGGCTTTATTTCCTGTGCAGGAATGATTTCATAATACTGTTGTCCTTCTTTTAATTGGCTTAAAAGGATGTATGAGGAATTACCATACTCGTCTTTTACTTCCACCAATGGCTCGTTTCTGTATTCCCCTTTATATCCGTAATTTTGGTAGTCTTCTTCAGAAAAAGCGTGAATTCCACGATCTCTTTTGATGGTTTCTTCCGTTGCAGCATAATTGTAGACATCACTTAACCAAAGGTACATTCCGTTTTCCTCGTGAATGCCCATGTATTGTAGATCTTGCTGTCCTTCTTGTTTATTAACACTTTTAATGGTTTGCTCATATTTCACTGCACCGCAAAATAATTCGCTGGCTCCACCACGGTTACGGACTCCGCCGGGAACGATTTCGAATTTCAATTTTTCAATATATTCTTCGCTGTCAAAACTGAATTTACCCGGAATTGTATTTTGATCAGTACCCGGAGAAGGCATAATCGTTGTGTGAATCCCGCTTCCTAATGATGGTCTGTCTATGTTTTTATTGTAATTCGCATTGTAGCTCACCCAAGTACCATCCAGTGCTGCTAAAACACCATAATCTACATTATTTGCTATTTCCTGTAAATTTTCTTCTCTAAAAGGTCTTACGGGATCATCGATCAAAAGTTTCGAATAACCATTCATCAATTGAGCCAAATAGCCTTTCTGCTCTTCAGGTGAAGCTTTCAAAAGTCTCGCATTAAGATCTTGAATAATCTCTTTTTTTCTTTTTAACATGGTATTAGTTTTTTATTAGTTATAATTAATGAAGTTGTTTAAACTCATAAAATATTAACCATAAAGGTGCAAAAGCTTCTCTTTTGAAACTTAAATAACCAATTTGTTATTCTTTTGTCACTTTGTGGTTAAATAAATGGGTTAATTTGAAGGATATTCAAAAGTCGGACCTGCATTGTATTGAGAATCCAAAGGTTGACTCATCAATCCGATTGCCTGTTCTTTCAGAGCATACATATACATAATGGATTTTTCGAGTTCTTTGGCATTTCCTTCCACAGCAGCCTGAATTGCGTCCAATAATTTTTTATAAGTAGCATTAAAAGCTTTTCCTTGAGCAAATAATTCCGGGTTCGACTGATAATCTGATATTTTAGGGTTCGGTTTCATCGGATAAGCTGCGCTCCAATCTACTGGAAGAGGTTTTCCGACAGGTGGAGTAGTGACAGGCATCATTCCTTCTTCATCCATAAAAGGTTCATAATTTCCACCAACATAAAAATGCTCATGAAAAACTTCCTTAAATCTGAAATAATGCGCCAGTTCCGCACCTTCTTCAAACTGCGAAGGATCTACATCAAAAATAGAATCATCGGCCCCTTCACCTTGCCCCTTTATCTCCTGGAAAACCAGAATCACGCCTGACAAATCCTCAACAGCATGTAATTTTCCGCCGCTTCCATAATATTGTTCCGGACGGATCTGTTTTGCAGGATCGCCCGTGAAGATTCCGCCTTTATTGAGTTCTTCAAAAGTCTGAGGAAGCTTTCCATTGGCCTTGTAATAGGCAATAATCTGGAAAACAACAATATAAAAGAATAATACATCGTAATATTCACCAATAGTATGAACGTTCTGCATCATGAAATCTTTCATATTTTCCAGCGTCCACAAATTATCTGTCTGATCAGTACTTTTTGATAATAAGGCTGCATTTTCAGTATCGTGGTCATATTTTGGAGCTTTTACCAAAGGACTGCTCGGACTTTCAATGGCGATAAATGTAGCGATACTGTTTGACGAAAATGTTTCCAATCCCACGTAGAAATCAACATTCATCGGTAATTTCATAGGATAAGCCGGATAATTTTGAGGTCTGTTTACGGATGGTTGAATACTCACGGCATTCATCACGTTACATACCATAATCATGTGAAGCATTTCTTCAACCGCGACACTGCGGATGATTTGCGATGCTAAAATATTAGTGCCATCTTTAATCGAATATAAGGCAGTAAGATAGGGTGGAATCGTAGAATGCTCGATAAGAATCGCAGTCTGCAACAAATCCTGTAAAATCGGGCGGTAATCTAGGTCTTTCAGATCTTTTTTAACTTCAAAATCCTGGGTTTTTGAAATTTCCGGAGTAGAAGTTATTTCTGAAGTGAATTGTGAACTTACATATTCATCAAATTCTTTAATCTGATTATTTAATAAAAGGTTTGTCAGCTTTTTGCTGTGGAATTTTAATCCTTCAATCCAATCCTGCTTATTTATTTTTGAATCGAATAATAAAGAATGCAGGGAAATAGCCTCGGCTACAATTGTATTTTTATCAAAAGAACCCTTTAATAATGTTTCTTGAGATGTTGTTTTATTGATAAGTCTTTGTCTCATTTTTCTTTTATTTTAAAATTGTTTCCAGATCATTCAAAATGGATTCTACTGAACGGATGGTAAATGCAGATAAGGTCAATGTAGGATTTGAAGTTCCCAAAGTGGTCATATTTCCTGCGCCAACAATGTATAAATTCGGGTGATCCCATGATTTGCAATAGCTGTTGGTAACGGAGTCGTCCGGATTTGAGCCCATTCTGTGTGTTCCCACGATGTGGCCCGCGCCGTTATAGGAATACCGTACATTATTGTAAATGAATGTATTGTTGTCGGTTGCGTTGTATTTAGTAAAATCTTCAATTCCGAGCCTTTCAAACATTTGGTCTGAAGCGAGTTTAGCCTGTTCCATGGCTCTCATTTCATATTCTGTAAGTTCATAATTGATAACCGGTCGCGGAATTCCCAGAACGTCAAGATATTCATTATTAATAGTTACCCTATTATTCGGGTTTGGTAATTGCTCGATCTCAAAATGGAATAAAACCTGTCTGGAAAGCCTGTCTGCCAAAGCATCCTTTAATTCAGCTCCAAAAAGACCTTGTCCCAAAAATTCTGATAAGTCCGATCCGGGTGAAAATGCCGGCCAGCTCCATCCCCAATTGTCAAGAGGTGAGATCCATGCGGAAAATTCACTCCTGAAATTCCCGTCACGGAAAGACGAAATATTGGTGGTAGAACCAGGACCTCTGTACGAATAAACGGGCTCCGGAAACAATCCCCAAGTAAGCATCACCATGTGATCCATGAGGTTTCTTCCCACCTGATCGCTTCGATTGGCGACGGTTTTTTCAACTTTTTGTCCGTTTTCAATAACGGTGTATTTTGAGTTCAACAAAATTTTGGGATTTTCAAACGCATTGGCTGCAAGAATTACTATTGAATCTTTGGTGTCAATTACTTCTTCAACAAAATCTGTTTTTTCCTTAGAAATATATCTTCTCAAATGAACTTTTGAGATCCTGTCTTTATCCTCCTGATCCACACTCAATCTGTAAACAACACTCTGTGCCTGAACCTGAATATGAGGATTTCTTTGAAGGTTATCGTTTTTATTGATTTTATAAAGTGCTTTTTTCAAGGTTTTTAATGCATTGTATTTTGCCTGAACCGGACAGATCGGTACACAAGATGCATTTCCCTCGCAACGCTCTCCCATATAAGGATTCCAGACTGAACCTAATGCTTTATATTCTTCGTTTTCGATATTATTTAATGATAATTTATATCCTGATTCTGATGGTTCTGCCTTAATTAATTTCGCTTTTCCATAGGCACTATTTGGTGTAGAATTTCTTCCCTGCGGTGACGGAACAAGCATTAATGGAAAATTATCAAAATTTAGCTGAACTGAAGTTCCTGCCAATCCTTCAATAATTTGCTGATCCATATAGCTTTGCGGGATTTCATCCATGGGAAAAACATAGTCTTTGCCATAATATTC
>Ga0307412_10000463_pt1 | contig 24305 bp, 25 predicted proteins | sample DK1Cmetagenome_3_FD_203823 | JGI IMG/M metagenome (GOLD analysis project Ga0307412, IMG submission 203823) | Maize rhizosphere microbial communities from greenhouse at UC Davis, California, United States - DK15-C-1 | ecosystem: Host-associated > Plants > Roots > Rhizosphere > Soil | place: USA...
TCTTCAATTGTTATTTTTAACATAATAAAAGTAAGATTAATTTAAATTTCAACTGTCTGTATTTCAATGTAAAGTGATATCTTGGTGTTACCAATCAAATATTATTTTATATGAAAAGAAACGTATTTTGCCTATTGATGCTGTTTTTTGTTTTTACGGCATGTAACAGAGACGATCTTCAAAACAATCCCGGCAATATTGAAGTTGTTCAAAAAGATCCTTTGACAGCAAAACAGATTAATGAAAAAATTAACGAAACCATCAAAACCAAAGGAAGATTTTCATGGAAAGAATCCTCCGATCATTTTGTATGGAGTGCAATTTTTCAGGGAAATAAAATTGCGTCTATCGGCTTTGGATCTTCGTTCGACAGAAGCTTGACACCTGACAACAAAGCTATTGAGGAAGAAATTTTAAATATTATTGAGCAGTACGAAGGAAAAGAGAGAGTTTTATTGTCTTCGGATCAATATTTAAATCAAATTGATGTTTCCATAGAAAAACAGGAAACGGTAATTGCTTTAAGAAAAATGAAAAATATCCGTTATCTGGAACCTGCAGATTACCGTTATTTTGAAAATGAAAAGAAATTTAACGGTACAGCTAAATCCAGCAGTTCATCCTCTGGATGCGGATTTGAATCAACAGCATTAAGTTCTGCAGATTACACAACTGTAACGCCAAATGCAAAAGCACCTTGGTCTTTCGCCAAACATAATATCATCAACGCGTGGAGCTACAGCACCGGAGCCGGAATAACTATTGGAGTGATTGACAGCGGTGTTTCTCCTGAACAATCTTTATTGGGAAGCAGTTTCAACAACGGGCTTTCGTCTGGAAGAACGATCAGCAAAAATGGAGTGTATGTAGATTCTGTGTGGCCGTGGAGTAGTGGATACGACGGGCCAAATGATCAGTGCGGACATGGAACAAGCATGGCTTCTGCGATGGCGGCACCAAGAAATAATCTGGGACAGCCGGTTGGTGTTGCTTACAATGCGAATCTGGTGACGTACAGAGCTGCTTCCAATGTAGTGTTGGATGGCTATCATGAGCAAAACGGTGTAAAAACTGCTTTTACAGAATTGGGAAATAACAACAATGTTAAAATCATTTCTATGTCAATGGGACACATTTTCTCTGTCGGAAAAATTGAAGATGGTGTAAAATACGCTTATTCAAAAGGAAAATTAATTTTCTGTGCAGGAGGAACTTCCACAAGTTTTACGAATTTCGTTGGGGTGATTTTCCCGGCCTGGATGTCTGAAGCACAAGCCATTACAGGAGTAAAAGAAAATACATCCAACCAAAAATGCGACGTGTGTCATTCCGGATCGGAAATTGACTTTACCTATCAGATGGAAAGAGGTTCTGGAAGTAATATTCCGGTGTTGAGTTATTACAACGGACAAACAGATTATGTCGGTGGTTCTTCAGTAGCAACGGCTTCTACAGCGGGAATTGCCGCATTGGTTTGGTCTAAAAATCCGTCATGGACGAGAGACCAAGTGTTGAACAAAATGAGACAGTCGGCAACGTATTATCCAACCCCGAATTCAGATTACGGCTACGGAAATATTAATGTTTTACAAGCTGTTCAGTAAATCAGCTTTAAAATATATTAAGAAATAGAAAGTAATGTTGTTTACAGCATTACTTTTTTTAATTCTATTAATTAAGTATTTCTACCTATGGTGAAAAATTAGTAATTGTACGCTAACATATTCATTATATGTGTAATACATTTGTCTTGTGATCACAACTTAAAACTTATAACCATGGAGACCAGAAACCATCCAAACGGGGCGAAATCCGAAAGGCCAAAAGAGTAGGAAACCAAAATATTAATCATGGAAACACAAGAATTAGTAGGAGGCTGGACAAAGTATCACACTCTTACACCAGCAGATCAAAAAGTATTTGATGAAGCAATGCGCGGATTCGTTGGAGTAAAATATACACCGCAGGAAGTATCTACACAATTGGTAAACGGTACCAACTACCGTTTTAGATGTATTGCTTCAATGCCACCTTCACAAGTAGTTTGGGAAGCAATTGTGGAAATTTATGCTCCGATTAAAGGAGAGCCGCATGTTGTTTCCATTCATAGAATCTAATTGCAGCATTTTAATTGTCATAATCGGAGGACTTATCTTCCGATTTTTTTATTTATCCTATTCTCACACTTGTCATGCTCAGCGAGCCGGCAATTAATTCATCATTAAATAAAGCCAGATTTTCGGATTTATCTTTTAAACCTAAGCTATAAATCAACGGCAAATAATGATCAGGTGTAGGAATTGCATATTGCAAAGAAGTTCCCTGTTTCTGATAATCAATAATATGTTGGAAGTTCCCGTCCAGAAGCCAGTTATTGGTTTTCTCGCGGGCTTCAATTGCCCAATCCCATCCGATTCCGACACTGTTGATATTTCGCCAGTCGATCAATCTTAAATTATGAACAATATTTCCGCTTCCGATAATTAAAACTCCTTTTTCTCGGAGTTTATGTAATCTTTTCGCTAAATCAAAATGATATTGCGGAGGTTTTGTATAATCAATACTCATCTGAATTACAGGAATATCCGCCTCAGGATACATATGTCTGATGACCGACCATGCTCCATGATCCAAGCCCCAGTTATGATCTTCCTCCACCAAAAGAGGAGCCAGAAGTTCTGCCGTTTCTCTTGCCAATTCCGGATTTCCGGGAGCAGGATATTGAACATCAAATAACGTCTGGGGAAATCCTCCAAAATCATGAATCGTTCTCGGCATATCCATCGCAGTTACCTTTGTTCCCTGAGTATACCAATGGGCAGAAATACATAAAATAGCATTCGGTTTCGGAATCTCTGTCGCCGCCTTTCGGAAGCCCTGTACAAACTGGTTTTCTTCAATAGCATTCATCGGCGAACCGTGTCCAAGAAACAGGACCGGCATTTTTTGAGTATTCCCAAAATTTTCGCTTATGTTTTGTAGATCGTTGAGGTTCATTTTCTTTTAGATTAATAGAAAAAAGAGCAAAGAACAAAGATCAATGTCTTTACTCTTTACCCTTTTATCTTTGTTCTTTTTACTTGTTCTGTTTACTCTTAAGCTTGTTTCACAAACTGCAATTCTCCGCCCAATTTTACATCTTCGCTTACCATTACACCTCCGGCTTCAAGAGCAGCATTCCAGTTTAATCCGAAATCTTTTCTGTTGATTTTTCCTTCAAAAGAGAAACCAGCTTTAGTATTTCCCCATGGATCAACGTTGATTCCGTTGAAATCTACATCCAGCGTTACAGGTTTTGTAATTCCGTTGATGGTTAAATTTCCTGTAACAGTACCGTTTAGAGCCTGAGCATCGAATGTGATGGTAGGATTTGCTTCAGCGTTAAAAAATTCTGCAGATTTCAGGTGATTATCTCTGTCTGCATTGTGCGTTGAGATAGAATCTGTCTGAATTGTTGCCGTCGTTTTAGCATTGGCAAAAGTATCGTCATCAGCTTCGATTTCTGCATTGAAATCAGTAAAGTTTCCTTTGATATTAGAAATCATCATGTGTTTTACTTTGAAAGTAATTTCACTATGCGCTGGGTCTAGGTTCCATTTTGTAGCCATTGTAATTTGTTTTTTTATTGTTATTTATAATGCAAATGTAGTTCAGAAGACAGGTGAAAGTCATTGATTTAAGATAAGAAATCACGTTCATGAAAAATATTCATCAAAATATGACACTTTAAGAAAAACTGTAAGAACAAGTATTATCCTCAATCATGTAAAACTTCCAGCCTCCAGTTCCCAACTTCCATTCTTTAGAAGCCATTTCCCGCTGTCCACTATATCTTTTTTGTTACGGCTTCCGCTTTGCTCCAGCCGCAACAAAAAAGGATGTCGTTTCTATCGGGGCTAGGGTTGTTGTATGTCATTCAACATTCCGAAAATGACCTCTTTTGTCATCATCAACAATACTTCCTTATTAAAGTAAGAATTAATTTCCACCAAAATATAAATACCATATAAAGAATCTTTTATTTTAACATTTCTTAACGAATCGTTTTTATTTCTTATTTTTGGTGAATTCAATTTTATACAATGAAATTATATAAGTTTTCTTTATTGATGCTGTTTTTGGGTGGGTCAGCTTTTGCTCAGACACAGAAATTTACGATGGCGGAAGCTGTAAACGGCTTGAGAACTAATTTAGCTGTTAAAAATATTTCTCAATTTTCATGGTCTAGTGATGGAAAGTCCTACATTCAGGCTGTAAAAGGCGGATATTTGATTACTGATTTAAAAACGAACAAGCAGGATACGCTGGTTTCATTAACTCAGTTAAACAAAAACCTGGAAGACAAAAAGCTTAAAGCAGTGCCTCAAATCAAATTTATCAGCAATTCCCGCGGATATTTTAATTCCAATGACAACATGGTCTGGGTAGAAAAGTCCGGAACCGACTGGAAAATGAGAAATTCTGTTGCATTAGATAAGGATGCTTCCAATGTGAAAGTTTTTGGAGATAATCAGACAGTTGCTTTTACAGTAAAGAATAATTTATTTGTTAATAAAAACGGAAAAACAATCGCTGTAACCAACGATTCAAATGAAAATATTCTAAACGGCGCATCCAATGTTCACAGAAATGAATTTGGGATTGATACAGGAATTTTTCCTGCTCCCAATTCTGAAAGTGTAGCCTTCTACAGAATGGATCAGACGATGGTTGCAGATTATCCGGTAATCGATTGGTCTGTAACGCCGGCGATGAACCACAATATCAAATATCCAATGGCCGGGCAAACGTCCCATCAGGTTACGTTGGGTGTTTTCAATATCAAAACTCAATCAACTACTTTCCTGAATATTGAAGGTGAAAAAGATCAGTATTTAACGGCGGTAACCTGGAGTCCGGATTCAAAATATATTTTCATAGGAGTTCTGAATAGAGGTCAGAACCACATGAAAATGAATCAGTATGACGCTGTAACAGGCGATTTCGTGAAAACTTTATTCGAAGAAACGAGCGATAAATATGTTGAGCCCCAACATCCGTTGACGTTCTTCCCGAATTCTAATACGGATTTTATCTGGCAAAGTCAGAGAACCGGTTACAATCACTTATTCCATTATAGTTTAGAAAAAGGACTGATTGCACAGATCACGAAAGGGGATTGGCTGGTTACGGATATTTTAGGTTTTAATGAAAAGAAAAAGGAAATTTATTTCACTTCCACGAAGGAAACGCCTTTGGAAAAACATTTATATAAAATCAACTGGACAAACTTCAAAATGCAGCGTTTAGACAGTGCAGAAGGTGTTCATACGGGAGTTTTGAGCGGTGACGGAAATTATCTTTACGATATCTACAGTAATGCAAACGAGCCAAGAGTTGCGAATATTATTAATACAAATACCTTAAAATTCAATAATATTTTAACTTCTGAAAATACATTAAAAAATTATCAGCGTCCGGAAATTAAAAATGTAAACCTAAAAGCAGACGACGGCACACCTTTGTTCGGAAAAATCATTCTTCCAACAAATTTTGACCCGAATAAAAAATATCCGGTAATTGTTTATTTATACAACGGGCCACATTTACAGTTGATTACAAACACTTTCCCGGCTTCCGGAAATCTTTGGTACGAATATATGGCTCAAAACGGTTACATCATTTTCACGATGGACGGAAGAGGTTCTGCGAATCGTGGTTTGAAGTTTGAGCAGGCGGTTTTTAGAAACTTAGGAACCACCGAGATGAATGACCAGATGAAAGGCGTGGAATATCTAAAATCCCTTCCTTACGTGGATTCAGAAAGAATGGGAATTCATGGATGGAGCTTTGGTGGGTTTATGACGACAAGTTTCATGCTTCGTCACCCTGAAGTTTTCAAAGTTGGGGTTGCGGGCGGACCTGTGATCGATTGGAGTATGTACGAAATCATGTACGGCGAAAGATATATGGATACGCCGCAGGAAAATCCGCAAGGATATGCAACGGCAAATCTTTTAGATAAAGTTCAGAATTTAAAAGGAAAATTATTAATGATTCACGGTGCTCAGGATGATGTGGTAGTTTGGCAGCATTCGGTGAAGTTCATCAAATCTGCGGTTGACAACGGAGTTCAGCTGGATTATTTTATGTATCCTGGGCATCCGCACAATGTCATCGGAAAAGACAGAGTGCATCTGATGCAGAAAGTGACAGATTATTTTGACTTATATTTGAAGAAATAATCTTAAAAATATACAATGAACTTAGTAAAAACAGACAGAATCCACTTTCATACATTTGATTCGTTGAGGTTCCTGTCTTTTTTATTAGTTTTCTTACGCCATTCCCCCGTTCCTGAAGATAGCATTTTGTACTATTTCTCTCATGAAGGGGGGATTGGTGTTTCTTTTTTCTTTGTGTTGAGCGGTTTTTTAATCACCTATATCCTTATTCTTGAGAAAATAAATAATCAAGGAAAAATTCCGTTAAAAAAGTTTTTTAAAAGAAGAATATTAAGAATCTGGCCATTGTACTATGCCATGGTTTTATTCGCGATGTGTACGCCTTTTATTCTCGATTTTTTTAATATTTCTTATTCGAATGAAGGATATCGGCCGAATTGGTTTTTTACGCTCACTTTTTTGGAAAATTATGTATCCATGTTCTCAAGACAGCTCCCGAATGTAGCACCATTAGCCGTGATTTGGTCACTTTGTGTGGAAGAGCATTTCTATATTTTCTGGGGACTGGCTTTTTATTGTATTTCTTTAAAAAATATTCCGAAATTACTTTTTGCGTGTATAATTTTCTCTTTTGTCATGCAGACTGTTTATGAAAAATATGATCTTAATACTTTAGATCTTTTTACGAATATTCATTTTTTTGCTTTCGGGGCAATTCCTGCTTATATTTTTGTTTTTAAGAAAAATATCATTGAAAAATTAAACCTGATTCCCGCTGTTTACAAATATGTTTATGCCGTTTCGATCATTGGAGTTATTTTAATTGTTGCCAATACAAATGCCATTCCTGATCTGAAAATAAGTTCATTTCTTTTCGCTATTTTGTTTTCTGGGTTGATTTTATTGACACTTGGAGAAAAAAATGTATTTAAAATTTCAGATAAAAGTATTTTGGCCAAATTGGGAAAATATACGTACGGTTTGTATTTGTTTCATACAATCTGCATTAGTTTATTCTTAAAAATAGGAGCTAATTTTGAATTAAATTGGATTGTAATCACTGTATTGTCATTCATTGCAACGGTAATATTCTCAGTATTATCCTATCATCTTTTTGAAAAACAATTTTTAAAACTTAAAAGTTAATCTCAATCTTACCTTAACCTCAACCTTACTTCTTATCAAAGATCAATGTTTTTGTTTTTTAGTAAACGTAATTTTGCTTAACTAAAATCAACAATATGGAATTAGGAATAGGAATGTTTGGCGATTTATCAATAGATCAGACAACCGGAAAATATAGAGATGCGGGCGTAAAAATCCGTGAAATTCTTGAGCAGGTAAAACTGATGGACGAAATTGGAATTGATGTTTTTGCAATGGGAGAACATCACCGTCCCGACTATGCGGTTTCGTCCCCGGAAATGGTTCTGGCTGCGGCTGCAAGTATTACAAAAAATATAAAATTAGCGAGCGGAGTAACGGTTTTAAGCTCATCCGAACCGGTTAAAGTTTATGAGGATTTCTCAACATTAGATTTAATTTCTGATGGTCGTGCGGAGATTTTCGTCGGAAGAGGAAGCTTTATAGAATCTTTTCCTCTTTACGGTTATTCTTTAAATGATTATGAAGAACTTTTTGATGAAAAATTAGAATTATTATTAAAAATAAACTCAGAGGAAAACGTAACCTGGTCAGGAAAGCTTCGTGCACCAATGAATAATCAAACCGTTTATCCAAGAGCAAAAAACGATGGAAAATTGTCGATCTGGAGAGCAGTTGGCGGAACTCCACAATCGGTTTTAAGTGCTGCACAATTAGGAATGCCGTTGGTTGTAGCCATTATCGGAGGAATGCCAATTCAGTTTAAAAGTTTAATTGAATTCTACAAACAGGAGTATAAAAAAGCAGGTCATGATGAATCAAAGATGCAGATTGCCGTGCATTCTCATACCTTTGTGAGTGATGATCCTAAAGTTATTGACGGATATTTCTTTAATTATAAGTCGCAGGTGGACAGAATCGGCGCATCAAGAGGCTGGGCTCCTTTTACAAAAATGCAATATGAAGGCGGAAGAGGAGAAGATGGAGCTTTATTTATTGGAAACCCGAAAGAAGTGGCAGATAAAATTGTTTATTTAAAGGAAATCTTCGGAATTACGAGATTTATCGGCCATATGGATGTGGGAGATCCTTCTCACGAAACGATGATGAAATCAATCGAATTGTTCGGGAAAGAAGTAAAACCGGTTATTAAAGATTTATAAAAATAAACCTCTTCGCGGAATTTCAACGAAGAGGTTTATTATTTAATAATTAATGTGTTAATTTTACAAAAAAATACATGCAGCAGCCATCCAAAGATCCCCTTCACGGAAAACGTCTCGATGCCATTCTTGAAGAATTGGTAGAATATTATAATGGATTTGAAAAATTAGGGGAACAGATCAATATCAAATGTTTTACAGACAATCCGAGCATTAATTCTTCCTTAAAGTTTTTACGCAAAACAGATTGGGCAAGAGCAAAAGTGGAAAGTTTGTATCTGTATGTTTTAAGACAGAAAAAACGAAATGAAACAAAAAATGGAGAGTAAAAACTGTTTGAGGTTTGGTCCCGTTTAATTATTTCAAAAACAGTATATTTGTGCCATTAATCGTGAAAGCATCACGAAAAAAAAGAAAAATATGACAATCGAAAACAATCATGTTGTAGCTGTAAGTTACGTACTTCATACAATCGAAGAGGATGGAAGTAAGATTCTTGTAGAAGAGACAACAGCAGAAAATCCACTTACATTTTTATACGGTGTAGGAATGATGATTCCAAAGTTTGAACAAAATATCCTTGGTCTAAAAGCTGGCGATAAAGCTGCTTTTGTCATTCAGCCGGAAGAAGCTTACGGTGAAAAACAGCCGGATGCCATTGCGCAATTGCCTATTGACATGTTCAAGGAATCCGGAACTCCGCCAGTGGGAGCTATTTTACCTTTATCTGATAATCAGGGAAATAATTTCCAGGCGTTTGTAGTGGAGGTATCTCCGGAAGTTGTAGTAGTAGACCTTAACCATCCGATGGCTGGGAAAGTTTTAGATTTCCAGGTGGAAATTTTAAATACGCGTCCTGCAACGGAAGAAGAATTGATGCATGGTCACGCTCATGGTATTGACGGAACCGATGCTCACTAAAAAATATTACATATATTATAGATGTCCGATTTTTATCGGGCATTTTTTTTTAATTAAATTTAATCTAAAAATTCTCCTGAAACATAATACCAGCGGTCATGCATTTTCTGAAATATTGAAAACTCATGATGAATCTGTTGGTTTCCGTCCTGATCCGTATAAAAAGCTTTAAATTCTACTTGGTTCAAAGCCGGCGTCCGGATGATTTCAAGTTTTGTCCACTGATTGATTTCTCCCCATTCCTGAAGGTCTTTTTTATTGTGATATTTCCTTTTTCCAGGCAGAGTAGTTTCCATTAAATATTCACCATTCGGAATAGCAAATGCCGAAAATCTGGAACGCATCAGTGCTTCAGCGGTTGGCGCGTGTTTTTCTCCTGTGTGATAAGGTTTACAGCATTCTTCGTATGATTTTCCTGAGCAGCAGGGACAGTTCATTTTGATTTATTTAATTTAACACAAATTTACACGAATATTTTTTTTCACAAATAACACAAATCTTGCATCAATAGGATGGGCTTTAGCCCTTTTAAGAATGTGCTTTCTAAATGGCTTTAGCCAAAATTTAAACATGTTCAAAATTGTGTTATTCATGAAATATTTGTGTAATTAGTGTTTAAACAAAAAAAAGCACTCAAATCAATGAATGCTTTTTTAAAATTTATTTAATAAAACCTCTGTTTCTCAATAAAGGTTTAATGTCCGGATCATGCCCTGTAAAATCCCTGAACGCCTGCCCAAGATCAACAGAATTACCTACAGATAAAATATATTTTCTGAAACGGTCACCATTTTCTCTGGTTAAGCCACCGTTATTTTCTATCCACTCCCATGCGTCATTATCAAGGGTTTCGGACCATAAATAAGCATAATATCCTGCAGAATAATCACCACCCCAAATATGTGCAAAATAAGGAGTATGGTAACGTGGAGGTACAGAAGCCAACGTAAACCCGTGACTTGCCAAAGATTGCTTTTCAAAATCTAAAGCAGGAATCAATTGATCTTCGCTTGTTACAGTATGCCAGTCCATATCAAGAGCGGCAGCGGAAACCAATTCCGTTGTCATATATCCTTGATTGAAGGTTGCTGCTTTTTTGATTTTATCAACCAAAGCCTGTGGAATCGGCTGTTTCGTTTCATAATGAAGAGCATAATTTTTTAAGATTGTAGGATCCAAAGCCCAGTGTTCATTGATTTGAGAAGGGAATTCTACAAAATCTCTCGGTACATTTGTTCCTGAAAGAGACGGATATTTTTGACTCGCAAACATTCCGTGGATAGAGTGACCAAACTCATGGAACATGGTAGAAACATCGTCATAACTGATTAATGAGGGTTTTCCCGGAGCCGGTTTTTGATAATTGTAACAGTTTACAATTACAGGTTTTGTTCCCAAAAGATAAGACTGCTCAACAAAATTACTCATCCACGCGCCACCGTTTTTAGAATCTCTGGTATAAAAATCCAGATAATAAATAGCGATAGATTTTCCGTCATGATCGAAAACTTCGTATGTAACCACATCCGGATGATAAGTTGGAAGATCTGTTCTCTTTTTGAATGTCAGTCCGTAGAACTTTTCTGCGGCGTAGAAAACTCCTTTTTCCAAAACGGTTGTTACTTCAAAGTAAGGCTTGATTTGATTTTCATCTAAATCGAATTTCGCTTTTCTTACCTGTTCAGCATAAAAATTCCAGTCCCAGGGCTCCACTTTGAAGCCACCTTTCTGTTGATCGATCAGATCCTGAATATCTTGTGCTTCACGTTTTGCCGTTTCTACAGCGGGTGTTGCAATTTGATTCATCAATTTCACGGCAGCAGTTGGGTTTTTTGCCATCTGATCTTGTAATTTCCATTCTGCGAAACTTTTTTTGCCTAAAACCTGAGCTTTTTTAAGTCTTAATTTTGCCAGTTTTTCAATGGTTTCTCTGGTATCGCTCGCGTCACCTTTTTCTGCCCTCAGCCAAGATGCTTTGAATAGCTTTTCTCTCGACGCCCTGTTTTTAAGGTTTTGTAAAAGAGGTTGTTGTGTTGTATTTTGTAAAGCCAGAAGATATTGTCCCGGCTTTCCTGCATTTTTGGCATCGGTTGCTGCGGCTTCAATTTCATCCGCGGAAAGACCGTCCAATTCTTTTGCATCTGTAAAGAAAACTCCGCCCTGTTTTCTGGCTTCCAGCAATTTGTTTGAGTATTGCGTAGAAAGCGAAGCCAGCTCCTGATTGATCTGCTTTAATTTTTCTTTGTCGGCCGCAGAAAGATTTGCTCCTGCGATTTCAAAGTTTTGCTTATAGTATTGTAATAATCTTTTGCTTTCAGAATCTAAACCGTTTTCAGAAATAGCTTTAATTCTCTTATAAAGATTTTCATTAAGATACATTTTATCGGAATGCGCAGCGAAAATAGGCGCGTACTGCTCATCCAAAGCTTGTAAAGTGGGATTGGTATTGGCGCTTGTAAGATTTGAAAATATAATGCGAGTTCTTTTATAGATTTCACCACTTTTTTCCAGGGCAACAATGGTATTTTCAAAAGTCGGAGCCTCAGGATTGTTGGCAATTTTCAGAATTTCGGCGTCGTGTTGCTTAAGTCCGAAATCGAAAGCCGGTTTAAAGTGTTCATCCTTAATTTTATCAAATTCGGGAGCTTCATATTGAAGGCTGCTTTTCTTCATAAAAGGATTGGATGAAAGGGAAGCATCCGGTGTCGGAACTTCCAGTTTTGTATCCGTATTTTTCATTGTGGTACAGGATTGATTAAATGCTAATGCAGAAATTAATAATACTGATGAAATCTTCTTCATAAATTATTTATTAAAGCATAAAGATATTAAAACTTAAGTTAAAATAGATTCAATTAATCAGAAAAGGTTTCCCTGAAAAAATCAGAGAAACCTCACTTTATTATATTTGGAAAATGACTATACCTGTTTCGGTTTATGTACAATAGACGGTGCTTTTCTGGTCATCAGTACAGCCAGTATTTCAAACGCTCCCACAATTACATGCGGCAGATAAACTTCTTCATGGAAACCAAACAGCCACGGTGATGCCAGTAAAAGCAGACCCGCCATAAAATCTATTGTTAAATGAATTTTGAAAGGTAACATGCGAGCCAGTGAATACTCATAATTTGTAAAAAGGCTATACACCAATGTTGATATCCCGAGTACAACAGGGATTGTCGTTGCAGCGCTGTTATCAGCAAATCCTAAAAGCCATGGGGCGGCAATTAATAGTATACCCACAAGGTAATCCAGTACGGCATGAGTTTTTGATGAAATCATAATAATATTTTTTGTAGTGTGAATCTTTTAGTTCAACTTTTGTACCATCAAAGGAAAAAATGTGGTATAAGTTATTGATTTTTAGTGCGTTTTATTTTAATTTCTATAGAAAAATTATATAAGAAAAAGCTTAATTATGATTGAAATAATATTATAATTAAAACAGATGTAATATTTTTTATAAATTAGTTGTCATTAAATAAAGACATTAACTAAAATTATAAAGCAATAAACATGAAATCACAAACTATTTTTATTTTTTCAGCCTTTGTGTTATTAGCTTCGTGTGATAAACAAGAGCGGAGGAATCATAATAATGAAAAAAATAACTGGGTAGAAAAAGTTGTTGACAAAGACAGCGGGCCAATGAGACAGAAAGAAGTAACAGGCGATTTTGACGAGATTGAAGTTTCTCAGGCAATTGAAGCTGAAATCATAAAAGCAGATGTGGAAAAAGTAGTGATCTCGGCCCCTGAAAATATTATTGATGAGGTTTTGGTGGATAATAGCGGTGGAAACCTTCACATTCATTACAAGCCGGGAATCAGGGTGATGAATTCGCACAATGTTTCTGCAAAAATTTATACTAAGGATTTCTCAAAACTAAATGCAAATTCTGCAGCAAAAATTACCGTTAAAGATAAATTTGTTCAAGAAAAAACAAATATTGAGGTTTCAAGTGCAGCATCAGTTTCCGGAGACCTGGAAGCCAATGATTTTGATATCTCTGCAGACAGCAGCAGTAATTTTACCGGAAAAGTATGGGCAGTAGATCTTGATGTGGATGCTTCATCTGCCGCCAGTATTAATATTTCAGGAAAAGCAAAGAATGTTGAGGTTACTTCTTCTTCAGGAAGTAGTATTTCTGCAGAAGATGTGCTCGCGGATCATGTAAGTGCAGAAGCTTCAAGTGGTGCGAGTGTACAGATCAGTGCGGCGGCATCCATTAAAGCAGAAGCATCATCAGGCGGAAGTGTGAATGTTTATAAAAAAGGAAATGTCACAACGATAACGAAAGAAGAAAGCAGTGGCGGAAGCGTAAGCATCCAGTAAAATTATTGTTCGGCTTCCTCATCTCCTTCATCTGATGAGGAACCTTCCCATTCTCGATTATCAAAATTAAGATTATCATAAGCTAATAATTCCTCCTCTCGTTGGAGGATTTCTTTTGTCGTAAAGAGAATAAGCTCATCTTCCTTATCTTTCATCTTGGCCAGCTTTTTTACGGAAGCTTTATCAATAGCCATAAATCTTTGTGCCAGACGCCGTGCGGCATATTTTCGCATTCCGGTTTCATGAAGGACGTCTACCGCCATATCAACGGCCGTTCCCAATGTTTCACGATAAATATTAGTAATTCCATTATTTAAATAATCATAAGCGTCAATCCTGTTTTTGGCTCGTACAAAAATTTTCACAGACGGATATTGCTCGCGGACCAGATCAGCAATGAATTTATTGTCATCAGAATCATCCAGGCATAAAACCAGAAGTTCCGCCTCTTCGATTCCGGCGGCTCTTAAAGTCGGGATCTTCGTAGCATCACCATAATATACTTTAAAACCATAACTTCTTAAAAGCTTCACACGATCAGAATCCCTGTCCAGAACGGTTGCGGAGATTTTATTCGCCTTTAGAAGCCGTCCGACCGTACTTCCGAAATGCCCGAAACCAACAATAATAATCTTCTTTTGGGAAGCATTGCTACTGAGAATATTATAATCGTGCTCACCTTCAGGGATTTCTTTGATAAATTTTGGAGTAATCAGTTTATCATTAATAATTAAAAGGAACGGAGTGATACACATCGTAATTGCTGTGACGGCCATCATCTGAGCATTGAGCTCGGGGTTTAAAAGATAAAGGCTTGAAGCATAATTAATTAATACAAAAGCGAATTCCCCAACCTGCGAAAGCGCAAAAGCATAGAATAAACTTTGTGGAGTGTCAATTTTAAAAAACTTCCCGATTAAATAAAGAACAATAAATTTTATCATTAAAACTGCAAAAACAGTACTGAAAATAAAGGTAGGATCTTTCTGGATCACATCAAAATTCATGGTGGAACCTACACTCACGAAGAAAACAGCGAGCAGCAGACCTTTAAATGGGTCGATCTGGGCTTCCAGCTCGTGGCGAAATTCACTGTTGGCCAACATCACCCCTGCAAGGAAAGCACCTAAAGCCGGCGATAATCCGATAGCGACCATCAACTCTGAAACTCCAATGACTAAAAACAGGGAAGAGGCTGTCAGAAGCTCTGTCATTCCTGTTTTTGAAATATATCTTAAAAAAGGTACAAAAACATATCGTCCCAGTAAAATTAAGATCACAACACCTAAAATCACCGTTGCAAACTGCAGCCATTCCGGTAAAGTCTGAATGATAACCTGGATATCATTATCATTATGTTTAGCTTTATAATTAGCAACAAGGGGAAGTATCGCCAAAATAGGAATTACTGCAATATCCTGAAACAAAAGCGTTGAAAATGAAGCTTCTCCGGCTAATGTTTTTAGATTGTTTTTTTCCTGTAAAGTCTGCAAAACTATTGCTGTAGAAGACAATGCAAAACACATGGCGATTGCAATTGCTTTGTCAATCCGCCAGCCGGCCCAAATGAAAACCAGGAAAAGCAATAAAATAGTAAGCAGCATTTGCGTCAGTCCCAACCCAATGATTTTCTTTCGCATTTCCCAGAATTTTCTCGGCTCCAACTCAAGGCCGACCAGAAACAGAAGCATAATAACCCCGAATTCACTGGCATGCATAATATCGTTGGCATCTTTTCCCGTTAATCGTAAAACGTAAGGTCCGATAATAATTCCACCTGCAATATATCCGATGACAGAGCTTAACCCGAATTTCCTGGCCAGCGGAACCATAATAATGGCAACGCCTAAGAAAATAAGAGTATTCATGGCTAAGCTGGTTTCCATACTTATTGATTGAGAAGTTCTGAGAATTCCTGTTTATGTAAAATAATGTCTTTTTTCGACAGTTTATTGGCTTCGTAAACGATTTTGATATTTTTAATATCGGCTTTAAAAACATTCAGAGAAACAATAAGTCCGCTGATAAGCTCTTCTACGGTGTATTTATAAGTTCCCTCTTTGCTGAAAGACCTTTCTTTTCCGCCTGTTGTGACAAGGATATGCACTTCTTTACCTTCTAATGGATTCTCTTCACCTTCTTTCAGCCAATCTCGATCAAAAACCTCATCAATCCAGAGCCTTAATAATGGTGGCATCCCAAACCAGATCAATGGAAACTGGAAAATAAAACGATCATAATTTTTTAATCTTTTCCTTTCCCGAAAAGCGGCAATATGAAAATCCGGATACTCCTCATAAAGATCCCGAAGCATAAAATGTTGGTGGCGGACATAGAAATTAATGAGCTCTACATTCGAGTTTGAGTGCTCTAAATAAGGATGCGCAAAAACTACCAACGTCTTCTTCATAAACCTGTTTTCAGTAAATTTAATGAAAAAAGTTTAAATTAAAGGTAGGTTTTGGATCGGGTTATGATTTTTTAATTAAGAATGTGAGTTTAAATTTTACAATATTTTAAATGGAAATTTTGCAAAGATTTTTTAAATTAATTGAGAATATTTTCGTTCACAAAGGCGTTTCAATCAGCAAAGATGAAAACTTTATTAATGAAAAAAATCGATCATAACTGACCGATTTTGTATTTATTTGAGTTATTTAATTAATAAAGACGAGAAATTCTACCATCCCCCCGAAGCACCCCCGCCACCGAAACTTCCGCCTCCGCCGAAGCCCCCAAATCCTCCGCCTCCACCAGAACTTCCGCCACCAAAGCCACCTCCTCCGAAGCTGCCTGGGAAAGGGAAAAAGCCACCCGGATAATTTCTGCGTCCTCTTCTGGAAAGGATAACATCGTCGTCGTCATAATTTCCGCCACCGCCGCCGCCTTTGTTTCCGAACAGAATGGCAAGAATAATGATAATTACAAAAGCAATAATAAGAACTTTAAAAATACTTGTATCACTGTTGCTTTCCTGATTCAAAGGTTTGAATTTCCCCTGAACAGCTTCCATTATGGCAGAAGTACCACGATTGATTCCCTCGTACCATTCTCCCTGCTTGAAATGCGGAGTTACGATATAATCAAGAATCTGTCCTGCAACGGAGGCCGTAAGATATTGTTCCACAGCTCTTCCTTGTTGGATAGACATGGTATGATCTTCAGTTGCAATTAAGAAAACAACCCCATTGTCAACACCTTTTTTTCCGATCCCCCATTTCTGCCCGAACATGGTTGCCAGAAAATTCACATCTTCTCCTTTGGTTGACTTGATGATTACAACTTCAATTTCCGTTGAGGTAGAATCTGCAAAAGCGATGAGCTTTTTATTAAGAGCATCTTTTTCCTGTTGGCTTAAAAGATTCGCTTCATCAAAAACAGGATAAAGGACGTTGGGTTTGGGAGGAACGGTGTATTGTGCTGATACAAAGGTGTAAAAGCAGATCAGTAAAAATGAAAATACTATTTTAAGAGAATGTAATTTCATTGGAAAGTTCGTTGTGGTTTTCTCCCGTTATCGGAAAATGTTTTTTTAATTCTAATCCTGTTTCCAGAATGCCACTTTTTAAGGCTTTATAATAATTTCCTTTGGCAAATTCAGACGTAATATAGTCGTGCAGATGATCCCAGTAAGACTGATGCACTTTTTCATGAATTCCTTTATCACCGATGATGGTAAGGTATTTTTGTTCAAAATTAACATGAAAAAGCACGGCATTTCTTTCTTTCGTTTTGTTCAGGCATAATTCTTCGAAAACTTTAAAGGCAATTTTTGCATTATCACCTTCCGTATTCGAGTCTATATGCACTCTGATCTCGCCGGTAGAGTGATCTTCCGCAGAATGAATAGCTTCCACGAGGGAAGCTATTTGCTGATTTGTTAAGAATTTATTATCCATTATTCTGAGAATACTTCAGGTGCTTTCTGAGCTCCTGCATCTGCTTTGAAATAAGGTTTTTCTTTAAAGTTTGTAAAATTCGCCAGAATATTATTCGGGAAAGTTTTAATCGATGTATTATAATCCTGAGCTGCTTCGTTGTAGTAAACGGTTTCCGTTCTGACACTGTTTTCGATTGCAGTATACTCTCTTTGGAAATTGATGTATTGCTGATCCGCTTTTAGGTTCGGATATTGCTCCACAACCGCCATTAATCTGCTCAATGCACCTGTCAATTCACCCTGTGCAGCCTGGAATCTGGCGATATCCTGCTCCGTCATATTCGTGGGATCTACATTGATAGATGTAGCTTTGGAACGAGCTTCGATTACTCTTGTAAGTGTTTCCTGCTCAAATTTGGAATAAGATTTTACCGTTCTTTCCAGATTCGGGATAAGGTTTGCTCTTTTTTGGTAAACGGTTTCTACGTTTGACCATTTTGTATTTACAGTTTGTTCTTTTGTCACAAAACTATTGTAGCCGCTTTTTCCCCAGAAGAATAGTACCGCAACAATGATAAGGAGAGCAATACCGATGGTTCCGGCGCTCAGACAGCCCTTGTTTTTCATAGTTTATTTTTTTTTTAATTTTTTGTGCTAATCAAATATACAAATTATGTGCTAATTTTGTAAAAAATATTTTAATGACAACAATAGTCGTGGCAATGGGGGAGAAGAACGAAATTGGTTTTAAAAATCAGTTGCTTTGGCATCTTCCGAAAGATCTGAAACACTTTAAAGATATTACTTCGGGGCATCCGATAATCATGGGCAGGAAAACTTATGAAAGCATCGGGAAACCGCTTCCGAACCGTACAAACATTGTTGTGTCCAGACAAAAAGACTGGTTTGAAGAGGGTATTCTGATTGTAGGGAGCATTAAAGAGGCTATGAAATTTGCCAAAAAGATTGACGAGGAAGTTTTCGTTATCGGTGGTGGAAATATTTACGAGCAGACCATGGATGTTGTTGACAAGCTTGAGGTTACACTGGTAAAGGCTGATCTTAAAGCAGATACTTATTTTCCTAAAATTGACCCTAAAGTCTGGAAAAAAGTAGAAGAGGTATGTCATGAAAAAGACGAAAAAAATCAATATGATTTTTGTTTTCAACGATTTGAGAAAATCAAAAGTGAATAGTTGTTAAAATCTAGCTTCCAACTTCTAGCTTCTAACCTCTAATTTCTTTATCTTTGCATTTCTAAAATTTAATAATGAATAAGTACATAAAAATTGTAATTGCGGCGGTTCTTATACTTTTAGGACTTTATCTGATGATCTTTACAAGAAATCTTGGCTGGGGAATCGTGATTTTCCTTCTGGCCTCATCGCCTATTTTACTTTTCTTTAAAAATGAATATATCTTATTGGCTTTCTGGCAATTGAGAAAACAAAATATGGCCGGGGCGGCAGAATGGCTTACGAAAATTAAGAATTATGAATCTCAGCTTCATAAATCTCAATATGGTTATTACCATTATTTATTGGGATTGACACAAGCTCAGGATCACCCGACAAAAGTAGAGCCTTTAATGAAAAAAGCTTTGGAATATGGCTTAAATATGAAGCATGACCGAGCAATGGCAACCTTAAACCTTGCGGCAGCAGCTATTTCTAAAGGAAGAAAGCAGGAAGGGCAAAAACTGTTGGAAGAAGCAAAAAGACTGGACAGCGCGGGAATGATGACGGATCAGATCAAAATGATGAAAGATCAGCTGAAAATGCCAACCATGCAAAAGCATATGCACAATCCGAATATGAGACAAAGAGGAGGAAAAATAAGATAACCTCTTTTAAAAAAATATAAAGGCAGAAATTAATACTTTCTGCCTTTTTTTGTGAATTTTATTCTTTAATAACTTTTATAGTTTTGGAGGAACTGTTTTATAAGGATTGATTTTACTGTATTAAATCACATTTCAGCACTGTGGCCCTGACCATAAAATTTCGGAATCTGCCAGTGATATTTCACGGCTAATGTTCTAATGCCCACAATTAATAAAATCGTAAAAATTTGAATAATTGTATAAGAAAGTGTAGTAAATTTTGTTAAAAGTAAAAATGCCGAACCTCCTACAATACATGCCGTAGCATAGATTTCTTTCCTGAAAATCAAAGGAATTCTATTGAGTAAAATATCCCGGATGATACCTCCGAAACAACCCGTAATTGTTCCCAGGCCAATGCATATCAAAGGGTGTATATCAGCATTTAAGCCCTTTTGAACACCAATTATCGTAAATAATCCAAGTCCGAAACTATCAAAAATAAATAAAGTTACCTTAAAGTTTTTTTCAAATGATTTAAATACCATCGTGAAAATACTGGTAAGAATAATCAGGGCACAGGTTAAAAGATCATGCATCCAAAAAACGGGGATGTCTAACAATAAATCTCTCACAGTTCCGCCACCAACGGAAGTAACGAAAGCGATAATCAATACTCCAAACGGGTCAAGGCGTTTCTGCATCGCAGCAAAACTCCCCGACATCGAAAAGGAGATCGTTCCAAGGACTTCTATGGCAAAATTGAACTGTTCGTGCATATTTTATGAATGATAAATGATAATTAATAAATGATTTCTTCTTAAGCAAATAGTCTACCATTCATCAATTATCATTTACCACTTATTATTGATTACTCATTTTCAATTCTCACTGAATCCGGAACCAGCAATCCGTATTCCCCGCCGTGGTTTATAATTTCCCTCACAATGCTGCTGCTGATGAAAGATTTTCCGGATGAGGTCAATAAAAATACGGTTTCTAATTTCCTGTGAGCCAATGTTCTATTGGTATGGGCAATTGCTTTTTCAAATTCAAAGTCGGCCGGATTTCTCAAGCCACGAAGAATGTATTGCGCATTCTTTTCAAAGCAGAAATCAACGGTTAAACCTTCAAAATAATCTACTTCCACATTCGGAAATTCGGCAACGGAATTTTGGATAAATTCCATTCTTTTTTCCAGCGGAAACATGTATTTTTTTTGTGAATTCTGCCCAATTGCAATAATTAATTTATCAAAAAGCGGAGCCGCCCTTTCTATAATATCATAATGTCCTAAAGTAATAGGATCAAAAGATCCTGGGAAAACAGCAATTTTCATGCGGATAAAAGTTATAAGTTATGAGTTATAAATTATAAGTTGCAATTGTGAATGGTGAACTGTAAATTTACATTCTGCCATTATCAATTATACTAATTTCTAACTTCTAATTACTAATTTCTAAATTTATGTAAAGCTTTTTCAACCTCATTTCCACAAAGGTCTTTAATGGAAATTCCGTAGATTTTCGCTTGTTGAGGTAAAATGCTCGCAGGAGAGAACCCCGGATTTGTATTCATTTCCAACATATATGGAATACCATCCATTAAAATAAATTCACTTCTGGAAAAACCACTCATTCCAAGAGAATTATAAGCTCTTTTTGAGATTTCTTCTACGCGGATTCTTGTTTCGTCGTCGATTCTTGCGGGAGTAATTTCTTCTGAAGCTCCTTCATATTTTGCTTCATAATCGAAGAACTCATTTTGAGGAACAATTTCGGTAATTCCTAAAACGATGGTTTCGCCTTTATAATCGATTACGCCTACGGAAACTTCCATTCCGTCAAGGAAACTTTCAATTAAAATTTCATCATCTTCTTTAAATGCAACTTCTGTCGCAGCAATTAATTCTGATTTGTCTTTTACCTTTGAAATTCCCAGAGAAGAACCGGATTGATTAGGTTTTACGAAAACCGGAAGCCCCAGATCTTCTACAATTTCATCAACGTTAATTTTTTCTCCTTTTCTTAAATAAACGCTTTTTGCAGAAGGAATTCCGTATTTTGAAAGTACGGCCAATGTATCTTTTTTATTGAATGTTAAAGCACTTTGATAAAAATCACAGCCGGTATATTTCTGTCCGATCGCGTCCCAATAGGCCTGAAGAATTCCGTTTTCACCCGGTGTTCCGTGAATAATATTGAAGCAGACATCGAATTTTAATATTTTATCATCCAATGTTACAGAAAAGTCACCCTTATTTACTGCATATTTTTTATCACTTTCACCTAAAAAATACCATTCCTCTTTAAGGATAACTACTTTATATACGTCGTAAAGATCTCTGTCTAAAGAATCGTAAATCAATTGTCCGCTTTTTAATGATACAACGTATTCGTCTGAATAGCCTCCCATTACTACGGCAACACTTTTTTTGCTCATAAACTTTTATAGTATCAATTAAGGCAAATTTAATGATTTTATATAATGGTCAACCGCAAATTCGGAAATTTTAAAATCAAAAGTGAAATGTGTTAAATAAAAAGCACATTCTAAAATTATTAATTATATTTGCTGTCTAATTATAGTAATTTTAAGTATGCTTAAATCACTTTTCAATTGGAAAGTTTTACTGAACTTAGTCGTAGCCATCGGCGTTTTTGTGGGGTTGGTCTGGCTTACGTTCCGCTGGTTGGAAAACCATACGCACCACGGTCAGGAAATTCCAGTTCCTAATATTGTAAACAAATCTGTGCAGGAAGCCATCAAAATATTGGATGACTCAGGATTGGAATACGAAGTAGATAGTTTTAAGTATGATCCTAAATACAGGCCTTTTCAGGTATTACAGGTATATCCGGCTCCGGGTTCCCGTGTAAAAGACGGTAGAGCTATTCAGTTAAAAGTAAATCCTAGAACTTGGGCGAGAGTTGAAGTTCCGGATGTAATCAATAAATATTCAGGCCTTGCATTCCAGAGATTGGAACAGGTAGGATTGAAGGTGGGAGATACCCTTTTTGAACCGAGTATCCAAAAAGATGCGGTTTTAAGAATTTTATTTAAAGGTACACCCGTAAAACCTAAAACAAAACTTCCGAGATTCTCCGTAGTAGATGTTGTAATTGGCTCCGGCCCGATGAGAAATATCGCAATTCCTAATGTAGTAGGATTAACGGTAAAAGAGGCAAGAGCAGTGATTGCAAGAAATATGTTTGAAATAGGTATTGTAGAGCATGAGGACGGAGGTAAGGATGAATCTGATATTATTTATTATCAGGATCCTGCTGCCGGAGACGTGCGGGATCAGGGGATGCAGATTGACCTTTGGGCAAGTAAGAAAACACCGGCTGAGCTGAGTGCAAAAATCGACCAGTTGAATTCTATCTACAGAATGAAGGTGGATACGGGATTGCCGCCAATTCAGTATCATGAAATTCCGGCACATCAGGAACCTGTTTATGATGCTCCGGCAAATATTCCGGCTCCGGCTCCGAAAAGGGAAACTCCGAAGCCTGCAGAAACAAAAACAGAGACACCGAAAACCACAGCTGCAAAACCGACAGCTTCTACAACGGACAACAAACCGAAAACAACTGCCAATAATACAGGCAGCACCACTTCAAATAAAACTGCTACAACAACACAAAAACCTGCAGAAAAGCCAAAAGCTAAAAAAGTGGTCGTAGAATAAAAAATAATTATTATTAAGAATACAGGCTTCAACTTTCATTATGTTGAAGCCTTTTGTATAAAAGATAAAACAATGACAGAAGATAACGAAGATTTTATTGATGAAGAATTATTAGACCAAAACAGTATCGATAATATTGATATTGATGAGGAAAATAAAGGGTTGTACGAGCATCTCAATATCACTGTTGAAAAAAGTCAGGAACCTCTAAGGATAGATAAATTCTTAATGATTTATCGCCAAAACTCCTCAAGGAATAAGATTTCACAAACCTGCAGAGCTGGAAACGTTATTGTAAACGGAACAGCTGTTAAACAAAATTACCGCGTAAAGCCCGGGGATCAGGTTTCTGTTTTGCTGGCACATCCGCCAAGGGAAAATGTCATTATTCCGCAAAATATTCCTATAAACATTATATACGAAGATGATGATTTGGTCGTTGTTGATAAAGAACCAGGAATGGTCGTTCATCCCGGATTTGGAAATTGGGACGGAACATTGGTCAACGCTTTGGCTTATCATTTTGAACAGAATCATGAAAAGTCTGATCTCGACAGAGTAGGGCTTGTTCACAGAATCGATAAAGACACTTCAGGACTTTTGGTAATTGCAAAAAATGAATATGCTTTAAGCTTTCTAGCGAAACAGTTCTTCGAAAGGAAAACAAAAAGATTGTACTGGGCTTTTGTTTGGGGAAATGTACAGGATGATGAAGGCACCATAAGAGGTCATATAGGCCGTCACCCCAAAAACAGGATGCAGATGCACACTTATGAAGACGGAAGTCAGGGAAAGCATGCTGTAACTCATTTTAAAGTTTTGGAAAGATTTAAATATATGACTTGGGTGGAGTGTAAGCTGGAAACGGGGAGAACTCATCAGATCAGAGCACATTTCAAACATATCGGTCATACGCTGTTTAATGATGAAAGATATGAAGGGCATACGCCTCTTAGAGGAGTCAATCTGCCTAAGTATAAGCAGTTTATAAAAAATGTTTTTGAAATTTTACCAAGACATGCGCTCCATGCCCATACTTTAGGATTTATACATCCTACTACGAAGAAAGAATTATATTTTGAGAGCCCAATGCCGAAAGATATGGCGGATGCCGTAAAAAAATGGAGAAATTATTTAGAAAACTAAAAATATATTGAGAATTTTTTTATATTTGTTGAATTGAAATCAAGATTTGTTATGAGAAAACTATATGCTATCGTAT
>Ga0307412_10000464_pt1 | contig 24263 bp, 25 predicted proteins | sample DK1Cmetagenome_3_FD_203823 | JGI IMG/M metagenome (GOLD analysis project Ga0307412, IMG submission 203823) | Maize rhizosphere microbial communities from greenhouse at UC Davis, California, United States - DK15-C-1 | ecosystem: Host-associated > Plants > Roots > Rhizosphere > Soil | place: USA...
CCGGTAGAGACCACGAAGAACGCCAGGCTGCACGCTGAGCCTGGCGTAAAAAAAGCGCCCTGCAATGCTGGGCGCTTTTTCTTTTGCCGCATCGGTTCGCGGCAGCCAAGTTGCTGCCCCGCTTCTTGTTGGAAGACACGAAAAGTGAAAAACGCAGCGTTGATTTCAAACGCATTTTTCAGTTTCCGTGTCGCAACGTTCTCGGAATGCGCCACCATTATTGAAAAAATCCCGCAGTCTCGCCACGAAAAGTGAAAAATTCGTGCAGCTCACGAGAGATCGTCCGCGACGGTTTCGCGGGTGGCTCGCTGAAGGCTGGTGGCAACGACCTGCTCGTAGCTTCTCATTAGTTGAAGCGCTACTGTCCAGACGGGTCAAGAGATTTCGGTTGCCTCGGCCCACACCCTATCGAAAAAAGATTCCCGGGCCTTGTTGAACACGGCGCTTGAGTGCAGACCCACCGTGGACTCTATCCGCGCAGTCTTGCCGAAGTCGGCGCTGGAAACCCAGACCGTGTCCGGTGCCACAAGCACGACCTTGGCATTGTTGTTGCTGTGCAGTGCGATGCGAACTTCGGGGAAGCGGCGCTTGAGCATCCTCGCCTCCTCTTGCGCGCCGACGTTTGCGATGATGAAGATGTCTCGGGGGCGCTTGCCCAAGGTCTGGGAGATGTATTCCGCGTCCGGAAGGGACCCGGTCATGATCAGGATAGGGCCGATGACGCGTGCAATTTGCGACAAACGCTTGTTCCACGAGCTGGTGCAGATGGACATCTTCGCGTCTTCGCAGGAGAAAGCGAAGCCGCCACTGTCGTTGCTGAAAATCATGCAGTGCTTTGAATCTGTGAAGGATGACCCGCGAGAAGAACCTTCGGGTCCGGGCGGGATGTGGCAAGTTAGCCGTCGCGTCGAATCGCGGTGTGACCGTCGGTGTCGCGCTGGAGCTTTGGCCGAAGAGGGACTTTCGAGGACGATCTACAGCGAAACGAGCGCGTCCTCGACGTTCTCAACTCCACCGTGCAGGCTGCAGCCAGTTACAAAGGCACCTTGTCAGGGTGACGATGAAACCGTTGCAGTTCACTTCAGGCACACCGAAGCGCGAACGCAGCATCACGAATGTCGACAGCGCGCCGGGCTCACCACTTCATGCGCAACCCCAGCGAGCCTTGCACCGTGCTCTTCACCTTCGCATCGCCACCCGAGGCCCAGAGCTTGCCGACCTCGCCGTAGATGCTGGTTGTCTGGTTCAGCGCCAGCGTGAGGCCGCCGGCCAATTCGCTGAACGTCGAGCCGGTGCGGCCCGTGATGTCGGCGGCACCCGCCGGTCCGATGAATCGGGCCACGTCGGCACCGCTGCTCGCCTTGTAGAGGTTGAACCGGCCGTACGGTTGCAGCGTGCCAAGGCCCGTGGCCACCTCGCCCTTCAGCCGCACGCCAACGCGCGCGATCCAGCCGTCATCGCTGTCCTGCCGCACGTTCGCGCCGGAGATCGCAATGGTGTCCAGGCTGAGGCGCTGGTGAATCAGTTGCACTTGCGGCTCGATCTTCCAGCCGCTCGCGCCCATCGCAAAGGACTGTCCCACTTCGATGGACGCCATCAGGCTGTCGCCCTTGCCGCCGCTGCGCAGTGCCGACTGGGGTTCGACGGTGTAGCGGTGGCGTCCGGCCTGCAGCACGGCATCGGCGTAGAAGCCCGAATCGGCGGTCCAGGTGCCGTAGACGCCCAGGTACTGGCTGCGCAGGTCGTTGGAGCCGACGGCCAGGTCGGCGATGCCGCTTGCAAAGCCGTTGACGCGGATGCGGCCATCGAGCTGGCCGACGTACACGCCGGCGCGCCAGTTCGATGTGGCGAACAGGTCGGTGCCGGCTTGGAAGCCCTTGACGTTGCCCTTGCTGTGCGGGTTGACGGTGCCTTGCTGGTGGATGTCGATGTCGGCGGCGATCACGCGGCCCCAGGCGCGGCGCTCGCTGCCGCTCGAGGCGGCGCCGGCAACCTTGACATCGTCGTCGCCGATGCGCTGGTGCAGGTTGCCGATCATCGTCAGGTCCATCTGGCGCAGCTGGCTGGGCAGTGCGGACAGCAGCGGAACTTCGGCGCGGTAGGTGGGCACCTGCACGGTGATGGTGCCTGCGGTGCCGCCCGTGCCTGTCGAGGGCGTCGTCGGTGTGACAGGTGTGGTCACAGTCGTCGTCGAGCGCAGGTACCAGTTCTCGCCGGCGCCGCTCGCGTCCGCCGCATGCAGCCGGTACTCGTAGGCGCCCGCGTCGACATGGCCGCCGCTCAGTGCGAAGGCGTCCTTGCTGGTCTGCGCGGTGGTGGTGGCGCCATTGAGGGCCGAGATCACCTCGATGCCGTTGCCGGTGGTCAGCGCGCCCAGCCCCCCGAGCTGGCTGATCTGCACGCTGGTCTTGCCGCTGGCCGAGGCGCTCGCGCCGTCGAGCACCAGCCGGTCGCTCACGCTGGAGCTGTCGCCCAGGAAAGTGCCCAGCCGCAGCACGCCGTTGTTGCCCACATAGGCGCCGTTGACGGTGAGGGTCGTGCCCGGAGTGGTGCCCACCGTCGAGACCGTGCCGCTGTTGGCCAGCGAAGCGACCGTCTGGCTGAAGCCCGCCAAGTCGAGCGTGGCGCCGCTTGCCACGATGTGTGCCGAGGCCGCGCTGAAGGTGCCGGTGGCACCGGCCCTCAGTGTGCCTTCGGCCACATTGGTGGCGCCGGTATAGGTGTTGGCGCCCGAGAGCGTGAGCGTGCCGCTGCCCAGCTTGGTGATGAAGCCGCCGCCGCTGATGTTGCCGCTGAGCGTTTCGCTGAAGGCGCCGGTGTCGATGATCGGATCGTTGTTGCCGGTCAGTTCAATGGCGTTGGCGAGGTTCAGGCCGTCGGCCACAAAGCCGAGCGTGGTGCCGTCGTCCATGGCCAGCGTGCCGGTGCCCAGCGCCAGGCTGTGGCCGACGTTCAATCGGCCTTCCTTGAGCGCGGTGCCGCCGCTGTAGCTGTTGGCCGCGGTCAGCGTCGTGGTGCCGGCGCCCTGCTTCACCAGCGAGCCCGTGCCGCTGATGGTGCCCGAGAGCAGCAGCGCATCCGAGCGGTTGACGGCCAGCGTCGCGTTGTTCACCACGTCGCCCACGATGCTGCCCGAGGTGCCGCCGTTGCCCAGCTGCAATGTGCCCGCGCTGATGGTGGTGCCGCCGGCGTAGCTGTTGTCGGCGGTGAGGATCGTCGTGCCCGAGCCGGCCTGCACGAATGCGCCGCTTCCACTGATGGTGCCCGACAGCGTCAGCGCGTCCGAGCGGTTCACGGTCAGCGTCGCGTTGTCGACGATGTTGCCTTGTACCGCGCCCGTGGTACCGCCATTGCCGAGCTGCAGCGTTCCCGCAGAAATGGTGGTGAGGCCGGTGAATGCCTGGTCCGTGGTCAGCGTGAGGACACCCGCGCCCGTCTTCTCGATGCCGCCGGAGCCGGTGACAAGCCCGGTGTACGTTGCGTCGGTCGGCTGGGCGAAGCGCACGAGCCCTGCATTGCCGATGGCCAGGGGCGCGAACTCTGCCGTGCTTTGCAGGACGCCAGCCGCTGCGACATTCATGCTGCCCGTGTAGGTGCTGGCGTTGGCGCCCAGGATCAGGGTGCCGCCATTCACGGTCGTGCTGGTGATGCCCGATCCCGGCAGCGCGACATTGAAGGTCCAGATGCCGGCATTGCTCTGCAGCGTCTGGAAGCCGCTCAGGGAAAGGGGCGCAAAGGTCGATGTCGCGCCATCTTCGCTCTCGAGCGTGAGCAGGTTGGCACCGCCGCCCCCATTGATGTTGCCGGTGATCTTCGAGCCCGTGAAGGCATGCAAGGCATCGTTTCCGTTGGCGAAGTTGAGCGATCCGATGACGCTGCCCTTGTTGGTGAAGTCGACGGCCGAGGTGCCGTTGGCGCCGAACACCGTCGCGGTGCCCGGGTTGCTGCTGCCCGCCACATAGCCCGCTTCCATCGTGCCGGTGTTGAGGATGGTGTTGTTGCCGGAGTTCGCTTGGAACCAGATCGCCGCATGGGTCGACCGCACGGTGCCGTGATTGATGATCGTGTTGCCGCTACCGACAGGATTGACAGCCTCCGAATTGGAGGCGGTTCCATCGGCGAAGACGTCGGCACCCTGCTCGATGGTGAGGGTGCTGTTGCTGTTGAACTCGATGGTGTTGGCACCGATGCCGCCCGGGTACTGGCTGTTGCCGTTGCCGGAACTGTTCTGGACCGTGGCGCCGCCGCGAACCGTGATGACGGCATTGTTGCCAAGGCTGATCGCCGAGGTGTTGCCCGTGCTGATCAACGCACCCGACTGCACATCCACCGACGTGTTGGCAGCCGTGGCCGGCCCGGTTCCGACCGTGGTGGCCTGCGTTCCGCCTGTCGCACCGCAGGTGATGGCCGCACCTGTAGCCACGCAATCGGCCGCTGCAGGCATGGACAAAGTGGCCAAGGCCAGGGCGACCGTTACGCCTGCCACGCTGGCGGCGCTGCTTGCCTTCGCGTGACCGCGGCTCAACTCCGAGGCGACCGTCCACGCTGCAAGCGCGTCATTCCACACGATACGAAATACTTTGTTCATGATGTTCCTGGTTGGTCCGCCGCCGCGGTGGAGTGGCGCTGTACCAATCAGGAGCAGAAGTCCGGCATTGCCGAACAAGCCCTCTGTGCCGGAGCGCCGAGCGTGAGCGCGCGAGCTTATGTAACAAGGAGCCGGCTGGGGCTAACCATTGTTAACTTCAGGACTCATTCCATTAACTAGTTCACAAATGAGGTGCTATTTAGTATTCATGACAGAAGTCTCGGGCCGGGCGACAAGCGCTGGGAGCCCGCCCCCGGGGCCTAACGGGCCGCACGCCCGTTCGGGCGGCCAACCCAGCTGGGCAGCACCACGCGCTGCGCGGCATGCTCGGCTGGCGCCACGCCTTCGGTGACACGAGGCCCACCAGCACGCATGCGTTTGCGAGAAGCATCCCGTTCACGCACGCGGGCGTGCCGCCCGGAACGTGGCGGGTGGTGGAGGCGCGCGTGGACATGCAGCTGCGGCCGAACCTGGCGCTGGGGGCTTCCTACTCAGGCAGTTCGGCGGCGAGCTGAAGGACCACGGGTGTAAGGCGAGCCTGAACTGGCGTTCTTAGGAGCGGACACGCGGGCTGCTCGGCCGTGCATCGAGGCCGGTACTTGCGCTCTGCGGCTATGTTCTATCAACGGCGGCTCTGGAGCGGCGCTGCGGCACTGAAAGCACAGTGCCGCGTACCGCGTCGGGCCACGGCGCCCCGTCCTTCAGTCAGGTCGTCCGCGCGCCTGCAGGCCGCTGCTTCCAAACTGATGCACGATCTCCGGAACTCCCGGGTCAACAACCATGACAGACGACAGCACACCCATTTCCGACGGGCACTCCCTTGAATACCGCGGGTTCCGCTTTGAGCTTCGCGCGGAGCCCGTGCTTGGCGGCTATCAGCCCATCGTTGTTGTTGTCCGGACGCCTGCGGATGAGGAAGAGACACAACTGCCCAACGACACGGAGGAGATCGTGTATGGGACCGAGGCTGAGGCAACCCGGCATGCGGAGCAACAGGCCATGCGCTGGGTTCATGACCGCACGGGCGACGGGCAAGCGCAGTTCTAAGAAGCACAGCAGGCATGCGGCATCCCCCCAGATCGCGGAAGCCCGCCGTCTCGCCCGCAGCGAAGGTCTCGGTCCAGCGCTAGACAGCGCAAGCTCGTCTTTGGTGAGATCGCTTTTCGCCGGACTCGCTCGCGTTCTGCAATGCGCGCAGCGCCGGCATCACGCCATGACCCTGTTGCCGGTCGAGTTCGCGCCGGGCACGCAGCGCAACACCCACCTTCGTAAACGCCCACTTATGGTGGGTTGGCGGCGAACCTGAGGCGCATCCGCGATCAACATCTGTCGGCGCCAAGCTAGGGCCTTCCAGAACGAGACGCGCAGCTCATGTGCGGCGCTGGTCGGCAGTGGGCCGCGAGGTCGGAGCGGATGAACTGGTCGACCTTGGACTTCGTTGAGTGTGTCGGGGCTACGTTGAGTTTGGCCGCGAGCGCTGGGGACGCAGGAGCTACGCCCTCATTGCGGAATGGAGCCGCCGCGGCACAGCTTCCGGGGGAGAACGTACCGGGTGCGAATGTGATCTCCCGCGTTGCCCTTGCCCACAACTGAGTACGAGTCTCCTAGAGTGGCGCATAGCTCCGCCACTCGAAATCCGTATTCGAGCAACGCCGGGTCCATCGGCCCGCCGACGTCTAGCAAGCCGAGTTCGACGGCGATGCGCCTGAACTCCGTTGACGCGTTGCACTTCTCTTCATTGCAGTTGACATGGCCTTCTTCCATCGTGAGCTCCTGTGGGCTAAAGGAGGTTATCGGGCATGCCGGGGAGCCACGTAGTAGGCGGGCACCGGAATCTCTGCCCGGGATCATGCGCATCTACCGGCCCAAATGGCCCACTCACCATCTGCCGGCCCGCGCGTGAGCACGAAAAAGCCCGCACGAGGCGGGCTTTGGAATTTGGTCGTGAACTCTCACGCGGTCCACGGTTACGGCAAATTTTCACTTGCGGAAGCCACCTGTTGTTTTTCTCGTCGTAGTGACTTCGACGCGCCGGTGTGAGATTCGGCTTGACTGGCCAGTCAACGCCCGAAACTTGGCTCGGGCAGTGCGGATTATACCGGGGGCGGGGATGCGTCAGCGGAGCGCGGGATATCGGTCCTGAGGCACCACTCAAAGAATCGATCGAGTTCATTCGATTTATCGAACAGTGCGTCGGCACCCAGTTCCAGACTGCGACGTCGCATCTCGACGGTGGGATAGTTCGTCAAGACGACGACCCGCTGGTGCGAAGCGCGCTCGTTGCAGGTTCGCAATACCGTGAGGCCCGAGCCTTCGCGAAGGAAGAGGTCCACCACAGCCAAGTCCCAAGTATCGCCAAGCTTTTCCAGGACCTCGAGCGCTTCGCCTGCCGTCTCGGCAACCGCGACAACTTCCGCATCGGCAAGATCAGCCAGCGCCGGGATCAGCGCATCTCTGATGGTGTTGCTGTCTTCGATGAGAACCGTCTGGAGCGACATGGCCTTGGAGCGCGGTGCTCTGTTCGATTTGTTGCGATAGATTGCTGACTGTGAGCGGTTATACGTGACGGCAGAATCGGGCATGTAGGTCGAAAGCTTGATTTTGCGGCGGCGGCTGAGTCGTTGCCATGCGCCCGTTACCATAGGCTTTCCAGACTGAAAGGTGTGTCATGAGCAGCTCGTCCTCCGCTCCTCCCGCCGAAGATTCCGCTACCGTGGTCAAGGCTCTCGAAAAGAGCAAGCAGGCCACCGAAACGATCCGGGAAGTTGCCGACGATCTCGCGGTGGTCCACACGGTGCTGGACACCGAAGTGCCGAAAGAGACGCTGCACCCCGATGTCGGCCAAGCCATCGAGCAAACAGACCAGCTCGAAGACAAGCTGAGGGCCGCCGAGGAAAAGCTGAAAACGGCGAATGAGACGCTTGAACAGCAGGTGGCCTCGAAAGGCGCTTAAGCCCTCTGGAGATGTGACGCCGTCTGCACTTCCCGCGCAGGCAGCGTTGAAGCTGGCGCGGGCTCTGGCACGTCCTCGATCTTCGCGATCTCGGCATGCCCATATTCCGTGATGCGCCTCACAGTGGCCGCCCGTGACGGGGCGTACCGGCCTGTGGCTTCCAGCGCCCCAATCTCGGCTTCGACCAAGCCTGTCGCTGTAAGCACCGAGACATAGCGGACTTCTCCAGGTTCGAAAACTCGAACAGGAAACTCTTCATGCTGCAACTGCAGCAAAAACCACAGCGGCATCCGGTTCCCCAAGCGGGTTCTGGCGTGCTCGGTCCTCAAGCGCTTCGCTTCCGCGCGCAGCCACTGAGCGTCTTCTGAGAGCTGTCTCACGACCGCATTAAGCGCGGCGATCCTTTCCGCCAAAACGGACGGGGTCTCGGGGTGATCTAAATCATTCATCATCAAACTGAAATGTGATAAGTTCACATTGATCGTACTGTTGGTTACGGTTGGACTGCTTGGTAGTTTCCAGAATCCTCGGTCGAAACCGACTGTGCTGCACGCCGGACAACTCTCACCAGGTACGTTGTGAACTCTTCTTGGGTGTCTAGAAATGATTCGAACCGGTGCTGTTCTCGGCAAAGAAGCGGGTTTGGCCACACTGCGCGAGCTTCTCCATGAAGCAGAGCACGGCGCTTTGAATTGCATGGCGCTGCGCGTGTATCGCGCAGACGGCGGCTCAGATGACCTCGTGCTGGGAGGGAGCGCGGCAGAACAGGCCAAAGCGCTGGGCGACCTCCTCGCGATGGAGGAGCCGAGTGCGAGGAGCGTCCGTTCATCAGGACGCCCCACGTTCGGTTCACCGAAGCAGGCGCCCTCGCGTTGAACGATGCCAGGGCACACCCGTAACTTGGTGCCTGCTCTTCGGGAGTTCGACTTGCTGCGGTCCGCAGGTTAGACGCGTCCATGGGGACAACCTTCGGACCCTCAGACCAGTTTCACTATGGGGACTGGACCTTCGATCTCTACTTCATTCAAGCAGTAGATCCAGGCTACTTCTGTGGGGTCGCAGATATCTCGCGCGCTCGCGCGCATCGATGCAAGCTGGTTTTGAACAGACCGGCGACCACTCGCGCCGAAGGGGTGGCGTTGCTGCGAGCTCAATGTCTTGACTGGGTGGCTGCCCAGGAATCGCCTCCGCGGAGCGGAAATAAGCTGCCCTTGCGGAAGTAATCCGACTTTGTTGGCAGGGGCGATACCCGGTTTTCGCTGGCCGTGGTGGTCGGCTACGATGCCTCGCATGGGAACAAATCACATCTGAGGTTTGCATGAACCACTCGCTCCGCCCCTTGGCGCTGCTGGTTTTTCTGACCAGCGCCGTGCCGCCCGCCATGGCCGACCCTCACAAAGACGAAGGCGGCCACGGCCGCAAAGGCCGGCATGCGCAAATGCAAGGGTCACGCTGCGCGCGCGTCGCGGGAGGTGCCGGTCTATCACCGCCCCCCGCCCGGCGTGATCGTCCAACCTCCCGCCATCGTCATCGAGCCGCCACGGTGGTAATCCGGCCGTAAGCGCTCAGCACTTCCCTTGACTCCCACGGAACTGGCGTGACCCGGAAAAGCACGGTCCTCAGTAAAGAGGCTACCGTCGCGACGTTGCGCGAACTCCTGCACGAGGCGCAGTTCGGTTCGTTGAACTGCATGGTGCTTCGCGTCTTTCGCTCCGATGGCGGTTGGGAAGATCTCGTGCTCGGGGGAACGGAGGAAAAACGGGCAAAGGCGCAGGCGCTCTGGCGTGACATCTCGGAGCCGAGCTTTCCGGTCGTACGAATGACCCTCAGCGCACCAGCGTCTGCCGCCGCCCTGGCTACCGGCAAGGCGGCCGCGTTGCTGGCCGAGGCCATCGAGGCCGCCCATCGCTCGAAGCCGAATGTCACCGTCTGGATCGAGGTGACCCAGCCGGACATGCCGCCGTTCGTTGCTGAAGCAATGGACAGGCTCGCCGGGCGCGGAGCGGGGATCGTGGTGACGCACGCCACGCCGGATGCGATGCATTGCTCTCATCCGCCGGGTGGGCAACTGCCGCCGGAACTTCAGGAGCGACTTGCCAAGGCGAGCAGAGCAGGGGCGGTGTGGCATCCCCTTGCGCAGGAGCCTGTGCCCGGCATTGGCATCTGAGATTCTTCGGCGTCATCTCACTTCTGACTACCGCAGCCACGTTGGCCAAGCGCATCTCACCATGCTTGTCGCAGACGAGTGTCGCGTGGGGCAGTGCATACTTCTTCATCCGCAAGCCAGCGCCGGATAGCACCAAGCGATGCTGACGCTCAGCTTCTTGAAGACATCACTCCACGAGGCACCTCGCAGGAATACTCGGTGATCAAATTGGCGGCAAAAAGTCTCCACGCGGCGGGGCAGGACTTGCCCGGGAACGGCGTTGACCACGTCGCAACACGGGTTGAGCAATTCGTTAGCGGGCCGTCTTAGACCCGTTGGACCCGGTGCTCTTCGCATCTTGTCTGCGCGATAGCCGGTCGGGGGGCTCATTGGTCGAGCCCGCTTGTACAGGTCCGTTGTCCGAGGTTGACACACCGTCGATACAACTTTCAACTGGAAGGCCCGCAGCCGTGGTTCGGGCGATCGCATCAGCCACGGCTTCACTAGCCACCTTGTTGAAGCGACCGGTCAGAACATAGTCTTTGAAAGATAGCGGCAAGATCGGCTCCTTCGTCAAAGATTGTAAAAGCTGGCGGTTTCTCTAGCTCACTTAGGCGGGCGGAGATGCAGGTTATGACTTGTCGTTGTACGCTGGCCAGATGGGCAGGTCTTCGCCAGGGAGATCGGCTCGTCGGTAGAAGTACTGCCTTCCTCCATCCACATCCGGCCCAGTCACAGGGAGGGCGGGAAGTTGTTTGAGCAGCGTTCGGACCGACGTGTTTCGGGACTTCGCAAGCTGCTTCAAGGGCACGAACTCGTCACTGAACGCCTGAAGGCTGCTCAGCGAAATCCGCTTGAGGACGTGGTGATAGGTGGGAATCAAGTCGGCAGCGAGCAACTTTCGACTGACCAGATCGTAGACAACGTCAGCCTTCAATCCCAGCATACAAGCAGCAACTGCAGGGGTCACCCATCTGGCCTGACTACGACGATGTGAATCGAGGCGCCGTTTCGCCGCGTTCTCAGGAAATGTTAAATCTCCCAGCCGTGCCCCTGTAGGCAGAAAACAATCGATCTCCTTGCTCTGTACTGCAGCGAACAGGAAGCGCTCATCATCGGATGACAGGCGCCAAAATCGAAAAATCTGATTCAAGGTTATCGTCACGTGCTCTCTAGGACGCACAGGAGGCAAAGAGAATTGCTCCAGAAAGCGTTCGATTTCCTTCCTTCGGAAGTACCAGTGCTCTCCTTGCCTCGACCCGGGCCTCGCGTCGGCTGAGAGTATGCCCAGCGCGACCAACCGGCGCACCCGGGATCGTTTGAGTCCGAGCAACTCTGCCGTGTTGCGCAGATCAAGGCACTCGGAACGAACTGGGATCAGTTCGCGTACAAGTTCGTGATCCACAGTGATCAACTGACGCTTCGGAGATCCTCGAAACGAATTCATAGGAATGCGCGCCTGATCTACAAGACGCTTGAGCGGTTCTCGGCCGAAACCCATTTCGCGAGAGATCGTGGTCAGGCCCTGCTGAGCATGTGCGTTGACGGTCTCCAGCTTGAATGATCGGTGTCGGCCGCATAGCTCTCCCTTCCAATGCTCGAGAAGAAATAACTCGAAGGCATCGCGCAATGGCTGGTAGATGGCCTCTTTCAGATGCACGTAGATCACCCGGAAAAGTGGGGTGAACACCCGACGAACACTACCGTCGTCGGGAGAGCGATCAACAAACTGTTGGAGGCAGGACCAATAGCTGTTCGGCCAGTCATTCAACAAGGCCACCATGCCCTGAACGATGGAGTGGGCGGTCTCAAGTCCTTCAAGATCCTTGACCTGCCCGGGCCGGCTCAGGGTGGGCCCTTGGGCCAACTGACCGGTATACAAAATCATCCGGACGAACTGCGGCGCTTTCATCCGAAAGACAGCACCGCCAAGATCCAGAACACCTTCTCCATCAAGCGAATCAATGACCGCCTGTGTCAAGCGCACGATGGGTGAGGAGACCGGAGTCATATGGGCAGCAGCGTAGTGCTGACCGCACGAACATATCCCTGCCAGAATGCTCTGCACAGTTGCATACGAGGTGCAATCCGCACAGCGATCGATCAGGCGCAATTCGTGAAGATTGCAGACCGTCACGGTTTTCAAACGCCATTCGCGGCGCATGATTGGACTGCTCTGGATGCAGTGTGGGCAGAACCTTGAATGGCGATGTGTAAAGTCACTCTTTCTCAGTCCTGCATCATTGACGGGGATGTTCAGCCAACGGTGTCTTGGTCCACTGAACTCCGGCAGAGGATAGCCGTCAAGCATCAACGAGAGGGTTGAAGCGCAGTCTTCACCTCGCCTCCTGATGTAGCCGACGAGGTCGGCTGGCAGATGCTTATTGGCATGCGCAAGCCGGGCCAAGTAGTCCGTCAATGGCTCTTGTGCGATCGGCCGCGGACGTATTGGAAGTGGTTTCAATTGCGCCTCCGTTGCGAAGGGGGCGTCCCGATCTCTCCTTGCTGGAAAGGTTCTCCTGCGCGATCCAATGCTCTGAATTCGAACGACGGATCAAACGGGTTGAGCGCGCCGACCCCGGCCGCCCAGATCGACGAGGTGAAAGCATAGGCCAGTTCCTCCGTCGAGATCTCATCGCTGTTCACCGAGATGGCGCGTCCATATCCCGCGATCAGCAGCTGCTTCACATAGGCGATGCGACCGTGAGTCGCGAAATGAAAACGCGCGCCCAGCTCGCTCCATTCGTAGGGCTTGGGATTGAGTGACAGGGACAGGGCGTTGTTCAACGAGGAAAACAGCTCCAGGCTGACGCCATTGCCAAATATGCCGTCCGTCTGCCCGATTGACAGCGACAGCCGATGGGCAAAGCGTCGCCGCAGTTGTTCGTTGACTTGCAATAGGCTCTGCGTTCTTGGCAATCCCAGTAGCGTCACAGGAAGACCGACGGCATCCATGAAGGTCTTCAACCAGTCACCCACGAAGTACTGGCTCTGTGTTTTGCCTCGGTCCTGCACATGCTGCGCCTCATCGATCAGCAGCATCTCGACGCCGCATGCGTGAACAAGGCGTGTAGCACGCGCGGTTTTGGAAGAGACAGTCCCTCGCTCGGGCTCGTAGTCGCCGAGTTGGGCCAGGACGGCCTCAACAATTCCTCCAATGGTTGCCGCGGCGGGAACCGAGACACACAGAACTGGAATCAAATCACGTTCCGGCGTGACCTGCTTGGGGTAACGCTCGGCAAACAGACGTGCCAGCGTCGTCTTGCCGGTGCCGCTTTCGCCCAACACCAACAGGTGCTGAGCAACACCTGTCTTCCGGTACACCTGCAGGTTGCCCTCCATCCGCTCAAAGGCCTTCTGAAATGCCGGGAACATCATGTACGTGCTCTGCAAACGCTGGATTGCATCGAAGAAGGCATCGTTCATGTTGGTTCACCGGAGACAACGACATTGGAGGCCGATGTAAAAAGCGGATATGTCTTCAAGGGCCGTTGAGTGTCCTCGGCAGAATGAGAGGCTTCGAGCAGTCTTTTGGCTTCTGTCCTCGGGCTCGCTGGCTTGGGTGAGGCAACCTGATGACCAGACGTCGGTTGGTGATCAGCCAGACCGGCGTTCGAAGCTCGGTTGCTGTTGAATCCTTGGATGGCTGCGGCCCGGTGGCGATGCCGCTGCTTGCGGCTGGCCATCAGATCCTGAACGACTTCGACCAATTCCTGCCGAGCCCGGTCCACGGCTGCGACATCCTGCTGTGATGCGCCCTTTTCTCGAACGCTCTTGCGGATCAGCATGTGTTGCAGCGCAGTTAGCCCTCTCGCATACGCAGGATTCATTGCCTGAACGCGAACGGGCTCTGGCGCGTCCGGTCCCCATACGTGAATCTCGCCCAAGTCATCGGGGTCGAACAGAACCCTCACCGCAGTTCCGCGCCCATATGCCCGCAGCATGGGCGCCAAGGCATCGCCGTTGTAGTGGATGCCGTTGAGCACGATGCCTTCGTGGTTCAGTTTGCGCTCGACGACCTGACCGATCCGGTGCCTCAGCGCGTCCAGGCTGCTCGGCAACTCCGGCTCTCGCCGTGTGAGGCCTTCATGCCAACGTGCCCATGGGGTTTGCGACGTGCCGCGATGAACTGTCTGCGCATAGACATCCAGCAGCCACTTCTGAAAGATCTGGTTGAATTCCGACAATGTCAACAAGGCGTGCTTCTGAGGGTCGTAGTCCCCTCGCTCGTGAAGGCGAGCCATGCTGGTTCCCGGAAGCTGATGAGCAAAAAAATAGTTGATCGTCTTGAGATAGCGCTCGATCGCCCCTTTGAAGCGCGGCTCATACTTGGGACAGTAGTTGACACGCATCATCAGATCGATGGCGATACTCTCGAGGTCCTTGCTGTAGAACTCCAATCCATTGTCGACAACGATCAGATCAGGGCGTCCATAGCATGGCCAGGCATGCTCGACGTGAAGTTTGGGCAGTGCGCTGGGGCATGGTTTTTTCGGCAAGATGGCATGCTTGAGTGCACCAACGACGGCGGCTACCGACGGTGCGCCATAGCTGAGGTAGTACCCGAACGGCATCTTGCTGAAAAAGTCCAGACACATCGTCAGCGTCGGCCTGCCAAGCGGAAGCCCGGACCGCTCGTCGATGAGGAACAAGTCCAGCGGCGTGTGGTCGATTTCCACCCGTTCCAGGATGTGATCGACCTGCATGTTGCGTTGGACCTGCCTGAATCGCTTGTCTGCAACGGCTTTTCCTTCTCGCAGCACCGTGAGGTCGTAAGCCTCCACGCGATTCAGGAGTCTGTAGATCGTCCGCTTCGACGGTGGCTTCAGTTGTTCACTGCTGAGCCGGATCAGATTCTCTTTGTTGATCTTTGTCTGCAGGAGCGTGAAGATCATCTGCACCGTAGCCCGAGGCGAGATGTGAAACGCGTCCGTGATGGCCGCCTCGGCCAATTCGAGCACGCGAGGGTGCAGCTTCATCTCCCTGCAACCTCTGCGGTCCTCTCGAGGAATGAGTGCTCGCGCGTCATGGTGGCTGTTGTAGCGGCTGTACCAACGCCAGAACGTGGTGCACGACGGTGGATGCTCGTCACCCATGAGTTGCGCCGCATTCTCGAGGAGCGGCCTCAGATAGCTTTTGGTGAACACGGGCGGACCGCTCTCCAACACCGCATCCAGGTACGCGCGACGACGTGCCACCTTCGTCTTCACGGATTCTTTCAGCTCGTCCAGCGGACGCGAGAACACGGCAGCTTGCCGCGCCGCCCCGTCCTGTGAGTGCAAGTCACCGGCCACGATTTCCCCCCGCGCGTAGGCCTGCAGAATCTCATCCCGCCCGACGAGCGCCAGCTGACCGCTGCCCATACGTTCCAGCAGGATTTGGCCGTCTGGTTGCAAGCGATCGATGCGATTGACGGCGCCAGACCACTCAAAAACCATGTTCTTGCGAAATGCAAAACCAGTCATGGTCGTCCTCCGTGGTAGATCGAACCAGCGTGTCCAGCGTGACCTGAGCGTCCAAGTCGCACCGTAGCAATCCCATCAGCATCAAGCTCGCGGGGTCGATGCCGGTGCCTGCCATCAGTTGGCTGACAGTTCGGAAAGACGTGGGGAGTTGCTCCCTGTATCGCAGCAACGTCATGTGAGCGAATGCCGCGGATGGCATCACTCGCGCTGCGTGATGGCATATCCAGCGCAGATTGGTTAGACGAGGCTCCATACGGAGCAGTCCGCAGTCCAGGACGACGAATTGCCGGTTGATGCGCGTGAAGTGTTCGGCGACGCAGCGGAGTTTGTGCCGGACCTCCGGGTCTTCGAGGCTGCGCCGCGGCTTGATCTCGATGAGGACCGTTTCACCGTTGCTCAAGATCACTTCGAAATCCGGCGTGTACCGACGCAGGCGTGCTCCGTCTGGATAGCGGACGGTGCAAGGTTGCTCGCGGTAAGCGGCGATTCGGGGATGAGCCTCGAAGAGGTAGATGGCATCGAGTTCAAGCAGCCCCTCGTGCTGCACCATCCGTCCGTTCTTGCGGCTCGGGAATTTGCCTCGCATGATGCCGCCGGTGGGGCGAAGGATTTCGCGGGCGCGTTGATGTCCCGTGCCGCTTGGCGAGCGGCCGCTCCATGTGCCACGCCAGAAATGTTTAGGCATGAGTTCTCCTGTCCGCCCGCGCGATGAGATCGCGAGAAAGCGGAAACGTTTTTCCTAGTGCCTGCTTTGGGCGTAGATATGCCCGCACCGGGTCATAACTCGGTGGTCAGCAAGGCGAAAGAAGGGAGGAAGGCTTGACGCTGGAGGGCGGCCTGAAGATACTTGCGGTACTACTCGAGGTATCGACAGATGCTTCACCCAGCGGGGCAAGCCGAAAGGTTTGTCCCGCTTTTTACATGGTGGCCTCCTGTCTGGTTCGTCTCTTGAGACGGCGCACCGGATCACGGGTCGCAACATCACCCCCAGGTCGAAGCTGCAGCACATCTCGTATCACGCGGATCTGCGTCGAGGTCAGTGCGCTGAACTGGTGTCGTAGATCATTGAGCAGCCAGTAGGCTTCCTGCGGCGTATCGTGGTCGATCACAAGCTTGCGTTGCGATGCCTCGGCCGCTTGGTTGAGTTTTTGCCGATCAGCGTCGGTCAGCCTCAGAACGGAAGTCAATCGCTCCACGAACTCAGGTGTCGGAGGTCCCTTGAGGCCGACCTCCAAGGCCGAGATGTAGCTTTGCTCGTACCCGATCAGTTCGGCCAACTCTGACTGGCGGATGCCATGTCGCATTCGCAGGTCATGTAGCAGGTGGGCGAAAGGACTCATGTGACCGAGCTGGTTGCTTCTTACAAACATCAGAATAGATGCATTCTGCTAAGAAGTCAAAATATCCAACAAAATCAAGTACTTAGCGATATAAATATATCAGTCAAGACGTTGATTTCCTAGGTTCCGCAGCCGCGTCTATCCTGACGCGCAAGAAGCGCGGGTCAACCTCGACAGCCCTATTGCGCTTGAGTTCGACCGTGTCTTCGTGGACCTTAGCCCTGAGGTGGACGTTGAGCCGCGGAGGGACTCGGTGCCGAGCTATTCACCAGTCCAGTCTGTAAGATCTATCTGCTCGGATCTCCGAAATTGTGCGTTTAACTAAACGTCGGTCATCCTCTTTTAGGCGGTCCAAATCATTCTCGAGCCGCGCAACATATTCCAGTCCGCCGTATGAATGGAATACCCGCTTCAGAATCCTTTCGAGGTCGTCGCATCGACATGCGGTCAAAGCTAGGTCTCCGGCCTTCCATGACGACGACATGAACGCGCGGACCAATTCGTAACGCGCGGTCTTGCAGCGATCCCAATCGAAGAAGGGGATGAATTTCAAGAGGTCGGGCACTTCATCGGCCTTTGCTAGTTCCCGATAGATCACTGGAAACAAGGCCGCAATGAGCAGCGAGACGGGTTGAGCACGAGCCTGAATCAACGATGGCATGAGCCAGCCAGCGGCATCGACCAAGGCTTTGCGCGAAGTCACTTCCGCATCAAGCATGAGCCTAGCGCAGGCGTCGTTGGCCGCTTCGGTGAGGTCGACAGCGTGTCTCCCCTGCAGCGCGCGGGCGATTTCGTCGACGGCTTTAACGATACGCTTGCGAGCGGCCGATGGGGCCTTCTCGAAGGCGACAAGGTTCCGGCTCGCGACCGCAGCTTCAACGCCGCGCTCTAATCCCACCCTGACGACCCATCCTCCTTCGAGTTGCGCGCCGAGGATGCCGAGTAGTGCCGGCAAAACCACAGCCCTGTTATCGTCGAATCGACTACGCAAGCATCGTCCCAGGCCGCGCCCGGCAATCTCGAACTTTCGGGTTTCGTCGACCCTCGGGATCAAAGACTGGATAACACGGATGTACGCCTCCATCGGAAGGCTGTCTAGCATCACAGCCCGAGTCAGGATGTCGATCGCGTCGTCTGGAAGTAGCTCGACGACGCATTTGCTGATTGCGGGATCGGAAAGCAGCGCCTCAAACTGTTTTTCGTCAGCACGCCGCAGGACAGTCATCAGCAGAGGAAGGGACGCTGTTTGCGACAGGTGGCTGTCGTCCAAAAGCCAAAGCAAATCTATCTTGACGGGGTCGATCGTTTGCGCAAGCAACTCATTCCTTCGCGACGAGGCTCCCGAAGAAACCAGAACATCACGAACGTCCGGGAGCCCCCCAATCTCACGAGCCCGATCGATTAGAGCGGAGCTGAGGCGCCTTGCTTTGAAGTCACTTGTATCTCCGAGCCAGCGAAGTTCCGTCGCGATCCCTTCGGCATCGAGCTGCAAAAAGATCGGCACGGCTGCAGCAAGGTGCCGATCTTCTACTAGCAGCGGAAGCAACTTCATGCCTGCCCTATTTGCCAATTCTTGCTCGACCTCGTTGAGGACGACTCCCATCCTTCCGATGAGTGCGTCATCCTTGGCAACCCGACTGGTCAGCGGACCGCCCTGTGAAACAAGGCGGGCGACGATGTCCGCCGGCGCGGACAGTAGCAGGCGTTCGATGTCTGGCGCAGCTCCCTTGCCGAGACCCTTCGCGATGCTAGGTATTAGGTCGTCGATGGCACCCTTTGGATCAGGCTGTCGCAACAGGCTGACCGCACCCTCGGGCGCTCGCTCAGCGAGATGTGCCGCGAGGTGGTCAACCCCCAGCTTGGCAGCGTGCATCCTATGCCCCTGCATCTTCCGTGCGATTGCGCCAACATAGTCCCAAGCATCATCGGGAGATAGTTTGTCCGCAGCTCTGCGCGTTGCCTCAGCTAAGCGAGGTTCCAGTGCTTTCAATGCTGCCGATTTACTAACCATCCCTGAATTGGCGATGTCAAGCAGCCCCAAAGCGGCGCTTGGTGTGCGGTCCAGCTTGTCAAGCAATTCGTCCCATAACAATGCGATGCGCAGAGCGGCCGCGTTGTCCGCGCCACTACTACCTAGTAAGTCCATCTCGCTATCGGACAACAATTGAGGCACGGGTTCCGTGAAGACGCGTCGCACGATTGCGCCTGTCCACCTGTGCCGATCCGTCTGCCCTGAGCGGCCGTCCACCCGGCGCCCAGGCCAATCGGCGAATTTAGATTTTGCGTTGGATGGTGCAAAAACGAGGTCGAGGTCACGACCTCCTATCTTGCGTGGTGAGAGGGCAAACGTCGAAAGCGCAAACCGCCGCCGGATATCGGGCCAGAGAGCGGTGAGGAGGCGCAAAGCGATGAGCTCGGGAGCAGGTGCGTCAAACACCACCACTGGCTTCGCATCTTCAAGGAAAAGAGCCTCAAGCAATTCGCTCGCGCCGAAGTCGGGGGTGGGAGGAAGCCGCTCGTCAAACTGCTCCGTCAGTTCGATGCGCGCCGCATCTATTTCGGTCGGCAGCCTGGTCGAATCGAGAAGGCGAACTATGAGGGCGAGCGGCGGCGTACGTGACCAAGTTTGCCCGTCGATCAGAATGCTTTTAGTCCGGACGCACCCTGCCCGCGCGACCGCCTGATCTTGCCATGTCCTAGCAACAACGTAGTAGGCTCCGCTCGGCAGCGGATAAGCCGATAGGTAGGGCTCAAACTGTTCCCTGGGCCGCAGAGGGCCGGCGACATCAGAGAGGCGATCAACAACCGCCTGATCATCCTTGAGCAAGACAACAGACGACGCAAGGAGCTGATGCCCTTTCCGATAGCCATGGACCTGAACTTCTGCGGTGATCACGTTGTTTAGAGGCCAACTGCCCAAGCGATCGGAAGCGTGAGGTCGGGATCCTTCCGCCACTCATCTGCATCACGCACGGCGACCCATCCTTGGCCATCTATGCCTTTCTCTAGAAACGCCTGTCGGTACGCGGCGTCATGCTTTAGGTCTCCACCGACGATGCTGAGGCCGAATATCTGAACATCTAGCCCCTCGAGGTCGGCTAGCTTCCCAGCGACAAGGGGATACTCACGTTCGAGATAGGCTGCCGGACCCTGCTTAAACTTGTCTGCGCCGATCCGATCCCACGCGGTGATCACGACCGAAAGTCGCGGTAGCCCGCCGTCCTCACGGCGGGAAAGCGACGCCTCGAGAAAGCGGATGAGTTCAAATAGCATCACTTGAGTCGGTAGGCCCTGGTCCTCTTCGCCGCCAAGCTTCTCCAGCATGTTCCGTGAGGTCACCCAATCGAGAGGGCGGACGTCCTGGTCAGAGTCAACCCGCACAAATAGCAGCGCGGCATCCGCCCGCCGCAATTCGTCCATCCATTCCGAAGCAATTTCGCCATCGATCACGGCATTGCGCCAAAGCTCTCCCGAAATATCGGGGACTACAACCCTGGATCGTGGCCCATCCTTTGTTGCGGCAACGACAACTTCGAAATCGCGGCGCGCATCGCTGTGTTCGGAACGGGGCGCGAAGCCTCCCGCGAAAAGGTGGTCGGCGACCTCGAGCACGAAGCTGATGTCTTCAGGTTGCTCGGCAGCATGCAGCGCGCCTCGTCCGCCGTCCAGTGCTCGCCACAAACAGCCGATATAGTTGGTTTTCCCTGAATCGGGACCGCCGAGCAATACGATGGATCGACTCATCGGTTTCTCCTGTAGCTCAGATAGGCGCGAGCACCTTCCCTTACTTCGGTTGACTGCCAGAAGATCGGCCGCTCGGCTGCCTTCCCTACCGTCAAATCGATCAATTCAGCTATGCCGAATCCTGCCGGCGTATGGTCCGGAGAGTCGGAGAAGGGCGCGACGCCGATCATCTCGGCCTTTACGAGTCGCCGGGCAAGCTCTGCTTGCAGGCGGTTGGTCACATTCTCATCAAGAGTGAATGAATCGCGATGAGTCACCACGACTATCAGCCTCGGCATGCGGCCTTCCAGCATGGTATTTAAGCGCCCAGCCAATTGCCCTACGCGAGCGATCAGCGCCTGGCGCTTTTCGATATTGGCGAGCGTGCGACCGTCGAGCACGATCCATATTGCCTCAGCCGCCTTCATGAAGTTCAGCCGCGCCGATTGCGCAGTGTTTACTAGCGCCTGCGTCCATTCCCCCGGCACGTCAGGAAGCGCTAGATCCACGCGCCGGCCGTCCGAGAGCCTGACAAGCCGGAGGTGAAGAAATCCCGGCCCATGATCGTCTGCCAACTCGGTGTGAACTGTCATTTCACCAGGCGCCTCACCTTCGTTCCAGTCGCGTGCACCGCGCGCGATCTCTTCGAAGGCGGTCAAACTTTTGCTGTCCGCGAAAGACCAGCCTTGCAGCACCGCGTGCGAGACAAGAAGGTAGAGGCTGGCGAGACAGGCTGTCTTGCCGGATTCCGGATCGCCAAGAATGCCGACTACGTTGACATATCTGCCACCCATTAAGGTATTTAGACCTTCAAGCCCAAGTGTCCGGCTGGAAGGAAATGCAGTAGTGCGCGCAGGCTGATCAAGAACCGGGGCACCTAGCTGGTCGCCGGACTGTAAGGCTGCCCCGTCAATATCCGAAGCATTCGCCATCTCGGCGCCTCCTGCACGCTTGACGACGCGGTTAGTGCAGGTTGGCGGGTCGCGCTCAAGAGCGCAGACCCCGGTCTCATCGACGGTGCAACCCTCGAAGCTGCACGATCCGCTCATAGCTTGCCCGGGCCCTGAGACAACATCTTGGCAAACGTCGCCTCCAGAAGCGCACGCTCGCCCCATTCTGAAACATGTCGCTTTACGCTCCCGCCCGGCAGGTTCGATTCCCCCGTGGTCAACGCGTGAAGTAGAGGAAAAATGGAAGGGTGACTGGCAACGTTTCCTTCCATGAATGCCGCGCCAAGTGCTCGGCGGTCATCACCGAGTGCCTCAAGCATCTCTCCCAAATCAAGTTCCGGATCTTGGTCCAGCGTCCGAAGGACAATTTCTCGATGCACTTCGCAGGGAAGGCGACGCAACATCTTTGCTCCTTCAATGCCGGCAGCGACGATCCGGGTCGGTTCGGCAATTTCAGTTAGCTGTTTGTTGAGCAAGCGACTGCGATTGAGCTGAGCCCACCAGAGGAAATCCAGTTCCTCACGATCAAGGGCGGCATTTCGACGCAGTGCAGTAACCGTACCCGCCATCGCATCCTGAAAATCGCTGCTCACCACATTGCTTTCGCCGATGGTGATCTTCACGCCGGATGGATCCGGTACATTGGTCCGCTCTCTTGCATTTTCAGCCGACTTCACGACGTGATTGGCGGCCGCGTCGAGAACTTCTCGGCGAAGGTGCTCTCGGCGTTCGGCCTCTAGTGCCGGCTGATAGGCAAGTGCGGACCAAAGCGCAGTCGCATAGACGTCAGCGACCGTCCAATCCAGAGTGCCCGGGCTGCTGCCCACGATGGATATCGCCGCCATCCCGGCACAAACGCCGGCGTCTAGTGGACGTTCCACGTAAAGGTAGGAGGGCGACTTCTTTTGGATCGCCTTTTCAACTTCAGCAGCTAAGACAGGCGGGGCGGTGCCATCACCTGAAAGAACCTGCGCTATATCAGCCGCCTTCGATGCGATGTTCGAAGTGTTTGTGACTTTCCCCCAGCTGGTCGCGAGACTGGCTGCAGCCGCGCGTCTTGAATTCACGTCGTCGTCGCTCACGTTGACGCCGGAGATCCGCATGTGAACCGCAATCTTTTCCATCACTCTGATCCATCCTTCCGCTCGCTAATCAATAGATCGATCAACTTTTCTATCTCATCCAGTCTTCCACTCCGGACAAGCATGTCGAACAACCTGCGTTCTAGGCCCTGGGACATCCGCTCGTTGGAATGTTCCGGTAGCGCGTCCAGCTGAACGAGTATGCGCAAGCGCTCACCCTCGAAAAGGTCGCGAAAGAATCGGAGCCGGGCCGTTTCATAGCCTTCCGCTTTCGGTGCCGCGGACGGCGGCTCTCCATGCTGGGGCTGCGTAGGAACCATCTCGATGGTTGGCGGCACAGAGTTGGCGGAATACGTCGCGTCAGGTGTACCGACAGGTTGAGTCGCAGGCCCATTAGGACGACCTGCCAAGCGAAAAAATGGAGATGCCAGTCGAAAATTGGGAGTGTTCCCGCCCAGACGCTTGTCGTCAGGCTCGAAACAGGTGCGTCGAGCGTTCCACGCCCGAGGATGCATGGTCACCGACAATCCATCGATCTCTTCATCCCAGTCGAACTCTATTATGTTGTAGGTGAACGTGAAAACGTCGTCGGACTTGTAGGGGACGGTAGCGCCCGCCGCAAGCATCATTACGTCGCATCCTGCCTCGACATTGTCGACGGACACCTTCGGGTTGTGTTCGTGGCCCGATATGAACACTCGAGCCCGGCTGCGGATGTAATCCCGCACTTGATCTTGATCTTTGTACCAGTTCAACGGATGGTGCACGAGAACAATATTTTCCACCCCGGTTGTGCGAGGGATGGTGAATTGACGTGCGCCGATCATCAGTTCCGGGTGTTCATCTCGCTCTTGACCGTGACAGAGAAGGGAGGAGTTGAACCTGATGAAACGTATCGTTCGCCCAGGGGCGAGATTCACTTCCATTTCCGATGCAAAGGCGCCCTCATCGTTGAGGGCGCAGTTGTAGCCGAAGCTGAAGCGTCCATAGTCCTCGAAACGAGCGAAGAGCGCTGCTCGGTCTGTCGAGTTGCTCAGGATTTCTTCGTATTCCTTCGTACCTCCCGCACGAATGTGGTCGAGGATTTGCTTTCCGGAGAAGGAAAGTTTTGATCGGTCGAGGTCGTGATTGCCCGGCACCATCTGAACTCGATGGATCTCCACACCTATGTTCGCGGCCAGTTCGTCCAGCCATTTACCGGCATCTTCATACTCTGTCCATCTTCCCGACTGAGCAATGTCTCCAGTAACAAGGATGCCATGAGCTACACCGTCAGCAATGCTCGAGACAACTTCTTTTGCATCGGCGATCAGTTGCTGTTTCACGTCAGCATGGATATGAACTCGATCATCCTTTTCTTGGCCGAAATGGATATCGGAAACGTGAACAAAGACTGCCGGCACAGGTCCTCCTACTCCGCAGGTTTTGATATTTTTGCCGCTTCAGAATATCAGACGAAGTTCGCAAACTTGCACCTTTCTTGGCGAAACAAGCTCAAACTTTGTTGAGGGGAAAAACCGCGATCGACAGCGGTGGCAGGCGAAAGGTGTGCGCTGCGGCCCAGACGCTCGCTGCCAACGCACATTTTTCAGTCTCTGTCGCAAATGCCAACAGTTGACTAGACGTCAATCTAGGCCTGCAACGTCGCGCAACGGAGTCGGCGCGCGGCCAGGCACCCGTGGCGCGTACCGTCTAAGTAGGCGACCGACCCAACTCGGATTTCGGCTGACGTGTGCCCGCTTCAGCCGCGACGGAGGTGCTTGCCGATTCGCCAATTCTGGCGTTAACGCGACCGGCTTGACGCGAAGCAGCAGGCCGGCTTTTTCACTTTCTGTGTCAGCGTCTTTTCACTTACGTGGCACGGTTTTCACTTTCCGTGGCATCCGACACTTCTTACACGTCGATGTTCGCGGCCCTCAGCGCGTTCTGCTCGATGAACTCGCGGCGCGGCTCCACCTCGTCGCCCATCAGCATCGTGAACACGCGGTCGGCCTCGATGGCGTCGTCGATCTGCAC
>Ga0307412_10000465_pt1 | contig 24251 bp, 21 predicted proteins | sample DK1Cmetagenome_3_FD_203823 | JGI IMG/M metagenome (GOLD analysis project Ga0307412, IMG submission 203823) | Maize rhizosphere microbial communities from greenhouse at UC Davis, California, United States - DK15-C-1 | ecosystem: Host-associated > Plants > Roots > Rhizosphere > Soil | place: USA...
GAATCCCCAAATCCACCAACTCGAACGTACCCTTTAGGTAGATGTATGTCTTGTTCGGCCAAGTCGGTGACTAGCTCGTCTACACTTTTGCCCATCTATTTCGGCATCCTTTCGATTGCATCTATCGGTATCGGAATCTCGCGCGGTGATTGTCGACGATTGATGGGGGGTTGTCGAATGTCTCAAAATGGCCGCCAGAAGCCCGACGACCGAGGGCGACGGTCGCTTCCGCTGTGCATTCGACGCAAAAGGTATAGCACGACCCGTTTCAATCTCTCAAGAGTCTCTGCAGCCGTCCGAAGCGGGCGCTACAGGCTAGCGCTTCCGTTTGTACTGGCGAACGTCCTTCACCAGTTGATAAGTAATTCCAAGGAACAACGTGGCGTACAACGGCGTCCCCGCCAAGGCGGGTCTCCACCCGGCCCCGCGCATCTCCGACACTAGTACGAAGGCACCCGCGACACCGACAGCCGAAAGATAGGCTTTCGTGTAGCGCCGGAAAATGCGAGCCTTGTCGTCTGATTGCGCCATTTCTAATGGGTACGGGCGAAGCGTTGAGGACTTCCCAAAATGTCCACGGATTGTCGGCGATTTCGGGCCCTGTGTCGAACGACCGCTCATGGCCGACCGGCGCCTCACGATCCAGTGCAACGGCCGCCTCGGGCGTGTGCCTGATGCAACAGGCATAAGCCGACCCTGAACCGCCCTCCAACCCGGATTCGCCTTACGGCAATTTCCGGGTTTGAGCCGACGTTCGAGCATCCGCGCGAGAGCGCGGATCAATGGCCGTATTAGGCCAATGCTAAGCGGTCATTGACTTGCCCGATCTGGCGTTAGCCGTTCCTCGCGTACCTTCAGTAGCGGACCAACGCCATTCGCGCGCTCAGTACTTCGCTTGCGATCGTGCTTTCTCCGCAGCCGATTGTCGTCCAGAATGAATGTTCACTGCGCGAAGCGGCGGATCAGGCGTATCCGTGTTGCCCGGCCATGCAGATGTTGGACGCCGTCCTTAAAGCGGGGGAAGGCCATGCTTGACGATTCGCGTCCCGACCGAATCAGGCCAGTCACTGTCCGTCATCGCTGGACGATTCTGGTCGCGAGCACGGGGGGCGCGCTCGAAGTCTTCGACTTCGTGATCTACGGGTTTTTTGCCCAAAATATCGGCGCGGAATTCTTTCCGCGACAAATGGGCGTATCGGGGCAGACGCTGTCGTTCACGGTGCTGGCGGCAGGCTATCTCTCAAGGCCTCTCGGAGGTATCGTCCTCGGTCATTTCGGCGACAAATATGGCCGGCGCATCGTGTTCATATCGTCGGCGATGATCGCGGCCGTCTCCACGCTCCTGATTGGAATGCTTCCTTCATATGCCGTCTGGGGCGCGACAGCCTCGGTCCTTCTTTTAGCGTTGCGGCTCGTTCAGGGGTTGTGTCTGGGCGGCGAACTGCCCGGCGCTGTCATCTATGCCGTAGAGACCACACGCGCGAGGCCGGGGTTCATCTGCGGCATGGTCTTCGTCGCGGTCAATCTTGCGTTGTTGCTGGCCACGACCGTGAACATGGTAGTGCAAAGCATGCTCGCCACCGACCGGATCAACGCCTCCGGATGGCGCATCGGCTTCCTTATTGGCGGCATGGTTGGCCTGTTGAGTTTTGCGCTGCGCCGTACGCTTGCGGAAACCGATGAGTACGCGCAGGCCATCGGCGCTCGACACTGTGAACCGCTGGCCGTGCTGTTTCGCAGCCATCTCAGGCCGGTCGCCGCGGGTGTTGCCGCGTGCTCGCTGGTGGGTGCATCGAGTGGCATGTTCATCGGATTCATGCCAAGTTATCTGCAAGGACTTCACTACGAAGCACGGGAAATTGGGAGCGCGCAGATCCTTTATCTGATTGCTGTCGCGGCTTGCATTCTCATCACGTCCTATGTCGGCGACCTGTTGCCGCGATACTATGTGTTCAGAGCGGGGACCGTCCTGTCGGCTCTGCTCACGCCGATCTTCTTCATCGCGGCCGCCCGTTATCACGTGAACCTGACCGCCTGGTTCATCCTGGCCGGGACGGTGACTTCACTGGCAAACGGAGTCTATGCGTGCGCAATCGCCGAAATGTTTCCCGTCGACGTCAGATTCAGCGGCCTCGCAACCGCCATGAACCTCGGATTGGCTGCCTCGCTCGGTCTCACTCCCCTCGCCGCTCACATCGCCGCTTCAAATGCTCACTGGAATCCCGGGCTGCCGCTCGTCGCGTGTGCCGCGTTCGCATTCGCCGTCTCCTTCGGAATGCGTCGCGTCCCGCGGCGAGGCGATAACGACGAGGCGAGCAGGCGCTCGCGCCGCAAGGAGCGCGCATGAGTTCTCAAGACGGCATCAGGGTTGCGGATGTGGAGCTCGACATCCAGCGCTACGAATTGCGTCGCGGCGGCGAGATGGTGCGACTCGAGCGGCTGCCAATGGAACTGCTGATGCTGATGGCGTCGCGTCACGGCCAACTGGTCACCCGTACCGAGATCGTGAGGGCGCTCTGGGGCACGAACACGTATCGCGAAACCGACAACAGCATCAATACAGCAATCCGTAAGATCAGCGTCGCGCTGGGTGAGGACCCGGAAAGTCCCAAGTACCTCGTGACTGTGAAAGGCAAGGGCTATCGGCTCGACGGCATCCGGAACCCGAGCCGTGAGCAGCCGATTTCCGCCGCGCCGGCCGTTCGCGTGCTGGTACTGCCGTTTGAGAACAAGACGGACGATGCCAGCCTCGACGGTTTCTGTTCCGCCCTCGCAGACGAGACTTCGGCCAACATCGGCATTCTCTACCCGGAACAGATTCTGGTCATCGCCAGGACGACCGCTGCACGCTATCGGCGGTCGGAAAAGAGCATCTCCGAGATCGCGCATGAGCTAACCGTCGATTATGTGCTCGAAGGCGCGCTGACGCGTGAGGGCGCAAGAATCCGCATTCTGGCGCAACTGATACGTTCTTTCGATCAGGTCCAGATCTGGAGCCGCGCGCACGAACCAATCGCAAAAGGCGCGCTTGATATTCAGAAAGAAGTGGGCGCCGCGTTAGCTCAAGAGGTGTCTCCGGCGCTCGCGGAGCAACAGCAGCACCGGCTGGCGAGGCGCCTGCCCATCGATCCTTCGGCGCACGATGCATATCTGCGCGGGCGCTATTACTGGACCCGGCGAGTTCACTTCGACGCGGGGTTTGCTGCCCACCACGGATTGAGCGACGAAGACTTCATTCGCGCGCATGGCTACTTCGAAACCGCCGTCAACCTCGACCCGACTTATGCGCTCGGCTACGTCGGCCTGTCGAACATTTTCGGATCGACCGCGACGCACGGATTCTATGCGCCGTCGCAAGGCTATCCGAAGGCACGGGAGGCGGCACTGCGAGCACTCGAACTCGATCCGGATCTGCCTGAGGCCCATCAAGCGCTCGCCGGCGTGCACTACTTCTACGACTGGGACTGGCGCCGGGCCGAGGAGGAATTTCTCGAAGCGTTGCGGCTCAACCCGAGCCATGCCGAAACGAGCCGCCTGTATGCGAGGCTTCTGATCGTGCTCGGACGCGAAGCCGAAGGACGGGCGCAGTTCGAGCTTGCCGAAAAGGTCGACCCGCTCGGCTTCGAAGGCTCGCGGCTGCTCGGTCTCGTACAGTCGTGCAGATACGACGAGGTCATCGGGGAATATCTTAAGGCTGGGCATGGCAACCGGTCGCCGCTGATCTATCAGTTGCTGGCAACCGCCTTCGAGGTTCGCGGCCAGTACGAAGAAGCGATCGAAGCCACGATCGATGCGCTTACGCGCTGCAACGAATTCACACGGGCATCGACGATTCGAACCGTGTGGGATTCGGGTGGCTATGCGAAGGTCCTGCAATGGTATTTGCAAGACCTGATGGCGCGGCGTCAGCGGAGCTATACGTCCCCCTTCCTGTTCGCCGAGATCTACGCGAGGCTCGGCCAGCAGGACGAGATGTTTCATTGGCTCGGTGTGGCACTTGCCGAGCGTTCGCCGCGCCTGTGTGAACTCCGCACGAGCGCATGGTTTCATCGCTATCGATCGATGGGACGGTTCAGGGAGGTGGAAAGGCGTATCGGCTATTAGGATGGCTATCGCATGCCACCGGCGTCATCGATAACTCACCGACCCTGTCTTTTTATCGCGCTGGATTGGGAACTGAACCTGGTCTTCTTAGCCCGATTTCCCCGTTGCCCGCACGAGTTAACGATTTCTTCAGATGCCGTCGATGGCCCTGTTCGCGGTCTAGCCGCAGCATGGCCATAGGGATGCCGGCACGAGGCTTCCTGTGCTGAAGAGCAGCCGTCCGGGACCGCCTCCGAGGCCAGTCATGCTCTGACCGTGCAGTTCACCTTTGCAGGAGTAAATGGACATGAAGACAATCCGAATTGCTGCCGTTTGCGCGCTTGTCGCCCTCGTCACGGGGCAGTCGTGGGCGCAGGACAAGATGACAACGTCGCAGGCCGAACCGGCTGCCCAGGACGTCGGAGGCGTTGCCGATACGCCCAAAGGAGAGGCGGGGCACGCCATGGCTTCTACGCGGCAATCTGCCGATGTGTCCGGCCATTGGCCGCAAGCAGACCAAAGCCGTGTATCCAGTAGTCCGTTCAGCCACCACTGAACCGCGTTCGTGCTTGCGATGGTGAACTTGAGGCTGCACTTACGTGCTCGCTCTGAACATCGGCACGACGCACGGCCGCCTCATCCCGCCAGGCAATGGCCCTCTGCGCGCCGTGATGTTTCGCGCCTGATCTGGGCGACAAGGAGCTTATCGTGAAGATCAAACAATTCAGCATTCTGTCAGCAACCGCCGTGGGTCAGGATTCAGTGCAAATCAACATCAAGTGAGACATTGTGAGTTGTTTCCAGTTTGTCTCCCCTGTACGCGTAACGTTGATTCGAAATCTCGCTCGACGCGGGCCGGTCGAATACGAGGCGGCCGATACACCACGGGCGCATTTTAGACAGCAGTGGATTGTTCATCGTTGGTTCCAGGGAAAGCGCAAGAGCAGGCGCAAGGACCTACGAGCAGAATGAGGGGGCGAAAGAGGTAAACCATTGACATGTTTGCGGCACCTAGATGTCGTTGACAATCTGGACCACACTGTAGAATATCGCCCAGTGCGTCCATGGGTGCGCATAACTGGTCATGTGCTGGTATCCGCCCTGCACGAACGCCATCTGAACTCTTTTGGCCGGGTCGCCAGGCACATTCGGCTCCAACCCGCGCGCCTGCGCATCGCGCCGACCACGCCGGCACCGTACCGTCGCCGCGGATGATTCCTGTCCTGGCTGCCACCTGTGACCAGTCAGTCTTGGCATTCAGGTCCGGCAACGTGTTCGTCTTCTGGACGGTGAACGTGACGCTCGGTTTGCGTTGCTCCAGAAACACGCGGATCTCGCCCTTGCCCGAGTCGTGCAGCAACGTTGCGGCCTGAAGTTCAGGTGCCTGCACGTCCGATGGCACATCCCCGGTCCAGACCGCGTTACTCCACGTCAACAGATTCTTCGTCGGGTCTCCTTTTTCGATGCCAGGCTTGCTCTTGTCGCTGGCCTCTGTCGTCGTGCTCGACTGTGGTGACCTAAAGTCGAAGCCACCCTCCCCGTAGCGCCACCGCCAATGGGGCGCAGGAGATCGTAAGCGGCTGTTACGTCAGTAATTAGCCGTATTGCACAACGTTCGGCCAACTTACAGGGGGAAATTGTTTGTGAGACAATCTAGAACCGTGTAAGCATTGGATGTGGCGAATTGAAAAAACTGGACCCTCTGACTTCGCTGCGATTCCTTGCTGCTTTGGCGATTGTCGTCGAACATTCTAAAGCGGCATTTCATGCCACGTCGTGGATCACCGCTCCACTTCCGTTCGACTATGGGGTAAGTTTTTTTTTCGTCCTGTCCGGCTTCATCCTGACCTATAGCCATCGCTCGATGGAATCGCTAGCGGACGCGTATCGGTTCTACATCGCTCGATTCGCTCGAATCTGGCCTCTGCATCTGGCAACGTTTCTGCTCTGTCTCGCAGTTATTTCGAAGGGAGCGTGGTTCGTTGGGAATCAGTCTGGTCACTGGCTCAGAATCTCAACAGCGAACATCCTTTTGCTGCATGCGTGGATTCCATCGCCCGGCTTTTTCTTCTCTTTTAATTCGGTATCTTGGAGTATCTCGGCCGAGGTTTTCTTTTATCTCATGTTCCCGATATTGCGCCATCGTTGGTCGACAACATGGCATTGGAAAAGTTTGCTGGTGCTGGTTGTCAGTTGTGCAATCCTGACTTTAGCTACCGCGCGCGGAGTTCCTGATGCTGATTTCAGCCAGCCGATGGAGATTTCGAGCACCGGGATTGCCTATATCTCACCTTTCGTAAGAATCGTGGAATTCGTAACGGGTATGCTGGTCGCTTCGGTGTTTATCAGATTTCAAGACAGCAACCGCGGTGGGAGAATATCGTGGACGGCAGCAGAATTTGTCGCAGTAGGCTTGATTCCGGCAATGTGGGTTTTGACTCGCAGTTTGCCGGTACGCTTGGCGGGCCATGATCTCGGAGCTTCCGCATGGCCCATCTTTGCCGCGCACTGCGGGGCGTTTCCGGCGTTCGCATTAATGATATTCGTCATGGCGTTTGGCCGTGGCGCCTTATCCGGCGCATTGTCTTGGCGACCACTGGTGCTACTTGGCGAGGCGAGTTTCGCTCTGTATTTGGTTCATCAGTTGATCATCAGCTACTTTTATTTGAATAGGCCAATGTTCAATCGTGTTCCAGATGCCGTTCTGCTCGTGGCATATTGGTCGATTTGCATTGGATCTGCGTTCGCGTTATGGCATTTCATCGAGAAGCCCGCCAGAAACCATATCCGCGGGCTGCTCACGACCACGAGCAGACCACCATCTCCCAGGGTGGCAACCCAGGTGGATTAAATCCTAAACGTATTCGCTAAACAACCAAAGAACCGGCTGCAAGGCGGTTTTTTACGCCTCCATGAGACGTCGTAAGTTCTGCCTTCGACTACGCGGTCGGCTGGGTCCGACCGGTTGCCGCAATTTCATTTAAACCGAAACGGACGCTCTTGGTTCGGCAAGGCCCGCGCGCGGTTCGTCTTGGAATTCAGGAGCAGGTTACCCTGCTACCGGCGAAGTCCGGATTTTAGCGAACGTACGCCTCGACAGACGATGCAACGGGTACTCGATCAGGCGGTATGCCATAGTCGCAATGCATACCACGCTGATGGTACATAAAAGAGTGCCGACCAAGCTTATGTGACCAAAGCCCAAGATCCGGACCAGTAAGCGTGCAACGATAGACGCCACGACGATATGCGTCAGGTAAAGAGTGTACGACGCGTCACCGATGACGCAGAGCCATCGAGGCGCGCGCACGGCGGAGTGCTTCTCGATTAAAGCTGCGCCAAGAACCCACAATAGCGAAGGTAGGCCGAATAGCGCCGAGCGCCAGGCGGCGACTTGGGATTCGCTGAGTGCCGCCCCAAAGAAAAACTGAATCGCAAATCCAGCAGTGCCGCCAGCCAAGATCACCCACCCGATGTTTCTCCCTACTGCGCTTATCGCCACAGCAGCGAGAGCTCCAGCGATGAACTCTAGGACCATGGGGTCCGTTAGCAGCCCGAGCCATAGACTCGTCGACACACCGGGAATCTCGCGTGCGAGCAGGATAATGCAGCTCCATGCCAACAGCGCTACCGGCAATGTGCGAGCGCTGCAAAGCGCGATCAGGCACGTAAACACAACGTAGAAATACAACTCATATGTCAGCGTCCATGCCTGTGGCAATAGCCGAGCCCCATGTGTTGGCAACAGCGTGAACGAGGCGAGCACGTCTTCATGCGCGAGGCTCATGCTATTCACCATCGTCGGCGAAGCCAGCAAGACGATCAGCATGATCGTCGTGTAAACCCAGTAGACCGGATAGATTCGGACGGCTCGCCGAGCGATAAACTCGATCGCTGCAGCCAGACTCCCGTATCGATCTGCAGCGGCCCGAACCATAACAAAGCCACTGATGACAAAAAACAGGTCGACCCCAGCCATTCCATAGTGCGCAAAGTATTCCGGTATCCAGTGAGACCCGAAGTACTTCGTCTCAATGGGCGCCATATGGAACAGCATCACCATGAGCGCAGCGATGGCGCGAAGACCCTGTATGTTTGAGAAAAAAGTCGGCGCTTTCACCTGGACGGCTTCTTGTAAATTTTTCATGGCGCATAGTTTAGCGTAACGATGCCGACTGCAGCACACGTGGTATACCGTTCTGCACTAAAGGAAGGCGTCGATCTCCGACATCTTCGCTATCGTTTCATCGGGGGTAGTCTGCATTCAGACTACCCGGCGGGGATTCAAAATCATCTAGCGGATGTCCGGTCTCCGCTCTATTTGCGCGCGGAGTCCGGTCAGTTGCCGGAGTTGAAGCGGGTGATCGCCGCCTATGGTGACCGTCTGATGATGGAGGACACGCTGGGTGAAGCCCTGCGGCGCTTTTCAAGGAGACCCGCGCGAGCCGCATCGCCCCCCAGGCACAACGAACGCGTCGGACCCGCGGGCACGCGAGGCACTTGCCCACTATGACCGCGCCATCGATCGACTGAAGGTGGGAGACCGGTGCGGCTTCGGCGCGGAACTGGATGCCCTCCAGCCGTTGCTCGAGGCACTCGGTGCCCGCCGTTCCGACGATCAGAAGTGACCTGGGGAAATTTGAAGGGCGTATATGCTTGCACAATGAAATTCAGGCTCCGATTTCCCGCTCACCGGTATCCGGCTAGAGTCGAAACGGAACGCAATTTCCCGGAACCTGGCGCGTCTCGCTGCTCTGCCATGACGCTTCGCGCAGCCTGCCGGCGTATGGCAGCTTTCTTGCAAGAGCCGTTGATCTTCTGAGGCAGCATGCACGTACTGATTCCCGGTGACCGCGAGTGGACTATTGGTTGCTTCGCGAAACCGACGACGGCCGTAGCTTGCCCAACCGCAATACCTGATCGGCAGGACACTTTCGATCCCGTGGGGACTCGCACTGCCCGGAGCCAAAGCGGCAGTCATGCCGCGCCCTGCTTGGCGCCCAACAAGTCGGCATCCCGGAACTCTCCAGCAGGGCATCTCCTATAAATTCAGTTGCGCAGTCAAGGCTTCCGCGCGACACGTCTGCCATTCTTGCGGCAGGTTGTCTGCGGGACCGCGAATATGGCACGATCGCAGCGGATTCGGCTTCTCGGAAGTCGCTTTGCCTCACGCGACTACCCTTCCCGCGGGCAGTGCTCGCGACGGCGGGCGCCGCCGTGGCTTCGAGCAATGTTACGTCGCGGAGCGGGCGAAGTCGGGATCTGCAAATAGATTGCGCAGCAGTGCCTGAAAGATCGCCGTGGACTGGTTGAGGCCGCTCGATGTGGCGACCACCCCAAGAAACGCTGAATCCCAACGGGCATCAGCGCGCAGCACCTTGTCGTACCTCACGGACACACCCTGGCGGACGATAAAGCGCCCTGTCACTTCCGCCTCGCCGTCGGCTATATGCACTTCCAAAAGTGTCGCCTCGATGCGCGCGGGCGCTTCGGCATCGTAGTTTCCTGAGGTCGCGAGTTCGGTGCGCAGCGCCTGATCCAGATAGGCCGCCCAGGAACCTTCGTTCGGCGCCGAAATCCGTAGAGCGCGAATCGTTGTGCGCACATCGGATGGCTCGACACCACCCGCCGCCACCTGAAAGCGCGCAGTGGGTGGGAGGCTGCCCAGTCTCATCTGGTTGGCCACGCTTGCCTGATAGGGCAGGAGTTGCTGAGTGGCGCACCCACCGAGCATCGTGGCTGCGACCGCAGCAATCGAGACCAGCGCGCACGTGCGGCGCGCGCCCCATGCCGCCATCATTGCGCGATGTCCGTCGACTGGTCCAGTTCCTCGAGACTCTTGCCCACGAGCTGGCGCAGCGCCGTGGTGCTCGCCTGCTGGATCGGCATCGGCTTCAGATCATGAGGACCAGAAGCATTGCCGATCGTCGTGTAGATTGCGTGCTTGACTACCTTCGTCACGACGTCGTGCCCAGGCTCAACGTAGCTGGCGGTACACTCGTAGCCGTCCGTGACCGTCGTGCCGACGAGACCAAACGTCAGGCCCACGCCGAAGCCTTTGGCCGCAACGTTGTCTGTAAGGGGCACATTATTGATTGTGATCGACAGTTTGCGGCCGGATGGTACTGGCGAGTACGAGACCTGGCTGAAAAGACCCGACTGTGCGACCTGCTCATACACCTGCGAGCGCACATTGTCCGTCACGCGCGCGTTCGGCACGCCCTTCGTTTGGAACTCGACGAGCAGTTGCACCGGTTGAGGCGCGGTTGACTTTTTCAGCGTCGCGTAGTCGGTATCGCCCAGTTTGGCATCGACATACGAATGCGGCGTCATGCACGCGGACAACGACAACGTAAGGCTGACCGCTGCGATCAGCGTGTTGACGCGTTCGATGTTGAACATGCGGGCTCCCCCTTGAGAATCAGATAGGTCTGATTTACGGCTGGCGCGCGCCAAAACTTTAGGGTTGGTTGAGTTAGGGGTGTTGGCCATTGGATTTCATGTTATCCACGGACTAAGTCGTTTGATCGAGAAACGCCGTGAACGATTTGCGGCCGTATATAAACGCTTCCCGTCGGAGTTCACCGAAGGGCATGGGCGCATGCAGGGAAACTCTCTGGTGCCGTTCTTTTCCGGGTGTTCATCACTGGACTTCGCGATAAGTATCTGACGTTCAGGCAGGAGTTACGCGTCGCCGTTCTGCGCGAACCGGCCGTTCGAATGACGGTTTCATGGGGCCGACGAGCGTCCGTTCATGGCCGAACCCGAAAGCTCCGCCAGCGCCCACTCGCCACCCAGACCTCGAGGCGAACATCCCTTCGCCCCGAAGCCGTCACCAGATCAACTCATTTGTCGATGACGGGTTTGCGATCGATGCCGGCCGTTGTTCTGATCACCGATGAGCGCGAACCGCCTTCCACCCGCTCTCCACCGCCTAACGCTATCTCGAGCTTCTTCCGATCGAGTCCACCTTCCCACGCCGACACCACGATCGCCGCCACCCCATTGCCGACGATATTGGTCAAAGCCCGGCATTCGGACGTGAAGCGGTCGATGCCGAAGATCAGCACCATTGCGCTCACGGGAACCGTCGGCACGACCGACAGGCTCGCGGCGAGCGTGATGAAGCCCGCGCCGGTTACGCCGGTCGATCCCTTCGACGTCAACATGTTGACGAGGAGCAAGGTGATTTCCTGCGCGAACGACAAGTGCGTGTTGGTCGCCTGCGCGAGGAACAGCACGGCGAGCGTCATGTAGATGTTGGTGCCGTCGAGGTTGAACGAGTAACCGGTCGGCACGACGAGCCCGACGACGCCGCGCGGGCAGCCCAGCCGTTCGAGCTTGTCCATCAACTGCGGCAAGGCCGCTTCGGACGTCGAGGTGCCGAGCACGATCAGCAATTCGTCGCGGATGTAGGCGAGAAAGCGCCACAGACTAAAGCCGCACAAGCGCGCGACGATGCCGAGCCCGACCGCCACGAACAGAAATGCGGTGAGATAAAAAGCGCCGATGAGCTTGAGCATCGGCACCAACGACACGATGCCGTATCGGCCGATCGTGAAGGCCATCGCGCCGAAGGCGCCGATCGGCGCAAGACTGGTCGTCGCGGAAGTTATGGCTTGCTGCCTGATTTGACGGTTGCGTTGGCTTCTTAACCATTGGCTTATTAATCGCATGTTGTGCGTCAAGCTGACGTGCGGACTGATAGGCACTCTGCTACCTCCTGCCTGCGTGCAAAAATTCAGAACACGCCACCGCGATCTGTTGGGCCGTCTCATCGCTTCCACTCCTGCGCTGCCCCCTCGTGGCGTGATCTGCTGGAAAACGAATCCAAGGTTTATGTCAGATGGTTGCTTTGCCAGAATGCACGTGTTCAATGTGCCGATAAGGAGAGCTTGAAATGACAGCATTGATGCAAGCGGTTCAGATTGAAGAGTATGGCGGACCGGACGTGCTCAATTTGCGCCGGTTACCGATCCCGACGCCGATCCAAGGAGAGGTTGTCGTCAAGGTGATGGCAGCGGGCGTCGGTCCGTGGGATGGGTGGATTCGCGCGGGAAAGAGCGTTCTACCGCAACCACTGCCTCTAACGCCCGGTTCCGACATTGCGGGTGTCGTCGTTGAAGTTGGTCCCGGTGTCAAGGAATTGGCGGTAGGGGACGAGATTTTCGGCGTGACCAACCGTCGCTTCACGGATGGTTACGCGCAGTATGCGAGAGCCAGGGGCGATATGCTCGCCGCGAAGCCCTCCAGCATGACTTTCGAGGAAGCGGCATCGATGCCCGTCATCGCGGTAACCGCCTGGCAGATGCTTCACGAGTTCGCTAGCATAAAAGCAGGACAGCGTGTTCTTATACTCGGTGGTGCGGGCAACGTCGGAGCATACGCCGTGCAACTGGCGCACTTGGCCGGCGCCGAGGTCGTTGCAACTGCGTCGGACGCCCAGGCGGACCATGTGCGGGCTTTGGGGGCGGACGAAGTCATCGAGCGAAGCATGCGTTGCGTGGACCCGTATACCAGCAGTTTCGACGCCGTCATCGACACTGTCGGCGGTGGAGCGCTCGAGCAATCGTACACGCTTGTGCTCCCGCACGGGGTCGTCGTCTCAGCAGTGCAAAAGCCCGATAGTACCCGCCTGCCGCAACATGTGCGCTCGGACTTCCTGTTGGTGAACGTTGTCACGCGTACTTTGGAAGCGCTCGTCCGCCTTGCGGCCGACGGTGAGCTGAGGGCCCGGCTAGGCGATATTTTGCCACTTGCCGACGCACGCCGGGCGCATCAAATGCTTGACGGTTCCCACCATCAGCCGGGAAAGATCCTTCTTATTCCCTGATGTAAGAGAGCGACGACGGCACGCTGGTCATGAAAGGCCGGCGCACCGGCAGTCTCTGTGGTGTGGCCTTGACCATCGCATCAAGTCAGGAGATCGCTGCCGGATGAATTCACTTACCGCACGGCTAGACGCTGCGCGGCAGCCGACTGTCACTGGAACATTTGCATAGACCTCGCAGGGGCGGGAAACCAGGTATAGCGCAGCAACGGACGCAAGCATGCTTGGAGCAGTGTTTAAACCGGGCGTCCACCGAAGTTCCGCTCAGCGACGTGGACCGCGGCCCGCACCGCCATGCTCCGATCCGCGTCCAGGCAACGGTCTTTCGGCATGAGCTCTCAATTGCGCATGGTGAGGTCGAGCCGCGCTTCGAAACCGGACAGCGGATTCCGGCATCCGGCGAATTAACTCCTCCACCCATCGCTTTTTTCACATCTGTGTTGCATCGACCTCGCGCTGGGTTCGGCGGCAATGGCACCAGCGCGGTCGGCGCTCATGGGCAGCTCGAGGCTAGAAACTCTGGCGTGTCGCCTGCCTCAGCCGCTCTGCCAACAGCATAAGGGCCTCCGGCGCGAATGCGCAGGGAAGCTAGGCCGGCGCGTCAACGCGCTGGTGGATCGTGCCCGTTGGATCGAAAGTTGAGTGATCATTTGCAACGGCGCAACATAAGCGGTTAACCGACATCCGGAGTCAGCAACTCACAAAGCTGAGCGTCTCACAGTCGCCGCACAGCGACGGATGGCCGCCCACAGGCTTGGCTATACTTCATTCAAATCCGATCGGGCTCATGTCGAACCGTTGCTGCCTTTCGCCCCCTCACCTGCTGAAGGCAGGTAACAACGGTACAAGTGCCGCTCCAGACGACGCCTCACCGGTAAAACCTCGGCCACTTCGGCCGTTCGCGACGACCGGGCACTTGAGCGCGTCTGATAATTACTTGAGTGGAAAAAGGTTCCGGGCAATAACCCGGTCCATTCTGGATATCGTTTCCTTTTCAATGCCTCGGGCGGTCCAGTGTCAGGACTATCCGTGCTCCCGATGTCCCGTCCAAGGGAAATCCCTGCCCTTTTATTCCCATTGAGCGGGAATATGATTTTTGAAATTCGAGAATGGTCTGGCATTCTGCGCTCTTGATGGATCGTGGATAGCGTGATCGTGAATGTGGAACAGGGTGTGACAGGGGCCGAACGGGTGTTGCTGGTGCTGGCCGCGCTCGCCAGTCATGGCAAGGCGATGTCGGTCAAAGATCTGCTAGCCGTGACCGGGCTTGCGCAAAGCACACTGTACCGTCAGATCGCGCTGCTCAAGCGCTGGGGTTTCGTCGCCGAAAACGCCGGTTACTACGCGCCCGGTCCGATCAGCTTGCAACTCGCGCTTGGCTTCGATGTGAATTCTCTGCTCGTCGAAGCGAGCCGCACTGAGATGCAGCAGCTCGCGCGCGCGTCGCAGGAAAGCATTGGGCTGGTGGTCGCGGTCAGGCATCAGGTGATGTGCCTTGAGATGGTCGACAGCCAGCATTCGTTGCGCTGCTCGTTCGAGAAAGGCCGCGCCGTGCCGCTCAAGGCGGGCGCGTCGGCGAAATCCCTATTGGCATTCATGGCCGACAGGGCGCGCGCCGAAGTGCTCGACAGCGTGTTTGGCAATGACCCCGTCGGCCGTGCCGCGATCGAAGCAGAACTTCAACAGATTCGAGCCCAGGGCTACGCCGTTAGCGACAGCGAAGTCGACCCGGGCGTGTGGGGAGTCAGCGCTCCGATCTTTCATCACAGTGGACGCAGCGCCGGCAGCAGCGCGTCGATCACGTTGATGGCGCCATCAACGCGCGCCATCGGACGAGAAAGCCAATTAATCGACGGGACGCTACGTACGGCCCGCGCCATTTCCGAGCATATGCAAACCGATTAGCGGGACGAAGCTTTTTCAATTTCATCCGTAAATTGGGCGCTCGAATTAACCGCATCACTTGATAGAACCACAAGGAGCCTACCCCATGAAGCTGCAACGACTGTTGTCCCTCGCATGCGTGACGTTCGCCGTGACGTTTGGCGGATTTTCCGGCGCGGCGTCAGCACAAACGCCGGAAGTGCTGAACGTCGCCACCGACGCCACTTTCCCGCCGATGGAGTACACCGAGAACGGCGCGCGCACCGGCTTCGACGTCGATCTCATGAATGCGCTCGCGAAAGTGATGGGCAAACGCGTGCAATGGACCGACATTGACTTTAAAGGGCTGATTCCAGGTCTGATCGCGCATCGTTTCGACGCTGCGATCTCCGGCATCTACATCACTGACGAGCGCGCGAAAGTGATCGACTTCACCGATTCCTACTACGCGGGTGGGCTGGCCGTGCTGGTCAAAAGCGATTCACCGATCAAGACGGTGACCGATCTGAACGGCAAAAAAGTCTCAGTCCAGGTGGGCACTAAGTCCGTGAACTTCCTACGCGATAACTTCCCGCAGATCAATCGCGTCGAGGTCGAGAAGAACCAGGAAATGTTCGACCTGGTTGGCATCGGCCGTGCAGACGCTGCTGTGACGGGTAAGCCGGCCGCCTATCAAGTTGCGAAAACGCGCACCGGCTTCCGTGTACTCGACAAAACGCTGACGACCGAAGCGTACGGCATCGCCGTGCGCAAAGACGAGCCGCAGTTGAAGGCAGCCTTCAACACCGCGCTCGCCAGGATCAAAGCTGACGGCACGTATGCGGCGATCGTCAAGAAGTGGTTCGGCGCGAGCGCGCAATAAACGGCTGGACACGAAATGGAACTTGATTTCTCGCCGGTGATTGCCGGTTGGCCAGACATCATGCAAGGCGCGTTAGTGACGGTCGAAGTGACCGCCGCGTCACTCGCGCTCAGTTGCGCGCTTGGCCTGTTGATCGGCATCGGTCGGCTGACGCCGCAGCGGCGCATCGTGTACGGCTTCTGCACCGCTTACCTGACGTTCTTCCGCGGCACGCCGTTGCTTGTGCAACTCTTCCTGCTGTTCTTCGGCCTGCCGCAATTCGGCATCCTGCTGCCGGCGTTCTTGTGCGGCATGCTGGGGCTCGGTCTGTATTCGGCGGCTTACGTATCGGAGATCGTCCGCGGCGCGATTCAGTCGGTCGATCGCGGGCAGATGGAAGCGGCGCGTTCGATCGGCATGTCGTCAGGGCAGGCGATGCGCGCAATCATTCTGCCGCAGGCCATCGTGCGGATGATCCCCCCGCTCGGCAACGAATTCATCGCGTTGATCAAGAACTCGGCGCTGGTGTCGCTGCTCACGATCGACGATCTGATGCATGAAGGCCAGAAGATCATCAGCGTGTCCTATCGTTCGCTTGAAGTGTATCTCGCTATCGCGCTGGTGTATCTGGTATTGACGCAGGTGACCAATTTCGCGCTGCATCGCGTTGAACGTCGTTTGCGTGTGGGAGGAATGGTGCAATGAATACCGTGGCCAAAGTCAACCAGCCTATCGTTAGCATTCGCGGTCTGACGAAATCGTTCGGCTCGCATACCGTGCTCAACGGCATCGATTTCGACATTCAACCGCAGCAGGTCGTGGTGGTGATCGGGCCGAGCGGGTCGGGCAAGAGTACCTTTCTCCGCTGCTGTAATGGACTCGAACAGGCAGAAAGCGGCACGATCGACATTTGCGGGCATCGGTTAGTCGACCACGGCGAGATGCTCAAAGAGCGTTCGCTGAATGCTCTGCGCACCGAAGTCGGCATGGTGTTTCAGTCGTTCAATCTGTTTCCGCACCTGTCGGTGCTGCATAACATCACCGTGGGACCGCGCATGTTGCGTGGCGCCAGCAAGGCGCAGGCCGAAGCGGCTGCGATGGCGTTGCTGGAGAAGGTCGGGCTCGCGCACAAGGCGCATGTGATGCCGGCGAGTCTCTCGGGTGGTCAGAAGCAACGGGTTGCGATTGCTCGCGCGCTAGCGATGCAGCCACGGGTGATGCTGTTCGACGAGCCGACGTCCGCCCTCGATCCCGAACTGGTAGGCGAAGTGCTGCAAGTGATGAAGCTGCTCGCGAGCGAAGGCATGACGATGGTGGTCGTCACACACGAAATGGGCTTCGCGAAGGAAGTGGCCAATGTGGTGGTAGTCATGGACGGCGGTATGATCGTCGAAGCGGGGCCGCCCGCAGAGATTTTCTCTGCGCCATCACAGCCGCGCACACGCGCATTCCTGCAGGCGGTGTTGTCGCGCGCATGAGAGTCCCATTCGATGACAAGGTGTGGGCAGGCCGTTCCGACGACGGCGAACCCGGCGACACACGACGTGTTTTCAATCAGGTGATGCCATTCGGTAACGCTGCGGACGTGCAGCGCGATGCGCCGGTGATCGTCGGCTTCGGCTCCGATGAAGGCGTGCGCCGCAATCAAGGTCGGATTGGCGCAGCGCATGCTCCGAAGGAATTGCGCCGTGCGCTCGCGGGTTTGCCGGCGAAATCGGCGATGGCGGCACTTGCCGACGCAGGCGACGTGGTGTGCGACGACGGCGACCTCGAAGCCGCGCAAGTGGAACTGGCCCAAGTGGTTAGCGAAGTACTGGCGAGCGGTGGGCGGCCGTTGGTGTTCGGCGGCGGTCATGAGGTCGCGTGGGGTACGTATAGCGGTTTGCGGCTGCATCAGCAGCGTGAAACCGACAATGCAGCAACGCCATTGGCATTGCGCAGTTTGCTGATCATTAACTTCGACGCTCATTTCGATCTGCGCCAGAAGCGTCCCGCGAATTCCGGCACCCCGTTCGATCAGATCGCGCTTGACTGTGCGGAACGAGGGGTGCCATTCAACTATGCGTGCTTCGGTATCAGCGATCTCGGCAATACCGCTTCGCTTTTCGCGCATGCGGAGCGACTCGGCGTGCGCTATGTGTTGGACGTCGATATGCAGGAAACGCAACTGCCGCAGCGCCTGAATGAGCTTCAGAAGTTGCTGGACGCGGCGGACGACGTCTATCTGACGATCGATCTCGACGTGTTGCCGGCCGCCACGGCGCCGGGTGTGTCGGCGCCCGCTGCGCTGGGCGTACCGCTATCGGTGGTCGAAGCGATGGTGCTGCGCGTGCGGGCTTCGGGCAAGCTGCGCGCGGCGGATATCGCGGAGTACAACCCGGCGCTCGATCAGGACAGGCGCACCGCGAGAGCGGCCGCCCGACTAGCGTACCGGTTGCTTTAAATCAGGTCATCGCGCTCACCGTATCGCGTGAGCAGAAAAACGGCTCGCCGGATTCCCGAACTGGACCGACCGAGTTCAACAGTTCCCGGGTGGGCCCGATGGGGCTGAGTTCCCTATCGCACGGGACTCCGGCGTTTCAGTTTGAGCTCGATGCGTTTGCCGACGCATGCAAGCCAATGCGCGAACGTCTGCTGCAGGCCGATAACTATTTAGCCCCCATCCCAGTACGAACGTCCGTTGTTTGGTGCGCATCTGCCGTTTGAATGGCCCGCTGAACACGAAGGCGAACGGCTGCAACTGGCCGGAAATTGTCCACGATCCAGGCGTCGGCGCCGAACGTCCAGTTCTGGCCGGCTAGTGCCCAACGACCAATGGCGGCTCGTGGCCGCACTGCGTCCCAGGTCCGAGAGGGCCGCGTCTGCGAGGCCCGCGTTTCGTGCGAAAGCATGAACAAGCCGGAACGGACTGATGACGTCACCGCAAGCGGTGGCCATTGATACTCACGGTCTCTGAATATGCTAGTGACAAATGTCGAAGGAGGTATCAGACATACCAGTAGGATGTGTTGCCTTGTTGGTTGGCCGTGACGTTGAAACAATGCTTGTGAGTCAACGGGCTCGATCCCGGTCAGGGAAGCGACGAAACAGACGCGTTCAATTCAACGAGGGAACTGGCGATGCGCATCTCGTTTTTGCATACGATCAATGACAACCAACGCATATTCGAGGACGCGGCAATAAATCTTGGTTTGCGGACCGATAACCTCCGCCATGAAGTCCGGTCGGATCTTCGTGAGGCTGTTCAACAAGCGGGTGCATTCCCAGCCAGCGTGAAGGAGGAGACGAAACGTTGTCTTCTGGCTCTTGCGGCGGACGCAGATGCCGTCATCCTGACTTGTGCGACGCTTGGACCGGCTGTGGAAGGAATTGAAAGCACGTCGGTTCCGATTGTGAGAGCAGATGTCGCGTTAGCCGCGGCGGCAGGCAAGATTGGTGGAAAGACCGCCGTGCTGTGTGCGGTTGAGGCTTCCGTCGAGCCTACGAGACGCCTTTTCGCGCGGTATGCTAGCCACATTGTTACGTCAGTGGACGTCATCCACGTTGAACGTGTGTGGACGCTGTTCAAGAATGGCGACGTCGACGAATGCTTCGCTGCTATCGCGGCATCAGCGGATCAAGCATATGAAGAAGGCGCAACTCTTGTTGCATACGCTCATCCCTGGATGGCCCCGGCGGTGAACCTCGCGCGCAGAGGAAGGCAGCCGCTTGATAGCCCCCAGGCTGCGTTGCGCGCCGTGATGCAGCGAGGCGGTGACCCTTCGCTCGGCTTCTGACATCCGACGGTGGTGCCGATTGTTGGATTGTTGACGATCTTCGCCGCACCTTTGAATGTCTCAAGTGGCCGATTGCACGCGTTCGTCGCCTGCACCAGATTCGCGTCAACGGCGGACGAACCAAACCGCCCCACAAGCGCCGCTGGTATTTTTTTCGGAGCGGACGTTCGACACGGCGAGTCAGCCGTTTAGCTCATGGTGCCAGTAGTGATTTCGACCAATGAAGTCAAATGCTTCTGGCCACGCCCGCCTGTCCCTGATGGGCTAGTGCCTGGGAACGCTGGAGGAGACCGTTCGCTTCCAGGCCAGAGGGCGCCCGGAGGGTGGCGCCAAGAAGCGTCTTTCCTGGCGCATTGCCGCAGTCAGCGACTGAGTAGTGCTGAACCTGAAGTCGTCCTGCATGGCAACCGTGTTAGGTCGCACAACCGGGTGCTGAGCGGCGGGGCAACAAATTGCTCTTCGCATTTCTCGAGCAGCTGCAGTAGCCGAAGCGCTCTATCGGCAGCGGGAGCTTTTCACCAATCAGACCATGGTCCTATTGCGTCTAGGTAAAGCTGGAACAGATTATATTGGGATGGTGCGCATTCAACTCGGTGCATGTCCGTTCGTCTGTGAGCAGTTAGGACTAGCGCAACTGGAATGCTGCGCGAACAGCCCACATCGTGGACCGCGGTCCTTCAACGATCTGTCGTAGCCGACTTGGAAAGAACAATGAAGCTGACCAAAACATTCATGATGTTGGCGGGCCAGTAACAAACTGCTGCTCGGGTCTGCCGCGGCTACGCCGGGTAGATTACTCCCGGGAAAATCCGGGAGCGCGCGCCTTGTCGCCTTCGCGTAAGATCGTCGTCAGACGATCACGATCCGGGTGTACCTGCATGTCAACCTTCGTCCGCCCACGATGCACGACAAATGCAAGCGGTTCCGCTCGAAGCAGCATTCGATACCGTGTCTCGCGGTCGCGAAGGGCTCGCGTGAATCGGGGACCGCGGCGTCGCCCCATTCACGCCTATACGGCCTTTTGATCCTGCGGTGACTACGACGATCTGCGCCGCGGCGGCTTGGATGCCGTGCGTTTGAGGCCAGCCGATCTGTCGATGGTCGTCAAGCGGCTGGCAGCGTTGCCAAGGTCGTCCGGGGCCGCGAGCACGGTGCAATGTATCGCCCCAGTCAGTGGCGCGTCACAGCGCGCGACTTGAAACCGCTGGCGTCGCTCGCTTGTCTGGTCCATCTTCGAATCTGCGGAGAGCGGCATGATGAACCTCCGAAGTCTTGTTGCGGCGATCGTCGTCGTCCTGCTGACTTCGTGCGCAAGCCTTCCACCGCAAGCCGGCCGCGTGCCCACCCACGCGCTCACCGATACGCAGGCCACGCGCCTCGGCGCAGCGTTCGCACCGCGAGACCAGCAGCATCCGGGAGAAAGCGCGTTTCACCTGCTGCCCGACTCTGTCGACGCGCTCGTCGCGCGCGTTGTGTTGATGGAATATGCTGACCGCTCGCTCGATCTGCAGTATTACATCTGGCACGCCGACCTGACCGGCCGTGAACTCGCCGCGGCCTTGCTGAGAGCGGCAGACCGCGGTGTGCGCGTGCGCGTCCTGCTCGACGATCTGGGCACGAATGCGGACGACCAGATGCTGCTGGTGCTCAGTTCGCATCCGAACATTGAGATCCGGCTCTTCAATCCCGTCGCAAACCGCCGGTTCAAGACGCTCGGCACGGCCACCGAGTTTGCTCGCGTCAACCGGCGTATGCATAACAAGGCGTTGATCGCCGACAACCAGGGCGCAATTCTCGGCGGGCGCAACATCGGCGACGAATACTTCGGCGCGTCGAGCACCGTCGCGTTTGGCGATCTCGACGTGCTGGTGCACGGGCCCATCGTACGGAATGTTTCGACGGCGTTCGACGAGTACTGGAATTCGGACGCGTCGTATCCGATCGAGAACCTCCTCGGCCGTCAGGCCGATCCATCGGCGCTAGCGGCTGGCCGCGCGAAGCTGGATGCCTGGCTTGCCTCCAACGAAAACGGTGCGTATGTGCGGCAGGCGAAAACGCGGCTGACGCAGGTGATCCAGTCACGCGATGCCGAGTTTTCATGGGGCAAGGCGACGCTGCTCTATGACGACCCGTCTAAAATCACGCGCACGCCCAGCGACGCTGAAGGACATTTGATCTCGCAGTTCAGGGCGTTGAAGCTGGAGCCGACCCAGCACTTGCTGATCGTCTCGCCGTATTTCGTGCCCGGAAAGCGCGGCGTGGCATGGTTGAGCGGCCTGACGCAACACGGCGTGCACGTGACGGTGCTGACGAACTCGCTGGCGGCAACGGATGTCGCCGCGGTGCATGCGGGCTATCAGCGTTACCGGAAGCCATTGCTGGAAGCAGGCGTGCAACTGTACGAACTGAAACCCGTTGCGACAACCAGCGGCACTGTCGACAAGAACAAGTCAGTGTTGGGCTCGTCAAAAGCGTCATTGCACGCGAAAACGTATGTGTTCGACCGCAAAAGTGTCTTCATCGGCTCGATGAATTTCGACCCGCGTTCGGTCGAGTTAAACACCGAGATAGGTATCTACTGCGAAAGCGAGCGTGCCGCCCGGCAGGTGACCGACCATGTGGAGTCGAGCCTCACCCGCGGAGCGTGGCGGCTCGAACTACGCACCGACGTGACCGGCGCGAGCCATATCGTCTGGAACGATACGGCCGAGGACGGCACCGTCACGGTAATAGATTCCGAGCCGGAAGTATCGGCGCTGCGCCGCGCAGGCATCTGGTTTCTCGGCATTCTGCCGATCGAGTCGCAGCTATGAATTCTGTTCTGGCTGGAAGTCGAACGCCATGGAGCCGGTTGCTGGTCGATGAGCGACGAACGCGAACTCGTCGTCCTATATACGATAAAGTCCTCTATCGCATACGGGTCGATCATAAAAAAACAATCTCACTGTTTGCTCTGGTGACACCAGGCCCTGATCGCTTAAATGAAAATCCCCGTCGGGCGTATGGCCCGTCTGCCGAATCATCGGTCGTCGTCGCTTTTGCAAAATGGCGGTTCGTCGCTCGTCAACAGACGTTCAGCAACAGAGTGCGGAGGACCGTTCTTGGCCGACTATACGCGTTCGTCGCCTGTACCAGATTCGGGTCAACGGCGGACGAACCAAACCGACCCACAAGCGCCGCTAGTATTTTTTTCGGAGCGGACGTTCGACACGGCGAGTCAGCCGTTTAGCTCATGGCGCCAGTAGTGATTTCGACCAATGAAGTCAAATGCTTCTGGCCCCGAGGGTTCGTGGTCCGCCTCTACGTGAAACGTCACGCCGCCCGAAAAACAAAGGCAAAGTACGAAAGCATCTGTCCGTGTGACAGTGGTCACGGACCTACCAATCAATTCGACGAGCTTGTCGCAGAACCCTGCTGCCCCTGCCGAATCAGATTTTCTCCATCTGCAACTGTAGTCTTCCCTTATCTCACCACTCGCTATCCGGAGACGGACACGGAAATTGTCCGCGATCCAGGCGGTGGCGTGGATTGACCGGACGTGCCCCAACCCAAAAGCTCCGCCAACGCCCACCCGCCACCCGCACCTCGACGCGACCATCCCTTGTCGCCCCGAAGCGCTCACCACATCAACTCATTTGTCGATAACAGGTTTGCGATCCAAAGCGGTCGTTGTTCTGACCACCGACGACCGCGAACCGCCTTCCTCCTGCTTTCCACCGCCTAACGCCGTCTCGAGCTTCTTTCGATCGAGTCCGCCTTCCCACGCCGACACCACGATCGCCGCCACCCCATTGCCGACGATATTGGTCAAAGCCCGGCATTCGGACATGAAGCGGTCGATGCCGAGGATCAGCACCATCGCGCTCACGGGAACCGTCGGCACGACCGACAGGCTCGCGGCGAGCGTGATGAAACCCGCGCCCGTTACGCCGGTCGATCCCTTCGACGTCAACATGTTGACGAGGAGCAAGGTGATTTCCTGCGCGAACGACAAGTGCGTGTTGGTCGCCTGCGCGAGGAACAGCACGGCGAGCGTCATGTAGATGTTGGTGCCGTCGAGGTTGAACGAGTAACCGGTCGGCACGACGAGCCCGACGACGCCGCGCGGGCAGCCCAGCCGTTCGAGCTTGTCCATCAACTGCGGCAAGGCCGCTTCGGACGTCGAGGTGCCGAGCACGATCAGCAATTCGTCGCGGATATAGGCGAGAAAGCGCCACAGACTAAAGCCGCACAAGCGCGCGACGATGCCGAGCCCGACCGCCACGAACAGAAATGCGGTGAGATAAAAAGCGCCGATGAGCTTGAGCATCGGCACCAGCGACACGATGCCGTATCGGCCGATCGTGAAGGCCATCGCGCCGAAGGCGCCGATCGGCGCAAGACTGGTGACCATCCGCACAATGCGAAAGAACGCTTTCGAAAGTGTCTCGACCAGTTGCGTGACCGGCGCGGCGGGCGCACCCATCAGCGCGAGCGCGGTGCCGAACAGCATCGCGATCAGCAGCACGGGAAGGATATCGCCCTGAACCAGCGCGCCGAGAAACGTCTCCGGGATCACATGTGCGATAAATCCGGTGATGCCCTCGCCATGCGCCGCCTGCGCCGCATAGCCCGACACGGCGCGCGCGTCGAGCGTGGACGGATCGACATTGAAGCCCGCACCGGGCGCGAGCAGGTGCGCGGCAAGCAAGCCGATCGCCAGCGCGAACGTGGATGCGGCTTCGAAATAGAGCAAGGCCTTGCCGCCGACGCGTCCGACCTTCTTCATGTCCTGCATGCCCGCGATGCCGGTTACGACTGTGCAAAAGATCACCGGGCCGATGATCATGCGCACGAG
>Ga0307412_10000466_pt1 | contig 24203 bp, 24 predicted proteins | sample DK1Cmetagenome_3_FD_203823 | JGI IMG/M metagenome (GOLD analysis project Ga0307412, IMG submission 203823) | Maize rhizosphere microbial communities from greenhouse at UC Davis, California, United States - DK15-C-1 | ecosystem: Host-associated > Plants > Roots > Rhizosphere > Soil | place: USA...
GCTCACGCCCTTCGGTCCCCCTCTCCGCTACCGGTGCAGCCTGTATCCCGCCTTCCACACCGTGAGGATGTGCTTCGGCGTGGACGGGTCCTCCTCGAGCTTCCGCCGCAGCTCGGCGACGTGGATGTCCACCGTGCGCGTCGCGACCTCGGTCTGGTGCCCCCACACTTCCTTGAGCAGCTCGAAGCGGCCGGCGACCGCGCCGCGGCGACGGAGCAGCGCGAGGAGGAGGTCGAACTCCTTCGGCGTGAGTGCGACCGGCGCGCCGCCGCGCGTCACCGTGCGCGACGCGGCGTCCACGGTGACGTCGCCGAACCGCTCGGTCGTCGCTCCCGACCCGCCGTTCGCGGCGGCGCCGTCCCCCTGCGCCTGGGCGGTGGCGCGACGCAGCAGCGCCTTCACCCGCTCGAGCAGCTCGGCGAGCCCGAACGGCTTCGTCACGTAGTCGTCGGCGCCGAGCCGGAAGCCGAAGACCTTGTCCGCCTCCTCGGCGCGCGCGGTGAGGATCAGCACCGGCGTCTTGTTCCCCTCCTCGCGCAGCGTGCGCAGCAGCGTGTAGCCATCCACGCCCGGCAGCATGAGGTCGAGCACGACCAGGTCGGGGGATCTCGCCCGCACCTTCGCCAGCCCCGTCGTCCCGTCGGCCGCGATCTCGACCGCGTAGCCCTCCGCCTCCAGGCTGCGGCTCAGGCCGAAGGCGAGGTTCTCGTTGTCCTCGATCAGGAGTACACGCGTCATGCGCCCCTTCCGATTGCGGTGAGGGAACTCGGCTCCGGCTGGGCTGGTGCGGCGCTCTCCGTCCTCGTCGCTACGGTCCGCTCGGCGGGAAGTTCCACCACCACCCGGGCCCCTCCCGACGGCGCATCCTCGACCCACGCCCGCCCGCCGTGGAGGGCGACGAGCTCCCGCACGACGGCGAGCCCGATCCCGCTCCCCCCCACCGCCGTCTCGCTGTCGCGCTGCATCCGGTAGTACGGGGCGAAGATCCGCTCCCGCTCGGCCGGCGGCACGCCCGGCCCCTCGTCGTCTACCCAGAGCCGCGCCGTCCCGTCACCTGACGCCGCCCCGCCTGCCGTCACCGTGCTCCCCGGCGGCCCGTACTTCACCGCGTTGTCGAACAGGTTGAACAGCACCTGCCGCAGCGCGAGCGAGTCGGCGCGGACGCGCAGGCCCGGCTCCACCTCGGCGCGCAGTGTGGCGCGCCGCGCCCGGGCGAGCGGCGCGAACGCCTCGACCGCGCTCCGCACCTCGGTCGCGAGCTCCACCGGCCGCGCCGCGACCTGCTGCGCGTCGTGCTCGGCGCGCGAGAAGCTCAGCACGTTCTCCACCAGGTAGCCGAGCCGCTGCGCCTCCTCGTCGATGATCTCGGCCGACCGCACCTGCTCCTCGACCGTCGGCAGCTGCCGCTTGCGCAGCAGCTCGGCGAAGAGCCGGATCTGGGCGAGCGGCGTGCGCAGCTCGTGCGAGACGCCGGAGACGAAGTCGGTGCGCAGCCGCGCCAGCTCCTCCTGCCGCCGCAGCTGCAGCAGGGCGACGGCGACGAGCGCCGCGGCGAGGCCGAGGAGCCCGAGGAGGAGCGGGAGGCGCGACTGCGGCAGCCCGCCGACGATGAGCTGCGAGGCGATCTCGGGACGCAGCGCGAGCTCGAAGACGAGGCCGCCGAAGCGCGGGTCGAGGGTGTCCTTGGTGACGTAGCCCGTCGGCCCGAGCGGGCGCCCCGTGGCGAACACCTCGGTGCCCGCCGGGTCGTGCACGTGCACGCTGAGGATCGAGTCGGTCGGCTTGTCCTGGACGAGCGACGGCGGGAGGAGGGGCGACTTCTGAACGATGCGCGTCATGATCGGCGCGACGACGCTCGCCGCGTCCGAGGCGAAGCCGTAGGCGACGAGCGGCCGCCCCTCGAGGTCGCGCGACATCGCGAACGCGATCACCCGCGGCGCCCCGCCGTCGGGGCGCGCGAAGTTCATGACGTACGAGTCGTTCGAGAAGGTGACGTTCAGCATCCGCGGCGAGCCGCGCTCGGCGGAGCCCCAGAGCAGCGGGCGGAGCGTCGTGCTGTCGTCGAGCGCCCGCGGCGCGTTCACCACCGCGCGCTTGATCCACGCCGCCTCGGCGGCCGTCGGGTCCTCGGCGCCGGCGGTGGTGAGCATCGTGTCCGCCCACGTCAGCCGGAAGTAGTAGCCCACCCCCTCGAGGTACGGCGCCGCGACGGGGCGCTCGTCCACCGTCGCCTTGAGGCTCGCCGCGCTCGGCCAGTCGGCGGGGCGGTCGGGGTCCACCGACGCCTGCATCGCGACGAAGGTCGCCACCATCGCGGCGAGCAGCTCGCGCGTCGCCTCGCGGCTCAGCTCCCACATCGCGAACGACGCGTAGTCGTGCAGCGTGCGCTCGGCGGTGCCGCGGTGCGAGCGCGCCGCGTCCTGCGCCTGGTAGGTGAGGATGCCGACGATGATCAGCGCGAAGCCGAGCAGCGCCGCGAGCGGCGCGACGCGGGGGCGGCCCGGCTGCCGGAGCCGGCGCGAGGGAATGGCGAAGGCGCCGGTGATCCGCATGCTGCGGGAGCGCCAGTCCCGGAGTGACATCGTCCGTCCAGTCGTCGGAGGGTGGTGCGGCGGTCTGGCAGGGCCGCCGCGCCGGGTGCGTGCGATAGAGTAGTGACGGCGCCCCCGGCGCGGGAGAACGGCCGCGCTCGGAACACGCGAACTGACACATTCCTTACAGGTATGGTCCGTCGCGAGGGAGGGCGCCATGCGAAAGGGCCGAAGGGCGAACGAAGAAAGACGAAGGGCGTGCGAGGTGAGTCGGCAGGCGCGAGCCATCTCACGTCTCACGCCCTTCGCAGTCGCCCTCCGTCTTTCCGCTTTCGCCCTTCGGCAGTTCGCACTTCAACTCTCCCCTCGCCCACGACTACCTTACCCCGTCGTCCCTCCCCGCCCCCTCTCCGGAGACGTTTCCGTGTCTCACTCCGCCGCGCCCGGCGTCGCGCCGTCCCCGACGACGGCCGCCGCCGACCTCGACACGCTCTGCATCAACACCGTCCGCACGCTCTCGATGGACGGGGTGCAGCAGGCCGACTCGGGGCACCCGGGGACGCCGATGGCGCTCGCGCCGCTCGCCTACGTGCTGTTCACGCGCCACCTGCGCTACAACCCCGCCGACCCGGGGTGGCCGAACCGCGACCGCTTCATCCTGTCGTGCGGCCACGCCTCGATGCTGCTCTACAGCGTCCTCTACCTCACCGGCTACGATCTCACGCTCGACGACCTGATGCAGTTCCGGCAGTGGGAGAGTAGGACGCCCGGCCACCCCGAGTACGGCTACACGCCCGGCGTCGAGACGACTACCGGCCCGCTCGGCCAGGGCGTCGCCAACGCCGTCGGGATGGCGGTCGCCGAAGCGCACCTGGCGGCCGTCTTCAACCGCCCTGGGCACGCGCTGCTCGACCACCACACCTACTTCATCGCCAGCGACGGCGACCTGATGGAGGGCGTGTCGCACGAGGCGGCGTCGTTCGCCGGCCACTTCCGGCTTGGCAAGTTGATCGGCTTCTACGACGACAACCGGATCACGATCGACGGCTCGACCGACCTCACGTACTCGGACGACGCCGCGATGCGCTTCGAGTCGTACGGCTGGCACGTGCAGCACGTCGCCGACGTCAACGACCTCGCCGCGCTCGACGAGGCGATCGAGGTCGCGAAGCGCACCACGGACCGCCCGTCGCTCATCGTCTGCCGCACCCACATCGGCTTCGGGAGCCCGAACAAGCAGGACACGGCGAAGGCGCACGGCGAGCCGCTCGGCGCCGAGGAGATCAAGCTCACGAAGCAGGCCTACGGCTGGCCGAGCCTGGAGCCGTTCTACGTGCCGCCGGAGGACCTCGCCGCGTGGCGCGCCGCCGGCGCGCGCGGCGCCGACCGGCAGCGCGAGTGGGACGGCCGGCTGGCCGCCTACCGCGCCGCCTTCCCGGGCGAGGCCGCGGAGCTCGAGCGGCGGCTGCGCGGCGAGCTCCCCGCCGGGTGGGAGGAGGCGATCCCCTCGTTCACCGCGGAGAACGGCGCGGTCGCCAGCCGCGCGGCGAGCGGCACAGTGCTCAACGCGATCGCGGCGCGCGTCCCCGAGCTGATCGGCGGGTCGGCCGACCTCGCGCCGTCGAACAACACCGTGATCAAGGGTGCCGGCACCTTCTCGGCCGACGACCACGCGGGGCGCAACTTCCACTTCGGCATCCGCGAGCACGGGATGGGCGGGATCATGAACGGGATGGCGCTCCACGGCGGCGTCGTCCCGTACGGCGGCACCTTCCTCATCTTCTCCGACTACATGCGCCCGCCGATGCGGCTCGCGGCGTTCATGGAGCGGCAGGTGATCTACGTCTTCACGCACGACTCGATCGGCCTCGGCGAGGACGGGCCGACGCACCAGCCGGTGGAGCAGCTCTCGGCGCTGCGCTGCGTCCCGAACCTCACCGTGATCCGCCCCGCCGACGCCGGCGAGACGGCCGAGGCGTGGCGAGTCGCGCTGCGCCACCGCACGGGCCCCGTCGCCCTCGTCCTCACGCGGCAGAAGCTCGGCTTCATCGACCGCGCGCGCTACGCGCCGGCGGCCGGCCTCGCGCGCGGCGCCTACGTCCTCGCCGACGCCGAGGGGGGCGCGCCGCCCGACGTCGTGCTGCTCTCGAGCGGCTCCGAGGTCGCGCTCGTCCTCGAGGCGCAGAAGCGCCTCGCCGCCGACGGCGTGCGCGCGCGCGCCGTCAGCATGCCGAGCATGGAGCTGTTCGCCAGGCAGCCGGCCGACTACCGCGAGTCGGTGCTCCCGCGCGGCTCGCGCCGCGTCGCGATCGAGGCCGCGCACCCGATGTCGTGGTATCGCTGGGTGGGCGACGACGGCGTCGTCATCGGCGTCGAGCGCTTCGGCGCGTCGGCGCCGTACGCGAAGGTGTACGAGGGGCTCGGGCTGACGGTGGAGAAGCTGGTGGAGGAGGCGCGGAGAGCAGCTCGCCGATAAGGGCCGCCACTAGTGGGCGGATACTAGTTACTAGTTACTAGTCACTGGTAGAAGCGAGAAACCCCCGGGAGGCGCATCGTGGCCTCCCGGGGGTTCGCCGTCACTAGTGACCAGTAACCAGCAACCGCCCTGTGGCATTCATCCTGCCTTGCCTACGCCTCGTCGGCCACCATATCCAACAACAGCGAGGCGCACCCGATGCCCGTCAACGACATGCACGAGTTGCTCAAGCACGACCTGGGCGACCTGTACTTCGCCGAGAAGCACATCCTCAAGGCGCTGAAGAAGATGGAGAAGGAGGTCTCGGACCCGACGATCCGCGAGGGCGTCGTCCGACACCAGCGCGAGACCGAGCAGCAGATCGAGGTGCTCGAGCGCGTCTTCGAGGCGATCGGCGAGAAGGCCAGGGCGCAGAAGTGCCCCGGCATCCTCGGCATCATCGAGGAGCACGACGAGTTCAAGAAGGAGGAGGAGCCGTCCAAGCCGATGCTCGAGGCGTTCGCGCTCGGCTCGGGCCTGCGCGTCGAGCACTACGAGATCGCCGCCTACCGCGGCGCGATCGCGCTCTGCCGCACGCTCGGCCAGCGCGAGGCGGCCGAGCTGCTCGGCCGCAACCTCGCGCAGGAGCTGGCGATGGAGAAGTTCCTCACCAGCAACTCGGCCGCCGCGCTGCGCGCCGCGCGGGCGATGAGCGACGGCGAGGAGGATGGCGGCGGCGCGCGCGGCGGCAGCCGCGGCGGAGCGCGGAAGCGCGCCTCGTCGCGCGGCGGCGCGGCGCGGAAGCGGCGGGCGCGCGCGACGGCATAGCGGGCGCCGCGATCCGGTAGGACGACGAGGGGCGCGGCGCTGTCGTAGCGTCGCGCCCCTCGTCGCACGACCTGCCCCCTTCGGCTACCGCGCCGAGGCGTCTCCCGACGACGTCCGGCCCGTACCCGTCGCGCGGCCGCTCGTCGCGTCGCGCGTCGCGCCGGCGGTCACCTCGCGCTCCCCCTTCGCCGCGTCGAGGTTGATCACGCGCTCGGCGAGCGCCGTCAGCTTGTGGTCGGTGTCCCCCTCCTCGTCGAGCGTGCGCTGGAGGATCGCCACGTCATCGGTGCGGCCGAGCAGCCGCGCGTAGGTGCGCACGCAGCCGTAGCCGGCGATCTCGTAGTGCTCGACGCGCTGCGCGTCGGCGATGAGGGCGGCGTCGAGGACGTCGGAGTCGGCCTTCTCCTTCATCGTCTTCTCGCCCTCCTTGAGCAGTCCCTTCATGCCCTCGCAGGTGACGCCGCCCGGCTTCTCGCCGAGCGACTGGAAAATCTGTTCGAGCCGCCGCACCTGCTCCTCGGTCTGCCGTACGTGCAGCTCGAAGCCGCTCTTCAGCTCGGCGTGCTTCGCCTTGTGGGCCATCTTGGGGAGCGCGGCGAGGATCTGGTTCTCGGCGCTGTAGAGATCGCGGAGCTGCTCGAGGTAGAGATCCTGCAGGGATTTGAGTGCCATGGTGTCACCTCGTTCGTGCCTCGTGGCCGCAATGCGCCGACCGTCGGCGCGTCGCGCGCAATGGGCGTGCAGCAGGCGTACCAGGAGGGCGATCCGCGAACGATTCACGGCTCACAGTTCACGGTAGAACCCGGGAGGCCTCGAGTGGCCTCCCGGGCGTCCTTCCTCCCCAGTCACCGGCGACCGTGAACCGTTCACCGTTGCCGGTGCTCCCTGGCACACCCCCTGCCGCTCACGTCGCCGTCCCGACTCCGTGAGCGTTCAGACATGCCCAGCGATTCCGGCCGCACGACGTCCATCTGGATGGCGACCGCCGAGGTGCCGTCCTTCCCGCCACTCTCCGCCGACGCCGAGACGGACGTCTGCATCGTCGGCGCGGGGATCTCGGGGCTCACCGCGGCCTACACGCTGGTCCGCGCCGGGAAGCGCGTCGTCGTGCTCGACGACGGCCCGATCGGCGGCGGCGAGACCGGGCGCACGACGGCCCACCTGTCGAACGCGCTCGACGACCGCTTCTACGAGATCGAGCGGATGCACGGCGCGGAGGGGGCGCGGATCGCCGCCGAGAGCCACACGGCGGCGGTCAACCGGATCGAGGAGATCGTGCGTCTCGAGAGCATCGACTGCGACTTCGCGCGCCTCGACGGCTACCTCTTTCCCGCCGCGGGCGACGACCGCAAGGAGCTCGAGCGCGAGCTCGAGGCGGCCCACCGCGCGAGCCTCTCCGACGTCGAGCTGCTCGAGCGCGTCCCGCTGAGCTTCTACGACTTCGGTCCCTGCCTCCGCTTTCCGCGCCAGGGGCGCTTCCACATCCTCCGGTATCTCACCGGCCTCGCCCGCGCCGTGGCGCGCGACGGCGGGCGGATCCACGCGGGCTCGCACGTCGCCGAGCTGTCGGCGGGGAAGGACGGCGGGCCGGCGACGGTGAAGACGGAGGACGGCCGCACGGTGACGGCGCGCGCGGTCGTCGTCGCCACGAACTCCCCGGTCAACGACTGGGTGAAGATGCACACCAAGCAGGCCCCCTATCGGACCTACGTCGTAGGTCTGCGCGTGCCGCGCGACGCGGTGCGCGACGCGCTCTACTGGGACACGGCGGACCCCTACCACTACGTGCGGCTGCAGCACGACGAGCGCGGCGAGGTGCTGGTCGTCGGCGGCGAGGACCACAAAACGGGGCAGGCGGACGACATGGACGAGCGCTTCGACTGCCTCGAGGAGTGGACCCGCGAGCGCTTCCCGATGGTCGACACGGTGGACTACCGCTGGTCGGGGCAGGTGATGGAGCCGGTGGACTACATGGGCTTCATCGGCCGCAACCCGGGCGACGAGAACGTCTACATCGCGACCGGGGACTCGGGGAACGGGATGACGCACGGCACGATCGCCGGCATCCTCATCCCCGACCTCATCCTCGGCCGCGACCACCCGTGGGCCAAGCTCTACGACCCGTCGCGCATCTCCCTCCGCGCGGCGCCGGAGTTCACGAAGGAGAACCTCAACGTCGCCGCGCAGTACGTGGACTACGTCACGCCGGGCGACGTCTCCTCGGCCGACGCCATCAAGCCGGGCGAGGGCGCCGTCCTGCGCCGCGGCGCGACCAAGATCGCCTGCTACCGCGACGAGTCGGGCACGCTCCACGAGCGCTCCGCGGTGTGCACGCACCTCTACTGCATCGTGGACTGGAACCACGCCGAGAAGACGTGGGACTGTCCCTGCCACGGCTCGCGGTTCGACCGCTACGGCAAGGTCGTGAACGGGCCGGCGGTGAAGGAGCTCGAGCCGGTGAAGGGCGAGGAGTAGGCTGCTCGGACGGGCCGGCCGTCAGTCGTCGCGCAGCCTGCTCGAGATCACGCCGTCCGTCGCGCTGATGCCCGCCGACTTGCCGTTCGAGATCCGTCCCTCCCCCATGCAGGGCCTCGGCGCCTTCGCGACGCACTTCATAGCGGCGGGGACGCGCTTGGTCGAGTACGCGGGGGAGCGGCTGACGCCGGTCGAGGCGGACGCACGCTACCCCGAGTCGGCGGAGACGCGCGGCGAGCGCCACCACACGTTCCTCTTCGCGATCGACGAGCCCGACGTCGTGATCGACGCCGCGGTCGGCGGGAACGAGGCGCGCTTCATCAACCATTCCTGCGACCCCAACTGCGACGCCGTGGTCGAGGACGGGCGCATCTGGATCGAGACGATCCGCGACGTGCTGCCGGGCGAGGAGCTGGCCTACGACTACGCTTACGTCCTCGCCGAGCGCCACACGCCGGCCGCCAAGCGGCGCTACCCCTGCCACTGCGGCGCCGCGCGCTGTCGCGGGACGATCCTGACGAAGAAGCGCTGACTGGCGCGCCCGCCGGCTACGCGCCGGCGCTTCCGTTGGTCAGGTAGCGCTCGCGGAGGATGCGGACGTGGTGTCGCTCGTGGCCGGCGATGACCCAGGCGAGGGCGCGGGGCGTGATCTCGACGCCGTTCGCGACGCCCCGGCGGCCGATCGCCGCCTCGCTCATGCCGCGGAAGAGGGGGATGGTCGCGGTGCGCACCACTTCGAGCTCGGATACCAGATCCGATAGCGTCCGCGCCTCGGCGTCCGCCGTGCGCGCCCACTCGTTCTCCTCGAAGCTCGGCAGCGGGGTGGGGGCGCCGCGCGCGAAGTGTAGGGCGCGGAAAGCGAACACCCGCTCGGCGTCCACGACGTGCGCGACGACGTCCTTGATGCTCCACTTATCCGGCGCATACCGGTGCGAACCGCGCGATTCGGGCAGAGCGCGGAGGAGCGCCGCGGTCTCTCGCACCTGCCGCTCCAGCAGCGTCAGGAGGTCGCCGTCGGGGACGGCCGAGATGTAGCGGTCGTAGTAAGGGGCGTACTCGTTGGAGGCGGGGCGCGAGATGGTCGGCATGAGCGTCGGGGCGAGGAGGATGGATGCCCGATGAATCCGCGAATGGCGCGGAAAGGTCGCGGCAGGGCAGGTACCAGCTACCTGCCTTTACCGCTTCTTCTTCGCCGGCTTCGGCGGCAGGGCGACCGCGGTCACCTGGGCGGCGACGGTCCTCCACTTCCCGCCCGACCGCTGCCAGACGGTGAGCATCTGCGCCCGCCCGCCGCGCGAGCCGCTGCTCTTCGTGCCGGGCGGCGCGAGCCGCGTGTGCACGACGGCGACGTTGCCGTAGAGGCGCACGATCTCGAGCTCGCTCGGCAGCACCTCCGCCGCCTCGTCAACCATGAAGGCGGGGCTCATCACCGTCTCCAGGCGCTCGTACTTGCTGAACGTCTCCCCGGACGGGGCGGTGAAGAGGTACTCCTCCGCCCACAGCGTGGCCAGCGTCGCGGTGTCCTGCACGACCATCGCGCTCCTCACGTGCTGCGCCGCGGCGCGAATCTCCGCCTCCACCCGCTGCCGCGCCGTGAGACGCGGCTTGGGCGCGGCGCGCTTCGCCGGCGCCTTGGCCGCTCCAGTCGCCGCCGGCTTCGCCGAGGCGGTCGGGCTGTCCTGCTGGGCCGCGACCTGACGCGGGATGGCGAAGGTCGGCGCGACGACGAGCACTACCGCCGCCGCGACGCGGCGGGCGATGGACGGCGGGACGAGACGACGGACGATCGGGGACGGCACCGTAACCACACTCCTGCGAACGACTTCCGAACGACGCGATGCGCGACGGGCGTCCTCGACGCCACGTCGCGCACCACGGGGGCTGGCCCCGAAAAATGCCGGTCCGACGCGCCCCCCGCCAGCGGGCGCCGCCGTCGATGCGCCTACGGAAGAGCGGCTAGAGCTCGTCCTCGACCTCGTCCGCCGGCACGGCGGGCTTGGCCGGCGCCCGCTTCGGCCGCCCCCCCTTCCGCGCCGCCTTCCCGTCGGCCAGGAACTGCTCGAACGCCGCCTTCGCCTCCGCCATCAGCTGCTCATGCGAGGCCGGGCGCACACGCTTCTCCTTCTCCGCCCGGTACGTCGCCTCGGGTGACTTCCGCTTCATCTCTCCTCCGTCGCGTGATCGTCGTCGAACAGCCGGTTGGCAGGCCGCGCAAGGAGCGTGCTGCGTGCACCGCCAACGCCGGCGCTCGGCTCCTGCCGAGATACCCCGGCGGCGTGCACAAGATGCGCGCTCCGGCCCCCCGAGTCCAGACGACCGGGCTCATCCACGAGTCAGACTACCGGGCGCGGCTGTGCCATGTCGCTCGGCTGGCGCGTCAGTAGACTGGACCCCTGAGGCCGCGAAGTGGGGCCGGAGGAGGCGTCAGCGGGCTCTATTCGGCTTGCGGCGGCGCGTCCGTCCCGCTTTAAGTTCCTGCTGACGTTCCGGCCCTCCACCGTTCGACGAGAGCTATGCCTTCACATCGGGACAGCGCGGATCGGACACGGCGTCGGCGCGCCAAGAAGTCGGAGTATTTCCTCAAGCCGGGAAAGCACGGCGAGGTCTCGGTCTACCGGCGCCCGGCCGGCAATCGCATCGAGCCCAAGCTCTGCGGTACCATGCCGTCCAAGACGCTCGCGCTCGCCCTCATGCGGCAACTCGAGCAGGCGGAGTCGGTCGTCAACGACCTCTTTCTCGAGGCGACCGACGACGGCATCGAGGCCCTCGAGGCGATCCTGCGCGCCTGCCGCGAGTCGGTCGAGCGCCGCGCCGTCCGGCACCAGCATTTGTCCCGCCCGGCGCGGAAGAAGCGGGGCCACCCACCCGCTGCCGCGGCTGCGGCGTCCGCCGCCGCCTCCCCCGCCGACGAGTCGGCGCCCCCGAGCGGTGAGAGCGCGGCGGCAAGCGGCCCGTCCCCGTCGCGCCGCCGGCGATCCCGCTCCGGCCGGCGCGGCCGCCCCGACCGCGGGTAGCCCCGCCCGGCGCGCCGGCGCCGCTACTCGCCGCCGGCCATCACCTTGAACAGCGGCGCCAGCCCCTCGGGCCCCGGGTAGCCGGGCACGATCTCCGTCAGCCGTCCCTCCGCGTCCACCGACGCGAAGACGGGCGTGCCGGGGATCCGGAAGGTGAGCAGCACCTGCTCGGCGTTCCCCGTCGGCCCCGTCGAGACTGCCCCCCGCACGCCGAACCGCTCCAGCATCTTCGCGCCCGGCCCGGCCCCCTCGAGCGTCACCACGCGGAGTCGCGGCAGCGGTCGCCCGCCGGCCATCGCCGCCAGGTCGCGGAGCGAGCGCTCGCAGTACCCGCACGTCACCGAGCTCACCATCACCACCGACGGCTCGCCGCGCGGCGCGGCCGGCACCACCTCGCCCGACGCCGTACGCACGCGAAGCTGGGCCAGCGACCGGCCGAGTCCCTCGAGCGCCGGGTCCACGACCGGCCGCCGCGCCGCACTGGCCGCCAGCCGGGCCGGCGCGGGTCGCCGCTCGACGTCCAGCCCGACCCGGAACGCGACGAGCAGCACGCCGGCGGCGAGCAGCAGCGGCCATGCGCCCCACCGCGTGCGCGTCCGCGTGTCCACGACCGGTTGTGCGTCGTCGGCCGGCGCGCGCTCCGATTCCATCGGCCGCTCAGGCTCCACTCGGCACCTCGCTCTCGTCCGTCGCCGCCCGCGCCACGGCGTCGAGGAAGGCGTGCACCTTCCCCTCGTCGAGCCGGCCCGCCGTGCGCAGGCCGCTGCACAGGTCGAGCCCGAACGGCTCCACCGCGGCGACGGCCTCGGCCACGTTGTCCACCCGCAGCCCGCCGGCGAGGAAGACGGGGACCGACACCGCGTCCCGGATCGCGCGGCTCACGCGCCAGTCGTGCGTCCGCCCCGTCCCCCCGAGCTCCTTGACGGCGAGCGTCTGGTTCCCCGAGTCGAGGAGGATCGCGTGGACCTCGGGCGCCACCGCCGCCGCCTCGTCCAGCGACTCCGGCCCCGTCACGTGCACCACCTGGACGATCCGCACGCCCGGCATCGCGTCGCGCAGCGCGGCGTGACCGCCCGGCGCCAGCCGGTCGCACAGCTGGACCGTGTTCGTGCGGCAGCGCCGCTGCTGGGCGACGATCCCCGCCACGTCGCTGCGCGACGTGAGAAGAAAGGTGGCGATCGGCGGCGGCACGCTGTCGGCGACTTCGGCGATCGTCTGCTCGGCGATCACCCCCGGCCCGCTCGGCATCGCGCTCACGAGGCCGAGCGCGTCGGCGCCGGCGCGCACGGCGAGGCGCGCCTCAGCGACGTCGGCGATGCAGCAGATCTTGATGCGTGGTCCTCTCATGCGCTCGGTCGGGTGGTGGTGTGCGCCTCTCAACATCGCCCGCCGCCGCGCGCCCCGCCAGCGCGACGTGGCACCGCCGCGCTCGTCGGCGTATCCTTGGCCGCGACGAATGACTCCACGCGACGCATGAGCCTCCCACTGTCCCGTCCCTACCCCGCCCGCGAGGGCGCCCCCGTGCTCACGCACGTCGCGGCCGAGGTGTTCACGCACCGCTACTTCGGCGCCTGCCTCGCCTGCACCTTCTGCCGCGACGCCTGCTGCGACCACGGCGTGGACGTGGACGCGGCGACGCTCGGCCGTATCCTCGCCCAGGCCGACGCGATCGAGGCGCGCGTCGGCGTCGCGCGCGACCAGTGGTTCACCGGCCCGCTGGTCCCCGACGCCGACCTGCCGGGCGGAGCGGGCACGCGCACGCGCGTCGCCGACGGCGGCTGTGTGTTCCGCAGCCGCACCGCCCGCGGCTGCCTCCTCCACGCCTACGCGCTCGAGACGGGGCAGGACTACCACCTCGTCAAGCCGATGGTGAGCACGCTCTTCCCCCTCACCTTCGCCGACGGCCTGCTCTGCCTCTCCGGCGAGCTCCACGACGGCTCGCTCGTCTGCGGCGGCACCGGTCCGACGGCCTACGAGAGCGTACGCCCGGAGCTGGCGTACTATTTCGGGGATGAGCTCGTGATGGAACTGGACGCTCTCGGCTCTCGGCGCTCGGCATGAGTAGTAGCCGAGCGCCGAAAGCCGAGCGCGGACAGCCGAGAGCCCGCTACTTCACCGTGAACGGTACCGCGAATCTCGTCTCGCCCCACGTGTACGCGATCGTGCCGCCGGTGCCGGCGGCGTTGGGCTCGATCGTGAAGGTGAAGCGCTCGAGCGGAGTCGGCGCGCGGGTGACCCGCGCGTCCACGCGGACGAGGTCCTGCTTGGCGTCGTAGTCGGTGCCCCACTGGCCCGTCTGCTTGTTGATGATCAGTTTCGCGCCGCTCTGCGTCGGCAGCGTCCAGAGGGTGTAGCTGCCCGCCGGCACCTGGGCGCCGCCGATCACGAGGTCACGGCTCGTCGTGAAGCGCGTCGCCGCGTTCGCGCCCGTGCGCCACACCTGGTCGTAGGGGATGAGCGTGCCCATGCCCGCGCGCCCGCGCAGCGCCGGCCGGGAGTACATCACCGCCACCTGCGCCCCGCCGACCGTCGCCTTGACCGAGTCCGCGGGCGAGAGCACGCCGAGCGCCTGGCCGGCCGAGTCGCGACGGGCCCACGCCAGCGCCGTCCCCTGGACGTCCACGTCGGCCACGCGGTCCACGATCACCTTCTGCGTCGTGCTCAGTCCCTGGAGGCCGAGAATGCGGCCGGCCGCGTCCACGCGGGCGCGGGAGGGGGTCGGCTCGAAGACGGCGAACGTCACCGAATCGCTCCCCACGCGGCGCAGCACACCGGTGATCGGCTGCGGCGCGCCGAGCGCGACGAGCGGCACGGCGACGCTGTCGCCCGGCGTGCGGAGGTGGCGCCGGACGAGCGCCTCCAGCAGCGCGTAGGAGAAGTTGACGTAGGGGAACGCCGACGGCGCGACGTAGCTCATCGTCGTGTCGCGCCCGCCGGCCGACAGGTCCACGCTCGCGCCGCCGGCCGTGAAGCGGAGCTGTGCCTTCGTCGGCGGGGCGGAGCCGTTCAGGCGGCGTGTCTCGTAGTCGAGCGCCGTGATCGAGCCGTCCGGCGCGAGCGTCGCCACGTAGTGACGCAGCGCCGTCGCCGGCGTGCGCATCGCGGCGTCGCCCTCGAGCCGGTCGCCCGTGCGCGTGTAGCGCTCGACGGTGATCGTGTCGGCGCCGAGCCGGACGACGAAGGCGCCGGTCTCGCGGTCCACCCCGGCGGCGGCGGCGGTGGTCGTGGTCGTGACGGGCGCCGGCGGCGACTCGGCGCCCGGCGTCGTGCCGGCGGTCGCGCAGGCGGCGGCGGTGAGCGTGAGGGGGAGGAGCAGGAGACTGCGCATAGGGATCTCCGGATTCTGAAGACGTCGGGGCAGCGTCGAAGGCGGAGCGGCGGTGCACGCTCCGCCCGCCAGTATACGCGCCCGCCGGGGGAAAATCTTCACTCCCCTGCTACCCGCCCGGCGAAGCGCCGATCGGGCCCGACGAACCGTCGCTCCGGAACGACGAAGCGCCGACCGCGAGCCACGCGACCGGCGCCATCCACTCCACTCGACCCGCGGCCGACGCTCAGCGTCCGGCGCTCTCCGGCTTCCAGCGGAAAGTACTCATCAGCCGCCGGTAGGTCCGCAGGTTCTCGGCGTTGAGCGAGTCGCTCTCCACGGGAAAGTCCGCGTAGCGCAGCGCCACCACGTGCGCGCCCCGCGCGACGTAGTAGCGCACCAGGTCGCAGTCGCCGCCGAAACGCGACTCGCGCAGCGCCGGCAGTCCGCCGACCGAGGCAGAGGTGGGGGAGACGGCGGTGTGGCGGCCGGGGTCCGCGCTCGTCAGCGCGTCGTGCGCGTTCTCGCGCACCCGGTGACGGGCCAGCCAGCCGTCGAGCGGCAGGCGATCCTCGTTCCCGTACGTCACGACCTCGAACGAATAGCTCGCGCTCCCCTCGATCGGGTCCCCCTCGACGTCGCGCAACTCGGGCCCCCGGATCTCGACCGCCGCCACGGCGCCCGGCGCGGCCTCGGGGTCGAGCGGGCGGGCGGTCGCGTCGGCCGGGTAGCGCAGGGTGAAGTCGGTGCCCTCGTAGCCGACCATCGAGGCGGGACGCTCCTCGACGGCCGCCGGCCGGACCGCGATCGCGGCCAGTGCCGGGCGCTCGTAGCGGGCGCTCACTTCGTCGCGGGCGCCGGCGATGTCCACGCCGCAGGCGCTGAGCGCGCAGGCGCCGGTGATGAGTAAGGGGGTGGTCGCGTGGGCTGCTGCTCGCCAGCGACGTCGCATGGAATCCTCGGGTCGGCTCGTTGGTGCCACCACGCTCGGCCACCGATCCCGAGAGGTTCCGCGGATCGGCCGCCGCGTGTGGGACGGGCGACCGCCCGTCCCACACGGGTGAATCCTGCGCCGCTACATCCAGCGTCTCAATATGGACGAGGCCGCCAGGATGCGAGCAACGTGTGGCTACCGGCGGACGACGGTGACACGACGCACAATTATCCCCTACTCCCGACTCCCGTGCCGCCGCTCCCAGGGCATCATTGCGCCACCATGCGTCATCAATCGGAACTACATCCGACTTCCATTCTCCGTCGCCAGTCGCTCCAGCGCCTCTCCCGACAGGCGAAACGTCGTCCAGTCGTCCATCGGACGCGCGCCGACGCTCCGGTAGAAGCGGATCGCCCCCTCGTTCCAGTCGAGTACCGACCACTCGAAGCGGCCACACCCGCGCTCGACGGCGATGGCGGCGAGGTGGGTGAGGAGGCGGCGGCCGAGCCCCTTCCCGCGCCAGGCGGGGCGGACGAAGAGGTCCTCCAGCGCCAGCCCGCGGCGCCCCAGAAAGGTCGAGTAGTTGTGGAAGAAGAGGGCGAAGCCGGCCGCGTCGTCCCCCGCCCACGCGATCACGACCTCGGCGTCGGACCGGGGGCCGAAGAGCGAGGCGCGCAGTCCTGCCTCGGTCGCCACGACCTCGTGCGCCAGCCGCTCGTAGTCGGCGAGCCCGCGAATGAGCTCCAGGATCACGGGGACGTCTCGCTCGGACGCGGGGAGGAGCCGGAACTGGTCGGCGGAAACGTCGGGCATCGGACAGACGTCGCGGAGTGTGAGGGCGGCCGGCCGGAGGAACCGGCGGGGCAGGCGGGCCGTTTTCCCAAGCGCCTGCCCCAACGTAGATTATCCGCATGAGCCAGACCCCACTGCCCGCCCCGAGCCCCACCACCGTCGAGGAGTCCCGCCGCCGCATCCGCGCGGCGCTGCTCGACGCCCGCCGCGTCGCCGTCGGCACTCACGCCGGCGAGGAGGTACGCGTGCGGATGATGCACCCCGGCGCTTTCCTCCCGGACGAGGAGACGGCGCGGCCGCTCGTCTACCTCGCGTCCATGAAGTCGGACCCGAAGATCCGCGAGATGACGACGCGCCCCGAGGTCGCGCTGCTCCTGCACGAGTCGCCGACCGGCGAGGAGCACACGAGCTGGGAGATGGAGATCACGGGCCGCGCCGAGGTCGTGCGCGACCCGGCCGAGCGGGAGCGGGCGAAGCAGGCGACGATGCGCACCTCGTCCATCGTCCAGTACCTCGACTCGGTGGGGCAGACGGACCTCCTCGCGTTCGTGCGGGTGACGCCGCGCTTCATGAAGCACCGCGTCTTCGGCGAGATCGTCGCCGGCCGTCCGCCCTCGATCCTCGAGTTCGGCGACGCCGCGGCCGAGCGGCCGAGCGACGTTGCGCTCCTCCGCCGCCGGCTCGGCGTCTGGCGCGAGGCGGTGCGCTGGCCGTCGCTGACGGCGAGCGCGGCGTCGGTCGCGGTGGGGATCGCCTCGGCGTTCGTCGTCAGCGGCGGGGTGCACTGGGGGTGGGCGCTGCTCACCCTCGTCGGCGCCGTCTCGCTGCAGGCGTGCACGAACATGAAGAACGACCTCGACGACCAGCTCAGCGGCGCCGACGACCGCAACCGCACCCCGATCCTCGGCTTCACGGGCGGCTCGCGCGTCATGCAGCGCGGGCTGGCGACGCGCGCCGAGCTGCTCTCGGGGATGCTGGGCTTCGGCCTGCTGAGCAGCGCGATCGGCGTCTACTTCGCGCTCGCCGGTCGCCCCGGGGTGCTCCTCTTCGGGCTCGCCGGGCTGGCGATCGGCTGGGTCTACACGGGCCCCCCGTTCCGGCTCGCCAACCGCGGGCTCGGCGAGTTCGCGGTCGCGCTCGCGTTCGGCGTCGGCATCGTCTGCGGCACCGCGTACGTCCAGACGGGTGCCGTGCCGATGGTGGCGATCGCGGCGTCCATCCCCGTCTCGATCCTCGTCGCCCTCATCCTGTTCATCAACGGCTTCCAGGACGCGGCGAGCGACGACGAGGTCGCCAAACGGACGACCGTCGTGCGCCTCGGGCTCCAGCGGGCCAGCCGCACCTATCCGCTGATCGCCGGCCTCGCCGCGCTCACTCTCGTCGCCCTGGTGCTGGCGCGGGTGTTGCCGGCGTTCGCCCTGCTCGGGCTCGTCGGCTTCCCGCTCTTCGCCAAGGCGGCCATCGTCGCGCACCGCAACTTCGACCGGCCGATGGAGCTCGTCCCGGCCAACGCCTACACGGTCGTCGGGCACCTCGCGAGCGCCCTCGCCCTCGCCGTCGGGCTCGCCTGGGCCGGCCTCGGCGGCGGAATGAACGGCGTCGTCCTCGCCGTCGCGGCGGCCGGCCTGCTCGTCATCCTCTACTACAACCGCTCGATCGGGCGGATGGCGCGGGCCTTCGAGGGAGTGAAGGAGGCCGTCGCCAAGGCGTGAGCGGGCGCGGCCTTGCGGCCATGTGACCGTCCGCCGAGCCGGCGGGTATAGTTGACGTGCGGGCCGGGACGCCCGTTTACGAGTCCTCGCGGCGCCCCGGCCCGCGCCCGCCACCGCGGCCCCGACGCGTGATCTCGACCCCTCGATGGTCCCCCTGCCAGTGACGACGTCGCGCCTCCGCGACCGCGACGACGGGCGCCCCGAAGACGGCGCGCTGCTCGACGCCGCCCGCGGCGGGGACGAGCGCGCCTTCGCCGTCGTGGTGAACCGCTACTACGCGCGGGCGCTGCGCTTCGCGCTGAACATGGGGCTGCCGAGGGAGGACGCGGAGGAGGTGGTGCAGGACGCGTTCGTGCGCGTACACCGCAACCTCGCCCGCTTCCGGCCGGGCGCGGCGTTCGAGCCGTGGCTCTTCCGGATCCTCGCCAACCGCTGCCGGAGCGCTCACGCCCGGTCGCGCTGGTGGCGGCGCCTCGAGTCGGACGACGCGGTGCTCGGCGCGATCCCGGCCGGCGGCGGCGCGGCGGCGGATGACGACGCGGTGCGGCGGCTCGACACCGAGCGGCTGCACGGCGAGATGCGGCGGGCGCTCGACGCGCTGCCGGTCGAGCAGCGGGAGGCGTTCCTGCTGCGGCACGTCGAGGACCTGGACTATCACGAGATGACCCGAATCACGGGAGCGGGACTGTCGGCGCTGAAGATGCGCGTCAAGCGCGCGTGCGACACGCTGCGGGCCCGCCTCGAGGAGAGATAGAGATGATGCGATCCCACGACGAGCCGCCGCGCGACGGCGACGCGTCCGACCTCGACCCCGCGCTGCGGCGCGCGGTGGACGCGCTGCGCGCGCTGCCGGTGGTGCCGGCTGACGCCGCGGCGCGCGTCCTCGCGGCGACGCGCGGCGCGGCGCACGCCCTGCCGGTGTCCGTCCTGCGCCGGCCGCCGCGCCGCCGGCCGCGGTGGGTCGTCGCCGTGGCGGGCGTGGCGGCGACGCTACTCGTCGCCGCGCTCGGTGTGCGGCTGGCGACGAGCGGCGCGACGCCGGGGACCAACGTCATCGCGTCGACCCCCTCCGCCTCGCCCACGCTCGTCGCCGACACGGACGTCGCCGGCGCGCCGGGCCGACTCCCGGCGCTTCGGACGGTGGCGGTCGGCGAGAGCGGCCTGCTCGACGACGCGCCCGTGCCTGTCCCCTTCGTGCTTCGCCTCCAGGGTGCCTCGCGCGTCGCGCTCGTCGGCGACTTCAACGGCTGGAGCCCGACGGCGACGTCGCTCGTGCCGACCGGGAACGACGTCTGGACGGCGACCGTGCCCCTCACGCCGGGCCGGCATGCCTACGGCTTCGTGGTGGACGACACGCTGTGGGTGCGCGACCCACGGGCCGAGCTCGTGCGCGACCCGGACTACGGCCGCGACCACTCGGTGGTCGTCGTGGGGCGCCCGTGACCCGCTGCCTGCCTAACGAACGGATCGCCGTGCGGCTCACCGCCCTCCTCCTCTTCGTCCTGCTCGCCGCGCCCGCCGCGGCGCAGCGCGTCGCCGACGCCCAGGCGTCGGTGGCGGGGATCGCGCCGGCCGCCGAGGCGCGCCTCGCCGCGGCGCTCGACGGCGCGACGCGCGACTCGCTCGACGCCGCGATCCTCGAGGCGCGGCGGCGCGGGCTCCCCGCCGGGCCGCTCGTCGCCAAGGCGCTGGAGGGCGTCGAGAAGGGCGCCCCCGCCGAGCGGATCCAGACGGCCGTGCGAGCGATGCTGAAGCGGCTCGAGGCGGCCGGCGAGGGGCTCGCCCCGTGGGCGAGCGACGCCGAGCTCGTGGCCGGCGCCGACGCGATCGCCGCCGGCGTGCCGCGTGCCGCACTGCGCGAGCTGCGCAAGATGTCTCCCCGCCGCTCGACGGCGACGGCGCTCGGGGTGCTGGCACAGCTCGTGACCAGCGGCGTGGACCCCGCCAAGGCGACCGACGCCGTGAAGACGCTCCTCCAGCGCGGCGGCCAGCACCAGCTGTTGACGCTCGAGCGCACGGTGAACGGCGACATCGCCCAGGGGCTCTCGCCCGACAAGGCGATCGACATGCGGGCGCGGACGCTCATCACCGGACTGCCCCTGGCGCCTCAAGGCCCCGTCGGCGAGGCGGCGATCGGCGACGCCATGAACCAGAGCGGTGGCCCGACGCGGGCCCGCCCTTGACCGCACTCGTCAGGCAGCGGCGCTAGCGCTCACTCGACCGCGGACGCCCGGCAAGGTATCGTGGACGGGCCATCGTCGATGACCCCGTCCCGCCCCGCCCTGCTCCGACCTCTCGCCCCCGATCACGCGCGCCGCGCCGCCAGCGCCGTTCTCGTCGTCTCCCTCGCCGCGTCGCTCGCGCCGGCCACGGCGCTCGGCGCGCAGGGCGCCACTTCGACGACGCTCGACGGCGGCGCGGCGCTGCTCTCGCAGGACAACACGGAGCGCGTGGTCGCGCCGACGCTCGGCGTCGACTGGCGGCGCGATGCCGTGCGCTCGACGCTGCGCGCCTCGGCCGCGGGGTCGGCGGTGAGCAGCGAGCGGTGGGCCGTGCAGGGGCTCGGCGCCGGCTCGTGGTTCTTCGGCACGGCGTACGCGCCGCGCGAGTTCGGCACCACGCTGTCGCTCCTGCGGCTGATCGGCGTGCCGACCGCCGTCACCGGCGGCCTCCTCGCGCGCCAGCACCTGAGCCGCGGCGACGTCGGCGGCTGGCTGGGCGCCGGCGTGGCATTCGCGGCGCGCGGCCCCGACCTCGGCACCGTGGCTTCGCTCGAGGGCGCGGTCTGGCGCGGCGGGCCGAACTGGCGCACGACGTTCTTCGTCTCCACCGTCACCGCGGGGGTGGACTCGGCGCGCACGGTGCTCAGTCTGCCGGCGACGCGCTTCTCGGCGCTCGACGTCGTGGGCGGCGCCGAGTGGCGCCTCCCGCACCTCGAGCTGGCGGGGAACCTGGGGCTGCGCAGCAGCCGGTGGCGCGGCGGCGACGGCGTGCCGTCGAGCATCGCCGCCCTCGCCCTCGCCACGGCGGTCGTCCCGCTGCGACCGGCGCTCTCCGTCGTGCTGAGCGCGGGCAACCAGTACGCGGACCCGATCCGCGGCACGCCGGCCGTCCGCCACGTCGCGCTCTCGCTGCGCATCCGGCCGTCGGCGCTGCGTCCGCAGCGCCCCCAGGGCCCGCCGGCCGGCGGCGGCCTCCCCGTGGGCGGCGACAACGGCGTGAGCGCCGGCACCGAGCCGGCGGCCGCGACGTCGCTCCTCGTCGTCGCCGGCGAGGGCGGCGCACGCATCCTGCGAGTGACGGCGCCGCGCAACGCCCGGCGCGTCGAGCTGCGAGCGAGCGCGACGGGCTGGCAGAGCCTCGAGCTCCTGCGGCGCGGCGACCACTGGGAGGCGATCATCGCGCTGGAGCCGGGCACGCACCGCGTGATGCTGCGCGTGGACGGCGGCCCGTGGCTGCCGCCCGGCAACCTGCCGGCGGTGGACGACGACTTCGGCGGACGCGTCGGGCTGCTCGTCGTGCCCTGAGACGCGCGGCGCGCGGCGCGGCGTGACCCGCCGCGCGCCGCGGGGGTAGAGTCGAGCGGCGGCCGTCGCGGCCGAACGGCAGCGCGCCGCCGATCGTCGCACACCCCGGAGGAGCTCATGCTCGTCGCCCCGCGCCACCTCGCGCCCCTCGCCGCCATCCTCGCCGCCGCCACCTGCAGCGACCCGCCGTCGGCGGCGAAGACCGGCGAGCCGCTCACGGCGCTGCCGCGCGCCCTCACCACCGCCGAGCGCGAGGCGGTGGACGCGGGGAACGAATTCTCGCTCGCGCTGCTGCGCGAGGTGAACGCGCGAAAGCACGGCAAGAACGTCTTCATCTCCCCGCTCAGCGCCTCGATGGCGCTCGGCATGACGGCCAACGGCGCCGCGGGCGCGACCGAGACCGCGATGCGCGGCACGCTCGGCATCGGCGGCGGCGCGAGCGCCGACCAGATGAACGAGGCCTACCGCGGGCTGCGGACGCTGCTCCTCGGCCTCGACCCGTCGGTGAAGATCGGCATCGCGAACTCGATCTGGTACCGTTCCGGGTTCCCGGTGCTGCCGTCGTTCGTGGACGCCTCGCGCACCTACTTCGACGCCCAGGTCACGGCGGCGAACTTCGACGACCCCGCGACGGTGGGGCGGATCAACGACTGGGCGAAGGCGAAGACGGAAGGGCGTATCCCCAAAGTGATCGACGCGCTCGAACGCGACGTCGTGATGATCCTCATGAACGCCCTCTACTTCAAGGGGAGCTGGCGCTCGCGCTTCGACAGCGCGCGCACGCAGCTGGCGGCCTTCCGCCGCGACGACGGCAGCGTCGTCCAGGCGCCGCTCATGTCGCAGTCGGAGATGCCCGTCCGGATCGGTTACGTCGACGACGTGCAGGTCGCGGAGCTGCCCTACGGCAACGGCGCGTTCGTGATGACGGTGGTCCTCCCGCCGGCCGGCACGACGGCGGACATGCTCGTCGCCTCGCTCGACTCGGACAAGTGGACGCGGCTCCTCGGGTCGCTGCGCGAGGCGGAGATCGACGTCGTCCTGCCGCGATTCCGCATCACCTACGAGGACGAGTGGAAGGACGTGCTGTCGGCGATGGGAATGGGGCCGGCGTTCTGCGACGGGGCCACGGACTTCACGCGCATGGCCGCGCCGCCGCTCGGCGACAAGTTGTGCATCAGTCTCGTCAAGCAGAATGCGTTCGTGGACGTGAACGAGGAGGGCACCGAGGCCGCGGCCGTGACGACCGTCGAGGTCCGCGTCGTGTCGGCCCCTCCGCAGTTCCGCGCCGACCGGCCGTTCGTCTTCGCGATCCGCGAGCGGTTCAGCGGGGCGATACTCTTCGTCGGGAAGATCACGGACCCGACGACGCGGTAGGGCGCTCGGCGTTCGGCAAGAACGGTCGAGGGTTCACGGTGGGAGGTTCACGGTGGGAGGTTCACGGTCCTCGGTCACCGTGAACCTCCCACCGTGAACCGTTCACTGCGGTCGCCGAGCGCCGCGTCTCACCGTCCCGCTCGCGTCACGTAGACGTTCATCCCCCGCGCCTCGAGCCCCACGCGGGCGAAGGCGCGGCGGTAGAAGGCGGGGGGGCGGCGGTGGAAGCCGCGCAGGTCGCCCTCGACCTCGTCGGCGCTCGTGAACAGCTCGACGTAGGCGACGCCCCCGCCGACGAGCGCGGCGAGCGCGGGGAGGCCGCGCGCGAGCTCGGCGTCGCCGACGTAGTGCAGCACGTCGCTGCAGACGACGAGGTCGAAGGGGCCGCCGAGGGCGACGGCGTCGAGCGTGCCCACGCTGCCGCGCACGATGTTGCGGCGCGCGCCGTAGCGACGGACGACGTAGGCGCTCGCGTCCACGCCGGTGTAGCGCAGGCGCGGGCGCAGTCGGCGGAGCGCCTGGCGCCAGGCGCCCTCGCCGCAGCCGACGTCGAGCACCCTGCGCACCGGGCGCTCGAGGAGGTACTCGGCGGCGCTCAGCGCAAGGCTCGCGCGACGGGCGAGCGCGCCCGACTCGGCGACGCGCGTCGCGGGGTCGCGGTACCAGCGGTCGAAGTAGGCGCGGTCGTAGCGCTTGCCGCCGGCGCCGTCGCCGCCCACCCGACGGTCAGCGCGGCGCGCCGAGCGCGGCGAACCGTCCTCGCTCGTCGAACGGGAACGTGCGGGCGCCGACCGGCGTCTCGACGACGATCTCGCCGACGACGCGGTACGAGACGGTGCCGTCGCTCAGCGCCTCGCGCCCGACCTGCCGCAGCCCGCGCCACGTGACGTCGAGCGGCAGGTGGATGAGCGCCGAGTCGCGCGCGGCGATCGTCACTGGCTGCGTCGTGGCGCCGCGCCCGACCTCGGTCGAGTCGCCGGCGAGGAGGCGGTACGTGACCTGGCGCGCCGAGAGCGCGTAGGGGTTCGCGTTCGCCACGGCGAGCACGACGTCGAGCGAGCCGCCGGCGATCCCGATCGTCCCCACGCGGACGCCACGGAAGGCGACGTCCGGGCGCGCGAAGACGCGGTCCACTGCCGACTTGCACGACGCGGCGCCGCCCAGTGCGAGGAGCAGAAGGAGTGCCGCGCGTGCCGCGCCGGCTCGGGTGGTTCGTGCGCGAGCCGTCATGGACCGGGCGGGTTGGAAGGCGGC
>Ga0307412_10000468_pt1 | contig 24199 bp, 23 predicted proteins | sample DK1Cmetagenome_3_FD_203823 | JGI IMG/M metagenome (GOLD analysis project Ga0307412, IMG submission 203823) | Maize rhizosphere microbial communities from greenhouse at UC Davis, California, United States - DK15-C-1 | ecosystem: Host-associated > Plants > Roots > Rhizosphere > Soil | place: USA...
GGAGTGCCCCAGCGATTATTCCAACGCCGCAGCCGGCCCGAAGAACTCATAGCGGCTTTGCTCCGCCGGCACGCCCAACGCCTTGAGATGGCGCTTGATCGCCGCCATGAAACCCTTCGGCCCGAGGAAATAGGCATCAAGGTCACGTTGCTCCGGCAGCCATTGCGCCAGTTGCTCCTGGCTCAACAGCCCAACCTTGTCAGCCACCGGACCTGTGCCGTCATGCTCGTCATAGCAATAGAAGCGCTTGAGTTGCGGGTGCTGCCTGGCCAGGTCGTCGATCCAGTCACGGAACGCGTGCACATGGCCATTGCGTGCGCAGTGGATGAAATGCACCGGACGTTCGGTTTGCAATGCCGCCTGCAACATCGCCAGGGTCGGCGTGATGCCGACGCCGCCACTGATCAGCACCAGCGGTTTGTCGCTGGCGGTGAGGTAGAAGTCCCCGGACGGCGGGAACAATTGGATACTGCTGCCCACCTGAAACTCGTCGTGCAGGTAATTGGATACGCGACCGCCCGCCTCGCGCTTGACGCTGATGCGATACTGTCCGTTGCCCGCCAAGGCCGACAGCGAATAGTTGCGGCGGACTTCCTCGCCATCCAGGAGCAGTTTCATGCCGATGTACTGGCCTGGCTCAGCTTGCAGGATGGGCCCTTTGTCTGCCGGTTCGAAGTAGAACGAAGTGATTTCCGCGCTTTCCTTTACCTTGTCGACAAGGACGAATGCCCGCTCCCCACGCCAGCCACCCGGCGCCGCGGCCTTCTGCTCATACAGGCCCGCTTCGGCGCCGATCAGGATATCGGCCAATTGGTTATAGGCCGCGCCCCAGGCGGAGATCACTTCAGGGGTGGCGATCTCTTCGCCCAGCACCTCGGCAATTGCCCGCAGCAAGCAGGCCCCGACAATCGGGTAGTGTTGCGGCTGGATCTGCAGGGCCACGTGCTTGTTGACGATCTTGGCCACCAGGTCGCCCAGTTGATCGAGCTGGTCGATGTGCCGCGCATACATCAGCACACCGTTGGCCAGCGCTCGCGGTTGGTCGCCACTGGCCTGGTGAGCCTGGTTGAACAGCGGGCGCACTTGGGGGTATTCGGACAACATCATGCGATAGAAGTGAGTAATGAGCGCCTCGCCACCGCTTTCCAGCAAAGGCACGGTGGAACGGATAATGGCGCGTTGTTCTCGACTCAGCATGGGTAACTCCTCGCGTGGTACAGATAACTGATACCTAGACTCATCACTTTTCATGCCATAAAAATTATCTTTGTTTTTCAGTTAGTTAATAAACTAATAGTCATAATGACACGGCTGGCTTTATAGTCATTACGACCAGATGGAGTCATTATGACCGCAACCTCATTGCTCACCTCGCTGCTGCCCCTGGTGGCGGACCTGTCTCGCGAGCTGCCGGAGGGCGAGCGCTACCGCCGCTTGCTTGTCGCCTTGCGAGCCCTGCTGCCCTGCGACGCCGCGGCGTTGTTGCGCCTGGATGGGGATTGCCTCGTGCCGCTGGCGGTGGACGGCTTGAGTACCGACACGCTGGGGCGCCGGTTCCGCATCAGCGAACATCCCCGCTTCGAAGCGTTGCTAGCCAATGCGCAACCGACTCGCTTCGCCGCCGACAGCGACCTGCCCGACCCATACGATGGGCTGGTCGAAGGCTTGGATGAACACCTGGAAGTCCATGATTGCATGGGCTGTCCGCTGTTCGTCGACGAGCAGTCCTGGGGATTGCTGACGCTGGATTCGCTGGACCCGGAACGTTTCGAGCCTATCGACCTGAGCGCCTTGCAAGCCTTCGCCAGTCTCGCGGCGGCCACGGTCAGCGCAGCCGAACGTATCGAGCGGCTGGCCTTGAAGGCCGAGGACGAGCATCACCGCGCCGAGGTCTATCGCCAGGCGAGCGGCCAGCAGCACCGCGACATGGTCGGCCAGAGCAAGGCCCACAAACGCCTGGTGGAAGAAATCAAGCTGGTGGGCGGCAGTGACCTGACGGTGCTGATCACCGGCGAAACCGGGGTCGGCAAGGAATTGGTCGCCCAGGCCATTCACGCCGCCTCCAACCGTGCCGACCAACCGCTGATCAGTCTCAACTGCGCCGCCCTTCCGGACACGCTGGTGGAGAGCGAGCTGTTTGGTCATGTGCGCGGTGCTTTCACCGGAGCCACCAACGACCGGCGCGGCAAGTTCGAACTGGCCGATGGCGGCACGTTGTTCCTCGATGAGGTGGGTGAGCTGTCCTTGCCTGTCCAGGCCAAGCTGTTGCGCGTCCTGCAGAGCGGGCAATTGCAACGCCTGGGCTCGGACAAGGAACACCGCGTCGATGTGCGCCTGATCGCGGCGACCAATCGCGACCTTGCTGAAGAAGTGCGCAACGGCCGTTATCGGGCCGACTTCTATCACCGGCTGAGCGTGTACCCGTTGCAAGTGCCCGCACTGCGTGACCGTGGGCGTGACGTGCTGCTTCTCGCCGGTTTTTTCCTCGAACAGAACCGTTCGCGCATGGGCCTGGGCAGCCTGCGCCTGACCAGCGATGCCCAGGCCGCGTTGCTGGCCTACGATTGGCCAGGCAATGTGCGCGAGCTGGAGCACCTGATCGGCCGCAGCGCGCTAAAGGCATTGGGCAGCCATCCGGTACGACCGAAGATTCTAAGCTTGAGCGCCGATGACCTGGATTTGCCTCACGCCAACCGCAACAGCGCGCCGACCGCAAGCCCGGCGCCCGATCCCTCGCTGGCAACGACCGGTGACTTACGCCAGGCCACGGAAAACTATCAGCGGCAAATCATCAGTGCTTGCCTGGAACGCCACCAGCACAACTGGGCCAGCGCAGCTCGGGAGCTGGGCCTGGACCGGGCCAATCTGGGACGGATGGCAAAGCGATTGGGACTCAAGTAGCGGCATCCCGGCCGAGGTAATCAGCTGTCGATACCTTTCGCCCTAAAGCCTGTCCCCAACAAGTCGATAACCCGTTATCAAAAGCTGTCTTGGCGACCTTCATGCTCGCCCCACCTTTTTCCACAGAAGGTTTTTATGTCCTCCAACAAAGCCCGCGCAGATTCCCTTTCGCTTCTGCTCTTTACCTTGCGCAGCGGCAAGCTGATGGCGATCAACCTGCTAAAGGTCAGTGAGATCATTCCCTGCCCGCCATTGACCAAGCTGCCGGAGTCGCATCCGCACGTCAAAGGCATCGCCACACTGCGCGGGGCATCCTTGTCGGTGATCGACCTGAGCCGTGCCATTGGCGAGCGGCCCCTTGAAGATCCGGACGGCGGCTGCCTGATCGTCACTGACGTCAGCCGCTCCAAACAAGGCTTGCATGTCCAGGCCGTGAGCAAGATCGTCCACTGCCTGACCACGGACATCAAGCCACCGCCCTACGGCTCCGGCGGCGTGCGCGCATTCATCACCGGCGTAACCTCGGTGGACGGCACCCTGGTTCAGGTGCTGGATATCGAGAAAGTCATCCACGGCATCGCCCCGGCGCAAATCGAGACGGCGCCGACCGAGTTGAGCATGGAAGACGCCGAAGTGCTCGGCAATGCACGAATCCTGGTGGTCGATGACAGCCAGGTCGCGCTGCAACAGTCGGTGCATACTCTGCGCAACCTGGGCCTGCAGTGCCACACCGCACGCAGCGCCAAGGAAGCCATCGACTGCCTGTTGGAACTGCAAGGCACTGCGCAGGAGATCAACCTGATCGTCTCCGACATCGAGATGTCGGAGATGGACGGCTACGCGTTGACCCGCACCCTGCGCGAAACGCCCGACTTCGCTCATCTCTATGTGCTGCTGCACACGTCGCTCGACAGCGCCATGAACAGTGAGAAAGCCCGACTGGCCGGCGCCAATGGCGTACTCACCAAGTTCTCTTCGCCCGAGCTGACCAAGTGCCTGATCACGGCGGCCAAGGCCGTTGCCGAACAAGGTCGCTGACTTCACCGAAGCCGATCCTGGCTTCGTTGTCGCCTCCAAGCGCAACGAAGCCAGGATCCGCCCCCAGCCCCAGCCGTTCTTCCAATCTCTGGCATACTCTTGTTCACCCCCAGAACAAGGATTTTCCTGATGAAAGCCCCCGCCCTGACTCTCCTCGCCCTGACCGCCCTGTCTGCACAGGTTCATGCTTCAAGCTCCGACGCTTGGGCCGCCTACGACAAAAAAGTACTCGCCAGTTGCATCAAGGCCAGCGGATTGAAAAACGCCGAACCGGTCGGCACCGCCGCGCAATTCGATGATCGCGTGGGCTACACCGCAGTGTTGTTGCAGGGCCAGTACCCACAGAAACACATGAACGGCGCGACCGGCACCGAACTGTGCCTCTATCGCAAGAAGACCAAGACCGCCGTCGTGACCGAATGGGACTCGATCCGCCCGGCCAGCACTCCTCGGTGAATGGCGCACAACTTGCTTCGCTCGGCTGATCACGGCGTTTTTCTGTCGCCGCCCTCAGCCTATTGCCTGCGGTCAATGAATGAATACAACGTTTTCCTGTGTTGGGTGCGGTAAATGCTGCACCGGCCACCATGTTCCGCTGACGCTCGACGAAGCCAGGATGTGGGCCAGCGACGGTGGGCAAGTGATTGTCCTGGTGGAAGCCTTCCTGCCCAATGGCCTCGGCCTGCCAATGGCGCAACGCGAGCACGCCGAACGGCGCTCCACAGTCGTGCGCAGCGGCACGAGCCAAGCCTTGGTGGCGATCACTTTCGCCGCCTACAACGCCGGCCCCTGCCACAACCTGGACGCTGACAACCTGTGCAGCATCTACGAGCGCAGGCCCTTGGTGTGCCGCATCTACCCCATGGAAATCAATCCGCACATCCCGCTCAACGTGGCCGCCAAGGATTGCCCGCCGGAGTCTTGGGAAACGGGGCCACAGTTGATCGTCGGTGGCAAATTGGTGGACCAGGAACTGGCCGAATTGATCGAGCGCTCGCGCCAGGCCGATCGTGAAGAAATCGGGATGAAGGAACGCATTTGTGCGTCACTCGGCATTCACACCACTGCACTGAAGGGTGACGGATTCACGGCGTACCTGCCGAACATGGATGCGTTCGCCGAAGCCATCGACCAGGCCCGTTCGCAGCCACTGCAGTCGCAAGCCAGTGAATGGCAGTTCCATTTGTCTGGGGATGACATTGCCAGCCAGGTCACGGCCAGTGGCGCGCGGGTGGTCACGGAAACCCCTGTCAATTACGCCTTTATTTCACTGCGGGCTGCATGAATCTCTAGGAATCCCGTTGGTAGCGAGCTCGCGAAGCGGTGGTTCAGTCGCTGTCGATGCAAGCCGAAGGAGCGCCTTCGCGGACAAGCTCGCTTCCACAAGGGATATCCAGGCGTACCAATAACACTGTCCCCTCTCGCCTAACCCGCGCCAGGAATGTTAGCGTGCTTGGTATTCCATGCAGATGAGCCTTGCACGATGAAAAAAACCGTACTTGCCTTCAGCCGTATCACGCCTCCCATGATCGAGCGCCTGCGACAGGACTTCGATGTGATCGTGCCCAACCCATCGAACGGCGACATCAATGCGCAGTTCAACGAAGCCCTGCCCCATGTCCACGGACTGATCGGTGTCGGCCGCAAGCTCGGCCGCGAGCAGCTGCAGAACGCCACGAAACTGGAAGTGGTATCCAGCGTGTCGGTGGGCTATGACAACTACGACGTGGCGTACTTCAATGAACGCGGGATCATGCTCACCAATACCCCTGACGTGCTCACCGAAAGCACCGCCGACCTGGCCTTCGCCCTGCTGATGAGCAGCGCCCGTCGCGTCGCCGAACTGGACGCCTGGACCAAGGCCGGACAGTGGCAGGCGTCAGTCGGGCCGCAGTTGTTCGGCAGCGATGTGCATGGCAAGACCCTGGGCATCGTCGGCATGGGCAATATCGGCGCGGCCGTTGCCCGACGGGGTCGCCTTGGGTTCAACATGCCGATCCTCTACAGCGGCAACAGCCGCAAGGCCGACTTGGAAAATGAGTTGGGGGCTCAATTCCGTTCGCTGGACCAATTGCTGGCCGAAGCGGATTTCGTCTGCCTCGTAGTGCCATTGAGCGAAAAGACCCGCCACCTCATCGGCGAACGCGAGCTGGCCTTGATGAAACCGAGCGCCATCCTGATCAACATCTCCCGCGGCCCGGTGGTGGACGAGCCGGCGCTGATCGAAGCGTTGCAGAACAACCGCATCCGCGGCGCCGGGCTGGATGTCTACGAGAAAGAGCCGCTGGCCGAATCGCCACTGTTCCAATTGAAAAATGCCGTGACCTTGCCACATATCGGCTCGGCCACCCACGAAACCCGTGAAGCCATGGCCAATCTCGCCGTGGAGAACCTGCGCAGTGCATTGCTGGGCGAGCGGCCGAAGAACCTGGTCAACCCGCAAGTCTGGAAATAAAGCACACCGTGGCGAGGGAGCTTGCTCCCCCGCCACGGATGATCGCCAGACCTTATGCCTCAACGAGCACCCAGCGCGACTTTCGCCGCCACCGGCCGTGGCTTGCGAAACACCAGCACGTTACCCAGCATCACCAGCACCAATCCCACCAATGCCGGCGCCGTCCACTGGTAGCCCTCGACAAAAGCCGAGACATTCAACGCCACCACCGGGAACAGCACCGTGCAATACGCCGCCCGCTCCGGGCCCATGCGTCCAACCAGTGTCAGGTAGGCGGTGAAGCCGATGACCGACCCTGGTATCACCAGGTACAGCAGCGAGCCGATGTAGCGCGGATTCCATTCCATGTCGAATGGGATGCCCTGGACCAGACACCACACCGACAACATCGCCGCCCCATACGCCATGCCCCAGGCGTTGGTGGTCAACGGCTTGAGGCCGGCCTTCTGTTGCAGGCTCGACAGCATGTTGCCCGCCGAGAAACACAACGTCCCCAGCAGCGCCAACGCCAACCCGAACAAGGTCTGCGGGCTTGCGCGGTGACCGGCCAGTTCAGGCCAGAACAACAACGCCAGCCCGAACAGCCCCAAGGCGCCGCCGAGCAACACGTTGCGGGCGATCCGTTGGCCGAAGAACACCCGGGCATTCAAGGCGTTCCAGAGGGTCGCGGTGGAGAACACCACGGCAACCAATCCACTGGGAATCCACTGGCTGGCGGTGAGGAAACACATGAAGTTGATGCAGAACAGGCACAGGCCCTGGGCGACGCAGATCAAGTGGCCGCGACGGTTCATCACCTGCAAGCGGCGGCTGAGCAGCAACATCGCGAACAGGATCAGCGCGGCCAGGCCGAAGCGATAAACGATCGAAACCGGAATGGCGACCACACCCAACTGCAATTTCAGCGCAATCCATGTGGTGCCCCAGATGAGCACGGTAAGCAGGTACAACGAGAGGTTCATGACGGCGACTCCAGGCAGTGGCGGCCAGTCTCCCGCCGATGCCTGCCTGGCGCTTGCGTAAACTTGCGGTTTTTATGAGTAATGGGCTGGCAGGGAACGGCCTACGGAGTAGGATGCAAGCGTTGGAGAACCGATCATGTCCACACTGCAAACCCTACAAGTCTTCCAAGCGCTCAACAGCTCGCCCAACGCTCGCCTCGAGCACAGCGCCGAGCTCGGGGACGGCATGGCGGCCGCTTTGTGGACCAATCACCACGACGCCCGGGACTACGAAGCGCCGACGCACCATACGCTGTCGTGCTACATCGCGGGCGGCACCGGAACGTTTCGTCGCGAGCGGCCCGATACCACCGGTGCACCGGACAAGCTCTGCATCCTGCCGGCCGGGCATGAGTCGGCCTGGGTCATCAATGGCGACATTCGCCTCGCCCATCTGTATTTCAGCGCTGAACAATTCGCCCTTGGCTGCATCACCGTGCTGGACCGCGAGCCTCGGCAAGTGCAGCTACACGAGGAAACCTTCCTCGACGATCCGCAACAGGCCCGGCGCTTTCGCCAGTTGATCGCGCTGAATTGGAACGAACCCGCGGAACGGCTGCTGACCACCAGCCTGGCCCATGACCTGCTCAACCACTTGCTGCTCAGCCAGGTCGGCCAGCGCCAGGGCGTTCGCTTCAAAGGTGGCCTGGCAGCTCACCAGCGGCGGTTGCTGGTGGATTACGTCGACAGCCACCTGGCCGAGGCCATCAGTCTCGGGCAACTGGCGGCGCTGTGCGCGTTGTCCGAATATCACTTTGCGCGGATGTTCCGCGAAAGTTTCGGGCTGCCACCCCACCAATATGTACTGGCTCGGCGCCTGGCCCGCGCGCGGCACTTGCTGCGCAGCACTTCCCGGCCGTTGGGCGACGTAGCGTTGGCCTGCGGATTTGCCAGCGCCAGTCATTTCACTAACCGTTTTCGCCAAGCCATGGGCGCAAGCCCCGGGGAATATCGACAGGCGTTCTTGCGCTAAGCGCCAGCGTGCCCCGGCCAAATGAAACGACCAGGCACTCATCCCGATTGCCGTAGCCACCACCGCCCCCTACAATGCGAACAATTCTTGTTCTCTAGCACAGCTCTGCGCTGTCGGGATGTTCCTCGTTGCCGCCTGCACACACCGTCGAAGTGCTCTACAACGCCCATCACCGTTGGCTGAACGGCTGGTTGCGAAGAAAACTCGGTTGCCCCGACAGCGCCGCCGACCTTGCCCAGGACACGTTCATGCGTGTACTGACCGCTCGCGATCCGCAGCCGGTTCTTGAGCCCCGTGCATTTCTCACGACCATTGCCAAGCGCGTGCTGTTCAACCATTACCGCCGCCAGGACCTCGAGCGCGCCTACCTCGATGCCCTCGCTCAACTGCCGGAGCACGTGGTGCCGTCGGAGGAGGAGCGGGCAATCATCCTGCAAACCCTGATGGAACTGGACCAACTGCTCGATGGGTTGCCGCGGGCGGTCAAGCAGGCGTTTCTGCTGGCCCAGGTCGATGGCCTGACCTACAACGAGATCGCCCGCGAATTGGGGATTTCAGTGGCGACAGTCAAGCGTCATCTGAACAAGGCAGCGATGCGCTGCTACTTCGCCTTATGACGCCACCGATCAACGGCGCGCCGGGCGTCAGTGCACACGTCGCCGAGCAAGCCGTGCACTGGCTCTTGGAAATGCAGCAAGGCCCACTCGATACCCGCAAGCAGCAAGCCTGGGAACACTGGCTCGCTGCCCATAGCGAACATCGCCGCGCCTGGGAGCATATCCAGCGGGTCAATCAGCGGCTGCGCAGCGTGTCACCGCCACTGGCCCATGCGGCCCTCAACGCACCGAAGTCGGCGGCGCGACGTCGGGCGCTGAAGATGTTGCTGGTGCTTGGCGCTGGCTCGGCGTTGACCTGGGGCCTGCGTGAACGCCAACTGCTGCCGCCATTGATGGCCGATTTTCGCAGCCCGGTGGGCGAACGCCGACGGCTGATGCTGGATGACGGCAGCCAGTTGCAGCTCAACAGCGGCAGCGCGGTAGACGTTCGCTTCGACGCTCAACGCCGCTTGATCCGCCTGCTGGAAGGCGAACTGTTGCTCACCGCCGCCCGGGATCCAAGGCCGCTGCAAGTGCTGGCCGCCCATGGCCTGCTGGAAAGCCGCGACGCCCGGTTCAACGTCCGCGAGTATCCGGACCACACCCAGGTGGCGGTGTTTGAAGGCGCCCTGGACATTCGTAGCCGACATGGCCCGGCTCTGTTGCTGACGGCGTCACGGCAAGTGTCCCTTGGCATCGACGGCACCGGGCCCGTCACCGCGCTGGACGCCAATAGCGGTGCCTGGACGGAAGGCATGCTGGTGGCCGCGCACATGCGCCTGGCGGACTTTCTCGACGAGCTCGGCCGTTATCGACGCGGCCAATTGCACTGCGACGAAGCGGTCGCCAACCTTTTGATTTCCGGAACGTATCCGCTGGACAACAGCGAACGAATCCTCGACCTGCTGGAGGTCAGCCTGCCGGTAAAAGTACGTCGGTTCACCCGCTACTGGGTCACGGTCGAGGCTCGCGCTTGAATCGATCGCCACGCTTCCTGAAAAAAATGATGCGCCAGTGAGCCGTTTTCCACACCTCGGGTGACAGAGAAGCAAAGCACTTCGATACAACCTTCTCGGGAACCTCATCCATGCCGCAGCAACCCACCTGTCTCACCCCGCTCGCCCGTACCATGCGTCAACTGTTGCTGGGGGCCAGCTTGAGTTTCGTCGCACTGCCTGCCGTGTTGGCTGCAGATACCAAGGCCTATCACATCGCACCTTCGTCACTGGAGAATGCCCTCAACCAGTTCGGACGCGAGGCCGGGGTGCTGATTTCCTTTGGATCGCAGACAACCGCAGGTCTGCAGAGTCGTGGCCTGGAAGGCAACTACAGCCCAGAGCAAGGGCTGAGCGCGCTGCTTGAAGGCACGGGCCTGCAAGCCCGGCCCGAGGGAGACAAAGCTTTCAGCCTGCAACCGACCACGGACGCCTCGCTGGACCTTGGAACCACCACCGTGGTGGGCGATTGGCTCGGCGACGCCGCCCAAGCCAACGTATTCGAACACCCCGGTGCCCGTGACGTCATCCGTCGCGAAGAATTCGAACGCCAGGGCGCAACCCAGGCGCGGGATGTGCTCAACCGCATTCCCGGCGTCAACGCACCGGAAAACAACGGCACCGGCAGCCACGACATGGCCCTGAACTTTGGTATCCGGGGCCTCAACCCACGCCTGGCCTCTCGCTCCACGGTATTGATGGACGGCATTCCGGTGCCTTTCGCCCCTTACGGCCAGCCGCAACTGTCGTTCGCGCCGATCAGCATGGGCAACATGGACGCGGTGGATGTCGTGCGCGGCGGCGGTGCAGTGCGCTACGGCCCGCAGAACGTCGGTGGTGTGGTCAACTTCGTGACCCGGGCGATTCCCGACGCACCGACGGTCAAGGGTGGTCTCCAGACCGAGGCGAGCCCATCCTCCAGTCACGACGGCTTCAAGACATCTTCAAACCTGCTGGCCGGCGCAACCGCAGACAACGGCCTCGGTGGTGCCCTGCTGTATTCCGGTACTCGCGGCGGTGACTGGCGTGAACACAGCGACACACAAATTGACGACTTGATTCTCAAGGGCAACTACCAACTGGATGACGCGAACAGTTTCAACGCGATGGCCCAGTACTACGAAGGGGAGGCCGACATGCCCGGCGGCCTGAACGTGGCCGACTACGATGCCGACCCGTATCAATCCACGCGTCCGAACGACCGGTTCTGGGGCCGTCGCACCTTGGTCAATGTCGGCTATCGCTACCAGCAGGACCGTCGGGAATTCACTGCCAGCACTTTCTTTACCAAGACCTTGCGCAGTGGCTACCTGGACCAAGGCACCTTCCTGTCCCTGTCACCCCGCGAATATTGGGTGCGTGGATTGGAAACCCGTTTCGCCCAGGGCTTTGACCTTGGCCCGACCAGCCATGAAGTCGGCATCGGCTACCGCTACATCAACGAAGCCGGTCATGAGCTGCGCTACCGCACGCCCATTGCCAGCAATGAACTGCCCACAACCTCCAGCCGCAACGATCGGGATACGCGTGGCGGCACCGAGGCCAACGCATTGTTCATCGATGACCGGATCGACATTGGCAAATGGACCATCACGCCCGGTGTTCGCTATGAAATGATCGAGTCGCAGCAAACCAACAACCTGACGAATGTGAAGTACAAGGGCGACTACAACACCGCGTTGCCAGCGCTTAACGTGCTGTACCACGTAAACGATGAGTGGAACCTTTACGCCAATACCGAAGGTTCATTTGGCAGCGTGCAGTACAGCCAGATGCCCAATCGCGTGAGCAGCGGCGAAGTGAAGCCGGAGAAGGCTCGCACCTGGGAACTCGGTACCCGTTACGACAATGGCAATCTGCGGGCGGAAATTGGCGCTTTCCTGATCAATTTCGATAACCAGTATGAGAGCAATCAGACCAACGATTCGGTCATCGCTCGCGGCGAGACACGCCATCAAGGCATCGAAACCAGCTTCAGCTACGCGCTCGAAGGCCTTGACCCGGCACTGGCCGGTTTCGATGTATATGGCACGTATGCGTTCGTCGACGCGACTATCCGCGAGGAAGGCCCGAACAAGGGCAACCGGGTGCCCTTCTCCTCGAAGCATAAAGGCACCCTGGGAGTTGCTTACACAGAAGGCTCCTGGAAGCTGAACCTGGACAGCACCTACCAGAGCGCACAATTCGCAGACAACGCCAACACCCGAGCCGAAAGTGCCGACGGCAGCACCGGCAATATTCCCGGTTACATGCTGTTCAGCAGCCGCGCCGCCTATGACTTCGGCCCACGACTGTCGGATCTCAACGTCGCGGTGGGTGTGAAGAACATCTTCAACACCCAGTACTTCACCCGCTCGTTCGACGATAACAACCGCGGCAAATATGTCGGGGAGCCGCGCACGCTGTATGTGCAAACTTCCGTTGCGTTCTGACCCGATCTCGAAGGGTCGTTGAAACAAAACGGGCCTGCGATTGCAGGCCCGTTTTCAGTTCAGACGTTGATAGACGGGGCAATCAGCCGTTGAGGGCGGCCCGTTCGTTTTCCAGGAATTCTTCCTCCAGCATCGCATCGGCCAGGGCAATCGACTCGGTCTGGCCATTGCTGGCGCCGCGCTTGCCGCGCAGCTTGCCAAACAGATGCTCCAACTTGTGTTCCAGCTTGGTGGCTGCGCCTTCGATGGCGAGTTCCAGCGACTCAGCCTTGTGTGTCACGGAAATCGGCTGATGGCCTTTGGGCCGGGCCTCGAGTTGGCATCGCAGGTCATGGGGACCGGGCTTGTCGCCGTTCTCATCCCCCAAATGGACCTCGACCCGTGTCAGGTCTTCTTCGTAACGTTCGAGCGTGCTTTCAATGGTAGTACGTACCCACTCCTCCAGTCGGATGCTGCTTTGAATATGGTTATCGCTGTTGACTTGGATTTGCATAGTTCATCCCTTATTTCGGCTAGCTCGCCAGGGGCCAATCGACGTTAGCGCAACGGCCCCTTGAGTACAGAGTCGGGCTGGCAGCGGAACAATTCAAGCCCCAGAAAAAGATAAATATTCATTTGCAAATAAAGCCGGACAATCGCCAAGAGCGCTGTTAATGTCGGGAGTTGCCTCGCCCCGCGCCCCTCTCGCCAATCCTCCCTACAGCCTGCACCGCAAGGGGACATCCGCCCCTCGTTGCCCTGAAACGGGCTACGCCCAGAGCTGCATTGCAGAGCATTGCGCAACCCGCCCCCCAGCTCATTGGCCCGGATTTTTTCCGGCATGGGCCTTGCAAACTCCCTGGCGGAGCTGCCGCTGGCGGGATCTGTCGATCCGTCGCCCGCCCAGCCCACGGATGAACACGATCATGGAATGGCCGATGGTCTGGTGTTGCGAACTAATCCCGACCATGGCCGGTCAACAACTGCACGTTCAATCAGGCGGTGACGCATCATGGACAATCCTTTTCAGATCATTACGGACGCTTTCGCGCCGCAATACCAGATCAACCTGAGCATCCAGGGCCTGGATGGCAGCATCATGCTGACCCTGTCCAAGGCCGGGCGCATTGTCGCCAAGCGCATGATCAGCGCCCAGCAACGCAACGACCCGGAACGGCTGCGGCGCCTGGTACAAAGCATTCAGTTCGGCATTGCCATCGAAGAAGGCCACAGCGCCGTGGCGATTCTCGAAGCCATGACCGGCGGCGACAACATCAAGGTGCCGCCACCGCAATCACAAGGCCCGGCACCCTCCGCCGTCGGTATCTAGATCTCGCCCTTCTCGACTTCGGAATGCTCGCTGGAACCCGCACCGATCTTGCGGTGCGGATGTTCGATTTTCACCGAGGGGAATTGCGACGAGGCGTAGCGCACCACCAGGATTGCGAACGACAGCAGCAGAATGCCGCCACACAGGTAGATGATGCCCAGGTCCGGCGGGCTGTGGTGGGAAACGTTGGAAATCAACAGCCGCGTCAGCGCAGTGATTGCCACATAGATCAGAAAGCGCACCGGCATATGGTTGGTCTTGAAATAGATTCCGACCATCGCCCCCAATTCCAGATAGATGAACAGCAGCAAGATGTCGTCGATCTTGATGTGCCCCACCTCGATCATCTGCAAAAACTCCATCACCGCCGCCCATGCGGTGACCGCACCAATGGCAAACAGCGCCAGGTAGTGGAAGGTCTCGACGAACAGGTTGCCCAGTGATTCGGCCAGTTGATGCACGTTCTGGCGCAGGTTCTCGGCCCAGTTGATTTTCACGATGTAGTTTCCTTAGGTCGACTCGACCGGATGATGCGGGATGGACGTGACGGTTTTCTGCATGCAGAAAAAAGGCCAGTGTCGGAGATGAGATGGCGATAGGCTGGTATTCGACACGTGGAGACGCGAATCGGCGTCGCCGAATGCCTGGAGCGTGCGCGACAAGACTCGAAACCGGACTACATTAAAAAGCCACTACCCAAAGAGAAGGGATTCGCTTATTCTTTGGCCTGTATATAAATACAGTAGTCACACAGACAACCAATGTGAAGGCATGTGAGGTGGTGAATGGCCGTCGAAGTGGTATACCGCAGCAGCCGAGATCTGGAGCGCTTGTTCATGGATAAAGCCGAAGCTGACCGTCATGACAAAATGCTGGAACTCGCCGAATTGCTGGCCGAGGTGTTGCAAAAAGCCGTCCCATCGCTGAGCGAGCAACAAGTGGAGGAAGCCGGGATCTACATGGCGAAGAATCGCGATGTGTTCGCCAAGGCATTCAAGAGCCAGCCGGACGCCCTGTCCGAACTGCTCAATCCGTCGGACGAATGAACCAGAAGATCGCAGCCTTCGGCAGCGCGTGCACTTGATGTCTCAATGCACGCGCTGCCGAAGGCTGCGATCTTTTTTATCGGTACAACAGACGCTCCGCCAACTCGTCGGCCACCCGAGCCGGCGAGCGTTTTTCCGCCTGGGCGTGGGCGAAGACTTCCGTAAGCCGGGCACCGATCTTCGACAGGTGCGCGGTGATGGTCGGCAACTCTTCGCCGCGGTGCTTCAACGCGACGTAGATCAGGCCGCCTGAATTGATTACATAGTCCGGGGCATAGAGGATCCCGCGTCTTTCCAACTGATCAGCGACCTGCAGGTTGCTCAGTTGGTTATGAGCCGAACCTGCGACAGCCGAGCAGCGCAGTTGCGCCACGCTGTGGCTGTTGAGTACGCCGCCGAGGCCGCAGGGTGCCAGGATGTCGCAAGGGGTACTGAGCAACGCATCGTTGGCAATGGGATGGGCGCCCAATTGTTCCATTGCCAGTTGGACCTTGCCGGGGTCGATATCGCTGACCAGCAGTTCCGCGCCCGCCGCGTGCAGCTGTTCAGCCAGGGCATAACCGACATTGCCCAGGCCCTGGATCGCGACGCGCAGGCTCTCCAGGTTATCGCTGCCCAGGCGCGCCATGGCCGTGGCACGGATGCCGGCGAAAACGCCCATCGCCGCGTGAGGCGCGGGGTCTCCCGCGGCGGTGGTGCTGGTGACATGACGGGTCTGCTGGGCAATGCAATCCATGTCGGCTACCGATGTACCGCTGTCGATGGCGGTGATGTAGCGTCCGTCCAGCTGCTCTATGAAGCGCCCGAAGGCTTCGAACAGCGCGGCCCGGCTGTCAACATGCGCGGGGCGCATGATGACTGCCACTCCCCCACCCACCGGCAATCCGGCCAAGGCAGCCTTGTAGCTCATGCCCTGGGCCAGGCGCACCGCGTCGGCCACGGCACTTTCGTCGTCGGGATAGGAAAGATAACGACAACCACCCAGGGCAGGCCCCGGACGGCTGCAATGAATGGCAATCACCGCCTTCAACCCGGTCTCCGGGTCCACGCTCAAGTACAGCGATTCAAGGCGGGAGCTTTGCATGAGAGCAAACATCGACAGGCTCCCGAATCACTTTTGTCTGTTTCGCCAGTATAGGCGCGCAGTCGAAAATTGCTGGAGCACGCCGGAATAAGCACAAGCGCGGCGCAGCTTTTCAGGCATAACCTGTAACGGGGCATTTGTAGGGCTGGACGAAAAGCCATGGCGGAGCTAAAACGAGGCATAGCCCGGAGATTGTGATGAAGCCGCGCCAAGCCTTTTTTGAATGCCTGCACCGTTCGCCACCGGCGCTGTTCGAAGCCGCGCTATGGGTCGCCGCCGAACATGACCGTGAGCTGGACGTACCGACGCTGCTTAACGAATTCAAGGACCTGCAACGGCTGGTCAGCCACGGCCTGCCCATGTTGCCGGTCAACGAATTGGGCCAGCCCTTGCTTCGACGCCTCAATGACCTGGGTTTCGCCCAGGACGATTTCACCCCGCTACGCCCCCGCGCGGCTTTGCTCGACAAAGTCCTGGCGCGCAAGCGCGGCCAACCGCTGGCCCTTGGGCTGATAGCGTTGGAACTGGCCCGTGGCTTGGAGATTCCGATGGTTGGCGTCAACTTTCCCGGTCATTTCCTGCTGCGGGTGCCCGGTGCCGACCATTTGCTCGACCCATGCGGTGGCCGGCGGTTGTACCCCAATGACTGCCGGGACCTGCTGCAACGCCAATATGGCGCCAACATGCAGCTCAAGGCTGAGCACCTTATCAGCGCCGAGCCGATGCAAATGCTCCAACGGTTGTCGCGCAACCTGCGGCAATTGCACCTGGCGAACGATGATTACATTGCCGCACTGATTGACGCCGAACGCGTGCTGGAAATGGGCAATGCCAACGCCGCCGACTACCTGGCCCGCGCCAGCCTTTACCAACGGCTCGACTGCCCCAACGCCGAACGTTTCGACCTTGAACATGCCCTGATGCTCAGTGAAGATCCAATCCAGCGGCTGCGCCTGACGGAGCGGTTGGGACATTTGCCACCCAATTCGATTGTGCATTGAATGGGTGCGGCTTTTAGATTTTCAGCGATTGTTGGATCACCAAATCAAGCCGGGGTGTCAGGCTGGTTCGCCGGATGCGCTCTCTGGAACGCCTCATGCCCTGCCGCCAGCGCCGCGACTCGGCGGATCCGCGGGTAGGCTTGCAATGAAACGTTGAACCGCTCAGCGGCGTACAACTGCGGAACCAGGTACACATCCGCCACACCTGGCAGCGCACCGAAACAATAACCGTCATCGCCAATCAGTTGTTCTACCGCGGCGAGCCCCTGGCTGATCCAGTGCGTGATCCATTCCACCACTTGCGTTTCATCGTGCCCCCACTTGCGCAGCTTATTGAGCACGCTGACATTGTGCAGGGGATGAATATCGCAGCCGATCAGCGCCGCGACGCCACGCTCGTGGGCGCGAGTCGCAAGGTCGCGGCTGAACAGCGGCACCTGTGGATAACGTTCCTCCAGGTATTCGATGATGGCCGGCGACTGCACCAGCAGCGCCCCCTCATCGGTGCGCAGCGCCGGTACTCGCCCCTGTGGATTGATCGCCAGGTACGTCGGCTGGCGATGCTCGCCCTCGGGTGCGGCGATCAGGTTGACGGGCAGCGCCTGGTAATCCAGGCCCTTGAGGGCCAAGGCAATACGCACCCGGTACGACGAAGTGGAACGATAGTAGGTATAGAGTTCCATGCCCGCGCCTCAACGTGCCGACAGGATCTTGCCGCGGCATTCGCCGAAGCCGATCGATACAACGCCCTCTCGGCTGCAACGGGCGCGCAGGATGATTTCATCGCCGTCCTCGAGGAACTTGCGGACTTCGCCGGATGCCAGTTCGATCGGCTTTTTGCCGCCCTCGGTGATTTCCAGCAGGCTGCCGAACTGACCGCTCTGCGGCCCCGACAACGTACCCGAACCAAACAGATCACCCGCTTGCAACTGGCAGCCGTTGACGCTGTGGTGCGCAACCATCTGTGCCACCGTCCAATACATGTATTGCGTGTTGCTCAGGGTCAGTCGATGGGCCGGCAGTTTCTGCTCACGCATGGCTTCGGTCAGCAGCAGCACTTCCAGCTCGATGTCGAATGCACCCGCGGCCTGGTCACGTTTGTCCAGCAAGTACGGCAATGGTTGCGGATCGCCCTCGGGACGCGCCGGCTGCGCACGACGGAACGGCTCCAGGGCTTCGGCAGTCACGACCCATGGCGAAACACTGGTCAGGAAGCTCTTGGACAGGAACGGCCCCAGCGGCTGGTATTCCCACGCCTGGATATCCCGGGCCGACCAATCGTTGAGCAGGCAGAAACCGGCAATGTGCTCGGCGGCGTCGCCGATGGCGATGGGCTCGCCAAGGGTGTTGCCCTTGCCGATCCAGATCCCCAGCTCCAGCTCATAGTCCAGCCGCGCGCAGGGACCAAAAGTCGGCTCGGTCTGCCCGGCCGGCAAGGTCTGGCCCTTCGGGCGACGTACATCGGTGCCCGATGGCCGCACCGTCGAAGCACGGCCGTGATAGCCGATGGGAACGTATTTGTAGTTCGGCAGCAGCGGATTGTCCGGCCGGAACAGCTTGCCGACATTTTGCGCATGCTCGATGCCAACGTAGAAGTCGGTGTAATCGTTGATTTTCGCAGGCAGATGCATCTGGCAGTTCTCCGCCAGATGCAGCAGCTTTTCACCCTGGGCCTGGATCTCGTCCCGCCGGGGACTGCCCTCGCGCAGCAGGTCCAATAACTGTTCACGCAGGGCAACCCGGGCGCCACGGCCGAGCTCGAAGAACGCATTCAACTGACCGTCCCGCATGGCCAGGATGGCTTCGCCCGCAGCGCCGTCGAACAGCCCAGCGTCCAACGCCGCCTGCAAGTCGAAAATCCGATCGCCAATGGCAACGCCGCTGCGCGGGGATTGCCCGGCCGGGCTGAAAACGCCGAGCGGCAGGTTCTGCAAGGGGAAATCGGCATGGTCGTTGGCGGATTCGACCCAGCTGCGGGTGGTGGAAACTTGAGTCATGGATTATCTCCGGGTCGGGTCGAACGTGACTGGCAACGAAGCCCAGCAGGCGTCGTAGTCCGTTTGCAATTGCGGGCAGTCCAAGGCGAATCGGCTCGGGCGCAGCACTTGGCTGGTCTCGAACATGAACGCCATGGTGTTGTCGATTTTCGCCGGCTTGAGTTCGGCATTGATGGCCTTGGTGCAGGTCTCACCGTCGGGACCATGGGCGCTCATGCAACTGTGCAGGGACGCGCCTCCCGGCAGGAAACCTTCGGCCTTGGCGTCGTATGCGCCCTGGATCAGGCCCATGAATTCATTCATGAGATTGCGATGGAACCAGGGTGGACGGAAGGTGTTCTCCGCCACCATCCAGCGTGGCGGGAAAATTACGAAATCAAGATTTGCCAAGCCATGGACGCTGGTGGGCGACGTCAACACGGTAAAAATCGACGGGTCTGGATGGTCGAAGCTGACCGTGCCGATGGTATTGAAGCGACGCAGGTCATATTTGTACGGCACGTTGTTGCCATGCCAGGCCACCACGTCAAACGGCGAATGATCCAGTTCGCACGCCCATAGCTCCCCGAGGAACTTCTGCACCAAGGTAGTGGGTCGGGCGAGGTTTTCATAATGAGCGACAGGCGACAGGAAATCCCTCGGGTTGGCCAGGCCATTGCTGCCAATGGGCCCCAGGTCGGGCAGGCGCAACGGCGCACCATGGTTTTCGGCGATATAACCGCGAGCCTGAGGGTCGAGCAGCTCGACACGGAACTTCAATCCACGGGGCAGCACCGCGATTTCCAAGGGTTCCAGGTCCAGCACACCCAGCTCGGTGACGATCCGCAGACGCCCCAGTTGCGGCACGAGCAGCCATTCGCCGTCGGCATTGAAGAACACCCGCTCCATGGACCGGTTGGCCCGGTAATGATAGATGCTGATGCCCGCCGGCTTGTCCGAGCTAGCATTGGCGGCCATGCGCACCAGGCCGTCAATGAAATCGGCAGGCTCATCGGGAATGCCCAGCGGGCTCCAGCGCAAGCGGTTAGGCGTGACCTCACCCAGCGGGCCGCCAGCCAATTGCTGCTCCAGCTTGGTAAACGCCGGGTGGTTGGCCGAGGGCCGGATGCGGTACATCCAGGTTCGCCGCGCTTCGCTGCGGGCCATGGTGAACGCGGTGCCGGAAAAAAGCTCGGCATACAGGCCGTAAGGCGCCTTTTGCGGGGAATTCTGGCCAACCGGCAGGGCGCCAGGCAACGCTTCGCTGGCGAACTCATTACCGAAGCCAGACTGGTAAAGCACATCCGACGGCGTGGAGTCGAGGTTCATGGAGCCTCCTGAGATGCGGTCCGTCACTCAATGAACGACTTGAGGCGTACCGGGTTATTTTTATCGTAATCAAATTACGCATAACGTAATTTGCTCGACAACCACCGTCAAGCTATAAAGACGCCCATTCGCCCTTCGGACCCACACCTCCATGGAAAACCCGCCGAGCAACGGTAAACAGAAAGTCCGCTCCGCTGAGGTCGGCACCGATATCCTCAAGGCCCTGGCCGAATTATCGCCATCCACGTCGCTGTCGCGCCTGGCCGAGCATGTGCAGATGCCGGCCAGCAAGGTCCACCGTTATCTACAAGCCTTGATCGCCAGCGGATTTGCCGAACAGAACACAGCCACCAATCACTACGGCTTGGGTCGCGAGGCCTTGCGCGTGGGCTTGGCGGCGTTGAATGGCATGGACGTACTGCAAGTGGCCGCCCTGCCCTTGGCCGAGTTGCGCGATGACCTGAACGAAACCTGTTTCCTGGCGGTATGGGGCAATCATGGCGCGACAGTGGTGAGAATCGAGCCCGCCGTACGGGCCGTGACCGTGGTGACGCAACTGGGCTCGGTGTTGCCGTTGCTCAGTTCTTCCACCGGACTGGTTTTCAGCGCTTATCTGCCGGAGCGCGAGACGATCGAGTTGCGCGACCAGGAAGTGCACGCCACCCAAGGCCACGCCCTGGCGGACGAACAGGCCTATGCAACGCTGTGCGAGCACATCCGCAGTCGTGGCTTGCATCACGTGCATGGGTTGCTGATGCCGGGGGTGGATGCCTTGTCTGCGCCGGTGTTCAACGCCATGGGCGACGTGGCGGCGGTAATGACGATCGTCGGCCCGACGTCACTGTTCCACGCGGATGAGAACGGCCCGGCGGCGCGGCGCCTGTTGGCGGCGACCCGGGCCGTAAGCTGGCGAATGGGCTATGAGCAATCCGGGATCAGCTCAACAAGTCCGGCACGATCCTGATCAATAGGTCGTTGAGGTGGGCGATGGTCAACTGCGGATGAATGTGCGTCGCTTCCTCGCTGAAGGCCTGCGTGTACACGGCCTGATGGCCGCCCTTGGCATGAAAGGGAATATCGTCATCGTCGAAGTGAGCCAGCAGATAGTCCACAAGCTTCTGGGAAGAGGTGATGATTCGGCCCCCCAGATCGTCCGAGCCAAAACCGGTGACATAGGTTTCGTTCAACCCGACGCCTGGCAGGTGACTCTTCAAGATCGATTCAAGTTCCTCGACGGCCAGTGACCTCAGGGCGGGCCGGGATAGATCAATCGACGGTTCCTCGGTCAGGCTCGAGACGATATCCATGACGATTTTCTCAAAGCCGATCACATCGAGCCCCTTGATCCGATCCTCTGGAGCAAACGAGTAACGCTTGCTGAAAATTTGGTGAGTGCCTTGGGTGTAAGTGGGGCCGACTTGTCTTTGAACGCAAGCCAGCGCTTCATCAAACAATGTGACGGAGGAAACAACCTCTGTGCCAGCAATAGTATCCCGCGCATTTAAATAGAGGTGATATGGACTGGTTTCCAACTCTTCCAACGCCTCACCGAGCAACACCTGTACAGCGAAGTCAACACGCGTTTTCTTGAGAGCAGCAAGCCTTTGCGAATATGAAGCAAATAATGGAGCGTACATAAAAACAACATCCTTGTTCTGTATCGAATCAAACTTCCCGCTCGATCCGTTGAATTGATTACACCTGTTACGGTGCCCGTGGCCAGCTGAAGTTAAACTTCAACCAAGTCCAGCCCGGAAGTTATACACCAACACCATTCATCTACGCTCAGTGATATGTAAGCGCGAGTAAGTTTTCAAACTTAGCTCATCACACCCATGACCTTGGCCTTGGCCACTGCCTGTGTACGCCGTTGCACCCCCAACTTGCTATGGATACGACGCGAATGGGTCTTCACTGTGTGCAATGAGATAAATAATTGTTCGGCGATCTGTTGGTTTGAATAACCTTGTGCAATCAACTCCAGCACTTCCAGTTCACGGTGACTGAGCACGGTTTCCTCGGCCATTGTCGATGGCGGGTCGAGGGGTTCGGCAGTTTGTGCCGCGTGCACCAGGTCCGGTTGGCGCAGGCACAGCTCGCGCAGGGCTTGTTGCGCCCGTCGACAGGCAACCCCTTCGAGCCCTTTTTGCAAAAGCTCGCGCGCCTGGTGACGATCGGCCGACAACCAGACGACCTCCGCCAATGCCAGCAGCAGTTCGGTTTCCAAGGCGTGCATCTCGCAGTGTTGTGCCTGGGCGATCATTTCCCTGAGCCGGGCCTGCGGCTCGTGCGCCCGGCGCAGATAGACTTCCGTCAGCACCAGCAAATACTCCAGACGGGGAATCAGTTCCAAGGTCGCGGGCGGCGCATGCTTGGCCTGTGGCCCATGGAAATGCCGCAACACTCGGGTCAACACCTCATGGGCCAGTTCCGGTCGCCCCTGCTGCAACCAGAACTGACAGCTGACTTGCAGCAACACACCGCGGTACACCGTGTCGGGAATGTGCCGCTGTTGCATGGTCCGCTCGGCGTCGCGAAGCTGCATGAAGGCCTCGCCATAGTCGCCCTGGTTGGCGGCCAGGCTTGCCTTGCCGAGAAAGCCATAGAGCACCTGCTTGTCCTGGCTGCGCAAACCGGCCTCCAGGCCCGCCTGGAAGTGCTCGGCGGCCTGCTCGTCAAGCCCCATGCGCAACGCCAGGCGCCCCCGTCGCAAGGCGATACGGCCCAGCAATGCAGAAAAATCCTGCCCTGGTTTATCGAGCAATGCCTGGACCGCGCCCAGCAGGTGATCGGCCCGGTGGGGCGCGCCGCGCTGTTCCAGGATTTGCGCGTGGTCCAGTTCCAGTAGCCCTTCGAACACCAGCGAACCGCCGGCGCGCGCTACGCAAAGTGCCTGGCGATTGATCGCCTGCGCCAACGCCAGTTCGCCTTGGAGCAGTGCCTGTTGTGTCTGTCCGATCAGGCACAGCACCTTGAGGGCCCAGGCCTCCGGATCCAGGCCGGCCAAGGCCTGGAGAAAATGTTCGCGAGCCTGGTCACCCTCGCCGCGCAGGTGCAACAACCAACCACGCAGCACCTCCCAACGGGCGATCAGTTGTCTCTGCTGACTGACCAGGGGATGTGGCATGAACCTGGCCAGCTGTTCAATGCAGACTTCAGCCTGGTCAAAGCGGCCGGCGAAGAGCAAGGCCGTGGTAATCAGCCCTACCGATTGCGCGGTCCCCAGCGACAATGCTTCGCCCTGCTGGTCGTGCAGGGCCAGCAGCAATTGGACATTGCTGCCTTGCAGCACATGTTCGAAATTCAGGTGCTGCAGGAAACTGACGGCAGTCTCGAATTCCCCAGCTTGCATGGCCTGCTCGAATGCCATGGGCCAGTCCTGTTCGGCCGCGAACCATTGGCAGGCCCGTCGATGCCAGGAGCGGCCTTGTGGCCAGGGCTCTTCGCGCACCAACCGCGCCAGGGGTGGGAAAATCCGCAGCCAGTCCGAGGAATCCTCCCACGGTTCGATGAAACACCCCAGGTCCAGCAGCAACGGAAGGCATTCGGCCCCCACCGTATCGCCGAACAGGTGCGAGCAAAGCTGGGCATTGAAACGCGGCAGGTGCGCCAGTACCCGCCAGGCCTGGGCCAGCTCCGGGGTCAACGTACCGAACAGTTCATATTCCAGGTAATCAAGCAAGGTGCCGGCCCGACCCGGCGCAGCGTGCCGGCGAGCCCATTCACAGCGCTCCAGCAGGGTGATGCGCACCCCGGCACACCAGCCGCCGCTACGCTGTATCACCTCCCTGGCCGTGCGCGCTGCCTGCGGGCCGGGCAAGTGCCTCAGCAGTTGCTGGACATCGTCGCAAGAAAAGACCAGGGCCTGGGCGTCGAACTCGTACAGTTCGTCATCGAGCAACAAGCGTGGCCAGTTGCAATGAGGACGACGACGGCCGTTCAACCAAAGATGCAATGCAGGGCTGCTGGCGCTCAACAAACGGTCAAGCAGTTGGTCCAGCTCAGGATTGGCCACCCGGCAATAGTCGTCCAGGAACAGCCACGTCGCCGATTGCAGGCGCGC
>Ga0307412_10000469_pt1 | contig 24198 bp, 18 predicted proteins | sample DK1Cmetagenome_3_FD_203823 | JGI IMG/M metagenome (GOLD analysis project Ga0307412, IMG submission 203823) | Maize rhizosphere microbial communities from greenhouse at UC Davis, California, United States - DK15-C-1 | ecosystem: Host-associated > Plants > Roots > Rhizosphere > Soil | place: USA...
TAGCAACGTTAAGAAAATCAATACCTACATCACTAAAAAAGTAGCTGATAAACTGTCTGAGCTTTTCAAAAAAGACCGTAAAGAATTCGAACAAAAATGGCAGGATATCGGCTTATTCGTTAAATACGGAATTGTTAGCGAAGACAAATTCTATGATAAAGCAAAGGATTTCGTTTTACTGTCTAACACTAAAGACGAGCACTTCACTTTAGAAGAATATAAAGAGAAAATCAAACCGCTTCAGACTGACAAAAATGACAACTTAGTTTATTTGTACACGGTTGATGCTACTAAACAGGACACGTTTATCCAATCTGCCAATAATAAGGGCTACGATGTATTGTTGATGAACTCCCCTATCGACAATCACTTTGTGAGCCACCTGGAGCAAAAGCTGGAAAAATCTTCTTTAAAGCGAGTTGACTCGGATGTAGTTGATAAACTAATTCAGAAGGATGATAACCCTGCTCACGTTTTAAGTGAAGAACAAACAACTAAAGTAAAAACGGTTTTTGAAGGCACTATTTCTAAGCCAAACTATAAAGTTGAAATTGAAAGCCTTAGCCCGGAAGAACTGCCTGTACACATCACAATGGACGAATTTATGCGCCGCATGAAAGACATGGCTCAAATGGGTGGAGGTATGAGCTTCTACGGTTCAATGCCTGATAACTATAAAGTTGCCATCAATGGAAACCACCCGTTAATCAGCCGTATTGCCAATACAGAAGACAGCGAAGAGCAAAACAAGCTGGCAAAACAAGCATTTGATTTAGCGCTCTTGTCCCAAGGCTTGCTAACCGGGGCCGACCTTACAGAATTTGTAAAACGTAGCGTTCAGCTAATTTAATTTTTGCTGATATAAATAAAAAAACGGCTTATCCGAAAGGTAAGCCGTTTTTTGTTAGCGTGTGCTATATACCTTGGCACGAACTTTATAACTCATTTAGATAGCAACTCAACTTTGCTTAACTTTGTGCATATTTTAACCTGAAAAAGATATGACAACATTGACGATAGAAATTCCAGATAAAGAGGCAGAAACAATAATTCAGGTTCTAAAAAAATTTGGTGTTAAAATTAAATATGAAAACGCTCCAAATAAACTAACACAGGAAATTGAACAGGGATTAAGAGAAGCAAAAGAAATAAAAGAGGGAAAACGTAAACCACTAAATCTCAACGATATTTAATGCAGAATAAGATTCACTATTCTGAGACTTTCATAAAGAAAGCCCGATTTTATAAAAAGAAATATGCTTCCCTCATTGATGATCTCAAAATTTTAGAAGAAAGCTTATTAGATAATCCTAAACAAGGGAATAATTTAGGCGGTGGCTTATATAAAGTTCGATTAGCGGTTCAAAGTAAAGGAAAAGGAAAAAGTGGAGGTTTTCGAGTTATTACTTATTTAATAAACGAACAAGAAGATGCCACTACAATAACTATGATTACATTGTATGATAAGTCAGAGGAAAGCACTATTGACAAAAAATATCTCATCAAAATTATCAAGGAGCTTTTTTAAACATAATTAAGAAGTGTAAAGCTGTAGATTCTCCAATAAATTTAACGATTACACTTCTTAATCAATTTTCCAATATCTGATCACTAATCTCTCCTACTTCTTCCCAACTATTACCTTCTCGAAAGAATCGAAGTCAAGGTAAAACTTAGCAAGTTCCAGTAGTTTCTGTGATGTGATTGTTTTAACAGTCTGAATATACTGATCGTAGTAATCATAATCTAAGCCAGAGAAATAGATGTTCTTAAACTTATCAGCATGTGAAAATGCATTTTCCAGGTCACCAAGAAAGGAGCCTAGCATATAGTTTTTAACTAAGGCTAATTCTTCTTCGGGGACAAGTTCAGTTTGCAGGCGCTTTACTTCCTTCTCTATTTCATTGACCGCTGAAGTGCAAACATCAGCGCCAACTTCAGAGGCGATAAAGAAATAGCCGGCATTTTGCAAAGAAACCAGCGCCGACCCTATACCATAAGTATAGCCTTTGTCTTCGCGGATATTTGCCATTAACCGAGACCCGAAATAACCGCCTAAAACAGTGTTTAAAACCTGCAATGCGGCAAAGTCGGGATGGTTGCGGTTAACCAATATCTTACCAATGCGAATAGCAGATTGCAAGGCGCCATCTTTTTCGGTATAATGTTCCGCGCCTTTACGGATTGGGAAAGAAAACACATTTTTCTCTGTAGTCGAGCCCTTACCCCAGCCTTTTCCAAAGTATTCGTTTATGGTGCTAATAATATTTTCATCCACTTTGCCCGAAGCTATAATTGTACAATTTCCAGGCCTGTAAGCATTAGCAAAATAGTCCACAAGCTGGCGGCGGTCCAATTTATCATAATCTTCAGCTTCCGCGCTGTACCCATAAATACTGTTTCCAAATAAAGCTTGGTTAAACAGCTTTCGGCTTACAAAATCATTTTTTTCAAGGTTTACGCTCAGCTTTTGCTTCTGATTTCGCTTAAAGGTTTCCAACTCTTCCTGTGGAAAAACAGAATCAGTAATAATTTCTTTAATTACCGGCAAGGTAGACTCAAGATGCTTGGTTAAAGTATAAAGTGTAACTGTCGAGTAATCGTAGTTATAATCCGTTTGTAAAAACGCACCGTAATAGTCTACTTTTTCGGCAATTTCTAATGCTTTCAACTTGCTTGTACCTTCCACCAGCATCGAGTTTACAGCATAAGCTTGTAAAGGCTTGTGAACATTCCAGCTAACATTATTAAAAACTAGCTCAATGCGCACTAAATCTTGAGTGCCGGCATTAATTACAAACAAATCAACTCCATTGTCAAGGCTATAAGCTTCAGCCTGTACTAAATCTATATTTTCGACCTGCTTAAAGGCAGGTGCTAAGGTTCTATCTATCATTAATTTGCGAGATATAATAAAGTAGATGAATTTTCTTTACGGAATATCTTTTGGGCTCTTCGAAGTATATCCTGTGGCGTTAAAACCAAATACTTTTGCACTTCAGAATTCAAATCACCAGCATTTCCTAATAGTTCAAAAAAAGCAAGGTTCATTGCCTTATCCAAGAGGCTCATTTCGGCAAACGCCATCGTTGATTCAACCTTGTTTTTTACTTTAGTAAATTCATTTTCACCAACCAGCTCCGTTTTTAGCACTTCCAACTGTTCCCAAATGGCAGCTTCTGCAATTTCGGGGGCCACGCCTTCTATCAATTTGCCTTCAATTACAAAAAGGCCAGGGTCTGAGCTTCCTGTGATATAGGCATTAATCTCCGAGAACAGCTTTTGATCTTTTATCAGGTTAACGTATAAGCGCGAAGCATTGCCTCTGGATAAAATATCCGAAATAAGGTCCGTTTCGTAATATGCAGTATCTTTTCGTGCTGGCATATGAAAAGCCATGTAAATAGCATTTAAAGGCACATCTGCTTTCACAACCTCACGCCTTGGCTCAGTTTGTTCTGGCTCAACAGGCAACTTTCTTGCTGGTTTTTCGCCACGAGGTATAGAGCCGAACCACTTCTCCACCAGCTCCTTAACATCCTCTGTGTTAACCGCCCCTCCAACTACCAAGATGGCATTAGCAGGATTATAGTGTTTAGCGAAAAAGCTTTTCACATCATCGATTGTGGCTTGCTCAATATGGGCTAAGTCTTTACCAATAGTAGCCCAGCGGTAAGGATGATTTTTATAAGCAAGCGGGCGAAGTTTTAGCCATACATCGCCGTACGGCTGATTAAGGTACCGCTGTTTAAATTCCTCGCACACAACGTTGCGCTGCACTTCAAGGCTCTTTTCTGAAAAGGCAAGGCTTAACATTCTGTCGCTTTCCAACCAAAATGCTGTTTCGACATTTGATGCAGGCAGGCTTATATAGTAGTTAGTTATATCATTACTGGTGAAAGCATTGTTTTCGCCCCCCACCCTTTGCAGTGGCTCGTCATACGATGGCACATTAATAGAGCCACCAAACATCAGGTGCTCAAACAGATGTGCAAAGCCTGTTTTTCCAGGGTCTTCGTCACGGGCGCCTACATCATATAAAACGTTAACAACAGCCATGGGTGTAGTGTAATCTTCATGCACTAATACCTTAAGTCCGTTGTCTAAAACAAATCGATTAAAGTTTACCATTGAGTAATTTATTTTCAGCTTTTGAAATAAGAAAAGCAAATGTAAAAGTTTTGCCTAGATAGCATGTTAAAGCATTGTAAATACCTCGAAGGCTCCAAACTTGTTTTTAAACAATAAAAATCAGTTCTCAACATTTTAGCAGGAGTCGAATATTTTCGTAACTTTGCATCCCGTACAAAAACATTTGATTTTATCTCAAAAAAGGCGAAATCAGATAAAAAATCCATCTTAAATGACCAAATATATTTTTGTTACGGGAGGCGTTACCTCGTCGTTAGGAAAAGGTATTATTTCCGCATCTTTAGCTAAACTTCTTCAGGCCCGTGGTTACCGGGTTACGATTCAAAAATTCGACCCTTACATTAACATTGACCCAGGAACTTTAAATCCTTATGAGCATGGCGAATGTTTTGTAACTGAAGATGGTGCTGAAACCGACCTTGACCTTGGGCATTACGAGCGTTTCTTGAATGTTCCTACTTCACAAGCCAATAACGTAACAACCGGCCGTATCTATCAGAATGTTATTCAGAAGGAACGCGAAGGAGCTTATTTGGGAAAAACTGTTCAGGTTGTACCGCACATTACCGACGAAATAAAAAGAAACATCCGCATTTTAGGCGAGAGCGGAGAATTTGATATTGTAATTACTGAATTAGGTGGAACAGTAGGTGATATCGAATCTTTGCCATTTATAGAGGCTGTGCGCCAATTCCGCTGGGAAGTTGGTTCCAGCAACTCGCTTGTAATTCACTTAACGCTTGTACCATTCCTTGCTGCAGCAGGCGAATTAAAGACCAAGCCAACGCAGCACTCTGTTAAAATGTTGTTGGAGTATGGTATCCAACCAGATATTCTTGTTTGCCGTACTGAACATCATATCGGGCAGGATATCCGCAGAAAAATTGCCCAGTTCTGTAACGTAAACATCAATGCCGTAGTCGAATCTATCGACGCATCAACTATTTATGATGTGCCTTTGTTAATGTTAAAAGAGCAGCTAGACAAGACAGTATTAACAAAACTTAAACTTCCTTTAAAGCACGAACCGGACCTTGAAAGCTGGAAAGATTTTCTTGGCCGCTTGAAAAACCCTACTGCTGAAGTTAAAATTGGCTTAATTGGCAAGTATGTTGAGCTTCAGGATGCTTATAAATCTATCAGCGAAGCATTTATACACGCAGGTGCACGCAACGAATGTAAAGTAAAAGTACAATCCTTACATTCTGAAAGCATTACGGATGAGAATGTTGAAGACAAACTTGCAGGCTTAGACGGAGTTTTGGTAGCGCCAGGGTTTGGTAGCCGTGGTATAGAAGGAAAAATCACTGCCATAAAGCATGTTCGTGAAAAAAACATTCCTTTCTTCGGTATTTGTTTGGGTATGCAATGTGCTGTTATTGAGTTCGGTAGAAATGTTCTTGGACTTCAGGATGCACACAGTACCGAAATGAATGAGGATACTCATCATGCTGTTATTTCCATGATGGAAGAACAAAAGAAAATTAAAAACAAAGGCGGAACTATGCGCCTGGGTTCGTACGTATGCGAAATAAAAAAGGGCAGCAAAGCAGCTACTATTTATGGCAAAACACGTATCACAGAACGCCATCGCCATCGTTATGAATTTAATAACGATTACCTAAACCAATATGAAGAAGCGGGAATGACGGCTTCAGGTATCAATCCAGACAATAACCTTGTAGAAATAGTTGAATTAAAAAATCACCCTTTCTTCGTGGCTGGGCAGTTTCACCCGGAATTAAAATCGACAGTTGCCAATCCGCATCCGCTTTTTGTTAACTTTGTCGCCGCTTCTTTGGCAAACAAAAGGAAGAAATAAAAAAGTATATATAATACGATTAACGAAAAATGGATAGAAATACGTTTACCGGCTTTTTTCTGATTTTAGTTATTCTGGTTGGCTCCATGTATTTTCTGAAGCCGTCAGAAGCTGAACTAAAAAAAGAACAATTAGTCCAGGACTCTATAAAAAATGCTAAAGAAGGAAAAGTTTCAGCAAAAAAACAGCCAGCAGCTACTCCTGTAACACCTGTAATAGACTCGGCTTTGCTTAAAGGGCCATTTGGCTCCGCAAGGACTGGAAATAACGAAGTTGTTGTTTTGGAGAATGCCGAAATGAAAGTAAGCATCAGCAACAAAGGCGGAAGAATCGAATCGGTTGAGTTAAAGAAATATAAAACCTATGATAAAAAGCCTCTTATTCTATTTACCGGCGATGATAGCTCATTCGGCTTAAGCTTTAACGCCGGTGGAGCAACCATCAATACCAAAGACCTTTACTTCACTCCTTCTGCAAAAAGTCTTGTAGTAGCCAAATCAGATTCAGCAACTATAACCTTCCGTGCTGCATATGGGGCAAACCAATACCTTGATTATGTTTACAGCATCAAAGGCGAGGGATTCAATGTTGGATTTAATATTGTGGCCAGTGGCTTGCAAGATGTTGTAGCTAACGGACCTCTAACTCTAAATTGGGAAGCGGTATTAAAACAAAAAGAAAAAGACTTACAAAGTGAGCATAAATACTCCGGAGCTTACTTTAAGCCCGTTGATAACGAAGTTGACAAAATCGGAGTAAGCAAAGATGAGGACAAGTCTCTTACAGAAGATGGAAAAATTAAATGGATATCATTTAAACAACACTTCTTCTCAAATGTGCTTATCAGCAAAGATGGTTTTGATAAAGCGTCTTTATCGGTTAAAACACCGGCACAAGCGGGTGTTGTTAAACAGTTCTCTGCCAGTTTAGTACTTCCGATTAAGAAACAAGCTGTTAGCTCTTATCCAATGGAGTTCTACTTTGGGCCGAATAAATTCAGTATTCTTAAAGACCAGGGATATGATTTGCAGCTACAGATTGACCTTGGTTGGGGCCCTTTAAAATGGGTTAACCGTGTAGTTGTTCTTCCGGTATTCGACTTCCTGAATAAATTTAACTGGAGCTACGGTTTAATCATTCTAATCTTAACCATTGCATTAAAGCTGGTATTATCTCCACTTACCTACAAATCATACCTTTCAATGGCTAAAATGCGGGTGCTAAAGCCAGAAATGGATGAAATAAAAGCAAAAGTTGGCGAAGATAACCCTACTTTACTTCAGCAAGAATATCTGAAGCTATATAAAAAGGCTGGGGTAAACCCATTGGGTGGCTGTATCCCTATGTTGCTGCAAATGCCAATCATTATGGCATTCTTCTTCTTCTTTCCTAATTTGTTTGAATTAAGGGGAGAAAGCTTCTTATGGATGGAAGACCTGTCAACGTACGACTCAATTATCACTTTCCCTAACATACCATTGTTAAACATTGACCACATAAGTGTAATGTGTTTAATCATGACCGCTTCGACGCTGATCTATACTTATTTTAACAATCAGATTTCTGGGGCTACAGGACAAATGAAATATATCGGATACATTACTCCATTAATTTTCTTCGGAGTATTGAATAGCTATCCCGCGGGCTTGAATTATTATTACTTCCTGGCCAATATGTTAACCTTCGCACAGCAGTTCCTTATCAGGATGTTGGTTAATGATGAGAAAATTCATGCCAAAATTCAGGAGAATAAAAACAAGCCAGATGGCGAAAAGAAAAAGCCATCCAGGTTTCAGCAGCGAATGGAAGAATACATGCGCCAGCAAGGCCAATTAAAAGGCCAACCAAAAAACAAATAAAGTATTAAAGAAAACCGGCCCGATAGCCGGTTTTTCTTTTTTATACAGAACCTTTTCATGCTAAATCCGGTATAATACAGCACCTTACCATGATTAACACCGCCCTCGCCATTTAAAGCACAAAATAGAAAAAGTGGAGGTAGTAAATGAGAATACTTGTTGCTGACGATGATCTGCTAATGTTAAAAACACTAGAGTTCCGCCTGAAAAAGGACGGGCATACTGTTTTTATCAGCCAAGACGGCAGAGAAGCATTATCCCAGATAGAAGCGATACAGCCAGATTTGATCATCACTGATTTAATGATGCCTTACTCTTCAGGTATGGAAGTTGTAGGCTTAGTTAAACGACAGTCGGGTAAAAAAATCCCGGTAATTGTTCTTTCTGCAATGGGGCAGGAAAGCGTTATTTTAGAAGCCTTCCAATTAGGGGCTGATGATTATATAACAAAACCTTTTAGCCCGAATGAGCTTTCTATTAGAGTAAAGAGATTTATGCAGTGAACATAACCAATGCACGTACAAAGAGGGTACATATTAGAAGCCATTATCTTTTTCGTATTCATCATGGCCGTACTCCTTGTTTTCTCAATATCTGCGCTGGCCGCAAAAAACGAAACTGACCTTCAAAAAAAAAGATGGCTAAACAAAATCAATTCTCTGATAACAGCCGCCATTTTTTTTGAGGGTGAAGAGAGGGACCCTATCCCAGTGCCTCCAAAGCTTCGAAAGTTGCTAAAAAAACAGGCTTTTAGAAACTTCTTCTGCAGCCAACTTGTGCTCAGTGCTAAAAGCATTTCCGGGATATCCAACAACAATTTAATAAAGCTTTATGAACAGCTCTCCTTAATGGCAGACTCTCAAAAAAGGCTTAAAAGTTTTTCATGGCATATTAAAGCTAAAGCGATTCAAGAATTAGCCATGATGAATCAAAAACCGGAAGCAGATGAACTTTCAAGACTAACTAATCACAAAAATGCTTATATCCGAATGGAAGCCCAAACCGCCACTGTCAAGTTTGATGGCTTTGAAGGCTTAAGGTTTCTAGATAACGCTACCTACCCCATTTCAGAATGGCAGCAGATTAATTTATTGCATGAACTGTCCCATACGCCAGCAGAAAACTTTCAGGGAATAGATAAATGGCTTGCATCGCCAAACGATTCAGTAGTACTGTTTACGCTAAAACTCGTATCTACCTATCATATATTTGGGTTTCATCCAGAGGTTTTAAAATGCCTTCATCACCCAAATAATGCAGTGGCAACCGAAGCAATAAAATGCTTACAAGAAATCTACACTGATACCACTTCGGCAGAATTAATTGATTTCTATAAGCAATCACAGTTTAAAGCACAAAAACTTGCTGTGTTAAAAGCATTAAAGGTTATCGAAGGCGAAGAATACATCCTTTTCTTACTTGATGTATTGAACGATGACGACAACCAGATAAAGCTTGCCGCTGCACGTGCCCTTGCAGTTAACCCTATCGGGATGAATGAATTGAAGTCCTTTTCAAAATCGGACAGGTATCCCTGGAATGAAATGATTTATCAAATTCAACATGAACACCTGGCATGAGTTGGTTAGATGTATTTGCTGATATATTTGTTTATGGGATACTATTTTATTCAATCTCACTTATATCCTTTTACATTTTTATTGGCATTTATTCTATTGGCGAGGTAAAAAATTACTTGCGGAAAAATAGCTTTGCAGATTATAGGATACTGGCTGTTTCTGCCCAGGCTCCTTCTATGAGTATTCTTGCACCCGCGTATAATGAGGGGGCAACCGTAATTGAAAATGTCCGTTCACTTTTGTCTATACATTATAACAACCTGGAAGTTATCATTATAAACGATGGCAGCAAAGATGACTCCTTGCAAAAATTAATTGCCGCATATAATCTTGAACGTATAGATTTCTTTGTAAATGAGCAAATTCCAACAAAGAAAGTTCGTGGGGTGTATAAAAGTAAAAATCCAATTTACCGTAAGCTAATTGTTGTTGATAAGGAAAATGGCGGCAAAGCCGATGCCCTAAATGTGGGTATCAATATTTCGAGCAATGATTATATCGTCTGCATTGATGTTGATTGTGTGTTGGAACAGGACGCGCTGCTCAAACTAGCGAAACCGTTTCTGGAAACCACCGGGAAACGAGTTATCGCGACCGGGGGCGTTGTAAGAATAGCAAATGGCTGCGAAATTGAAGGCGGGCGCCTGGTTAAAGTTAAGTTAGCTAAAGAGTTTCTTCCCCGAGTACAGACTCTTGAATATATCAGGGCATTTTTGCTAGGCAGAATGGCATGGAGCCGAATGAATGGACTGTTATTAATTTCCGGAGCTTTTGGGGCTTTTGACAAGGAAATAGCCATTAAATGCGGGGGATATAACCATAAAACTGTGGGCGAAGACATGGAGCTTGTGGTAAGGATGCGGCGCTATATGGAAGAAAAAAAAATCAGATACAGCGTATCTTTCATTCCAGACCCTCTTTGCTGGACGGAGGCTCCTGCTTCATTTAAAATTTTAGGCCGCCAAAGGAACCGCTGGACCAGGGGGACGATCGAAACCCTGAACTTCCATAAAAAAATGTTCTTCAACCCCAGGTATGGCTTTTTGGGAATGGTAAGCTACCCATACTGGTTCTTTTATGAATTCCTGGCGCCAATCGTCGAGTTCATCGGTTTTGTGGGCTTTATTTTTCTTGCCTTGTTAGGCATGGTTGATTGGCTTACCTTTTTTTATCTATTGGGCTTTATTTTAAGCTTCGGTTTTTTATACTCAGCATTTGCCATTTTGATGGAAGTGATTACTTATAATCAATATAAAGCCCCCAAAGATATCTTGCGCTTACTAAAAACGGCATTGTTGGAACCTATACTCTTTCATCCCTTTGTGGTATGGTCAGCAATTAAAGGAAATATAGACCTGCTACAAAAGAAAAATTCATGGGGCGAAATGACCCGACAGGGATTTGCCATTAAACCAGGTACACAGCCAGCTTTAACACCGGTAATACAAGTTGTTGAAGATATTGAGCCTGTTGCTCCTTTAAATGAAGAAGAAATTACAGAGCCTCCTAGTAGCAGTTTCTATTCAAAAATCGGAGCTGCAACGCGCTCATTCGCCTCTCTGTCTCTGGTATGGCTATCCTTCAGCATGTTATTTACTGCCTACGAAATTGGATATACATCCATTAACCAGGAAATCCCAGAAGAAATTTCCCAAATCCTGGGAAGCTCATTACTGAATAGCGTTTTCTTTTGGTTGAAATGCAATGTACTGGCCTATCTGCCTTATACAATCCTTTATCAAATCAACAAACGTACAGCTCGCATTTTCCTTTCCGCCCTAATCATTATCAGCGGGCTGGCACAGCTTGTATTAATTCAATATTTTTCTGCATCACTACTACCTTTAGGAGCGGATTTGTTTGGCTATTCGATTAACGACATTAAACAAACGTTAGGAGCTTCGGGTACTATAAATGCCACATCGACAGCCTTTGTTGTACTCACAGTCATTCTATTAACTTCCTTAACCATACTTTTACCATCTAAAATAAAGGTAAATAAGTACATCGCTTACCTTTTACCCGTGCTTTCACTGGCAATATCTCTCACAGGCACAAGTTTTATAAAAGCTGCTGATTTTAAATCTGATTTTGCAAACAATCTGGTACTCAATAAACCCGATTTCTTTTTTACCGAATCGTATAAGCACTTTTTCCCATCCGCCGACGGTTTCGACATTTACTCAGACGAGTACAGTATTGAAAATTCAACAGATACGAGTTTTAAATCCGTTGTTTTTAATTATGTCGATACAAAAAATTTTCCCTTTCTGCATAAGGACGAGACGCCCGATGTTTTAAGTCCTTTTTTCAATAAAACCGATAGCGCACCTAATATTGTTTTTGTATTGGTAGAAGGATTGGGCAGGGCATTTACCAATCGCGATGCCTATCTGGGTAATTTTACTCCCTTCCTTGATTCTTTGTCGCAAAAGAGTTTATACTGGAAAAACTTTTTAAGTAGTGGCGGACGAACATTTGCCGTTTTACCAAGCATTTTGGGATCCCTACCTTTTAACAACAATGGCTTCCTTGAACTTGGTAAAGATATGCCACCACATTTATCGGTACTTAATATCCTCCGAGCGAACGGTTATAAATCATCATTTTATTATGGCGGGGAAGCAAAGTTCGACAACATGGACCTGTTTCTAAAAGCCAATAATACCACCATCCATGATTCTAAAACATTTTCTTCGGCTTACAAAAAAATGCCGGCTATAAATGGCTTTACCTGGGGGTACGGAGATTCGGAGCTTTTTAAGCACTACTTGGCCAGCCAAAAACCATCCAACACTCCACTGTGTAACGTATTATTAACAGTTTCAACCCACAATCCTTTCGCTATTAACGAAGAAGCGGAATATGTTCAATTATTTGAAAACAGGCTCAGATTGTTAGGATTTGATGAGAATAAAATTGAGGCATACCGTAAACATACGCCCAAATACGCAAGCATCCTATATACAGATGACGCACTGAAAAGCTTCTTTGAAGAATATTCGAAAAGAAGTGATTACAAAAATACCATTTTCATTATTACCGGCGACCACCGTATGCCAGAATTGCCAATGAGCACCAAAATCGACCGCTTTCATGTACCCCTGATCATTTACTCGCCTCTTCTAAAACGGACGGCACAATTTGAATCAGTTTCATCGCATTTTGATATCGCGCCGAGCTTGCTCACCTTCCTCCAAAAGAACTATCGCATCGAAAAGCCCTCATTAGCAGCCTGGATTGGTGAAGGGCTTGACACCGCAAGGGCATTCAGAAATATCCACCGTTATCCCTTGATGCAAACTAAAACAGATTTGATTGACTTTGTCCAGGAAGAATATCATTTAAACAGTGAAACGCTATACAAGCTCTCGGCTACTATGGACGAAGAAATAGTTGAGGATGAAAGCAAGTTATTACAGCTTAAGGTTGCGTTTGAACAATTCAAACAAAAGAACGACGCATTCAAAGCCGGAGCGAGGCTGATTCCAGACAGCCTCGCAAAAAAGTATTACAAGCACTAATTGCCCTTTTCATGTTAGTCCCTAAGGATTTTAGTCAGCATAGGATGATAAAAGGTCCAGAAGAAGCCGGTCCTGGCAGTTTTTCCTTAGAAAGCTTCTGCAGAAATCAAGCCGGATGGTGAATCAACTTAAAATAAGAAGAGAATATTGAAATAGGATTATTGCAAAAATCGCCCGAAAAAGAATTAAAAATGGTAATCACTGCCTTGATGAAAAATAATCGCAGGTATAATTTCGGGAATGTTATCATCCGACAACTGCTTTTTTCCGAGATGCAACTAGAACCTTCTTATATACGAAATTCCGCTATTAAACTGATTACCAAACACATCATGACGAAACTCTGTATTAACCCATGAAGTATTGAGAGCTATTATATTAAACGTTTTAAAAACATGCCTATAGCCAAGGGAAAGATCATTCGATCTTAACTTAAATAAACTGTTGAGTAATACGTTAGATGATTCATCTGGCGATATTCCTGTTCCAGCACCAAAGTTTATATAGTCATCAGCGCCTCCGAAATAGTATCGTACACTCAATGAATAAGACTGCGATATAGAAGTAGTGGATGGTGTTAGGTAGGCTCTAAGATTAAACCAATAATTTTTCCAATATTTTCCGGCAGAAAAAGTATAGATCCAGGTACTGCTTCCAAACCTCAAGTATCTAAAACCAGCTTCAGCTTCAAATGCCGCTGGAAGAGAAGCATATAAGGAAAAACCCGTCCTATATTTCGGGAAAACAACATCATCGGCAGAGGCTCCGGCACTTACATAAGCATAAAAGTTTTTGGCAATGGAAGGATAAGCATCAACTTCAAATTGAAATCCACCCGTATTGAATCGATTTGCGTAGTTAACTCTGCCCGTAACGCTACCGATTTTTGTTTGACGGCTATAGTCAACACTAGCCAAATGCCATGGATCAGCAAACTGCCTATCAAAATATATGAAATCATAGCTTGTGCCGATTTTATTTAATGTGCTATTGTCTTTAATTCTGTTAGCAATTATTCTCGCCTCAGGATTTTTCGGATAGTTCTTAATAAGTTCAGACACAGCCTCATTGGCTTCCTTGTATGCACGAAGGCTATTAAGCACTTTTGCTTTTAACAGCAACAAGCCTTCCGAAGTTGAATTTTCGTCAAGCCCGGAGTTTAAAATCGATAAAGCCCTCCGTGAATTGTCATTCCAATACTCAAGGCTGGCGTAAGCCAGCGTCGCGTCTTCATGTGCTTTATCTACTTTCAATACCATCTCAAAAAGGAACCTGGCACTGTCAAGCTTAGCTGTCCAGGTGTAAAGCCTCCCAAGAAATACGCGCACATCCGAGTAATTAGGGCTTTGAATTAAGGCTTGTCTGGAAAGCGCTATAGCTCGTGGATAATCTTTATTATCGAAGGCCATTTTACGAGCGAGCTGAAATAGCTGGTCGCTATCTTGAGCCAATAAAACTGAAGGAAAAAAAGCAATGAGGAAAAAAAAGCTTATTTTAAACTTCATAGCATAATTCATTTGTTGGAATGGAATTATAGCCTAAAGATAAAATATAGGAAAATGGTTTATATAAATGGCGATAAAATTCGGAGGGAGTGTCATTTGTTTAAGCGTAGAAATAAAAAAGGTTGGGAAAACCCCAACCTTTTTTATTAAGACCATAAATGTGCGGCACCTATTAAGGTTGCTTCCGGGCCCAATTCAGCCGATCTAATTGGTATTTTAATGTCTTTATCACCAAGCCGGTCCCTAACATGCCCTATAAACAGTTCCCAGGCATCGTTATGACCTCCGATTATAATTAATTCAGGATTGAAAGTACCAATATATTGAAGAAGAAACTTCACAAAGTTTTCTCCATATTCGTTGAAAACCAATTGGCCCAAGCCATCATCAGACTGTGCAAGGTGTGCCAGTTCCTTTATATCCGCTACATGAGTTCCTGTAAATTCTTTATAGCGCTTTGTCAACCAAGTAATCCCAAGGTAATCTTCCGCGATACCATCTTTAAAAGGCTTGTTCCATAAGTGTGCATCTTCGACTTTTCCATTTGAATAGCTAGCAGAGCCCAAACCCTGGTTCAGTGTAAATCCCAAAATACTATTGTATCCCTTGCCTGCCCCTTTCATTACCTCACCAATTAAAAAACAAGGAGTATTGTTTCTCATCCTGATATTTTCAGGATCAATACCTAATTTGTCTGCCAGCATTTTCTTTACGTTAAGCTCGTAAAGGGAGTCAAATTTCTTTTGATTCTTCATTAGGGAAATGCCGTTTTCATAGTCGAACGGCCCGGGAATAGCTAGTCCGATATTCGATATCGGGTGCTGTCTTAAAGCGTGTACCCTCGTAATAGCATCTGCCCAGCTATTAATTAGATTCTCTGCAGATTCATTTGTATCAACACTCTCAAATTGTGTTGTTCCCGGTAAAACTTTATTTACGTCGTTATCAACAATGGCCACATCTATACCCGGCACATTAATCTCAACAGCTAAAACTTGGTTGCTCATAATAATCGGTTAATCCCGAACATTTTGTTCGAAGATTTGTTTAGTTCGACACTAATCTAATGGATAATTTGCAAAAGAACAATTCTGAAACATTAATTATACAAAAGATAATTCGATCGATTTGCTAATTATCAGAAGTTCAATAGGTAAGAAATACACCCTAAAAGCAAAAAATCCCGAAGCAATGCTTACGGGACCTTTATTTTTTATTTTACTAACCTAATCTAATTAGATTCTGTCTTCTGGCTCACTGTCCAGATTTTCTTTTTGTAATCTTTTATGCCATCTTCGATTCTCTGAGCTTCTTTCTCCTGAGATTCTTTATCTTTTGCATAATCTGCGATTCTTAGGCCTGCAGGATTAGAATCTTTAATGATAACACTTTTGAATTTTCTTTGAACAAAGTAATCATCTAAACTCATATCAGAGATTCCTCTATCTGGATCAGAAATATCTTTTGCAGCCATCACGTTACGGCAATGGTCGAAATACAACCAAAAGGCTGGAACGGTTTGGTTTGAATCTAAACCGGCTACATCAAGACGCATTAAAGGCGCAATACCAACGATACGGGTCTCAACTTTAGACCTTCTTTTATCCAGGAAAATATCCTCTTTAATTCTAAATTTGACAATCTTTTCAGGATTAAAATCGTTCAGCATTTTAGTCCACTCAATGGCATTACCTTGTTCATCGTATTTTGTCGGAACGGTAACGCTATCGCCCTTAAGCCTTTTTTCGGCCTCATATTTAGACAAAGGTTTCTTAAAAGAATCATCGGATGGGTCGAAAACCGCAATTTTTCCAGCCTTAATTCCACCTAAGAAAACATTGATAAGCTCTGAGCCCGGTGTAGCAAGAACCTGGTTTTCTGGGAGGTTTACATCAATATCCCTCCAAATCCTCTTGTGAAATTTAACACTTGTAGGATCTATTTTAGGGAATTGATAAGGTTTCGCATTTTCTAAAATATTATAGGTTTGAAAACCATCCACAACAGGAGATAAAGCCTCCACGCTATCGGTAGTAGCAACAGGCTCCTGTGCCTTCAGCGCAGTAGTACTAATAGCAGCTAACAATAATGGTAATAGTTTCTTTTTCATGTTCACACGTAATTTGTAAGTTATACCAGCGCTAATTAAATTGATTTTTTATCAGAATCTTTCTGCTTCTTCTTGCCGCCGTTATCTGACGATTTCTTTCCTTTTTTAGATTCAGCTTCTTCAAGCTCTTTCGTTTTACGAGTCCTCACCTGCTCGGTTAATACTTCAGGCGCAGGCAGTACACATCTGAATCCTACATAAGAATGAGGGCTATCCTGCAATTCGTAGTTTCTTGCTTCAAAATCAAGGTTTTGGCCACTATCCTTCCATGAACCACCTCTTATAACCTTTCTCTTCATTGCTGCAGGGGCTTTGTCATCAGAATCATATTGAAGCACTGGATTTAAGTCGTCCACAAACTCAATTGATGATGGGCTAAACGCATCCAGAGTCCACTCGGCTACGTTACCGTTCATGTTATATAGGCCGTATGGGTTAGGTGCATAACTTTTTACCGGAAGAGTAAAGGTTGAACCATCTCTGGTGTAATCACCTTCTCCCTGTTTAAAGTTTACGAGTAATTTTTCTTTCTTGCTTTTTTTGTCTTTGTAAGTTAAAAGTGCTTTAGCCTTTTTAACGTCCGAGGAATCTGTATTCAAACCTGCGGCAGCAGCAGCATAATGCCATTGCGCCTCAGAAGGTAATCTGTAGCTTAAAGCGTATGCCCTTAAAGAATTATTTTTGGTTAATAATGCTGAGTTCGCTTTACCTCTCCAATTTGCATAGGCACGAGCCTGGTGCCAGGTAACTCCAACAACCGGATAGTGGTCGAAGGATCTGGTTTGATAATAATTCTCAGACATGATTTCAACCTGAGAATTCGGGAAATCATTCACCCAAACATCAGTTTCGGGAATAACGCTTATTGTTTCCTTAATATATTTCCCGTCATTAGGGCCTGCAGCGTGGCGGAATGAATAGCCATATTTTACAAGCTCCTTATTTAGGGCGTTTTTACCATTATGTTCAATAATGAGATTAGCAGCCTGAAGCTTAGACTGAATATCGCCATCCTGGCTTTGCCACAAAGGATGCCTGTTACCGTGAGGCCTTACTTTTTTCCAGTCGATTAGTTTACCGGGAGCGCCAGTTGGATCTGCTTGAGCCAAAGCTTTCTTTCCCTTGGAAGATTTTGATTTTCCTTTAACGAAATATTTCTCGTCTTTTAAAATATCGGTAACAGCGATAGAATCGGCAACCCAGTTAACAAATTCCCTGTATTGATAATTTGTAACCTCTGTAGCGTCCATAAAGAACGGGCTCAAGCTAACTTTTCTATCACCTTCAGCGGAACTTTTGTAGGTAACCGTTCCTGATGGCACATAAACCATGCCCGGAGGCGCAAAGACTGTTTTTCCTCTGCTACTATGAACAGCTGGAGCCTCGTAATAATCAACAGATTTACAAGCTGTAAAGCCAGTAGCCATCAATGCTACAGCAAATACTTGAGATTTTGAAAGAAAATTCACTCCGGAAAACCCATTTCTCTTCAATTTTTCTAATAAATTGAACTCATTCATACTTTTACCAATATTTATTGAAATAAGATCAAACTTTTATACAGGAAGCTTGAGCTGTAAAGTTATTTTTTTTAAAACAAAGAAAAAAAATAACCACAATTATTAACAATCTGGCAATTATAAGATTAAAATTTAAGAAACCGAAAAAAAATCACCCTCATAAAAACAATCTTTTTAGATATTTGTAAAAAGACTAGTTTATTCATCCCACCGAGTCAGTTAACCATTAGTTATAAAAATCTCACAATAACCATTTTCAATTAAACCGTGAATTATTTTTTATTAAAAACCAATCGTCAAGTTCAAGCAACTAAATCATAATCAACTATTTAATTAATCAGATTTAAACCTAACGGACAAGCTTACATTCTAATATATTTTCGTTATACTTAAATCTTTACAATTTGTTTCAATCAAAGTATCAACATTTTACCGTATGGACTTTGGCCTGTTTATGCAGTATCCCTTTTCCAAAATCTCAGCAATGACAACCTTGCTATATGTCCCCTTTAGCATCGCAAATATAAAAGCATCTATTCGTCACCACAAGAATCAATCTATACATATACGTCAGTATAAGGTACTTACATTCATTTGTTTTGACAAAATGCTTTCAGTTATTATTAGGATTCGGGCGGCAAAGTAAGGATTTATTTTTCAGAAATCCATCCTGCATAAACAAGCCATTGAAATATTTTGGTTGTTTTTTTGAATCCTGAAGATTTTACCATATCCAGTAATTGAGCTTCCGGAATATAATTTACATCATTTATAATGTGATTAAGCCCCTGTTCAACTATCTCTGAATCTATTTTTTGCCTTTGGACTTCGCAATAAAGTTTAAAATCTTCGGTAGAAGTGTATTTATCCCCAATAATATCGGCATGGATTAATGCTGCACCAGGCTTTAATTTTTTTGCAATTCCGGCAAATAAGTCTTGTTTACTGCTAACTTCGAGGAAATGGGAAACTAAAAGGCAAATTGCGGCATCAAACTCGCCGGAGATATCCTCTATCGTTCCCTCTACAATTTTCGTATTTTTTACTAACTGAAGCTTTTTGCGTGCCAGGGTATTCATCTCCGGTGACGGGTCTATTCCGGTTAGTGTCCAGGAAGGATTTAACTGGGCTAAATTATAGATTTCATTGCCAGAGCCTGAGCCCACTACAAGTATGCTAGCTTCGTTTTTTGGGGTTAACCCAGCTCTTAAAACTGGCGATAGTATATCCAGGAATGTATCGTAAGCTGCAAACCACCTTCTGATATTCCGATCGTAATGCAGCGCCCTGTCGCCTTCAAAAATTTCTTCCTGCACTGAATTTTTTATTTCAAATCCAATTTACAACGTTCATTATCAAGCAAATGTTTATCAAAATCAATTTGAGTAGAATTCAATACTTCCTTTACAATTTCCTTATGCTGTATTTTAAGCTCCTTTCGGCGTTTGCCCTCAACAAAACGCCTAACCTGCTCGTGGCTTTCAAGTATAAGCCCCGGCACCTTAAGTGGTTTGTGTTCATCGTCTATTGCAACCATCGTAAAATAACTGGTATTAGTGTGTTTAATGGTGTGAAGCTTTACGTTCTCTGAAACCACACGGATACCAACTACCATGGAGCTGCTTCCCACATAATTTACGGAAGCCATTAATGTTACCAGCTCCCCTACTTCTACCGGCTGCCTGAAATCTACAGCATCTATTGAGGCAGTTACACAATACGCTGAAGCGTGTTTGGTAGCACAGACATAGGCTACTTTATCCATTAGCGATAAAATTAGGCCTCCATGGATTTTTCCTCCAAAATTAGCATAAGAGGGTATCATCAATTCGGCTAATACTGTTTCAGAGTACCTTACCGGTAAAAAGTCATAAGAATGCATTGGTAAAAATTTAAATTGCAACTAAGGGTTCACTACATTGATCAAACGCCCGTTATAAAATCCTTCGATATTTTTATGGGTTGTATCCATTATTCGCTGACGGGCTTCTTTGCTCATCCAGGCGTTATGAGGGGTTATGAAACAGTTTTTTGCGTTCAGCAATGGGTTTTCTTTATTAGGGGGCTCAATAGTTAAAACGTCTACGCCTGCCCCGGCAATAATGTCATTATTAAGGGCTTCAGCGAGGTCTTGTTCGTTAACCAGCTGGCCTCTGGATGTATTAACAAAAAATGCTGTTGGCTTCATTAGCGAAAGCAATTCTATATTTACAAAAGACAAGTTTTCCGGCTTTAACGGGCAGTGTAAGGAAACGATATCACTTAGTTTAAACAACTCCTTTAAAGTAACATAGTCTGCAATATTAGTATCCTTTCTATTCGGACTATAGTAAAGTACTTTCATTCCGAAAGCTCTTCCTATTTCAGCTACTTGTTTTCCGATATTTCCAAATCCAACCAAGCCAAGAGTTTTACCACTAATCTCTAGTAGAGGGGTAAGTGAGTAACTAAAATCTTTACAATTTACCCAATCGCCTTTGTGTACAGAACTTGAATGCAACCCTACTTGAGTGGTTAATTCGAGGATAAAGGCGAAGGTATGCTGTGCTACTGATGCAGAGCTATAGTCTGGCACATTACATACTTTAATATTTCTTGTCTTTGCCGCTGCAATATCAATTATGTTATACCCTGTAGCTAACACGCAAATAAGCTTAAGGTTAGGCAACTGATTAATTATCTCTTTGCTGAAGGGCACTTTGTTAGTAAGCACAATATCGGCATTAGCACAGCGACTCAAAATTTCCTTAGGCGCGGTACGGTCGTATATTTTTAAGTTCCCAAGGGTTTCAATAGAATCCCAGTTTAGATCGCCGGGGTTAAGGGCAAATCCGTCAGTTGCTACAATATTCATCTTATATATTAGATAGATTGAAACAGCAGCAAAGCTATTAATCCTTCTCAATAAAAGAAGAAACCAGCTAACCTTATATCTACAAAGGAATTATTGAGCCAGGCTTCTGTTAATTTACGCCATACCATTCCTTCAATACCATAAAAATAGAATAGCCCGATTACTTCTGTTTAAGCAATTGGGCTATTCTATCAATACTTGAAGATGTTACTGGGGTAACCTTACAGCTTGCCTGCCTAACAGCTTCCAATCTCCTTTTTGCTTAACAAATGTCAGCATAATAATAAGGTTTACGGATCCTGACTTTCCGCTGTCATTTGTTTGGGCTGCTAGTTTGTGCCTAACAACTGCGGTTTTTCCTACAACCTTAACCAGCTGTTCGCTTAAATCGATAGACACAAAATCTGATTTACCGCTAGCAATTGCCTCTACAAAAGCTGCCTTATCTTCTACTTTTCCGCCAGAATGCCCATACAAAAGCCCATCTGCCGCTATTGCCGACAGGTGGCTACGGTTGCCGCTAATCATGGCACTTTTAAGAGATTCAACAGCTATCTCAACTTCTTTTTCTGCTTTGGTTTGTGCATTTAGGTTAAAAACTATCAATGATGACAGCATCAAGATACTTAAGAGTTTCTTCATCCGGTTAATATGTGTTTTTATTGGTTAAAAATATATAAATTGTTTAAAATATGGGTTTAAATAAAATTTAATGCAATGGCTTATTACTTGTATAAATTTAGCTGCCTTAACAATGTTCCTATGAAATAGCAAGTAAAACATCAACAAGTTAATACGGTTTAAGTATATAAATGCCAGGATTATCCAATCAATTATCCTGCAACCTTTTTAAATATTTATTATTATTCTTGATAAATCCTTATGAGATCCATATAAGTAAGCGCCTACTTTCAATTATGCATTTTAAAACGTTCGTAAAGAGATACTTTCCGGCTTTACTCGTATTTATAACACTTGTTATATTTTCTTCCTGTGCCTACTATGTTGCAGCAAGTTCGGTTAAGGCCAGAAGGATTAAACTTTTTCATTCTGGCGTGCAGCGTGTTATCGAAACAGTAAATAACCGTATGATTGATTATATGCAAATCTTGAAAGGTTGCCAGGGCTTATATTACGCATCGGACTCTGTTACCGCTAAAGATTGGAAAACGTATTTTACAAGCCTGAATGTCTCTGCTAATTATCCGGGCATTCAAGCTATAGCGGCTATTAAATATATCCATCGAAGCAAAGCAGCTGAACTGGAGGCGCAAATGAGAAATAATATAGATGGCAGTTATAGCATAAAATCAAACTTCAAAGCGGAATATTTGGCGCCATTTATCTTCATCGAACCAATAAACAAAAGAAATTTATATGCCATAGGCTACGATCTATGGAGCGAAAGTAGAAGAAGAGAAGGCATGGTGCGTGCAATGATCACCGGGGAGCCGACGATCACAAAACGACTGATTCTTTTACACGAAACAAACGATAACCTGCGTCCGGGTTTTATAATGTTCTTGCCTATTTACTCAAATCCTAAAAGTATAAAAACCCCAGCTGACAGGACCAGGCAGATAAAAGGCTTTGTTTCAAATATTTTTAGGGCAACTGACTTAATGGGGGGCTTACTTAAAAGGTATTCAGATTTAGATGTCGAAATATTCGATGGACGTGAACTTAGTTCAGAAAATCTGCTATACAGCAATATTGGGAACAAAACCACTTCTTCTTTTAATGCCCAATTAAATGCCGATACAACCATTTTTGTCGCCGGAAGCCCTTGGAGGTTCCGCATTAGGCCAAATGAAAACTTCGGCTCGGCTCTGGAACAGCAGCAACCCCTGCTTATTTTAATTTGCGGATTGGCGATAAGCGTTTTATTTAGCGTGCTAATTGCCTTTATTGTAACACGTAACACTCAGGTTACTGATGAGTTAACTAAACGAAAAGTACTGGAAGAAAAGAAGGACGAGTTTATTGGAATAGCAAGCCACGAACTTAAAACCCCTCTAACAAGTATTAAAGCATCTATACAACTTTTGGAAAGGTCTAATTTATCAGACCGTGATAGGTTATTTGTTGAAAAAGCAAACGTTAACATCAAAAAGCTCAATAACTTAATAGGAGACCTACTTGACGTTTCTAAAATACAGGCAGGAAGACTGGAGTTAAACACAAGTAAATTTACCCTATCCGATTTAATTGAAGATAGCATTGAAAACGTTCAGCACATTTACACCTCTCATGAAATTATAAGGCCCGGAAACATTCCTCATCTCGTGCTAGTAGGCGACAAATTCAGGCTTGAGCAGGCTATTAACAACCTGCTTTTAAATGCAATAAAATACTCGCCGCTCAGAAGCCAGATTTTAATCAACACCCGGGTATCGGCCAGATATGTACGGGTTGAAATTATCGACCATGGAATTGGAATTTCAGAAGAGAATCAGGAGAAAATCTTCCAACGTTTTTTCCGTGCCCGGGAGCTTTCGCCGGTTATTTCGGGCTTAGGTGTAGGCTTGTATTTGTCACAGGAAATTGTAAAACGGCATAATGGCCAGATTGGTGTCCAAAGCGAGCTAGGCAAGGGCTCTACCTTTTATATTGACCTACCTATTTAATAATGGGCGCTTAATTTCAAATAAGGGCCCAATTCTATCAGTGAGTGCATATCTTTGCGCAAAACATTCAGCAGCCAAACAATTGGCAATAATGTAAAAATATGATTGAGATTGGCAAGATAAACGAGCTTGAATATTACAATAAAGTTGATAACGGCATATTATTAAATGACGATGGGCGAGAAGTTTTCCTTCCAGCCAAGTACGTTCCGCAAGACATGAAGCAAGGCGATAAACTCGAAGTTTTTGTCTTTATTAATGCCGAAGGCCAGATGATTGCAACAACCCAAATACCATATGCCTGCGTTGATGATTTTGCTTGTTTAGAAGTTGTTGATGTTACCGATAACGGCGCTTACATGGATTTGGGGGTTGACAAAGATGTTTTTGTGCCGAACCGCGAACAGAAACGCCCCATGAAGGTAGGTGAAAAACATGTGGTTTTCATCCACCTGGACGAAAAGAATGACCGGTTACTTGGCTCATCCAAACTTGATAAATATGTGGTTGAAGACGAGTTTGATTTAGAAGAAGGCGACGAAGTTGAACTTCTAATTTGTGATAAAAGTGACCTCGGCTTCAACGCCATTATCAACAACAAGTATATCGGTTTACTATATGAAAATGAACTCTTTGAAGAATTAC
>Ga0307412_10000470_pt1 | contig 24167 bp, 24 predicted proteins | sample DK1Cmetagenome_3_FD_203823 | JGI IMG/M metagenome (GOLD analysis project Ga0307412, IMG submission 203823) | Maize rhizosphere microbial communities from greenhouse at UC Davis, California, United States - DK15-C-1 | ecosystem: Host-associated > Plants > Roots > Rhizosphere > Soil | place: USA...
CCCCCCTCCCCATCGTTCCGCGAGGGCGAGGACGCGGCCTGACTGTGGACCCTGCAAACCGTACTGCACCGTGACGACATGCGGCCAGAAGGTGCGGGCGAGGCGATCGGCCAGATCATCGAGCTTGGCTTGCGGAACGTGCAATTTTCCGAACGGTTGCATGGCGTCGCTCATCGAAGACGCCGGGGATGGAATCAGAGGGTCGAGGCGAGCACGGTTTCGGCAAGCGTCCAGTCGGTCTTGCCGTAGCGATCATTGTCGAGGGGCGAGAGCTTGCCGCGCCCACTCGACATGTCGCGAACATATTGCATGCCCTGCCAGGCCGGGAACGGCGCATCGGTGTGCGGCGACAGCGCCCGCGCGATGCGGATCAGCGTCGAGAGACGCCCGAGCCCACCCGCTCGGAACTGCTTCCACCGTCGACCCTCGAGCCGCGTCATCAGCATCGCCAGGTCATGCGGGGAAATCACGTCGCCGGCGATCCGCAGGAAGCGGGGGGCGTCGATATCGAGCGCAACGTCGGCGGTATAGTCCGCGACATCGTCCTTCGTCGTGAAGTCCAGAGGCTGGTCTGCATCCCCCCAGTAGAGGATGCGGCGGAAGCGCTGCAGCACGATCGGCGCTTCGCCGGTGAGCAGGTCGGCAAAGGCGCCGTTGAGAATCGAGGTCGCACGGATCGGCGCTGCGTCGACGCGCGCCATGAAGCGGCGCCGAAGGTCCATGTTGCGGTTGTCGCCCGGGCGGGTCCTGGTGAAATCGAGCGAGAAGTCGGATGGGATGAAGCGGGGAACGCCCGCCGCGACCGCCGCATCGAGCAGCCGGCCTTGGAGATCGAGAATGACCGGTTGCAGCCCGTCAGGACCGAGACGACGCATTCGGCACCCGCCAGCGCACCCGAGAGCGCAGCGTTGTCGGCAAAATCGACCGGGATCGGCGTACCGCCCCGGGCACGCACGTTCTCCTGCGACGGGGGCGGGGTAGCGCTGCGGACGAGCGCACGCACCGCCACGCCGCGCCGGGCCAGCGCCGAAAGCACGCGTCCGCCAAGATCGCCCGTCGCACCCACCAGCGCAATCGTCCGCTGCGCGCGGTCGGTCACAGCGCGACCTCGCCTTCATCGCTGCCGTTCCAATAATGGATGCGGGCGGCATGAACGCGGATCATCACCAGACCGGGCGTGTCGACGCCCTGTTCGAACCACCGGTCGAGATCCTTGGTCCAATGGCGCACGAACTGTGCCTTGTCGCGGATCAGTTCGGCATTGCCTTGCACCGCGATAAACAGCGGCGGGCCGCCCAGCAGGCCGGCCGCACCGGTGAACGTCAGCCCGACCTGCGCATCGCGCTCGATATCGGACACGGTTCGCGCGCTTTCATCGGCGAAGAAGAAGCTGTCACCGCGATACGCCACTTCACCATTGTTGCTCATCGGCCTGCTTGCGACCGCGCCGCCCTGGGTGCGGGTGGAGAGCATGCCGAAGTCGATCCTGCCCATTTTTTCAGACAGGTCCTCAAGGGTCATTGCAGCCATCACCAATCTCCGCATCATAAACTGAACTATACCGTTCAGTTCCATTCAACGGGCGAATGCCCTATATGGTTGCGGGATGCAAATGCGTACCGATCCGAAGCCTGATCCAGCAAAGCGGCGACGCGGTGGTCGCCCCTCCGCCGACCAGGCCGGCGATGTCGATCGCCGCATCCTCGACGCCGCCACGGACCTGTTCCTGCGGCTGGGCTACGACGCGACGAGTTGCGATCAGGTCGTGGTGCAGGCGGGGGCGGGGAAGGCGAGCCTCTATGCCCGCTACGCTAACAAGGAGGCGCTGTTCGCGGCCGTGGTACGGCGGATGGTGGATCATACGCTGATCCCGTCTGGCGAGGTGCCGTGGCATCTGGCCGTCCAGGACCGGCTGCGCGCGGTGGGCCATAGCCTTCTGGAGCATGCGTTGGCGCCCGAGGCGGTCGCACTGATGCGCGTTGTCGTCACCACCGCGCACCGGATGCCCGATCTTGCCCGGCTGGTGGACCGGATCGGCCGCGATGGCGGCATCGCATGCGTCGCTCAGGCCCTCGCCGGGGCCGCTGCTGCGCCGGACCAGATTGAACAAGTATCGACCGTCGCCGGTCGGTTCATCGACATGGTGTTTGTCCCCCACCAGATGCGCGCCCTGATTGGTGACGATCGCGAGCATCTGGATGCGGCCGCCCCACGTCGCATCGACGATGCCATCGAACTACTCACGCGCGCAGGGTGGTTAGACGCCTTCGACGCGTCTTAGGCTGCCTCCATCGGTCCCTTCCCGTACATTGCGAGACATTGGATTCCCCGAGGATGACCGCTTCTGGCCGGCCTTGAGCGCGGCAGCACGGATGAGCGGCGCTCCACGCGCATAACGGTACAGATCTTGTCGTCGGGCACGATATGGCCGCCCTCCTCGACATGCGCGCCGACGCGAGCAACGGAGAGCTCGGGTGTCTCGACGCCGACTGCATCAGGAGGACCGTGAAGCCGCTCGCCCGCGCCTCCTCGATGAGATCAAGCTTGAAAGGGTGCAAGAACCGTCTTCGCCACAAAGTCCCCGCGCCGGGCGCTACGGTCTGGTTGCCGCCTTCACCAGGGCCGACGCCCAGCCCGAGCTGACGGCGCCGTGCGAAGAACGCCTCCTCGGGGGCTGGTGTGGCCTATCTTTTCGACAAACGATCCAGACGTCCTTTTGCTCGTCGGTGAGCCCGGTGGTCTCAATCTCTCCGGCAAGCGCGCCGGGATGCGGGCATGGTCGAAATTGCCTGATTTGTCGGGCCGTCGGAGCGCTGCACCAAGGAGGCCGCTCTGGCGGAAAGCGGTGCAGACCTGCTAGGTCACGCCATGGTTCAAACGCGCAGTCTGGCAGGCACGGTCGTCATTGACGGCCTGGAATATGAGTGGCAGCTCCAGCGAGAGCCGCAATTTACGCAGGACGGCTGGAAGGGAATGACCGTGTCCTTGCGGCAGACAGGCTCCCAACGGGAGGCAATCCTGGAGTTCCCTACGCCGAAACGCCTGTTGAAAGGCCTGCCCAAGGGCCGTTCGCAACTGAACGACGTGATTGCCGCGCGCGGTATCCGCGCAGCCCTGGCGGCGGGCTGGGACCCGGCATCCCGGGGCAAGCCGATGACGTTCATCGTCGATGCCAATGGCGACTAGGCGTCCGACATAGCGAAGCCGGTCATCCCGCGCCGGCTGCCTACCTGCGTAGCGCCTTACGCACGCTGGGCACGATGCGCCCGACAATGATCTCGACGCCCCGTGCGTTCGGGTGCATCCCATCCGCCTGGAGCAGCGTGCGATTGCTGGCCACGCCGTCGAGGAAGAACGGGTAGCGCGCTACCCCATGTTTGGTGGCGAGCGCGGGGTAGATGCCGTCGAAGGCGGCCGTATATTCCGGCCCCAGATTCGGCGCGGCGCGCATACCGGCGAGCAGCACGGGGATGTGTCGGTTGCGCAATTCCGTCAGGATCGCATCGAGATTGTCCCTGGTCTGCGACACCGGAAGGCCCCGCAGCATGTCGTTCGCACCGAGTTCGACGATAACCAGATCGGGCGCCGTCCCCAATCCCCGCAACCCCCACCGCAAGCGTGCGCGGGCCTGTGCGGCCGTGTCGCCGGCAACGCCGCCGTTGCGGACTGTCGCCGCCACGCCTGCCCGGCGCAACGCCGCCTCGAGCCTGGCGGTGAATCCCAAGGCAGGCGGAAGCCCATAGCCTGCGCTGAGGCTGTCCCCGAACGCCCAGATCACCGGCGCGCGCGGCGCGGCATCGGCGCTCGGCGCAAATCCCAGGACCGACAGCATCGCGAGATGGACAATCCCCCGGAACCATCCATATCGCTTCGGGTGTGACCATGGCATCTCCTTCCGATAGCGCGCTGATCGACGCGCGCAACGTTTCGCTGTCGCTGGGCAGGGCCCCCGCCCGGGTGGAGATCCTCCGCGGAATCGATCTGCGCGTGTACGCGGGCGAAAGCGTCGCGCTGCTCGGGCCCTCGGGATCGGGCAAATCGTCGTTGATGGCGGTGCTCGCCGGGCTGGAGCGCCCGAGCGGTGGCACCGTCTCGGTCGCCGGACTGGACTTCACGGCGCTGGACGAGGATGCGCTCGCCGTCGCGCGGCGCGGCCGCATCGGCATCGTGCTGCAGGCCTTCCACCTGCTGCCGACGATGACCGCGCTGGAGAATGTCGCCGTGCCGCTGGAACTGGCCGGCGCGCGCGACGCGTTCGCGCGCGCCGAGGCGGAACTCGCCGCCGTCGGCCTCGCGCACCGGACCGGCCACTATCCCGCGCAGCTCTCCGGCGGCGAGCAGCAGCGGGTGGCGATCGCCCGGGCGCTGGTCGGTGGTCCGGCCCTGCTGTTCGCCGACGAACCCACCGGCAATCTCGATACCGCCACCGGCGCCGCGATCATGGACCTGCTGTTCGAACGGCACGCCGCCAGCGCGACGACGCTGTTCGTCATCACCCACGATCCCGCCCTGGCGGCGCGGTGCGCGCGCGTCGTCACGCTCGCCGACGGGCGCATCGCCACCGATCGGCAGCGCACGTGAGCATCGCCTGGCGGCTGGCGCTGCGCGACCTGCGCCGCGGCGGGCGCGGGCTGGTGCTGCTGATCGCATGCCTCTTCCTCGGCACCGCTGCGCTGGCCGGGATCGGCAGCCTCGCCGCCAGCATGATCGCGGCGCTCGACGCGAACGGGCGGCAGATCCTGGGCGGGGATGTCGAATTCACCGTCTCCCAGCGCCGCGCCACCGTGGCCGAGCTTGCCGCCTTCGCAGAAGCCGGCCGCGTGTCCGAGACGGTCTCGATGCGCGCGATGCTGCGCAAGCGCGCCGACACGCCGGCAATGCTGATCGATCTGCGCGGGACGGATGCGGCATGGCCGCTGGTCGGGCGCTTCCGGCTCGCGGCGGGTGCGCTGTCCGGCCGTCCCCAGGGTCGCGAGATCGCCATTGCGGCAGCAGCGGCCGATCGGCTGGGCGTGAAGACCGGCGACCGCGTGCGGCTGGGCTCGGCATGGCTGCGGGTGATCGGGATCATCGCCGAGGAGCCCGATCGGCTCGGCGCGGGGTTCACGCTCGGGCCGCCGGCGTTGGTCGATCTTGCCGGATTGGACGCGACCGCGCTGGTGCAACCGGGCAGCCTGTACGAAAGCCATTATCGCATCGCGCTCGCGAAGCCTGCGGACGCAGCCAACGTACAGAAGCGCCTGCTCGCCCACCTGGCAGGCGCGGGCTGGACGGCGCGGACCAGCGACCGCGCGGCGGGCGGGGTGCGGCGCGGCATAGACCAGTTCGGCCAGTTCCTGATGCTGGTCGGGCTGGCCGCGCTCGCCATCGCAGGCGTCGGCGTGGGGAGTGGCGTCGCCGCCTATCTGGCGGGCAAGACCCGGATCATCGCGACGCTCAAGGTGCTGGGAGCGACCTCCCGGACGATCGCGGCGATCTTCCTTGCGCAGCTAGGGGCAGTCTCGGCGCTCGGGATCGGCAGCGGCCTGCTGGTCGGCGCGGCCGTGCCCTGGCTGCTGACGCGCTTCGTCGGCGCGTCGCTGCCGGTGCCGCCGCGCCTTGCGCTCTATCCGGCGCCGCTGACCACCGCCGCGGCGCTGGCGCTGCTGGTGGCGTTGCTGTTCGCCCTGCCGGCGCTCGCCCGGGCGCGCGACGTGCCGGCGGCGACCCTGCTGCGCGACGCGCTCGGCACGGGGCGCCGGCCGTCGGCGATCGTGCTGGGGCTGATGGCATTGCTGGTGGCGGCGCTGGTCGCGCTTGCCGTCCTGACCGCGTCGGACCGGCTGCTCGCACTGGGGTTCGTCGGCGCGGTGGCGGCGCTCATCGCGCTGTTGTGGAGCTTCGGCCTAGCCATCCGGTTCACCGCTTCGAAACTCCCGAGGGCGCGCACGCCGTTGCTGCGGCTGGCGATCGCCAACCTGCATCGGCCCGGCGCACAGACCGATCGGCTGGTGGTGGCGTTGGGCCTGGGCTTCTCGCTGTTCGTCGCGCTGGCGGTGATCGATGCGAGCCTCGCCTCCGAACTGCGCAATGCCGCACCGGCCAAGGCCCCCCGCTTCTTCGCGATCGACCTGCAGCCGGAGGATTCCGCGACCTTCGCCCGTGCGGTCCGGAGCGTCGCGCCTGGTGCCGGAATCGAGACGCTGCCGTCGCTGCGTGGATCGGTCGTCGCACTGCGCGGCCAGCGTGTCGCCGACATGAAGACGCTGCCCGAAGGGGCCTGGGTGCTGCGCGGCGACCGCACCCTCACCTGGTCCGCAACGCTTCCCCCGCGCAACACGGTCGTCGCGGGACGATGGTGGCCGGCCGACTATCACGGTCCCCCGCTCGTCTCGCTGGAAGACAAGGCGGCAGGGGCGCTGGGCCTGAAGGTGGGCGATAGCATCACCGTGTCGGTGCTCGGCGTCGACGTGCCGGCGCGGATCGCAGCCTTGCGCAAGATCGACTGGGGCGGGCTAGGGCTCAATTTCGCGATCGTATTCTCGCCCGGCTATATCGAGGAAGCGCCGCACGGCCTGCTCGCCAGCGTCTACGCAGACCCTGCGCGCGACGGCGCCGTCATGCGGAGCGTGGGGACCGCGCTTCCCTCGGTCACGCTGATCCGCGTTGGCGACGTCATCGGTCAGCTCGGCGCGGTGCTCGGCCAGATCGCGGTGGCGATCCGCGCGGCGGCGGCGGTGACGGTGGCGGCGGGCATCGCGGTGCTGATCGGCGCGGTATCCGCCTCGGCCCGCGCGCGGCGCTACGATGCGGTGATCCTCAAGCTGCTCGGCGGCAGCCGCCGTCAGGTGCTGGGGGCGCAGGCGCTGGAATATGCCATGCTCGCCGCAGCCCTGGTGCTGGTGGCGATCGGCGTGGGCACGGGCGCGGGATGGTATGTCGTGACCCAGGTGTTCGCCATCGCCTGGGCGCCGCGCTGGGACATCGTCGCCGCGACGGTGGCTGCCGCCGTCGCCGCAACGCTTGGCATGGGGATCGCGGGGAGCCTCCCTGCCCTTCGCGCCCGGCCCGCCGCGGCGCTTCGGGACCTGTAGCGGGGCGCAGGCAGCCGAAGAAAGCCCCCTAGGGCGAGTTGCCTCGCGCGGAGCAACCGTCCGAAGCACCGGCATTGTGCCGGTCGTGCGGCCGGCACAATGCCGAACTGCAGCGCCGACCGCGCGACGCGGTTACGCCGTCAGCGCCTTTTGCCGCCCGCCCGCTTGCGGGAGCGGCGGGCCCCGGGCGGGCCGCTATTCTCGCCATCCTCCTGGGCAAGCTTGCGCCAGCGTTGCACGCGCGCGGGATCGAGCGTTCCTTCCGCTATCGCAGCACGGATAGCGCATCCCGGTTCATCGACATGGCCGCAATTCGTGAACCGGCATTCGAGTGCTACGGCGGTCACGTCGTCGAAGACCTCGGTCACGCCGGTCGCGACATCGGCCATCTGAAGCTCGCGCATGCCGGGCGTATCGACGAGCCAGCCGCCCCGATTCGCGCCCCCGCCGAGGCGATGCATCTCGCGGACGGTGGTGGTATGCCGGCCCTTGCCATCGTCCTCGCGAACGGCCTGGGTCGCGATGCTGTCCGAGCCCTTCAGCGTATTGACGAGGGTCGACTTGCCGACGCCGGACGATCCCACCAGCGCGACGGTTTCGCCCAGGCCGCAATAGCGCGCGAGACGGGCCGCCTGCGCCGGATCGCGCCCGTCCAGCAATTCCACCTGCAGACCGGACTGTAGCGCACGCGCTTCGGCAACGAAGTGCTCGGGCGTCGCTGTCAGATCGGCTTTGGTGAGGACGACGACCGGATGCGCCCCGACTTCGCGCGCGAGCACGAGATAGCGTTCGATCCGCGCGACGTTGAAATCCTCGTTGCAGGACGTGACGACGAACAGCGTATCGACATTCGCGGCGATCAGCTGCACCCGGCGATCATCGCCCGGTGCCGGCCGCTTGAACAGGCTCGTCCGGCCAAGGATGCGCACCAGGCTTCGGGTGGCCCGGTCAATCAGCAACCAGTCCCCGACTGTGGGCCGATCCTCCGGGCCGCCCGGTGTGGGCAGGGTGGAGGCAATCGAATCCTCGAACCCTTCACCCAGGACGGTCACTCTCCCGCGATGCACCGAAAGGACGCGGACGGGCTGGCATTCGAGGCGCTGCTCGGCGGAAACCTGGTCGCTGAAAAAGGCTTTCCAGCCGAGCTGCGCAAGCGTGGAATCGGTCGTTTCGATCGACACCTACTCGACCTGTGGGTCGTCGGACTCCACCGCGTCGGGCGTTCCCTGCCCGGCAGCCCGCTTTTCCGCCTTGGCTTGCGCCTTCTTCGCGGTCTCCGCTGCCTTGTTGCGCTCGCGCTCACGGCGTTCGAAGTCATAATTCGGTTTGCGTGCTATGTCGTTGTCTCCAGAAGTCGGGGTCCGATCCGGGCAAAGCGCTCGGGACCGTAATCCTGGGACTACACGAATCCGTCCTGCACGGCTAGGCTATCGGCAGGGGATGCGAGCGTACGCGCGGATGCCCGGCGCTATCCTTGCGCGCTCCGTCTCGGTCGATCGATTTACGGTGCCCCTTGGGGCAGCTCGCCCCTCCCGCGGCTACCGGCTAGGTTTGACTTGGAGAAGTTCATGCATGCTGCCCACGGAAGCGCCCTCGGATGATGCTGCAACGCGACACGCTGCAGCATCGGGTCGGCCGGACTATTGCGTCGTGAGGCCGCGTCCCGATCCCGTCGGCCCCGGCCAGGAGAGTGTGTGGGACTTCCCCCGCCCGGCCGTCGCGCAGGCGATCGACGCCCGTATCCAGATCGAGCATCACGGCCGGATCCTTGCCGATACGCGGTCGGCGATTCGCACGATCGAGACGAGCCACCCACCGAGCTATTACATCCCACGTGCCGATATCGCCGCGGACGTGCTGCGTCGTGCCGCCGGCAGCTCCTTCTGCGAATGGAAGGGGACGGCAAGCTATTGGGACGTGATCGTTGGCGATGTCGTGCTGGCGGGGGTCGGCTGGAGCTACGCCAATCCCACGCCGGCATTCGCCGCCTTGCGCGATCATGTCGCCTTCTATGCAGCGCCCTTCGATCGCTGCCGCGTCGATGGGGAAGTCGTTGTCCCGCAGCCGGGCGACTTCTACGGCGGCTGGATCACGTCGCGCGTGGTGGGGCCGTTCAAGGGCGCTCCTGGCAGCCGGGGGTGGTGACGCAGTTGCGCAGCGATGGAAACATGCTCTGCCGACCGGATCCTGGGCTTGGTTCATCTCGGATTGCCGCGGCGGAGTGATTCATCGGGAGCCCGCTTTTGAGGGTGCTGGCGATGGTGGAGGATTGGCGGGGCGATCTTGAGCGCTGACTGGAGCCGTATCTGGCGGCCTTGGGCGGCGAGACGCGCGGGCGGATGCGGCTGCCGGGGTTCGCTTGGGCGGGATGCTGTCGCGCCGACCGACTCTCTGCCCACTTGGACCCGAACGCCGTGTTGACATCGCGGGGCGACCATTTCATCATTGGATCCAATAGCGGTTAACCCGCCACCGGAGAGGTAAATGATTCACGTGACCGCGCGCCCGGGAACGACCACGCCCTGGCCCCTCGACGCCTGGTACGTCGCCGCCTCCGCCGACGAGCTCGCCGATCGTCCGCTCGGTCGAACGATCTGCGGCCACCCCATGGTGTTCTTCCGCAATGCCGCCGGCCAAGCCGTCGCCCTCGAAGATTTCTGCCCGCATCGCGGCGCGCCGCTCTCGCTCGGCTTCGTCCGCGATGGCGAGCTCGTCTGCGGCTATCATGGCCTGGTGATGGGATGCGCCGGCCGCGCCACGTCGATGCCCGGCCAGCGGGTGGAGAAGTTCGCCGGCATCCGGCGCTTCGCCGTGATCGAGCGCTACGGCTTCCTCTGGGTCTGGCCCGGCGAGGCCGAGACCGCTGACCCCGCCAAGCTCCACCATCTCGAATGGGCGGAGAGCTCCGAATGGGCCTATGGCGGCGGCTATTACCATATCGCCTGCGACTATCGGCTGATGGTCGACAACCTCATGGACCTCACCCACGAGACCTATGTCCACAGCACCAGCATCGGGCAGAAAGAGATCGACGAGGCGCCGGTCGAGACGCTGATCGACGGCGAGCAGGTCGTCACCCGCCGCTTCATGGACGGCATCCAGGCGCCGCCCTTCTGGGCGATGGCGCTACGCGGCGTGGGCCTGCCCGACGACCAGCCGGTCGACCGCTGGCAGATCTGCCGCTTCACCCTGCCCAGCCATGTGCTGATCGAAGTCGGCGTCGCGCTGGCCGGCAGGGGCGGCTACCATGCTCCGGACGACGCGAAAGTCGCCAGCATCGTGGTCGATTTCATCACGCCCGAGACCGAGACCTCGCACCATTATTTCTGGGGCATGGCGCGACGCTTCGCGGTGGCGGACACCGCCCTCACCGACACGATCCGCGCCGGCCAGGGCAAGATCTTCGGCGAGGACCTAGAGATGCTCGAGCGGCAACAGGCCAACCTGCTGCGCTATCCCGAGCGCAAGCTGATGAAGCTCAACATCGATGCCGGCGGGGTGCGTTCGCGGCTGATGATCGATCGCGCGATCGCCGCGGGAAAGGCGCCGGCGGTCGAAGTCGCCGCCTAAGAGCCTGTTTGGAAATGCGCCATGGCGTATTTCGCGGCACCGGCCCGCTCCCCCACCCGGCCACCCAACGGCAGTATTCTTTGGGTGGCCGGGTGGGGGAGCGGGCCGGTGCCGCCTCGAAATTCGCTCTTTCGCGAATTTCCAAACGGTCTCTAAGCCCTTGGCCCGCCATCGTTGCGGTGCTTTAAGCACCCGCGATGGAAAAGCCTGCCAAGCCGGGCCAGCAAGTGCTGGTCGCGCTCCGCCGGATGATCGCCGACGGAACGATCAAGCCCGGAGACCGGATCGCCGAGATCCCCACCGCCGAGGCGCTGGGCGTCTCGCGCATGCCGGTGCGCACCGCGCTCCGCGCGCTCGAGCATGAGGGGCTGGTGGTGAAGCTCGGCGCGCGCGGCTACACACCGCGTGCGATCGACGCCGCCGCGATCACCGGCGCGATCGAGGTGCGCGGCGTGCTGGAGGGGCTCGCCGCCCGCCGCCTCACCGAGCGCGGGCTGACGCCGGCCGAGATCATACGCTTCGAGGACCTCCTGGCCGAAGGCGACGCGCTCTTCGCCAAGGGGCATCTGGCGGATGGCGATCTCGACGGCTTCTATCGCTACAATCTCGCCTTTCACGACCTGCTGATCGCGGCCAGCGGCAATCCCTCGATCGCGCTGGCGCTGGGGCGCAACAACCACCTGCCCTTCGCTTCGGCGGCAGCGCTGGCGCTCGACTGGGACGATCTGGAAGGTGAGTACCGCCACTTGCTCGCCGCGCACCGCGAGCACCAGGCGGTGTTCGAGGCGATCCGCACCGGCGACGCCGACCGCGCAGAGCGGCTGATGCGCGGCCATGCCGGCGCGGCAATCGCCAATCGCAAGGCGTTCCGGATGCTGGCCGCCTGACCCTCAGGCCAGCGGCTCGTCGTCCCATACTTCGGTATCCACCTGTGCCTGCGCCTCCGCCGCATAGCGCGGACCGGCGGCGGCGTTGGGCGGGAACAGCACATCGACCTGCGCCAGCGCCTCGGCCGAAACCGGGTGCGCGAACGTGCCGAGCAGATCGTCGAGATGGTCGATCCGCGTCGTGCCGGGAATCGGCACGATGAAGTCCCGCTGCGACAGCAGCCAGGCCATGCAGAGTTGCGCCATGCTGCACCCGGCCGCCTCCGCGATAGCGCGGAATCGGGCGGCCATGGCGAGGTTGCGCGCGAGGTTCTCGCCCTGAAAGCGCGGCATGCCCCCGCGAAGATCGCCCTGCGGCACGCCCCCGGCGTCCACCCCACCGGCGAGCATTCCGCGCGCGACCGGGGAGAAGGCGACGAACCCGGTGCCCAATTCTGCGCAGGCATCGAGCACCGCAATCTCGGGATTGCGCGTCCAGGGCGAATATTCGGTCTGCATCGCCGCGATCGGGTGCACGGCATGGGCTCGGCGCAGGGTCGCCGCCGACATTTCGGAAAGCCCGATCGCGCGGATCTTGCCCGCCTCCACCGCCCGCACGAGCGCGCCGACCGACTCCTCGACCGGCACGTTCGGGTCGAGCCGATGCATGTAATAGAGGTCGATATGATCGGTGCGCAGCCGGCGAAGCGAATCCTCCAGCGTGCGGGTGATCGCCGCCGGGCTGCCGTCGATCCCGCGCTTGCCGTCGGCGCCGCCCAGCACGCACTTGCTGGCCAGCGTGAAGGTGCCGCGGCGGTGCATCACGGTGCTGCCCAGCAGTTCCTCGTTCGCGCCGAAGCCATAAAGCGCGGCGGTATCGAGAAAGGTCACCCCCGCATCCAGCGCATGGCGCAGCAGCCGCTCCGCCTCCGCCGCGTCGGGGCGCGGCAGATAGGCGTGGCTGAGGTTCATGCAGCCAAGGCCGATCGCCGAGACGGTGAACGGGCCAATCTGGCGGGTGGGCAGTGCGGGCATGATCAGAGCGGCAATCCTACATAGTTTTCGGCGATCGTCGTCTGGGCCGCGCGCGACGTGGCGATATAGTCCAGGTCGGCCAGCTGCATCCGGCGATCGAACGCATCGCTATCCGGGAACCGATGCATCAGCTTGGTCAGTTGCCACGAGAAGCGTTCCGATTTCCAGACCCGTGCGAGCGCCCGCTGGGAATAGCCCCCAATTGCATCGCTGTCGCCATCCTTGAAGTGAACGACCAGCGCTTCGGAGAGATAATGCACGTCCGACGCGGCGAGGTTCAGCCCCTTGGCGCCGGTCGGCGGCACGATATGTGCGCTGTCGCCGGCGAGCAGCAGCCGGCCGTGGCGCATCGGTTCGAACACGAAAGAGCGCAGGGGCGCGATCGACTTCTCGATCGCCGGGCCGCGGGTAAGGTGCGCCGCCGCCTCCGGCCCCAGGCGCACCGCAAGCTCGTCCCACAGCCGCTCGTCGGGCCAGTCGCCCAGATCCTCGTCGAGCGGCACCTGGATGTAATAGCGGCTGCGCGTCGCCGAACGCATCGAGGCGAGCGCGAAGCCGCGATCATGGTTGGCGTAGATCAGTTCGTGGTGGCAGGGCGGCACGTCCGCCAGGATGCCGAGCCAGCCGAACGGATAGACTTTCTCGAACGCGGTGCCGACGCTCGCCGGGACCGCCTTGCGCGAGGGGCCATGGAAGCCGTCGCAGCCGCAGAGAAAGTCGGCGTCGATCCGTTCTTCGCGGCCATCCCTGGTGTAGGTGAGGTAGGGTGCATCGCTCTCGACATCGTGCAGCGCCACGTCGGCCGCGCCGTAGATCACCTGGAGTCCACGTTCGGGGGCAGCCTCCATCAGGTCGCGGGTCAGCTCGGTCTGGCCATAGACGAGTACGTGGTGGCCGGTGAGCTCGGTGACGGGAATGCGGATCAGCCGGTCGCCATCGGCGAGCGCGAAGCCATCGTGCGGCAGGCCTTCGCGGTGCATGCGGTCTGCCAGCCCCACCCGCTCCATCAGCATGGTGGCGGTGCGCTCCAGCACGCCGGCGCGGATGCGGCCCAGGACATAGTCGGGCGTGGCGCGCTCGACGACGACGACGTCGATTCCCTCTGCCCGCAGCAAATGGCCGAGCAGCAGCCCGGCCGGGCCCGCGCCGACGATCGCAACCTGGGTTCGCATATATACCTCTCCGTTTTGTTGCGCAGCATGCTGCCGCAGGGACGGTTTGCGGGTGAGGGACAGGTCAACCTTTTACTTGGACGATTCATCCGATGGTGCGAGGGTTGCGCCATGCGCGAACGCAACCCGGTCCCGGCCTTTTATCTCTATGGCGAGCCGCAGCGTGGCGTGGCTGAGGGTTTCGTGCACGTCGAAAGTCTCGACGACCGTTCGCGGCCGAGCGAATGGACGATCCGCCCGCACCTCCACCGCGACCTCAATCACGTCATCCTGATCGCCGAGGGCGGCGGATCGATGACGGCGGAGGCCGAAACGGTGGCGTTCGATGCACCCGCGCTGCTGCTGGTACCGGCGGGGATCGTCCATGGCTTCACCTGGCATTCCGAATCGCTCGGGTGGGTGTGCACCATCGCCGACAGCTATTTCGCACAACTCGCCACGCGGGATTCGGCGTTGGAGGCGCTGTTCCGCACGCCCCAGGCGCTGTCGCTCGTGTCGGACGAGCGCGATGCGGTGGCGACCCTGCTCGCCGAGGTGCAGCGGGAGCTGAACTGGTCCGCGCCCGGCCAGCGCGCGGCGGTGGAAGCCGCGCTGCTCGCCATTCTGGTGCGCAGTCTGCGCCATGCCCGGCCGGCGGGCGGCACCGGATCGGGCAGCCGGCGCGAGGCGGAGATCGTCGCGCGGCTGCGGGCACGGATCGAGGCGCGGTTCCGCCTGCGCGAGTCGGTGGGTTCGCACGCCCGCGCGCTCGGCGTGAGCATCACCGCGCTGCGACTCGCCTGCTCGCGGGTGGCGGAGAGCAGCCCGGCGGCGATGCTCGATGCCCGCGCGCTGCTCGAGGCGCGGCGGCTGCTGCTCTATTCGCAGCTGTCGGTGGGCGAGATCGCCGATGCCGTAGGCTTCGAGGATCCCGCCTATTTCTCGCGCTTCTTCGCACGGCATGTAAGGGTGTCCCCACGCAGCTTTCGCGAACGCGCGATACGCTAGCCCCAGTGTTTCCTCCCCCTGGCGGGGGAGGATATGGCGTCGGATCACCCCGCCAGCTGCTTCTCCAGCTCGCCGAGCACGCGGTAGCAATCGAACACCTTGGCGACCGAACTGTTCGGATCGCGCCCCTCGCGAATGGCGGACACGAATTCGCGGTCCTGCAGCTCGATGCCGTTCATCGAGACGTCGACCTGGCTGACGTCGATCGGTTCTTCCTTGCCGTTCACCAGATCATCGTAGCGGGCGATATAGGTGCCGTTGTCGCAGATATAGCGGAAGAAGGTGCCGAGCGGCCCGTCATTGTTGAAGCTGAGCGACAGGGTGCAGATCGCGCCGGTCTCGCTCTTCAGCTGGATCGACATGTCCATCGCGATGCCGAGCTCGGGATGGATCGGCCCCTGCACCGCATGCGCCTGGACGATCTTGCCGGCCTGATAGGCGAACAGGTCCACCGTGTGCGCGGCGTGGTGCCACAGCAGATGATCGGTCCAGCTGCGCGGCTGGCCCTTGGCGTTGATGTTCTTGCGGCGGAAGAAATAGGTCTGCACGTCCATCTGCTGGACGGCGATCTCGCCCGCGGTGATGCGGTTATGCACCCATTGATGGCTCGGATTGAAGCGACGGGTGTGGCCGACCATGCAGACGAGGCCGGTCTCCTGCTGCTTCGCCAGCACCGCCTGCGCATCCGCCCAGCTGTCCGCCAGCGGGATCTCGACCTGGACGTGCTTGCCGGCCTCCATGCAGGCGATCGCCTGTTCGGCGTGCAGCTGGGTGGGCGTACAGAGGATCACCGCGTCGACATCGTCGCGGGCCAGCGCATCCTCCAGTTCGGTGGAGTGATGCTTGGCGCCGTATTTTGCGGCGACGGCGGCCGCTTGTTCGCCGGTGCGGCTGATGATCGAGGTGATCTCCACCCCGTCGATCTTCTGCAAGCCATCGAGATGCTTTTCGCCGAACGCGCCGGCGCCGGCCAGGGCAATACGCATGGGAGTCTCCTGTAACGCTGAATCAGCGGACGGGTTCGAGCACGAGATGCCCGACCGCGGTGTTGGAAGCGGGCACGTGGTAATGGCGGTGCAGCGCCCGCACGTCGCGCCCCAGCGCGCCGCGCATGATCAGCCACATCACCATCTCGATGCCCTCGGACCCGGTCTCGCGCAGATATTCGATATGCGGAATCGCACGGAGTTCGTCGCCATGCGGGCCGCTCATCATGTCGAGGAAGCGATTATCCCATTCGGCATTGATCAGCCCCGCGCGCGGACCCTGGAGCTGGTGGCTCATGCCGCCGGTGCCCCAGACCTGCACGTTGAGATCCTCGGGATAGCTCGCCACCGCGCGCGCGATCGCCTCGCCGAGCATCCAGCAGCGATTGCCGGTGGGCGGCGGATAGGTGACGACGTTCACCGCCACCGGCACCACCGTCACCGGCCACGCCTCGGGCTGGCCGAACAACAGGCTGAGCGGCACGGTGAGGCCGTGATCGACCTGCATCTCGTTGACGATCGTGATGTCGAACTCGTCGAGGATGCAGCTCTGCGCGATATGCCAGGCGAGATCGGGGTGGCCGATGACGTCGGGCACCGGGCGCGGGCCCCAGCCCTCGTCGCAGATGCCGTAGCGCTCGCCACAGCCGATCGCGAAGGTGGGGATCACCCGCATGTCGAAGGCGGAGGCATGGTCGTTATAGACCAGGATCACGACGTCGGGCTTTTGCTGCGCGATCCACTGCTTCGACCAGTCATAGCCGGCGAACACCGGCTGCCAATAGGGCTCGGCGGTCTTGCCGAGATCGATCGCCGCGCCGACGGCGGGGACATGGCTGGTTGCGACGCCCGCAGTAATCCGTGCCATCAACGTTTCTCCCGGATCGATCGGACGCCCACCGGCGAACGCCCGCCGGCAACCATCATCGCCTGATATTCCTCGGTGCTCATGCCCGTCATCGTACCCACCGCCTGGAGGAAGCTGAGGCCGTCGGTGGAGAAGAGCTTGGCGAGGAAATAGATGTTGCCGCCCAGATCGAGGCAGCGGTTGTAATCGCGGGCCAGGAGCGCCTGTTTCTGGTCCTCGCTGAGCGGCCATGCGTCGAGATAGGCGCGCCCGTCGGCCTTGAATCTCTCCCGGTTATCGCCGGTCATCAGGCTCATCGCGAACTGGTTCATCCAATAGCCCTGCCGCGCCCGCGCCGCGGTATAGACGCGGGTGCCGGGGATATCCTCCAGCTCGGCGAGATATTCGTGGATGTCGGTGTGCCCGCTCATAGCCCCCTCGCCTTCAGCTGCGCGTCGAGCCGCGGGAAGACGCGGCGGGCATTGCCCTCGAAGATCGCGTGGCGCTCCGCCTCGGTGATTTCCAGCGCGTCGACATAGCGCTTGGTGTCATCGAAATATTGGCCGGTGGTGGGATCGATGCCGCGCACCGCGCCGACCATCTCGGAGCCGAACAGGATGTTCTTGTTGTCGATCACATCGGCCAGCAGGTTGATGCCCGGCTGGTGATAGACGCAGGTATCGAAGAAGACGTTGTGCATCAGATGCGCGTCGAGCGACGGCTTTTTGAGCATGTCCGCCAGGCCCCGATAGCGCCCCCAGTGGTACGGCACCGCGCCACCGCCATGCGGAATGATGAAGCGCAGCGTCGGGAAATCCTTGAACAGATCGCCTTCGAGCAGCTGCATGAACGCGATCGTGTCCGCCGCGATGTAATAGCCGCCGGTCGCGTGCATCGCCGGATTGCAGCTGCCCGAGACATGGATCATCGCCGGCACGTCCAGCTCCACCATCTTCTCGTAGAACGGGTACCAATAGCGGTCGGTCAGCGGCGGATGGGTGAAATGGCCGCCGCCCGGATCGGGATTGAGGTTGCAGCCGATGAAGCCGAGTTCGGTGACGCAGCGCTCCAGCTCCTCGACCGAGCCGGCCATGTCGGCCTTGGGGCTTTGCGGCAGCATGCACACGCCGACGAAGGTTTCGGGATAGAGGCGGACGACGCGGGCGATCAGGTCGTTGCAGCGCCGCGCCCATTCCCTGGCGACGGTCTCGTCGCCGACATGCGGCGCCATCGCCGATGCGCGGGGCGAGAAGATCGTCAGGTCGGCACCGCGCTCCTGGATCAGGCGCAACTGGTTGGCCTCGATCGTCGCGCGGATCTCGTCATCGCTGATCTCGGGATAGGGCGGCGGCGCCTCGCCGGCCTTGAACGCCGCCTTTTGCGCCTCGCGCCACGCATCGTGCCCCTTGGGGAGCACGGTGTAATGGCCGTGGCAGTCGATGATCATCGTCATGCGGACTTGGTCCTCTCCTCGATCGCGGCGAGCTTGGGGGCGAGCCCCTCGGGCGGGGTGCCGATTCCCAGAGCGCCGATCGCGCGCTGGCGCTTGACGGTGCCGCGGGTCATGGCGGCGCCGGTGCCCAGCGCCTCCAGCGTCTTGACCACTTCCTCCATTTCGGCGGCGCGGCGGAGGCCGTGGATCATCATGCGATCCAGATTGTAATCAGCGCGCGCGTCCCAGGGGCGCGGGCGCTCGCTGGCGTCGAGCGAGGCGAGCACCGCGTCGCGCACCCCTGCCGCCTCCGCCGCGAGCATGCATTCGGCGGTCAGCGCCTCGATGCCCTTCACCATCACCGACCGGATCATCTTGATCGACGAGGCGCGGCCGACGGTATCGCCGACGATGCTGAGATTCTGAAAGCCCAGCGCTGCGAGCGCCGCGGCAGCTGCTTCGGCACCACCGCCGCTCAGCAGCAGCGGCACGGCGAGTCGGGCGGGATCGACGGGGGCAAGGATGGCGAGATCGACATAATGTGCGCCCGCCGCTTCCACCGCGCGGGCGGCGGCCTGCTTGGTCTGCGGGGCGACGCTGTTGCCGTCGCAATAGAGCGCACCGCGCGCGAGATGGGGCGCAGCGGCTTCGGCGGCAGCCAGCGCCTGGTCGGCGGTGACGAGCGACAGCACCAGCGGCCGGCCCGACAGCGCCTCGGCCAGCGTCGCGGCACCTTCGACGCCGGCCTCGACGTAGCGCTCGCGCATCGCGGCGGCATCGGCCGTGTCGGTCTTGCGGTCGAATACGCGCGCGCCCGCTTCCCAGCCGCCGGCGCGGGCGAAGGTGGATCCAGCCTCTCCAAAGCCGATCAGGGCGATCGTGTCTTGCATGGAGGCGGCATGGCCGAGCCCGGCAGCTGCGGCCAATCGAATCCGCCCGCCCGCTATAAGTTTTTACGTATAGAGCATTGCAGAGGAAGCGTGCAGCACCTCCAGGAACGCCGCCTGCGCGCGGGTGGGCCGCCAGTCGGCACGGTGGGTGACGCCGATGGTGCGGGTCACTGCCCCCGGCGCCGGACCGAGATCGACCAGCATCCCGCTGGCGAGTTCCACCGACAGCTGGTCGACCGAGAGCAGCGTGAGCTCGTCGCCGGCCTGGAGCAGCTCGCGGATCGTCATCACCGATCCGCACTCGATCGGCACCGGCGGCAGCGGCCCGCCGATCGCGTCGAACAGGTTGCGCCACAAGGTCCGCAGCGGCGTCCCCGCCGGCGGGACGATCCAGCCATAGCGATGCAGCGCCGCCAGCCGATCGGTCTTCTCGGCCAGCGGATGGCCGGCACGGCCGATGATCGTCGGGCGGTCGTCGAACAGCGGCGCCTGCACCAGATCGGCGCCGAGCGTCTCGGGATCGCGCACCGCGCCGATCATCAGGTCGATCTCGCCGTCGCGCAACGGCCCGACCAACTCGCCATGCGCACCCTCGTGGATCAGGATGTCGATGCCGGGGTGTTCGCGACGGAAGATCTTGATCGCATGCGGCAAAAGTCTCGCCCGGCACAACGGCATCGCGCCGATCGAAATGCGGCCCGAGGCCCGCCCGAGCAGCTCGCCCAGATCCTCCACACCGGCCCGCAGCTCCGCCAGCGCCAGCCGCAGCCGCCGTGCCACCTGCGCGCCGTGATGCGTCAGTACTAGCCCGCGCCCGCGCCGATCGACCAGCCGTTGCCCCAGCGCCAGCCCGAGATCGCCGACCGCGCGGTGGAGCGACGAGACGGTAACGCCTGCCACCTGCGCAGCCGCCGGATAGCTCCCCTGCTGCGCCAGCGCGACAAACGCGCGGAGCTGCGCCGCCGTCACCCGGTTGCTACCGATCAGCCGCAGCGCGGCTTCGACGCGCGGGAACAGGCGCAGCGCAGCCTCGGTCGGCGCCATGCCCGATGCGCGCCGTTCGAACAGCGTCAAGCCCAGCTGCGCCTCCAGCTTGGCAATGCCCTGGGTGGCCGCCGGCTGGGTGAGGTGCACCGCCTCGGCCGCGCGGCTGACACTGCCCAGCCGCACGGCGGCGGCCATGGCGGCGAGATGGCGGATATTGAGCTGATCGACCTGCACGCATCAGGATTAGCAAAAACTAATGGCCCTGCCATCCTTCCGATTGGCTCCGCCCGCGCCGGGCGCGCACCCCAACGGGCAAAAGTAGAGGAGCTGCCATGTCCGGCATCGTCGTCCAGAATATCGAACGTGCCGATCCCGCGGTGATCGACGGACTCGCCCATGCCGGCGTGGCGACCGTGCACGAGGCGCAGGGCCGCACCGGCCTGCTCGCCCCGCATATGCGCCCGATCTATGCCGGCGCACGGATCGCCGGCAGCGCCGTCACCATCTCCGCCCCGCCGGGCGACAATTGGATGGTGCATGTCGCGATCGAGCAGCTCCAGCCGGGCGACATTCTCGTGCTCGCACCGACCAGCCAGTGCACCGACGGCTATTTCGGCGACCTGCTCGCCACGTCCGCCCAGGCGCGCGGCTGTCGCGGGCTGGTGATCGATGCCGGCGTGCGCGACGTGCGCGACCTGACCGCGATGGGCTTTCCGGTCTGGTCGAAGGCGGTGCATGCGCAGGGCACGATCAAGGCTACGCTTGGCTCGGTGAACGTGCCGGTGGTCTGCGCCAACGCGCTGGTGCATGCGGGCGACGTGATCATCGCCGATGACGACGGCGTGTGCGTCGTCCCGCGCGCCAACGCCGCCGCCGTGCTGGAAAAGGCGCAGGCGCGCGAGGCCCTGGAGGAAACGAAGCGCCAGCGGCTGGCCGCCGGCGAACTCGGGCTCGACATCTACAATATGCGTCCGAAGCTCGAGGCGATGGGGCTGAAATATGTCTGAGGCCACCTCCGCCCGCGTGATGTGGATGCGCGGCGGCACGTCGAAGGGTGCCTTCTTCCTCGCCGAGGACCTGCCCGCCGACCCTGCCGCGCGCGACGCCTTCCTGCTGCGAATCATGGGCTCGCCCGATCCGCGCCAGATCGACGGCATGGGCGGCGCCGATCCGCTGACCAGCAAGGTCGCGGTGGTGGCCAAGTCCACCCGCGACGGCGCCGACGTCGACTATCTGTTCCTCCAGGTGTTCGTCGACCAGGCGATCGTCTCGGACGCGCAGAATTGCGGCAACATCCTCGCCGGCATCGGTCCGTTCGCGATCGAGCGCGGGCTGATAGAGCCGCAGGACGGCGAAACCCGCGTCCGCGTCTATCTGGTCAATACCGGCCAGCGCGCCGAGATCCTGGTGCAGACCCCCGGTGCCCGCGTCACCTATGAAGGCGACGCGCGGATCGACGGCGTGCCCGGCACCGCCGCGCCGATCCCGCTCGAGTTTCGCGATACCGCCGGCTCCTCGTGCGGCGCGCTGCTCCCGAGCGGCAACGCGGTGGATGTGGTGGAAGGCGTGCCCGTCACGCTGATCGACAACGGCATGCCCTGCGTGGTGCTCAAGGCGGCGGATGTCGGCGTCACCGGCTATGAGGATCGCGACACGCTCGACGCCGATACGGCGCTGAAAGGGCGGATCGAAGCGATCCGGCTGGCGGTCGGCGAGCGGATGAACCTGGGCGACGTCCGCGAAAAGTCGGTGCCCAAGATGATGCTGGTCGCCCCGCCCCGGAACGGCGGCGCGGTGACGGTGCGCAGCTTCATCCCGCACCGCGCGCATGCCTCGATCGGCGTGCTCGGCGCGGTGAGCGTTGCCACCGCCTGCCTGATCCCCGGCTCGCCCGCTGCGGACGTGGCGGTGATCCCCGAAGGCACCCGCAAGACGCTGTCGGTCGAGCATCCCACCGGCGAGACCACCTGCGTCATGGAACTGGACGCGGACGGCGAGGTCACCAGTTCGGCGATGCTGCGCACCGCGCGCAAGCTGATGGACGGAGAGGTTTTCGCATGAGCCGCATCACCAGCTGGCACGGCGATCCCGGCATCCCCCGCTTCACGCCGCCGCCCGGCGCGGTCGATGCGCATTGCCATGTCTTCGGGCCGATGGCCGACTTCCCGTTCAGCGCCAAGGCCAAGTATCTGCCCGAAGATGCCGGGCCGGAGATGCTGTTCGCCCTGCGCGATCGTCTCGGCTTTTCCCGCAATGTGATCGTCCAGGCGAGCTGCCACGGCACCGACAATGCCGCGACGCTCAGCGCCATCGCCAAGTCGAACGGCCGCGCGCGCGGCGTCGCGGTGGTCGATCCCGCAATCAGCGATGCCGAGCTGGAGGCGCTGCACGCAGGCGGCATCCGCGGCGTGCGCTTCAACTTTCTCAAGCGGCTGGTCGACGACGCGCCCAAGGACAAGTTCCTCGAAATCGCCCGCCGCATCCAGCCGCTCGGCTGGCACGTGGTGGTCTATTTCGAGGCCGACATCCTCGCCGAGCTCCGCCCGTTCCTCGACGCGATCCCGACATTGCTGGTGATCGACCATATGGGCCGGCCGGACGTGGCGCAGGGGCCGGACGGACCGGACATGCAGGCATTTCGCGCGCTGCTCGACAGCCGCGAGGATGTCTGGACCAAGGTGACCTGCCCCGATCGGCTCGACGCCAAGGGCCCGCCCTGGGACGATTTCGCCCGCGCGGTGGCGCCGCTCGTCGCCGAATATCCGGACCGCGTGCTGTGGGGCACCGACTGGCCGCACCCCAACATGCAGGATGCGATCCCCGACGACGGCGCGCTGGTCGACATGATCCCGCGCATCGCGCCGACCGCGGAGCTGCAGCACAAGCTGCTCGTCGCGAACCCAATGCGACTTTATTGGCCCGAGCAAGCCTAGGACAACCTGTCTTAATGACGGCGGCGGCCGGCCGCTCTATCCCGGCAGCATGCTCCGGCTGCGGCACCATCTTCGCACGCACCGCTGGCTCGCCTTTGCGTTGATCGCAGCGGCGTTGCTGGTGCGCGTCTGCGTGCCTGTCGGGTTCATGCCGGTGGCGCAAGACGGCACGCTGCGGCTCGCTTTCTGTAGCGGTTATGGGCCGATGCCCGCAATCGACGTGACCATGCCCGGCATGAAGCACCATCCGCACGAGGCGCAGATGCAATCGCCCTGCGCCTTTGCCGATCTGGCGCTGGTCGCGATCGGCGGGGCGGATCCGATCCAGCTCGCTGCGCTGCTGCTGTTCGTGCTCGCCACCGGACTCGCGGTCGCGCTGCCCCTGCCGCCCCGCGCCCCCGCAAGGCTGCGCCCTCCCCTGCGCGCGCCTCCCCGCACCGCCTGATCCACGTCGCGCCGCGCAGCGATCCCGCCACGGGTTCGTTGTGCCCGCGCGACGCCAGAACAGGAGACACGGAGCGCACGCGTTGCGCTCCCAAATGGGGAAATTCATGCACAAGCTGTTTATCGGCGCGCTTTGCGCGTCGAGCGTCGCCACGCCCGTGCTCGCCCAGGCGAGCCGATCGGGCGAACCCGACATCATCGTTACCGCGCAGGCCGATCCGGAGGACCCGAAGGTCGTCTCCGATGCCCGCGCGCGGCTGGCCCGCACGCCCGGATCGGTCTCCGTCGTCGCCGCCGAGACCTATCAGGACCGCACCGTCGTCGGCCTGCCCGATCTGCTGCGCGACGTTCCGGGCGTCCTCTCCAACAAGCGCTATGGCGAGGAATCGCGCATGTCGATCCGCGGTTCGGGGCTCGACCAGAGCTACCACCAGCGCGGCGTGCTGCTGGCGCAGGACGGGGTACCCTTCGCCGATGCCGACGGCTTTTCGGATCTGCAGAAGATCGATCCGCTCGGCGCGCGCTATATCGAGGTGTACAAGGGCGGCAACGCGCTGCGCTTCGGCGGCGCGCAGCTGGGTGGCGCGGTCAATCTGATCACGCCCAATGGCGGCACCGTCGCCACGCCGTTTTCGATGCGGCTGGAGGGTGGCGCGTTCGAGACCTGGCGCGCCCAGGCCGCCGGCGGCGCGACCGTTGGCGCGTTCGATTATTATGCCAGCGTCAACAGCTACCATTCCGATGGCTATCGTGCCCAAGAGAAGCAGGACCAGACGCGCGGGACGCTCAACCTCGGCTATCATTTCGGCGAGGAGAACGAAGTCCGGCTGATCGGCTATGCCGCCGACATCCAGCAACAGGTGCCCGGCGCGTTGAGCCTTGCCGATGCGCTCAACAACCCGCGCTTTGCCGGTACCGGCGTCGTCGCCCGCCGCCAGGCGCGCG
>Ga0307412_10000473_pt1 | contig 24063 bp, 19 predicted proteins | sample DK1Cmetagenome_3_FD_203823 | JGI IMG/M metagenome (GOLD analysis project Ga0307412, IMG submission 203823) | Maize rhizosphere microbial communities from greenhouse at UC Davis, California, United States - DK15-C-1 | ecosystem: Host-associated > Plants > Roots > Rhizosphere > Soil | place: USA...
CCGGCGCGCTGCCAGCCTGGTCCGGGCGAACCCGATCAGGAGGTAGGACAGGATGGTGGTGAGTTCCCAGAAGATGAAAAGCAGCAGCAGGTCATCGGCCACCACCAGGCCGAACATGGCGCCGGCAAAGGCCAGGAGCTGGGCCCCGAACGCTCCGAGGTCCTGGTCTTTCCGCTTGAAGTACCGCCCGCAGTAGGCCAGCACCAGGGAACCGACGCCCAGCACCAGCAGCGACATCACCCAGGCCAGGGCATCCATGCGGAAGGCGAACTCGAGGTGCAGGCCCGGAATCCACGGAAAGACCTCGGCCACCGCCCCGGCTGCCGAGTAGACGGGGGCGTGCTGGAAAAGGAGCCAGGCGAAGGAACCTGCAGGGACAACAGCCAGGGCGTAGAACGCATTGCGGCCCCAGGCCCGGAAGAGAAGCGGCGCCAGGACAGCCACCGAAAAGTGCACGGCAAGGACTGTTACCACTGGATTCTCCGCAACGTCAGGAATTCGATTGTCAAAAGTTAAAGCAGGCGGCAAAAAGTAAGGTTCGGGAACAGGCAGTTTATCAAGTCTCTTTTGCCTCCGCCCCGCATCGGGTAACATGACCGCCGCCTCCCGCGGCATTCCGGGGCAGGGTCCGCGCCGTGTTCGCCCTCGGCGGATACGATGCATCGTATGAACAGCGCCAGCGCTCCGGGGGCCATGCAGCCGGCCTCGGACCTTGAATCCGGCCAGCACGCCTCCAACAAGGGCAGAATCCTGGCCTGGGCTTCCTGGGACTGGGGCTCCGCGGCCTTCAACGCCGTGATGACAACCTTCGTCTTCACCGTCTACCTGACCTCCAGCGCCTTTGGCGGCGAAGACCAGGCGTCCGCCGTGCTCGGCGCTGCCCTTACCGTGGCGGGCCTGGCCATCGCCCTGCTGGCCCCCGTGACCGGGCAGCGTTCCGATGCGGGCGGCCGGCGGAAGCTCTGGCTCGGTGTGAACACCGCGGCCGTCGCCGTCCTGACCGCCTTGTGCTTCTTCGTGTTTCCGCGGCCCGAATTCCTGCTCCTGGGCGTGTCCCTGATCGCGCTGGGAAACATCTTCTTCGAGTTCGCCGGCGTCAACTACAACGCCATGCTCGCCCAGATTTCCACGCCCCGGAACATCGGCAGGGTCAGCGGTTTTGGCTGGGGCGCGGGATACCTGGGCGGAATCGTGGCCCTGCTGGCCGTACTGCAGTTGTTCGTCCAGCCCAGTTTCGAGTGGTTCGGCGCGTCCACCGAGGACAGCCTGAACATCCGGCTGGTGGCCGTCTTCTCCGCCCTGTGGTTCTTCGTGTTCGCCCTGCCCGTGCTGTTTGCCGTCCCCGAGCTGCCCCGCACAGGAAAGGCCAGGCAACCGGGCTTCCTGGCCAGCTACGGGCTGCTGGTCCGGCGGATCAAGGCGATCTATGCCACCAGCCCGCACACCATCTACTTCCTGCTGGCGAGCGCCGTATTCCGTGACGGGCTTGCCGCGGTCTTCACGTTTGGCGGGATCATCGCAGCCGGCACTTTCGGCTTTGAGCTTTCCCAGGTCATCTTCTTCGCCATCTTCGGAAATGTGGTGGCGGCGGTGGGGGCCGTGATCGGCGGATTCCTGGATGACCGGGTGGGACCGAAGGCTGTCATCATAGGATCCTTGCTCGGCCTGCTGGCCGCGGGCACCGTGATCCTGGTCCTTGGCAACGGCGAGTACGTCATCTTTGGCATGGCTTGGGCAGGCAGCACCACGTTCTGGGTGTTTGGCCTTTTCCTCTGCCTGTTCGTGGGTCCCGCCCAGTCCTCGTCGCGCGCGTACCTCGCGCGCCTGGCACCACACGGAGAGTCGGGTGAGCTGTTCGGCCTGTATGCCACCACCGGCCGTGCCGTCAGCTTCCTTGCTCCAGCCTTGTTCACCCTCTGCATTGCCGTTGCCACGCCGCTGGTTCCTGCCGGCGAGGCCCAGCGCTGGGGGATCCTGGGCATCATGGTGGTCCTCCTGGCCGGCCTGCTGGTCCTGCTCCCGGTGAAAGCGCCGGACGAGGCGCCTATTGCGGTTGTTCCGGCGGCCTGAATCCGGGCAGGACTTCCGGGCTCACTGACCGCACCCCACGGGCGCCCCCGGAAGACTAGGCTTGGAGCATGAACGTGGATGAGACCAACCTTCCGGGCCTTGGCCTGCGGAAGGATTTCATGACAGCCTCCGGCCGCCGAATCGGCGTGGTGGAGCTGCGCGAGGGTCAGACGGAACTCATCATCTCCACCTGGGATGATCCCGATACCTGCCAGGCGTCCATTCCGCTGACCAGCGATGAAGCCGCCACCCTGGGCAACCTCCTGGGCGGGCAGCACCTGGCCATGAAGCTGACCGAAGAGCACAAGGACTACCCCGGAATTGTCACCCGGCAGTTCTCGATCGCTCCCGACTCCCCGTTCCAGAACCAGCCCATGGGTAAGGCATGCATCCGCACCCGGTGCGGCGTGTCCATCGTTGCCATCATGCGTGAAGGTGAGGTGCTCCCCTCGCCGGGCCCCGACGCCGTCCTCCACACCGGGGACCTGCTGGTGGCAGTCGGAACGCAGGAAGGTCTCGACGCGGCAGCCGATATCCTGCGCCACGGCTGAGTCCTATGGACCCGCTGGCCCTGACCCTCATTGAACTGGGGGCCGTTGTGTTCTGCCTCGGCCTGTTGGCCAGGCTGGCCGGACGGATCGCAATGTCACCCATCCCGCTCTACCTCCTGGGCGGGCTCGCTTTCGGCGCAGGCGGCATCGTCAAGCTCGAGGGGATGCACGAATTCGCCCACATCAGCAGCGAAATCGGGGTAATCCTGCTGCTGCTTATGCTCGGGTTGGAATATACGGCAACCGAGCTCTTCACGGGCCTGCGCCGGTCCTGGCAGGGCGGTGTGCTCGACCTGGTGCTGAACTTCCTGCCCGGAGCCGCACTGGCCTACCTGCTGGGCTGGGGCGGCGTGGGGGCCATGGTGCTGGGCGGCGTCACGTACATCTCCTCATCGGGAATTGCGGCCAAGGTCATCACCGACCTCGGCCGGCTGGGAAACCGGGAAACGCCCGTGGTGCTGTCCATCCTGGTGTTCGAAGACCTGGCCATGGCCGTCTACCTGCCTGTCTTGACCACCATCCTGGCCGGGGTCAGTTTCCTCGGCGGGCTCACCAGCGTGGGCATCGCGCTTGCAGTCGTGAGTGTGGTCCTGATGGTTGCGCTGCGGCACGGGCATCACGTGTCCAGGGCCGTCCACAGCGAGAACTCGGAAGTGTTCCTCCTGAACGTCCTTGGTGCCGCGCTCCTCGTGGCCGGACTCGCTTCAGCCATGCAGGTATCCGCCGCGGTGGGGGCGTTCCTGCTCGGCATCGCCATTTCCGGCGCCACAGCCCACAACGCCACCCGCATCCTTGAACCGCTGCGCGACCTGTTCGCGGCAATCTTCTTTGTGGCGTTCGGGCTCAACACCGATCCTTCGTCCATCCCTCCTGTACTGGGATGGGCCCTGGTGCTGGCCGTCATCACCGCCGCCACCAAGATGGTCACGGGCGTCTGGGCCGCGAAGCGTGCTGGCATTGCCCGGCGCGGCCGCTTCCGTGCCGGAGCAGCGCTGATCGCCCGCGGCGAGTTCTCTATCGTGATCGCCGGCCTGGCAGTGGCATCGGGAGCGGTACCGGATGAACTTGCAGCCCTGGCAACGGCCTATGTGCTGATCATGGCCGTGCTGGGCCCGCTGGCGGCGCGCTACGTCGAGCCTCTGGTCGGCGCAGCCGGCGGCGGCAGGCAGGGTGTTCCGGCGAAGGCGTAGGCGCGGTGCCTGCTGGATGAGGTGGCTGCCGGATCCAGGGCCGGCTAGATGCTGGTGCGGTGGAAGTTCAGGTGGCTGCGGCTTGCGGTGGGCCCGCGCTGGCCCTGGTAGCGGTTTCCGTACTCGCCCTGGCCGTAGGGGTACTCCGCGGAAGATGTCAGCCGGAAGAAGCACAGCTGGCCGATCTTCATGCCCGGCCACAGTTTGATGGGCAACGTGGCCATGTTGGACAGCTCAAGGGTGACGTGCCCTGAGAAGCCGGGGTCGATGAATCCGGCGGTGGAGTGCGTCAGCAGGCCCAGCCGGCCCAGCGAGGACTTGCCCTCCAGCCGGGCAGCGATATCGTCCGGCAGCGTGACGGTTTCGTAGGTGGAGCCCAGGACAAACTCCCCCGGGTGCAGGATGAAGGCTTCGTCCTCTTCGACTTCCACCAGCCGCGTCAACTCAGGCTGCTCCTGCGCGGGGTCGATGTGCGCGTACTTATGGTTGTCGAACAACCGGAAGAATTTGTCGATCCGCACATCCACGGACGACGGCTGCACCATCGCGGGATCGTAGGGTTCCAGGACGATCCGCTGGGAGTCAATTTCGGCACGAATATCGCGGTCAGAGATCAGCACCGTCCCAAATTACCGTATGGCTTATCCACACCAATATTTTTCCGTTGTTGCTGTGGCCTCATGGGGCTAATGTTGCCTCAGATACTCAGGCGCCGGATGGTCTCCCGGATGGCCCAACAGAGCTGGGGATGTTGTGAATAGATTGGTAGCGCCCTCTTTCATTGGCGTGCTCTGCGCCCTGGCGCTGGCCTCCTCGTCAGCGGGCACCCACCCTGCTACGCTGCCGGCCAGCGACCAGGCAGTCGCCGCCGGTCCGCGGAGTGTCCTGCTGGAGCCCGCATTGCGCGGCGGCGGCGCGGGCGGTGCAGGGGACCCGTCAGCAGGATCACCGCTCACCCCTGCCGTGGAACCGGAGATCCGTCCGGCGTCGCCGGCCACAGCATCTCCCGCCCCGGAGGCGCCCGCCCCCACAACCTCGGTGACGGCCCCGGCCCCCGAGCCCGTGACGTCCGAGGCCACTGCCGCCGGCACGGCTGATGCCGCTCCGGAAGTTCCGTGGATCCCGCCGCTGTGGGCGCCGGATGAGGAACTGGGAAAGTCCGCACCGGCGCTGCCCGCCCCCGAATCCATGCTTGCCGTACCGAGTCCCGAAGCCCTGGTGCGGGATGACAACTCGGCCGCAATCCTCACGGTTTTCAACCGGATCAATGAATACCGGGTGTCCAAAGGCCTGGCGCCCGTGAAGTACCACCCCACAGTGGCGGGATTGGCGCAGGAGTGGTCGGACAACATTGCCTCACGCGAGGTCATCGAGCACCGTGCCAACTTCTGGACTGATCCCCGCGCCCTGAACCCCAACAATGGCGCCGGCGAAGTGATCGCCATCCGCACCGACCGGGATGCGGCATTGCTGGTGGAGTGGTGGAAGGGCTCGCCCGGCCACAACGCCATGCTGCTCGACCCCAGGTTCAACGTGATGGGCGCCGGCATCTCATACACCGACCGCACCTACAAGATCTGGGGCGTGGTGAACTTCTTCGGCTACACCACGCTTCCGGCGGGCACCGTCAACTCGCCCGGCGGCGCCAGCAGCGGCGGCGGAGCCGCCCTGCCGCCTCCCGCTCCCACCATGTGCGATGCCACGGTGCGGCACATGCCGCCCACGCTGGACCTGTCCGCCGCAGCCATCACGGGCCCCGGAGACCTGGTCACCGTCGACGCCGCGGGTCAGCTCCTCCGCCGCGCATCCCTGGGCGCGCGGGCCTACGCTGCCCCAACGGTGATCGGCTCCGGCTTCGCCGGCGCAAAGGAAGTCTTCGTCACGGACTGGGACCGCGACGGCGCCTATGACCTGCTCACCCAATGGACCAACGGCAACCTGACCCTGCACCGCGGCAATGCCGCCGGGGGGTTCCAGGCATCGGTCACCCTCGGCTCCGGCGGGTGGGACACCCTGACCTTGGCCGTGGGCGGCTGGTGCGCCAATAACCGGATGCCCCAGATCCTTGCCCGGGATGCCGCCGGCAACCTCTACCTCTATCCCAACAAGGGAACCGGTGACCTCGCCGCACGGACCCTGCTAGCCAGCGGGCTGCCAGGCGGCAGGCTGGCCATGGTGGACTACGATGCCGACGGCTTCCAGGACCTGCTGGCCATCCGCACCGACGGAGCGGTTGTGCTGTACCGCGGCTGGGGAACCACGGCGCTGCGCGCCGAAGCCCGGCCCACCGTTGCCACCGGCTGGCAGGATGCCACGGGTGTGAAGGCCCTGCGGGACGTCACCGGGCTGAACTCAACCGGCGTGGCCCTGCGCCGTGCGGGTGACGTTGTCCAGTACTGGGACCTGACCGGTGGAAGCCTTGCCTCGGCGTCGAACATCGCAGGGCCGTGGACCGGCCAGCGGCTGGCCCAGTAAGCGGGCCCGGCAGGCAGGACCAGCCGGGACCTAAACGGCGGGCTGGAGTTCCAGGACGTCCTTGAGCCGGTCCAGCTGGGCTACCTCTGCCCGGACGCTTCGCTGGACCATCTTGTTCAGCAGGCCCAGCCGGTCAAGGAACGCGAACCGGCCCTCGGCCTGCGCTTCAACCGCGAACCGTACCCGGGTTCCCGCCTCTTCCGTGCTGAGGTAGTAGCCGCCGCTGCGGTTTGCGGGGCCGGACAGGACCCGGAACTCGATTTCTGCGCCCGGACGGGCCTGGGTGATTTCGAGGTCAGCCGGGATGCTCAGCCCGGACCGGCCCGCGACCATCTGCCGGTAGACGGCGCCCTTGGCCTCAGCCGGGCCCTGCAGCAGCTTCACGCTGCGGACGCCCTCGCGCCAGAGCGGAAGATTGGTGGCGTCCAGCAGGTAGATGTACACAGCCATGGCGTCGCGCCGGATGAGGACCTCGTGTTCTGCGAATGCCATGTGAATCTTCCCGTGGTTGCCGTCGGCCTGCCGCGCTGGCCGCCTCCCCCTGACGCCGCAGCCTTCCGGTTCAGGTTAACCAGCGCTCCGGACCCGCACCTAGCCAGGGCCTGCGACGTTATTGAAGAGTTACTGGATGACGCCGGGGCCCACGGGACACGGCCAACAGTGCTCCAGGTTGGGCGGATTGAAGCTACATCTGCGCTAAGCTAAGTTCTGCCCCGCGCGAGCGGCGGCAGTGCGGCTGTAGCTCAATGGTAGAGCGCTAGCTTCCCAAGCTTGATACGCGGGTTCGATTCCCGTCAGCCGCTCCAGTTTCCCTTGTATCGCTGAGGCCGCGCACTGACCGTATTAGGTGCCGGGGTGTAGGGTCTGTAGTCAGGAACCTTTCGGTTCCGCTACAGGAGCAATCATGGCTGATAAGTCCCCGCGTCAAACGGCATCAAAAAAGTCCGGCAAATCCATCAAGGAAAAACGCGCAGACAAGAGGGCCGCTTCCGCGCCGGCCAGTTCCCTCGATATCCCCTCCGGCAAGAGCGCTAACAAGAAGAAGTAGCCGGGAAACCGCCGGCTGGAAGCCGGCCGACGGCCTGGAGCAGCTACCAAAGAATGCTGGCGTTTGCTTCAGGCTGCCGCTGTCCGGTCCACGATCTGCAGCGGCCGGCGCCGGTCCTTCAGGTCCACCCGGAGCGTGAGCGCTGCTTTCCGGGCCAGCAGGACTGACACTGTCAGCGCCGCGAGCGCAGGGACCCCGCCCGAGACCAGGAGTGCGGCGTGCGGATCCGCGTGTTCGGCGATCCAGCCCAGCATCGGCCCGCCCAAAGCCTGGCCGCCGATAAGCACCATGATGTAGAGACTCATCACCCGCCCCCGGATCCCCATGTTCGAACTGACCTGGACCAGCTGGTTGGAGCCGGTGAGGAACATCAGGCACCAGAATCCTGACAGGACCATCGCGGCGCCGAACCAGGCCATGGATGGTGCCAGCGAGGCCAGGCAGAGCATCGCCCCGTACATGCCGGCGCAGAACACTACGGACCGCAGCCGCAAGCGCCGGCGGCGGGTGGACGCCACTGCCCCGGCCAAGGCGCCGAGAGCCACCAGGGCGTTGAGCAGCCCATAGCCACCTGCACCCACCGCGAAGACGTTGTCGGCGAACGCTGCAAGCAGCACGGGCAGGCTCATGGCGAACACTGCAATGAAGCCAGCCATCAGCCACGGCCAGAAGATGGTGGGCTTGCCCAGTGCGTAACGAAGGCCTGCCCGCAACATCCCCTTGCTCTTGGGCGCAGGGGCGCTGACAAACAGTTTGTCCTTGCGGAGGACCAGGAGCATCGCCACCGTGGAGCAGCAGGCAGCGGCGTTGGCAGCGAAAGCCCAGCCCGCACCGACGGCGGTCAGGAGCAGGCCGGCCAAAGCCGGGCCGATCAGGCCGCCCAGCTGGAAAGTTGTGGAATTCACGCTGATGGCATTCCGCAGGTACTTCGGACCTACCAGTTCGTGCACGAACACCTGCCGGGCGGGCTGGTCCAGGACGGTGACCAGGCCCAGCACCAGGGCGATCACGTAGACATGCCATACCTCGATGGTTCCGGTGAGTGCGAGGACGGCCAGCGCCGCGGCCAGGACCGCTGCCAGGGTCTGGCACAGGATGAGGATCCGGCGCTTGGCGAACCGGTCAGCCACCATTCCGCCCCACGGCCCCAGGAGGAGGGACGGCAGGAACTGCAGGGCAACGGTGATTCCCACTGCCGTTACGGAGCCCGAAAGCTGCAGCACCAGCCAGTCCTGCGCGATGCGCTGCATCCATAGCGCGATGACGGCTACGAAGTGCCCGACGGCGAAAATCCGGAAGTTGGCCACTTTCAGGGAGATGAAGGTGTGCCGCCAGGGGAGGTGTTCAGCCACAACCGGGAGCGGCTGGGTGTGGATGTCCTCCACGGGAGGGGCAGATGCAGAACCTGCGGAGTCGATGACGGGCTGGGTGACGGTTGCCGATGACGGCGGTGGGGGTGCCACAGTGGTGTCCTCAAAATTGCGGGCGGGCTGGGATGTCCTTAACGCTAGGCTGGGCAGGAAGATTATAGAGGCGTATCGTCCCTATAACTCCCATTGCGGTACGTAATGCCAGTCAAGACGTTGGATGGAGTCCGTTGTGTTTGAACCCGCCCAGCTGCGCTCCTTCCTCGCAGTGGCTGAAACGCTCAGCTTCACCAAGGCCGCCGAGCGCCTGGGCCTGGCGCAGCCCACCATCAGCCAGCACATCCGGAAGTTGGAGGCGGCAGCCAAGCGCGTGCTGATCACCAGGGACACCCGCGACGTCCGGCTTACGGACAACGGGGATGCGATGGCAGGGTTCGCCCGCAACATCCTGTCCGCCCATGACGCCGCGGCACGCTATTTCTCCGGTTCGGCGATGCGCGGCCGCCTCCGGTTCGGCACGGCGGACGATCTTGCCATTACCGGCCTGCCCCGGATCCTTCGCGAGTTCAGGCAGATCTACCCGCAGATCAACCTGGAGCTGACGGTGGGCCAGAGCGACCAGCTGTACCGCAAGCTCAACGCAGGCCAGCTGGACCTGGTGTTCGTGAAGTGGGTGGCCGGCGCCAAGGACGGCACCGTGGTGCAGCATGACTCCTTCTCCTGGGTGGGCCTGGAGCAGACCAGCCTGGAGCCGGGCAACCCGGTCCCGCTGATCGCCTATCCCTCACCCAGCCTGAGCAGGAAACTGGCCATTGATGCCCTCGAAGCACACGGCAGGACGTGGCGCATCACGTGCACCACCCGCCAGATCAGTGGAGTGCTGGCTGCCGTCCGGGCCGGAATAGGCGTGGCAGTCATGCCGACGTCATTGGTCCCGGAAGACCTGAAGATCATCACGCGGCGCTTCGACCTGCCCGCCGTGGGGGACGTGGACTTCACCCTGATCCGCAATCCGCTGGCCAACTCGGAAGTCATTGATGCGCTCACGCAGTCCATCGTGGGCAGGACCATCAACCGCCAGGCATAGGAACGGAACTCCCGCAGAGCCCAACGGCAACCGGAGCAATACGCCACCCCGTGGAATCTATCCATTGATGTCAGAACGTTACCTAATCTATGCTGGTCTCCCAGGGTCAAGCAGCTGGCCGGTTCTCTTACACGGGCGTGCCCTGAACAACAGAGCTTTCCGCCCGGGACAGGCAGCCAATGAAGACAGCCAAGAACACCCATTTCAGTGCGGCCCATGCACACCCGCACACCCCTGCGCGGCCCGCAACCCGCCAATCAATCCTCGGCGCGGGAGTAGCAACCACGGATTCCGGCTACGTGGGCAAGCCAACCTGCGACAAGTGCCGTACCGACGAATTTATCTACCTCGAGTCCTATATACCGCCCACCTACCGGCGCGACGGTGCAGTAGCCACCCTTGGGGAAGTGGCGTACACCTGCACCCGCTGCGAGGACTTCTCAGCACACAGCGTTCCCGTGACATGGACGCCGCCCGGGTGGTACCTGGGCTGACACCCGAAGGTCTCCTGCCGCGCAGCCAGCGCGGACACTGACAGCAAAAAGGCCGGGCGGCCACTCGAGAAAGTGGCCGCCCGGCCTTGTGTTTGCCTGCGCCTGGTTAGACTTGCCTGCGCCCGGTCAGATCAGGGCATCCGAGAGGTGATTCGGGGTGCCGAAGCGGTGTGCCGTGATGCTGACGGCCTGCTCGTGCAGGAACGGCAGCAGTTCCACGCGGCCCGCCTCCGTGACCGGGTGGGCGTACACCGCCAGGTCGGGGCGGCCGCCGGTTGCCTCGGCGACCGCGGACGCGTCCCCGCCGATCAGCCGGATGCGCGCTCCGGAGAGCTTGCCGGCGGAGGCGAGGCGTCCCAGGGAAGCCAGCCAGCCGGCGTCGGACTCTACGGTCACCTCAATGTCGAGCGCGGTAAGCACCGGGCGCAGCTGGGCGGGAAGTTCGACGGCGGTGGACACCGTGAGCTCCGAGCCGGCCAGGACGCCGGCCGCCACGGTCCGAACCAGGTCCGCGAGCGCCGCCCCTTCGGACAGGCGGACGCTGACGGGCAGGCTGCGGTAGCGGAAAATGTTGCGTTCCGCGCTCAGGCCGGATACGTCCTTGGCGGTGCCGAACTCCTCTGCCCAGGCCTCGGCGTCGGACGCCAGCGCACGCTGGACGGACTCAAGCTCGGCGGGCTCCAGGGCGGCGCCGGCGGCGTTGATGATGCGGCGGACACCCGGGTGGGTAACGGAGGCAGTCGCCGTGCTGCGTGCTGCAGCCCAGTCGCCCAGGCCGGCCAGGTAGTTGGGGCCGCCTGCCTTGGTGCCGGCACCCACTGCGGACTTCTTCCAGCCGCCAAACGGCTGGCGCTGCACGATGGCACCGGTGATGCCGCGGTTGACGTAGAGGTTGCCGGCCTGGATGGAGTCCAGCCAGATGCCGAGTTCCTCCGAGTTGAGGGAGTGCAGGCCCGCGGTGAGGCCGTACTCGATCTGGTTCTGGATGGCGATGGCTTCCTCAAGGGTGTCCGCGGTCATCACGCCCAGGACCGGGCCGAAGAACTCGGTCAGGTGGAAGTAGGAACCACGCTTGACGCCGTAGCGCACGCCCGGGCTCCAGAGCCGCCCGGTGTTGTCCAGCTTCTTCGGTTCCACAGCCCAGTTCTCGCCCCCGCCGAGCGTGGTGAGGGCGTTGAGGAGCTTGCCGTTGGCAGGCTCGATGATGGGGCCCATCTGGCTGGTGGGATCCTGCGGGTAGCCCACCTTGAGCGAGGTGACGGCGTCGATCAGCTGGTTGTGGAAACGCTTGGACCTGGCCACAGAACCCACCAGGATCACCAGGGATGCGGCGGAGCACTTCTGGCCGGCGTGGCCGAACGCGGAGTAGGCCACGTCCTTGGCTGCCAGGTCCAGGTCCGCGCTGGGGGTGACGATGATGGCGTTCTTGCCGCTCGTCTCGGCCAGCAGCGGCAGGTCCTTGCGGAAGGAGCGGAACAGCTCGGCGGTCTCGTAGCCGCCGGTGAGGATGACGCGGTCAACGGCCGGGTGGGAGATGAGCTGCTTGCCGAGCTCACGCTCGCCCAGCTGCACCATGGTCAGGACGTCACGGGGCACGCCGGCTTCCCAGAGGGCTTCGACCATCACGGCGCCACTGCGGGCGGCCTGCTTGGCCGGTTTGATGACGACGGCGGAGCCGGCGGCGAGTGCCGCCAGGGTGGAGCCGGCCGGGATGGCGACCGGGAAGTTCCACGGCGGGGTCACCACGGTGAGCTTGGCAGGGACGAACGTGGCGCCGTCGACCTTGTCCAGCTTGCGTGCGGACTCGGCGTAGTAGTGGGCGAAGTCCACTGCCTCGCTGACCTCGGGGTCACCCTGGTCGATGGTCTTGCCGGTTTCGCTGGCCATGACCTCGAGCAGGTCCGCGCGGCGGGCCTCGAGGACATCGCCGGCGCGGTGCAGGATCTCGGCGCGCTCGTCACCGGAGAGCCCGCCCCAGGCCTTGCCCTTTTCGACGGCGGTGGCGATCACCGTGTTGAGGGTGGCCTCGTCCTTGATGGATGCGGCGGCCACGGAGGCGTTGCCCAAAGTGGAGGACGGGATGCGGTCCAGGATGGCCCGGCCCCAGTCACGGTTCGCAGGCAGGGACGGGTCGGTGTCCGGGGTGTTCCGGAAGCCGGTGTGGGGCATGGCAACGGGCGGAAGGCTGCGGTTCTGCTGGCGGTTGGCCGGCGGCACGCTGTTGTCCAGGGCTTCCAGCGAGGACAGGAAGCGCTGCTTTTCGCGTTCGAACAGGGCCTCGTTTTCGCTCAGTTCGAACACCGCGGACATGAAGTTGTCCTGGCTGGCGCCCTCTTCGAGGCGGCGGATCAGGTAGGCGATGGCGACGTCGAACTCGGACGGGTGCACCACGGGCGTGTAGAGCAGCAGCGAGCCGACGTCCTTCTTGACGGCCTCCGCCTGGCCTTGGGCCATGCCCAGGAGCATTTCGAATTCGATACCGGACTGTACGCCGCGCTGCTTGGCCAGCAGCCAGGCGAAGGCGATGTCGAACAGGTTGTGGCCGGCCACGCCGATGCGGATGTTATTGATCCGCTCGGGGTGCAGCGAGTAGTTGATGACGCTCTTGTAGCTGGTGTCGGAGTCCTGCTTGGAGCCCCAGGTGGCCAACGGCCAGTCGTGGAGGGAGGCTTCCACCTGTTCCATGGGCAGGTTGGCGCCCTTGACCACGCGGACCTTGATGGCGGCGCCGCCGTTGGCACGGCGTTCGGCTGCCCAGTCCTGCAGGCGGATCATCGCGGGCAGCGCGTCCGGGAGGTAGGCCTGGAGCACGATGCCGGCCTCGAGGTTCTTGAACTCGGGCTTGTCCAGGATCCGGGTAAAGACCGCGATGGTCATGTCCAGGTCCTTGTACTCCTCCATGTCCAGGTTGATGAACTTGGCTTTCCCGCCGGTGCTGCTTCCGGGGGCGGCGAAGGAGTTGGCGAGCTGGAACAGCGGGGTGAGCTTTTCGACGACGTGCTCCACGGCTTCGTCGAAGGCCCAGGCGGAGTGCGGGGCAACGGTGGAGGAAACCTTGATGGACACGTAGTCCACGTCCGGGCGGGCCAGCAGGGTGTGGGTGCCTTCGAGCCGGCGCGATGCCTCGTGTTCGCCGAGGACTGCCTCGCCAAGGAGGTTGACGTTGAGCTTGATGCCGTCCTTCCTGATCTTGGCGATGGCCGGGCCCAGCTTGGCGTCCGTGGCATCCACGATCAGGTGGCCCACCATCTCGCGGAGGACCTTGCGGGCGATGGGGATGACAACCTGCGGCATTACCGGGGCCATGGTGCCGCCCAGCGCGACGGCGCTGCGCATGTACCAGGGCAGGAAAGCCGGAACCTTGGGGGCAAGCTTGGCCAGGTTGCGGGCGGCGACGTTCAGGTCCTCGGGGCGGACCACACCGTCCACGAAACCCACCGTGAACTCCAGGCCATTCGGGTCCTTGAGAACTCCGGCAAGCTGCTCGGCGGAAGCGTCTACCGGAACCTTTGCGGCCTCGGTCAGCCAGCGGCGGACCAGGGCCACTGCGTCGTTGGCGAGGGCCTTGGCCTGCGGGACATCGACGTCGACGGTCTGCGGCGCAACACCTGCGGCAACTGCCGGTTCCACTGCTACATGGGTCATGGCTTTTCTCGTTCTTTCCTGGGGTTTGAAGTGGTCTTTCCACCAGTATGGGCCTGCAGTCACATAAGATAAAGCGATGTTTTCTAAGCAATACCAGTTAGAAATACCAATGCTTTAGCGGATGCCAGAGCGCCCGCCCAGATGTGCCCTCAAGTTCCAAACGCCCGGTCACTTTTGGCCTACATAATCCAAACGCCCGCTCATATTTGGCGGTTAAAGGGCGAACCCTCCTGCACCTGATGTGCGGGAGGGTTCGCCGCCGCTCAATAACGGGTGAGCGGGCACTGGGAGAAGGGTTAGGAGACCGGGCGGTGCATCTCCACGAGCTCCTCGTGCCGCGGGCTGTCCGGATTCATCAGGGAGTGCCTGCGGCCGTAGAAGAAGTAGATGGCCAGGCCGATCACCAGCCAGACGCCGAACCGCAGCCAGGTTTCCCAGTGCAGCTGGAACATCAGGAACGCGGACGCCAGCACGCCGAAGGCGGGAATTACCGGCATGAACGGCAGGCGGAAGGTCCGCGGCGCATCAGGACGCTTGTAGCGGAAGATGATCACCGAGAGGCAGACGACGACGAACGCGGCCAGGATGCCGATGTTGGTCAGGTCCGCGACCTCCTTGATCGGGAACACGCCGGCCAGGAAGGCCGAAGCGACGCCGGCGATCCAGGTAACGCGCTGCGGGGTGCCGTGCCTGTCCGTCTTGGCGAACCAGCCGGGCAGCAGGCCGTCGCGGCTCATGGCGAACCACACCCGGGTGACGCCCAGGAGGAAGGTGAGCATCACGGTGAGGATGGACAGCACCGCGAAGACCGAAATGATGGTGGCGATGACGGGCAGGCCAACCCCGGTGAATGCCGAGGCGAAACCGGCGGTGGGGTCGATGTCCTTGTAGTTCTGCATGCCGGTCAGGACCAGGGTGGCGGCCACGTAGAGCAGCATGGCGATGATGAGGGACAGGATGATGGCCTTGGGCATGTGCTTCTTGCCGTCGGTGGCTTCCTCGGCCGCGGTGCTCATGGCGTCATAGCCGAAGACGGCGAAGAAGACGGTGGCCGCGCCGGCCAGGACCGGACCGAAGCCGCTGGGCATGAACGGGTTGTAGTTGTTGGTGTCGATGTAGAAGACGCCCAGGCCGATGATGAAGAGGATCAGGATCACCTTGATGGCCACGGCGACGAGTTCGAACCGCCCGAAGGCCTTGGTGCCGCGGGAAAGGATCCAGGTGACCAGGAGGCAGACCAGGATGGCCGGGATGTTGACGATGCCGCCCTTGCCCTCGTCCGCCGTCGATGTCATCCAGGCGGGCATGTTGATGCCGATGCCGGAGAGGAAGGCGTCAAAGTAACCGGAGATGCCGATGGCCACCACGGCCACGATCGCAATGTATTCCAGCAGCAGGTCCCAGCCGATGAACCAGCCGACAATCTCACCCAGCGCCACGTAGCCGTAGGTGTAGGCGGAGCCTGCGCGCGGGATCATGCCCGCGAACTCGGCGTAGGACAGCGCCGCGGCCGCCGAGGCCAGGCCGGCAATCAGGAACGAGAACAGCACCGCGGGCCCCACTCCGGGCGTGCCTTCGCTTCCTGCCGCCACCAGTCCCGCGAGGGAAAAGATGCCGACGCCGATAATGCCACCTACGCCAATCGCGGTGAGCTGCCACAGTCCGAGTGACTTGAACAGGCCACTGTGCTTGTTTTCTTCCTCAATGTCGTCAATCGGCTTGCGCCGCATGACTGACTGGCTCATATCTCTAGTGCTCATCAGGAACTCCTGCTTGGGGTGCGACCCCGCCGCGGCACGCCACGAAATGGCTGTGACGGGGGTAACTCGGTCCCAACAGTATGCAAGCCTCCTTGCATTAGATAAAGTGACTACTTCTAACCTATATTCGTTAGTTTCGGTAAGGATTCCCTCATGCTCGACGTCCGCAGGCTCCGACTGCTCCGCGAATTGAGCATCCGCGGGACGCTGGCGGAGGTGGCGGACGCACTCCAGTACAGCCCGTCGTCGGTGTCCCAGCAGCTGGCCCTGCTGGAAAAGGAAGTGGGCGTCGAACTGCTCCGCAAGACAGGCCGGCGGGTACAGCTGACGCCGCAGGCGGAGGTGCTGGTGGCGCACACCGCCCAGTTGCTGCAGACCATGGAGCAGGCGGAGGCGGACCTGGCAGCCTCCCTCACCACGGTCACGGGAACAGTCCGGATCGCCGTGTTCCAGTCTGCGGCACTGGCGCTCATGCCGGACACGCTCACCCGGATGTCCGCCGCCTACCCCGAGGTCCGGATCGAGATGATCCAGCGCGAGCCGGAAACCGCCCTCCATGAGACCTGGGCGCGGGACTTCGACCTTGTCATCGCCGAGCAGTACCCGGGACACGCCGCGCCGCGCTACCCGGAACTGGACCGCATCAAACTGACCACGGACGCCATCCGGCTTGCCGTACCGCCGGAGTCCGACGGCGTCACCGCCATCCGCGGGATCGAGGACACGGCGGAACTCGCCTGGGTCATGGAGCCGCGGGGGGCTGCGTCGCGCCACTGGGCGGAACAGGCCTGCCGCAGCGCAGGCTTTGAACCGGACGTGCGCTTTGAAACCGCAGACCTGCAGGCGCAGATCCGGCTTATCGAGTCCGGCAACGCCGTGGCCCTGATGCCGGACCTGGTGTGGACAGGCCGGGGCACCACCGCCAAGTTGCTGGAGCTGCCCGGCAAGCCGCACCGCACAGTGTTCACCTCCGTGCGCCGTTCCAGCGCGAAGCGTCCCGCGATCCTTGCCGCACGGGAAACCCTCGCTGCCGCCGCGGAGGCTGTGGCACGGCAGGCCTGACAGTGTTTCCTGCGTCACTGCGCCCGACCAGGCCCGGCGCTAGACTGGTGCCGTTATGAATCGAACAATGTTCAAGTCCAAAATCCACCGGGCCACCGTCACGCACGCTGACCTGCACTACGTAGGTTCGGTCACCGTTGACCTGGACCTGCTGGAGGCTGCCGACATCCTCCCCGGCGAGCTTGTCTCGATTGTGGACATCACCAACGGCTCGCGGCTGGAGACGTACACCATTGCCGGCGAGCGCGGTTCCGGTGTCATCGGCATCAATGGCGCTGCGGCGCACCTGATGCACGAAAACGACCTCGTCATCCTGATCACCTATGCGCAGATGACCACCGAAGAGGCAAAGGCGTACGAGCCCAGGGTGGTCCACGTGGACGAAAACAACAAGGTGGTCCAGCTCGGCAATGACCCCGCCGAGGGCATCACACCCGGCCTCCTGCGCCCGCCGTTCGCACTGAACAACGCCGACTTCTAACCGGAGCGTGGTCTCAGGTACGCTGCCCCGCCGCACCCTGCAGGTTCTTCATTGCTAGGCGTGCTGGCGGGGTTCTTTGTGGTGTGGTGCATCATCCTGGTGGGCTGGTTTGTGGGCCGGCAGAAGGTGCTGGGGGACAACGCCCGGCCGGTGCTGAGTTCCCTCACCTTCTTCGTGGCCAGCCCCGCGCTGCTTTTCGAAACGCTGAGCAAGGCCCGCCTGCAGGAAGTGTTCGCCGCTCCCCTGCTGGTCACGGCTGCAGCTGCCATCGCCACGGCATTGCTCTTCTTCACCATCGCCAAATTCTGGCTCAAACGTTCGCTGCCGGAATCCCTGATGTCCTCCATGGCTGCCTCGCTGGCTAATTCCGCGAACCTCGGCATCCCCATCGCCGTCTACGTCCTGGGGGACGCGAGCTATGTGGCCCCGCTGCTGATCTTCCAGCTCGCCTTCTTCACCCCGCTGTTCCTGCTGATCCTGGATTCGAGCACCAGTTCGCACCGCACCACTTTCCTGAGCTTCATCTTCATGATCCTGCGGAACCCGATGATCGTGGGCTCCGCGCTCGGCCTGGTGGTTGCCGGCACCGGCTTCAAGGTCCCGGAACTGGTGATGGAACCCATCCACCTGATTGGCGGCGCCGCCATTCCTGCCATGCTGATCGCGTTCGGCATGAGCCTCAACGGGACCCGGCCGCTCCAGGCGTCGTCGAAACGCCGGACGGACACCCTGCTGGCCAGCGGTTTCAAGCTGGCCGTGCAGCCCGCCCTGGCCTACCTCTTTGCCCGCTTCGCCGTGGGGATGGAAGGGCACGCGCTGTTCGCCGTCGTCGTCACCTCCGCGCTGCCCACCGCCCAGAACGTCTTCGTCGCCGCCAGCCGGTACAAGACCGGACTTACAGTGGCAAAGGACACCGTGCTGATTACCACCGTGGTGGCCGTGCCTGCGATGATCGGCGTCGCGCTGCTGCTCACATGATGGGAGAAAACTGATGGGAACCATCCTCGACACCGTGGTGGTCGGAGGCGGGGCCATGGGCTCGGCCGCCGCCTGGGCATTGTCCCGCCGCGGCCGCCAGGTGACGCTGGTGGAGCAGTTCGGGCCGGGGCACGCCATCGGGGCGTCGCACGGCAGCACCCGGAACCTGAACCCCGGCTACCACCGGCCCGAGTATGTGGCCATGCTGGCCGAAAGCCTCGCGCTGTGGGACGACCTTGAGCAGGAAAGCGGCGACCAGCTGCTGGCACGCACCGGCATCGTCACCCACGGCCCGGAGCCGCTGCTGCCCGGGATTGCCGGCGCCCTCACGCAGGCGGGCATCCGCGCCGAATTCCTCCCCCTCGAGGAAGCGGCAGAGCGGTGGCGCGGGATCCGGTTCGACCAGCAGGTCCTGCACATGCCCGACGGCGGCCAGCTCAACCCCGAAGCCGCGCTTCCCGCCTTCCAGCGGCTGGCGGTTGCACGGGGCGCCGACATCCGCCACCACACCAAGGTGGTGGACTTCCAGGTGATGGACGACGGCGTCCGGCTGGTCCTCGAGTCTGCGTCCGGCACCGAGACGGTCACCGCCGCGCAGGCTGTAGTGACTGCAGGCGGGTGGACCGGGAAACTGCTGGCCGCTGCCGGCGGCGGGGCGCTTCGGATTCCGCGGCTCACCGTCACCCAGGAACAGCCGCTGCACTTCCGGGTTGCGGATGAGGGCGCCGTGTGGCCCGGCTTCAACCACTACCCCGGCACCGGTGCGGAGTACCAGGGCTGGTACTCCCCCGTGTACGGGATGCTGACGCCCGGCGAGGGAGTCAAGGCCGGCTGGCACGGTACGGGACCGGTGGTGGATCCGGACCGCCGGTCCTTCCAGCCGGAACCGGTGCAGCTCGCGGCGCTGCAGGACTACGCGCGGACTTGGCTGCCGGGGGTGGACGCGGATTCCTTCGAGGCGGTCAGCTGCACTTACACCACCACCCCTGACGAGGACTTCATCCTGGACCGGATCGGCCCCGTGGTCATCGGCGCCGGCTTCTCCGGGCACGGCTTCAAATTCACGCCCGTAATCGGCCGGATCCTAGCGGATCTGGCCACCGGAACCCGGCCCGCGCCGGAGATCTTCCGCGCGTCACGGTAGCCCGCCGGGCCGCTGCTACTTCCTGCCTCCCACCGCGTCCAGCAGGCGGGCGCAGCGGATGAAGCCCAGGTGGGAGTAGGCCTGCGGGTGGTTTCCCAGATGGGTCTCGGTGCCGGGATCGTATTCCTCGGGCAGCAGGCCGGTGGGGCCGAACAGGTTCACGAGCTGGTCGAACAGGTCCCAGGCCTCCTCGATCCGCCCCACCGCCACGTAGGCCTCAATCAGCCACGTGGTGCAGATGTGGAAGCCGCCTTCCAGGCCCGGCAGCCCGTCGTCGTACCTGTAACGGAACACCGTGGGGCCAACCCGCAGCTCGCGCTCGACGGCGGTGACGGTGTCAAGGAAGCGCTGGTCCGCCACGTCCAGCAGCCCGGACAGGCCAATGTGGAGGACTGCAGCGTCCAGGTCCGGGCTGTCATAGGCCACCGTGTAGGACGAGGCGGACTCGTCCCAGCCTTCCCGGAGGACTTCCTCCCGGATGGCCGTTGCTGTAGGTTCCCACTGGGGAACGGGCACCCTGCTGTGCCGGGCGGCGGTGCGCAGGGCACGGTCAAGGGTCACCCAGCACATGACCTTGGTGTAGACGTGGTGGCGGGGCGCGCGCCGGGCCTCCCAAATGCCGTGGTCAGGTTCGTGCCAGCGCGCCAGCACAGCGGACGCCATCTGCACCATCAGGTCCCAGTGGCTGTCCGCGAGGTCCCCTTCCCGTTCACTCAGGGCGGAGATCAGCTCGGCGATCGGACCAAAGACGTCCAGCTGCACCTGGTGGTCGGCTGCGTTTCCGATCCGCACCGGCCGGGACCCCGCATACCCGGGAAGGCTGTCAATCACGGCTTCCGTGGAGAGCGGCGCCCCGGTCACCGAGTACAGCGGATGCAGCCACTCGGGGCCGGGCGCGTGCTCCAGGATCCGCCCCAGCCAATCCAGGAATCCCGCCGCCTCCCGGGTGGAGCCGAGGTCCACCAGGGCGTTCACGGTCATGGAGCCGTCCCGCAGCCAGCAGTAGCGGTAGTCCCAGTTCCTGGTGCCGCCGATGCCCTCGGGCAGTGAGGTGGTGGGGGCGGCGAGCACGGCGCCGGTAGGTTCGTGGACCAGGGCACGCAGCACCAGCGCGGAGCGGCGGACCAGCGAGGGTTTGACGGACGGCAGGTCCAGTTCCTGCACCCAGCTGCGGGAATGAAGGGCAACGATGGCACGCCGGTCGATTTCGCCGTCGGAATCCGCCGGCTGCGGCTCGGTGTCACCGCAGCGCAGGTTCAGCACCACCGGCCCGTCTTGCAGGTTGACCACCGCGGTGGCCGTGGCGTGCCGGCCGTCGGACGCGACGGCAAACTGCACGCCCGGCGCGAAAAGGATGATGGGATCCGACGTGCCCATCACGTGCAGTTCGCCGCCGCGGGCCTCCATGCTGAAAGGGGCGTTGGCATAGTCCGGCCGAGGGGCGAACACAATCCTGGCGGCGCCGCTTCCGGAGAGCACCCGGACCAGGCTGGTGATGCCCTCCGGCGCAGGCTCCAGGTAATCCGTGACGGTCACGTCCGCCCACCGCGTCTCCACGATCATGGTGCTGTCCACGTAGCGTTGGCCCAGCACTTGGGAGGCCTTAACCGGCTCCACCGAAAAGTGGCCGGCGGCGTCTCCGCCGAGGATGTGGGCGAAGAGCGAGCCGGAGTCCGGGAGCGGATGGCTCATCCAGCAGATCTTGGCGTCCGGGGTCACCAGGGCCGTGGACGATCCGTTGCCGATCATGGAATGCCGTTCCAGCCCCACGGCATCCTCGCCGAAGAGCCAGGCCCGCCGAAGTTCGAACAGGATGGCAAGGACGCGCGCGAAGGACTCGGGATCGCGCAGGCGGTGTGCCGCGCGTGTCTCCCCGGGCCCGACCCGCACTCCCATGTCCGGGCCGCGGAGGGTGGCGATGGCCAGTTCGTCGCTGTAGGCGTCCCCCGCATACAGGGCGGCGCTCGCTCCCAGCCTGGACCGCAGCGCCTCCAGCGCGTCGGCCTTGGACGGTTCCACTACGGACAGATCCAGGACCGAGCCGTCCACGATGAAGAACAGCCCGTGCGCGCGGGCCACTTCCCGCGCCGTCTCGGTGACGGCCTGCACCACGTCAGCCGTGGCGGGGCGGGTGTGGATGGAAACCGCCACGGGTTTCCGCTCCACCCAGATTCCCTTGTGGAATCCCACTGCCTCATTGACCGCGGTGGTGGCCTTCTGGAGGAGGGCTTCCGTGGCAAGGGGCTGGACGTGCGCAAACGCCATGTCCGCTTCAGCCCCGTGGGACCCGATGAGGTGCACTTCCGCGGGCAGCCGGGACACGGCAGCGAGGTCGCGGAGGGAGCGGCCGGAAATGACGGCGGCGTGAGTGTTGGGAAGCGCCGCCAGTGCGCGAAGCGCTATCGCCGCGCTGCCCAGCGGAAGGGTCTCGGTGGAAATGCCCTCCGCGTCGCACAGGGTTCCGCCGTAGTTGCAGGCCACCAGCAGACCAGGAACACGGGCCAGGATCTTGAGTTCGGCCAGCAGCGTGGGGGTCAGCCCGTCGTCGGCCGCCTCTGACTGCACGAAGGACCGGAGCAGTCCCAGCGGCAGGGACCGGGTGAGCAGGGCGGTATCGGCCACAGTCTGGTTCAACGGCGTCGGCATGGTGCAACCCTTCGGCAGGACACCCGGGAAGGCAGCCGCCGGATGGCCGGAGGTTACCGGGTGGTGCCCCGCTCCGGAGCTGGAAGGATTCCGGAGGGGGCACTCCCCATGGTCCGCCCGGCCGGTTTCACCCGAAAGTCCCCACCATTGCGTATGTGTAAAAGTCCGACGGCGGAGCGGTGCCGCCCGTCAGACCCGGGCCAGTCCCGCAGCCTGTGCCAGCAGCTCGACGGAGCGCAGCCGCTCCGCGGTGCCGGGGCTCTGGTGGGCCACGATGAGCTCATCGGCGTCGGCGTGCCGGCCGAAGCTGTCCAGGTAGTCCAGGACGACGTCGGGTGTGCCCACCGCTGAATAGGTCATCATCTGCGAGACGTGCTGGCCCTGGGGCGAGTCGAGGATCATGTCCGCCTCGTCGTCGGAGAACTCGCGTCCGCCGCCGAAGAAGAGGGAAACCCTGGCGCGCTTGGTGGCCTGCAGCATGGCCTGCGCTTCCGACGCGGAGTCAGCGGCGATCACGTTCACGCCTGCGATGACATGCGGCGCGTCCAGCTGGGCCGACGGCTTGAACTCCCGCCGGTAGATGGCGACGGCGTCCTGCAGCGCGTTAGGGGCGAAGTGTGATGCGAAGGCGTACGGCAGCCCGAGCTGCGCCGCCAGCCGGGCACCGAACAGGGAGGAGCCCAGGATGTAGAGCGGAACGTTGGTGCCCTTGCCGGGGGTGGCTTCCACGCCCTGGATGCGGGTGGGGCCGGTGAGGTAGCCCTGCAGTTCCAGGACATCCTGGGGGAAGCTGTCCGCGGACATGGGATCCCGGCGCAGGGCCCGCATGGTGTTCTGGTCGCTGCCGGGAGCCCGTCCCAGGCCGAGGTCGATCCGGCCGGGGTGGAGGGTTTCGAGTGTTCCGAACTGCTCGGCAATGGTCAGCGGCGAGTGGTTGGGCAGCATGACGCCGCCGGCGCCGAGCCTGATGCTCTCGGTGTGGGCGGCCACGTGGGCGATCAGGACACTGGTGGCCGATGAGGCGATGGAGGACATGTTGTGGTGCTCGGCGTACCAGACGCGCCGGTATCCCAGCCGTTCCGCGCTCTGTGCCATGGCCACGCTGCCTGCGAAACTCTCCGCCGCCGTCTGGCCTTTGCCGATGGTTGCCAGGTCGAGGATGGAGAGCGGGAGAGTCACGTGGGGGCCGGCCTTTCGAAGCGTTGCGTAGTTTTGCCCGTCGGGTCGCGGCGGGCACCTTTGGCATAACGACGGCGGGCCCCGGCTTATTTCTGTGACTTGCGGAATACTCAGCAAACTTATGATGTTGCCGCCCTAAAGCAAGCAAGTGGAACAGACAGGAGAAACACCATGGCAAACATCCTGATGGTCGTCTCGGCAGCCGACTCGCTCACCATGAAGGACGGCAGCGAACACCCCACCGGTTTCTGGGCGGAGGAGCTGGTGGTGGCGCACCAGACCCTGCTCGACGCCGGGCACACCGTGCACATCGCCACGCCCGGTGGCCGCAAGCCCACTGTGGACCAGGTCAGCCTGGCCGCGGAATCGGCCGGCGGCGAGGAGCGCGCGAAAGGCTTCCGGGACTACCTCGAGTCGATTGAGGGCGAGCTGTCGCAGCCGCTGGCGCTGGCCGGCGTCGACCCTTCCGCCTATGACGCCGTCGTGATGCCCGGCGGGCACGGGCCCATGGCGGACCTGTACAAGGACCCTGACCTGGGCAGGCTCCTGGCTGCCGCGGACAGGGACGGCAAGATCATCGCGCCGTTCTGCCACGGTCCGGCAGGGCTGCTGAGTGCGACGGGCGACGGCGGCGCGTTCACGTTCAAGGGCCGCCGCCTCACCGTGTTCAGCAACGAGGAGGAGCTGGGCGGCGGCACCGGAGAGAACACCCCGTGGCTGGTGGAGGACGCGCTGAAGGAGAAGGGCGCCGTGGTTGAGAACGGTCCGGCCTGGAGCTCCAACGTGGTCCGCGACGGCAACCTCATCACCGGGCAGAACCCGCAGTCCAGCGAGGACGTGGCCAAGGAAGTCATCAAAGCTCTGAGCTAGGTCTTCAGGCAAGGAA
>Ga0307412_10000475_pt1 | contig 23979 bp, 22 predicted proteins | sample DK1Cmetagenome_3_FD_203823 | JGI IMG/M metagenome (GOLD analysis project Ga0307412, IMG submission 203823) | Maize rhizosphere microbial communities from greenhouse at UC Davis, California, United States - DK15-C-1 | ecosystem: Host-associated > Plants > Roots > Rhizosphere > Soil | place: USA...
CCCGGCGCCTTACTTCACCAGCGTGACCGGCACTTCCGCCAACTGCAGCACCTGATTGGCGACCGATCCGATCAGGATGTTGGCCAGGCTGCCGTTGCCGCGCGTGCCCATCACGATGCGGGCGCAGCCGTGGTCGCGGGCATAGCCGGCGATTTCGGTGGCGGCGTGGCCGAATTCGACATGGCTGGTGTAATCCACGCCGGTGGTGTCCAGGAGCTGGCGCGCTTCGTGGGTGGCCTCTTGGCCTTCGCGCGTATAGAACTCGTTGATCATGTCTTGCGTGATCAGCCGCGAAAGGCCCGCTCGCCCTTGCGTGGGCGTCTGGACGTTGATCAGGTGGATGCGCGCGGCGCCGGCGCCCGCGGCCAGTTGACGGGCGTACAGCACGGCGCGGTTGGCATTGTCGGAGCCGTCGACGGGGACCAGGATGTTCAGCATGGATGCTCCTTGATGCGTTACTTGACCAACGTGACGGGCAATTCCGTCAGGTGCAGGACGCGGGTGGCGACGGACCCCATGAACAGCGACGAGACCGATCCCAGCCCGCGCGAACCCATGTAGATTTCGTCGGCGCCGGTTTCGTCGGCGATGCGGGCGATGGTGTCGGCGGCGGCGCCGATTTCGACGCGGGCTTCGAAGGGCACGCCGGCCTTTGACAGCAAACCGCTGGCTTCCTGTAGCGCGGCGCGGCCCTCGTCCTGGTAATAAGCGTCGATCTCGGCCTGCGACAGGCCTCGGCCGATCTTGCCGGATTTCAGCGGAATCTGGACGCTTAGCAGATCGACCCGTGCGACGGGGTCGTAGGCGCGGGCGGCCAGCATGGCCTGTACGGCGTGGATGGCGGGTTGCGAGCCGTCTACGGGGATCAGGATGCGCTTCATCGTCGTCTCCTTATTGTGTGTGCGAGCCGCGAAAGGCGGATGGCCCTACTGTATTCCAATTATTCGCCCGTTTTGGCGTCTGCGCGATGCGCGGGATCAAAGCGATTCGCGTGCGATTGCCGGGCGTGCCCGGCCCGCCCGTCAACGCCAGCGTTCCGGCGTGGGGCTCGCGTCCATGGGCGTGCCCAGCAAGCGGCTGGCCAGTGCCGCCAGCGCAGGCGCGCTGCCGGTGGTTTCCAGACGCGTGTCGCCCACGCTTGCCGTGCCCAGCAGGCCGCGCTCTTGCAATTGGTGCCGCAGCCAGCGGGCGACGGGCGATCCGGTTTCCAGCAGCGGCACGCCGGGACCGGCCGCGGCCTGGATCGCATCGCGCAGGAACGGAAAATGGGTGCAGCCCAGCACCAGCACGTCGGCGCCGGCGGCACGCAATTCCGCCACGGGCGCGCGCACGGCGGCGTCAACGCGGGGGCCGCTAAGTTCGCCTTGCTCTACCAGCCCGACCCATTCCGGGCAGGGCCGCAACAGGATGCGCACTTCAGGCGCTTCGCGCTGGACCAGCGCGGCGAACTTGGGGCTGGCGAGCGTGCCGGTGGTGGCGAACACGCCCACGACGCCGCTGTGCGTGAGGTGAGCGGCGGGCTTGATGGCGGGCTCCACGCCGATGATGATCAGGTCGGGATGGCGGCGGCGTAACTGCGCGATAGCGGCGGCGGTGGCGGTATTGCAGGCCACCACCACGGCTTTGGCCTGGCGCGAGACGAAGTAATCGGTCAGCGCATGGGCGCGCTGCTCGACGAAGGCTTGCGTCTTTTCGCCATACGGCACATGGGCGGAGTCGGCCACGTACAGCAGCGATTCATGGGGCAAGGCATCGCGAATCGCGCGCAACACGCTCAGGCCGCCAACGCCGGAGTCGTACACGCCGATAGGGGATTCGGAAGACATGGTCGACATTACAGGACGGGGGCAGGGGGCAAGTTCGGACGGGAACGTCGGGCAGTGTAGCGCCGCGCGCCGGCGGCGGGGCCTGGCTAGGAGGTCAGCGGAGCCGCCTCGGCGCGGTGGCGGCGCACTTCCTCGATCAGCTTGCGGGTGGCGCCGGACTGGGGCGCGTCGCGCCAGATCAGGTTCAGCGGGGCACGCAGCTCGACCGGTTCTTTCACGCTGACGTACACCACGCCCTCGATGTTCACGCGGCGTAGCGAGGCAGGCACCAGCGACACGCCCAGGCCGGCCGCCACCAGGCTCAGCGTGGACAGCATGCGCGGCGCTTCCTGCGCGATGCGGGGGCTGAAGCCCGACGCGCTGCACGCCGTGATGATGGCGTCGTATAGGCCGGGGCCGCTATGACGCCGATACAGGATCAGCGATTCCTCGGCCAGTTCGGATAGCGCGATGTGGCGGCGCGTGCGTCCCTTGACCGCCGGGTGGTCGGCGGGAAACGCCGCCAGCATGGTTTCTTCCAGCACGGTTTCCTCGACCACGCCGGGGCCGGGGCCATACGCGCCCCGGATGAACGCCACGTCCACGCGGCCTTCGCTGACGGCTTCGCGTAGTTCGCCCGTGCTGCTTTCCTCAAGCGCCAACCGGACGTTCGGCGCGCTTTCGCGGAAGCGCCGGATGACCGACGGCACGAAGGGATGGAATGCCGCCGATCCGGTAAAGCCGACCGTCAGCCGGCCCGCTTCGCCTTGCGACACGCGACGCACTCCGTCCACGGCCTGGTCAACCAGCGCGATGATGTTGCGCGCGTCGTCAACCAGGGCGCGACCGCTTTCGGTCAGCTCCATGCCGCGCGGCAAGCGGTGGAATAGGGTCACGCCCAGCTCGTGCTCCAGTACGCGGATCTGCTGGCTGAGCGGCGGCTGGCGGATGCCCAGCCGGGCGGCGGCCTTGGTCAGATGGGATTCCTCGGCCACGGCCAGGAAGTAGCGCAGAAGACGCAGATCAACTGATGCCATATGCGGTGAATATGATTTGTTAGGTAGTCATATATTAGACATTATCTGACGCGAAGAGTAGGCTGACATCTCGTTATTCCTCTCTTGGCGCAGCAACGCGCCAGCCTTCGTCCACCGGCCTTGGGCCGGTCATCACAACATGAATGCAGCACTTTCCACCCCCGAGGCCGCTGTTCCGCCTCCGCCCACCTGCGGGCAATTGTTCTACGGTTTTCTGATGCTTGGCTTGACGGCATTCGGTGGCGCGTTGCCCCTGGCGCGCCGCATGGTCGTTGAAAAGCACCGCTGGCTAAGCGGCGCCGAATTCACCGATCTGCTGGGCCTGTGCCAGTTTCTGCCCGGCGGCAACATCATCAATCTGTCGGTCGCGCTGGGCATGAAGTTCCGCGGCCCCCGCGGCGCGTTCGCGGCGCTGATGGGCTTGATCCTGGCGCCGTCCGCCATCGTCATCCTGCTGGGCATGGTGTACGACCGGTTCCAGAGCGACCCCCACATTCAGCACTTGTTCGCCGGCCTGGCCGCCGCCGCGGCCGGACTGCTGATTTCGATGGCGGTGAAGATCGGCGTGCCAGTGGTGAAGCGCCGCGATTGGCTGGCAGGCGTGGTCGCCACGGTCTGTTTCGTGGCGATCGCCGTGTTGCGCATCCCGCTGTTGCCCACGATGGCAGTCCTGACGCCATTGAGCATTCTGCTGGTCTGGAGGCAACGTCGATGATCCAGACCCTGATCTCGCTGGCCCTGATCTTCTCGCAGCTGTCCGTGCTGGCGTTCGGCGGGGGAAACACCATCCTGCCCGAAATGCAGCGTCAGGTCGTGGACGTGCACGGCTGGATGACGGCAGCCGATTTTTCCGCGCTGTTCGCCTTGGGCCAGGCCGCGCCCGGTCCCAACCTGATGGTGGTCACGCTGGTCGGCTGGCATGTGGCGGGCGGGTGGGGCGTGCTTGTCACGACCATCGCCAAGTTCGGTCCGTCCTCGCTGATCACCATCCTGGCGCTGGGCTTGTGGGAACGCTTCAAAGACCGCCCGTGGCGCGGTGTGATCCAGGCGGGCATCTTCCCGATGACCGTGGGCCTGGTCGCCGCCAGCGCCGCGCTGATCACCGAGGCTTCGGTGCACACCTGGCTGCTGGGGGCGATTACCGCTGTGGTGGCGTTGTTGGCCATCACCACGCGCATTCATCCGCTGTGGCTGCTGTTTGGCGGCGCGCTGGTGGGTTTGCTGGCGATCGGTTAGCGCTGCGGCGCTAGCCAATCGCCGCGCGGGCGTCACGGCTGTGACGACCCGCGCGTTGCGTCTTGCCGAAGATCAGGCGGCGGCGCCCAATCTCCACAAAGACGTAACTTCCTTCGAGCGCGCTGCGTATAGCGGGTCGCTCGGGTCTTTGGCGCGGGCGTGCGTCGGGCGTGTGTCGATGCGTTCAATGACGCGCAAGCCGGCGGCCTGGATCATTTCCATTAGCTGTTCACGGGTGCGCAGGCCCAGGTGTTCCGCCAAGTCGGACAGGATCAGCCAGCCTTCGCCGTTGGGCGTCAGGTGTTCGGTCAGGCCGTTGAGAAACCCGCGCAGCATGCGGCTGTCGGGGTCGTACACGGCATGCTCGACGGGCGAGCTGGGGCGGGCGGGCAGCCAGGGCGGATTGCAGACGATCAACGACACGCGGCCTTCGGGGAACAGATCGGCCTCGACGATATCGACCTGTTTCGCCAGGCCCAGCCGTTCCAGGTTTTCGCGGGCGCAAGCCAGCGCGCGCGGGTCCTGGTCGGTGCCGATGACGCGCTTGCCGCCACGGCGCGCGATCACGGCGGCCAGAACGCCGGTGCCGGTGCCGATATCGAAGGCGACGCCGCCACGCGGCATCGGCGTATTCGCCACCAGTTCAACATATTCGCCGCGCAGCGGCGAAAACACGCCGTAGTGCGGGTGGATGCGGTTGTTCAGGGCGGGAATCTCAACGCCCTTCTTGCGCCATTCAAAGGCGCCGATCAGGCCCAGCAATTCGCGCAGCGACGCCACGTAGGGCTCGTCGGCCGGGCCGTGGACTTCTTCGCAGGCTTGCCGGGCGTCGGGCGCGCGGCGCAGCGAAATACCGTGGCCGGCGTCGAACGGGATCAGCAGCATGCCCAGGATGCGGGCGCGTTGCGATTGAATCTGGCGGTGCTGGTTGAAGGCTTCCAGCAAGGTTTCCACGGGTTTGCGCGGACGCTTGTCCACGCGCCGGGTCATCGCCTGCAGGAGCAGGCGGGCGTTCTGGAAGTCGCCGCGCCACAACAGGCCCACGCCTTCGCAGGCCTGGCGGTACGCCATGTCCGCGGTCAGGGTGTCGTCCACCACCACCACGCGCTTGGGCGGCGTCGCGCCGGTTTCAGAGCGCCAGCGGGCGGAATGGGGGACACTATTTTCTTCCCAGTGCAATTCAGGGGCGGTCAACGCGGCGCTCCGGTAGAGACGGGGGGACGGGGCAGGATCATGGGGCAGGAGATAAAAAGAAAGGGCGCGGGCTGCCAATGTAGCAGTTTCGCGCCCTGTGACGTTGCGCGGCACCCGGGTTGCCCCGGGCGCCAGGCCGGCCGGACCGCCCTCTACTGGAACAGCACGACCGCTTTCTGCAGCGTGATCCAGATGCCCCAGGCCAGCGGGATGCCCACGCAGGCCCAGGCGAACATCACCAGGGCCGCGGGGGTGCGGAACGTGGAGGTGCCCACGCCATGGGTTTCGGCGGCGACGGCGCGTTCATGCGCCAAGGCCTTTTCATGCGCCAGTTCGGCGTCCGTCATGAAGTACTTGGGGTTGACCGGGCGGATCGCCAGGTTGCACAGGAAGCCCAGCACCAGCATGCCCGCCAGGATGTACATGGTGATGTCGTAGACCTGCGCGCGCGGCACGCCGATCGACAACTGGTATTCACGGATGTAGTTGACCAGCACCGGCCCGAAGATGCCCGCCGCCGACCACGCCGTCAGCAGGCGGCCATGGATGGCGCCCACCATCTGCGTGCCGAACAGGTCGGCCAGATACGCGGGCACCGTGGCGAAACCGCCTCCGTACATGGACAGGATCACGCAGAAGGCCGCCACGAACAGGGCCAATGCGCCGATATGCGCGGTCCAGGGAATGGCGGAATACAGGACGAAGCCCAGCACCAGGAAGATCAGATAGGTTGTCTTGCGGCCCAGCTTGTCCGACAGGCTGGCCCAGAAGAAGCGGCCACCGATGTTGAACAGGCTGAGCAAGCCGGTGAAGCCCGCCGCGATGGCGGCGATGGCGGCCAGCTGATCCTTGTCCAGCTGGCCAAAGCCCAGTTCCGGCTTGTTGATCAGACCACCCCCGAACACTTCTTGCAGCAAGGGCGAGGCCATGCCCAGGATGCCGATGCCCGCGGTCACGTTCAAGCACAGCACCAGCCACACCAGCCAGAACTGCGGCACGCCCCAGACGCGCTTCACATGGACGTGGCCCTTGGTGATCATGGCGTTGTTGGCCTGCTTGGCGGGGGCGCTCCAGCCTTCGGGCTTCCAGCCCGTCGGCGGCACGCGGTAGCCCAGCGCGCCGGACATCATGAAGATGAAATACACCGCCGCCATGGTCAGGAAGGTCTGCCAGACGCCCGGCGAGGTCGGCGTGGCGAAGTGGCGCATCAGCAGGTCGGCCAGCGGCGCGCCGATCATCGCGCCGCCGCCGAAACCCATGATGGCCATGCCGGTGGCCATGCCGCGGCGGTCCGGAAACCATTTGATGAGCGTGCTGACAGGCGAGATATAACCCAACCCCAGCCCGATGCCGCCGATGACGCCGGACCCCAGCCACAGCATCCACATCTGGTGCAGGTATACGCCGATGGCCGAAATCACCAGGCCGCCGCACCAGCACAACGCCGATACCACGCCTGCCTTGCGGGGGCCGGCGCGTTCAAGCCAGCCGCCCCATAGCGCGGCGGAACATCCCAGCAGCACGAAGAACAGGGTGTACATCCAGCCCATCGTGGAAATCTTCCAGTCGCAGCTGGTCGTGAACAGCTCGGCGGCCCGGCTCATGTCGGCCGGGCAGGCCAGCGGTTTGGTCCCGCCCACCATTTTGGACAAGGGTATCCAGAACACCGAGAAGCCGTAGGCCATGCCGATGCACAGGTGGATGGCCAAGGCGGCCGGCGGGACCAGCCAGCGCGAGAATCCCGGTCCGGCGATGGTGCGTTCTTTATCAAAAAACCCCGGCCTTGCGCCAGGCAGGTCCAGTGTGGCGGTGCTTTCCATGTTGTCTCCTCAGGGGTGCGGCTTTATCGAGCACGCCGACCGGAAATACAACGGTGGCGCGGCTTCTTTTTGAATCCGTCACTGCGTACTGACTGCGGTAAAGCGGTTGCGCGCGCCTATCCCACGCGGGGGGCCGGCGTCAGGCGCTGGCGGTTCTGCGTGACCGCGTCCAGCACCAGGGGATGCAACTGTTCTTCGCCGGCATCGCCGTCGGGGCGTTGCGCCAGAAACCCCAGCAGCTCGTTGCGCATGCGGGGTTCCCAGAACTTGTGGATATGGTTGGCCACTCCTTCCAGCGCTTCGTGCCGGTCCGGCATGGCGTCGAAGAACTGGCCGATGCGGTTGGCCATGCGGATGAGGTTGCCGATTTCCATTGCGTGTCGGGGTCCGGTTCAGGGGATAAGGCGGTCGGGGTGGGAATAGAGCGTGGCGTCGTCGTTGCGCAGGAAGCCCACCAGGCTGACGTTGGCATCCTGCGCCAGCCGGATGGCCAGGGCGGTGGGGGCGGATACGGCCGCCAGCACGGCCACGCCGGCCGCGGCCGTTTTCTGCACCATTTCGAAGCTGGCCCGGCTGGATACCAGCACGATGCCGTCGCCGGCATTCATGGCCTGGCGCGCCAGCGCGCCCACCAGCTTGTCCAGCGCGTTGTGGCGGCCCACGTCCTCGCGCACCAGCGCGACCACACCGTCGGCGCCCGCCCAGCCCGCCGCATGGGTCGCGCCGGTGATGTCGTGCAGCGCCTGGCGGGCGCGCATGTCGCGCATGGCCGCCAGCACTGATCGGATGCGCACGGGAGATCCGTTGGTGACCGGCGCCACCGGCCGCAGCACCTCCGGCAGCGTCTCCACGCCGCACAAGCCGCAGCCCGTGCGTCCGGCCATGGCGCGTCGCCGCGATTTCAGCCGCACTTCACAGGCGCTGGAGATCTCCAGCTGAATCACGATGCCGTCGCACTGCGGCAGCAGGTCGATGCCGCGCACGTCGCTGACGCTGTCGATGATGCCTTCCGACAGGGCGAAGCCCACGGCAAAGTCTTCCAGGTCTGCCGGCGTGGCCAGCATGGTCGCGTGGCTGATGCCGTTGAATTCCAGCGCCACCGGGGTTTCCTCGGCGACGAAGTCGGTTTCGGGGGCGGGGGCGATGGCGCCGCCCCGCACACGCTTGACCTGGGTCTGCGTGCAGTCGGGGCGGGAAGACGGGGGCGTGGTCATGGCATCCAGGGCGGTCGTGGCCGGCAGGGGTTACTTCCCGGTCAGCGCCGCTTCGCTTTCGCGCGATCGCTCGCGCAGCAGTTTTTGCTGAATGTCGGCAAAGCGCGACCACTGGCGCTGCCATTCCGAAGGCTGGGACACGCGCGTGACCTGCACGGCCGTGACCTTGTATTCGGGGCAGTTGGTCGCCCAGTCGGAGGCGTCGGTCGTGACGACGTTGGCGCCGGATTCGGGAAAGTGGAACGTGGTGTATACCACGCCCGGTTGCACCCGGTCGGTCAGCGTCGCGCGCAGCACGGTTTCGCCCGCGCGGCTTTGGATGCCGACCCAATCGCCTTCGGCCACGCCACGGTCCTCGGCGTCTTGCGGGTGCAGTTCCAGCACGTCCTCGCCATGCCACATCACGTTGGGTGTACGCCGCGTCTGCGCGCCCACGTTGTACTGGGACAGGATGCGGCCCGTCGTCAACAGCAGCGGGAAACGCCGCGTGCTGCGTTCATCGGTGGGCACGTACTTGGTGATCATGAACTTGCCCTTGCCGCGCACGAAAGCGTCGATGTGCATGATGGGCGTGCCTTCAGGTGCGTCGTCGTTGCACGGCCACTGCAGGCTGCCCAGCTTGTCCAGCTTGTCGTAGCTGACGCCCGAGAACGTCGGCGTCAGCCGGGCGATCTCTTCCATGATCTCGCGCGGGTGCTTGTAGTTCATGGGGTAGCCCAGCGCGTTCGACAGCGCTACGGTCACCTCCCAGTCGGACTTGCCGTTCTTGGGCTCCATCACCTTGCGCACGCGGGAAATGCGGCGTTCGGCATTGGTGAAGGTGCCGTCCTTTTCCAGGAAGGACGAACCGGGCAGGAACACGTGCGCGTACTTCGCGGTTTCGTTCAGGAACAGGTCCTGCACCACGATGCACTCCATCGCCGCCAGCGACGCCGCCACGTGCTGCGTGTTGGGGTCGGACTGCACGATGTCTTCGCCCTGGCAATACAGGCCCTTGAACGAGCCGCCCAGCGCCGCTTCGAACATGTTCGGAATGCGCAGGCCGGGTTCGGGCTGCAGCGTCACGCCCCAGTCCTTCTCGAACTGCGCGCGCACGACGTTGTCCGAAATGTGCCGGTAGCCGGGCAGTTCGTGCGGGAACGAGCCCATGTCGCACGAGCCCTGCACGTTGTTCTGGCCGCGTAGCGGATTGACGCCCACGCCCTCGCGGCCGATGTTGCCGGTGGCCATTGCCAGGTTGGCGATGCCCATCACGGTGGTGGAGCCCTGGCTGTGCTCGGTCACGCCCAGGCCGTAATAGATGGAGCCGTTGCCGCCGGTGGCGAACAGGCGCGCCGCGCCACGCACGGCCTGCGCCGGCACGCCGGTGATCTCTTCCATGGCTTCCGGCGAATTCTCGGGCAGCGACACGAAGTCGCGCCATTCGTTGAACGCCTTCGTTTCGCAGCGCTCGGCCACGAAGGCTTCGTCGATCAGCCCTTCGGTGGCGATCACGTGGGCCAGCGAGGACAGCAGCGCCGTGTTGGTGCCGGGCCGCACCTGCAGATGGAAGTCGGCCTTGATGTGCGGCGAACTCACCAGTTCGATACGGCGGGGATCGATCACGATCAGGCGCGCGCCCTGGCGCAGCCGGCGCTTCAGCCGCGAGGCGAACACCGGGTGGCCGCTGCTGGGGTTGGCGCCCATCACGATGACGACGTCGGTGTGCATCACCGAATCGAAGGTCTGCGTGCCGGCGGATTCGCCCAGCGTTTGCTTCAGGCCGTAGCCGGTGGGCGAATGGCAAACCCGTGCGCACGTATCGACGTTATTGGTGCCGAACGCCGCGCGCACCAGCTTCTGCACCAGCCAGGTTTCTTCGTTGGTGCAGCGCGACGACGTGATGCCGCCCACCGCATCGCGGCCGTATTGGCTCTGGATGCGGCGGAATTCGGATGCGGCGTAATGGATGGCCTCGTCCCAGGACACTTCCTTCCAGGAGTCCGTGATGTGCTTGCGGATCATGGGCTTGAGCACGCGTTCCTTGTGCGTGGCGTAGCCCCAGGCGAACCGGCCCTTCACGCAGGAATGCCCGCGGTTGGCCTGGCCGTCTTTCCAGGGCACCATGCGCACGACTTCCTGGCCTTTCATTTCGGCCTTGAACCCGCAGCCCACGCCGCAATAGGCGCACGTGGTCACGACCGAGTGTTCGGCCTGGCCCATCATGATGACGGTCTTTTCCTGCAGGGTAGAGGTCGGACAGGCCTGCACGCAGGCGCCACAGGACACGCATTCGCTGTCCAGGAACGATTGGTCCTGCCCTGGCGACACGCGGGACTCGAAGCCCTTGCCCGAGATCGTCAACGCAAAGGTGCCCTGCGTTTCCTCGCAAGCGCGCACGCAGCGATTGCACACGATGCACTTGGACGCGTCGTAGCTGAAGTACGGGTTGGAATCGTCGGTCTTGGCTTTCAGGTGGTTGGCGCCGTCATAGCCGTAACGCACGTTGCGCAGGCCCACCACGCCCGCCATGTCTTGCAGTTCGCAATCGCCGTTGGCGGGGCAGGTCAGGCAATCCAGCGGGTGGTCCGAGATGTACAGCTCCATGACGCCGCGGCGCAGGTCGTGCAGCTTGGGCGTCTCGGTGTAGACGACCATGCCGTTTTCGGCCGGCGTGGTGCAAGACGCCGGATAGCCGCGGCGACCTTCGATCTGTACCAGGCAAAGCCGGCACGAGCCGAAGGGTTCAAGGCTGTCGGTGGCGCACAGCTTGGGGATGTTGATGCCGGCCTCGGCCGCGGCGCGCATCAGGGATGTGCCCTCGGCGACGCTGATCTCCTGGCCGTCGATGGTCAGGCTGACGGTTTTTTCCGAGACGCGTTCGGGCGTGCCCAGGTCGCGCTCGCGCTTGATGACGGTTTCTAGCATGTCTGTCTCTCGGGTTCAGGCCGCGTGCGCGGCAGACTGGGAGGACTCGATGCCGAAGTCCTGCGGAAAATGGTTCAGCGCGGACAACACCGGGTAGGGCGCCATGCCCCCCAGCGCGCACAGCGAACCGCCCATCATCGTGTCGCACAGGTCGCGCAGCAGGTGCACCTGCTGTTCGCGCTGCGACGCGTCGCCGGTTGCGATCTTGTCCAGGGTTTCGACGCCGCGCGTGGAGCCGATGCGGCAGGGCGTGCATTTGCCGCAGGATTCGATGGCACAGAATTCCATCGCGTAGCGCGCCATGCGGGCCATGTCGACGGTGTCATCGAAGGCCACCAGTCCGCCGTGGCCGATCATGGCCGAAATCTGGATATAGGCCTCGTAGTCCAGCGGCACGTCCCATTGCGATTCCGGCAGGTAGGCGCCCAGCGGGCCGCCCACCTGCACGGCGCGCAACGGACGCCCCGAGGCGCTGCCGCCGCCGAATTCATAAAGCAGGTCGCGCAGGCTCAGGCCGAATGCCTTTTCAACCAGGCCTCCCTGCTTCAGGTTGCCGGCCAGTTGGAACGGCAACGTGCCGTGCGAGCGGCCCACGCCGTAGTCGCGGTAGTAGGCCGCGCCCTTGGCCAGGATGATGGGCACCGTGGCCAGCGAGATCACGTTGTTGATGACGGTGGGCTTGCCGAACAGGCCGGATATCGCCGGCAGCGGCGGCTTGGCGCGCACCACGCCGCGCTTGCCCTCCAGGCTTTCAAGCAGGGATGTTTCTTCGCCGCAGATGTAGGCGCCCGCGCCCTTGCGCACTTCCAGGTCGAACACGCGGCCGCTGCCGTGCACGTCGCTGCCCAGCCAGCCTACGCTGCGCGCCCGCGCAATGGCGGCTTCCAGCGTGGCGATGGCGTGCGGGTACTCGGAACGCACGTAGATGTAGCCGTAGGTCGCGCCCACCGCCAGCCCGGCGATGGTCATGCCCTCGATCAGCACGTAGGGGTCGCCTTCCATCAGCAGGCGGTCGGCGAACGTGCCCGAGTCGCCTTCGTCGGCGTTGCAGACGATGTACTTCTGGTCGCTGGGCGACCCGGCCACCGTCTTCCATTTGATACCGGTCGGAAAGGCCGCGCCGCCGCGGCCGCGCAGGCCCGAGGTAACCATTTCGTCGACGATCTGCGCCGGCTCCATCGCCAGCGCCCGCTTCAGGCCGGCCAGGCCGCCGTGCGCCGCGTAGTCTTGCAGGGACAGCGGGTCGATGATGCCGACACGGGCAAATGTCAGCCGTTCCTGGTGTTTCAGGTACGGGATGTCTTCGGTCAGGCCCAGCCGCAGCGGGTGCGCCCCGCCCGTCAGCCAGCCGGCGTCGAACAGCGCGGCCACGTCTTCCGGGGCGACGGGTCCATACGCCACCCGGCCGTCGGGCGTGGCGACTTCCACCAGGGGTTCCAGCCACAGCAGCCCGCGCGACCCGTTGCGCACCACTTGTACGGACAGGCCGCGTTCGTCGGCGGCGCGTTCGATGCCGCGCGCCACCGCGTCGGCGTCCATGGCCAGCGCCGCGGCGTCGCGCGGCACGTAGATGACGACGGGGGCGGTCATGATGAGGCCTCCAGCGTGCGGGTCAGCAGGCGGTCAAGCTTGTCGGGCGTAACCCGGGCATGCGGCTGGCCGTCGATCATCACGGCCGGGGACTGGGCGCACAGGCCCAGGCAATACACGGGTTCCAGCGTGAAGTTGCCGTCCGCCGTGCTGGCGTGAAAATCGCAGCCCAGCGCGGTGCGCGCGTGGGCGGCCAGGTGCTCGCCGCCCATCGCCTGGCAGGATTCGGCGCGGCACACTTCCAGCGTGTGGCGCGCGGCCGGCTCGCTGCGGAAGTGGGGGTAGAAGGTGATGACGCCATGGACTTCGGCGCGGGACAGGTTGAGGGCCTCGGCGATGGTCTGCACCGCCTCGGCCGGAATACAGCCCAGCTCGTGCTGCACCTCGTGCAGGACGGGAAGCAAGGGGCCGGGCAGGTCTTTCAGCCGGGCGACGATGCGTGCGGTGGCCGCGATGGCCGGTGTGGGGGACGCCTGGGCCGCGTCCAGGGCCAGTTTGCCGCCCCGGGCGCCGCCGCTGGACGCCAAGTCGGATTTTGCCTCGCGCTGATGCACGGTGGTCTCCTCCTGTGTTGCTGGGCCCCGCTGTCGGGGGCGTGGTATCGGGTGGGATCTTGGGATATTTAATATGTTTTTTAAAACATAAAAAAATCCCTTCCACCGCATTATTTGTGTACTCTAGCCCCGTAATTCATTGCCTTCAATAAGAAATAAATGACATATAAGTTCCGTATCGGCTTGCGGGCGCAATGGACCTTGGGTGGCGACGACAATTCCGATCCCGTGCCGCTGCAAGACATGCTGGCCCTGTTGGCCGCGATTGACGCCACGGGCAACATCGCGGGCGCCTGCCGGGCCTGCGGCCTGTCGTACCGGCACGCCTGGGGCGTGCTGCGCCGTTTTGAAGGCATCTTCGGCACCCAACTGCTGATCACCAACCGGCGCCAGGGCACGCAGTTGGCGCCGTTCGCGCAGCGGCTGCTGTGGGCCAACCGCCGCATCGAGGCTCGGTTGATGCCCACGCTGGACAGCATGGCCTCCGAGCTGCAGGAAGAACTGGAGCGTCTGCTGCCCGAAAGCGGTCCGCACCTGCGGCTGCACGCCAGCCATGGTTTCGCGGTGGAATCGCTGATGCAGCACATGAGCGCCCGCAAGCCGGGGCTGGAATTGCGCTACCGCACGGCAATCGAAGCGCTGGCCTCGCTAGAGCGCCATGAATGCGACCTGGCGGGATTCCAGGTGCCGCTGGGTGATTTCGAATCGCCCATCATGGAGCGTTACGCGCAGTGGCTGCACGCGGACGAATACGTGCTGATCCATTTGGCCGTGCGCAACACGGGCCTGTTCGTCACTGCCGGCAACCCCAAGCAGATCCGCGGCATGGCCGACCTGGCGCGACCCGATGTACGGTTCGTGAACCGGCAGATCGGGTCCAGCACGCGCTATCTCGTTAGCCTGATGCTGCAACGGGCCGGCGTGTCCATCGGCGAAGTCCTGGGCTACGAAACCAACGAATTCACCCATATGGCCATTGCCGCGCACATTGCCAGCGGCATGGCGGACACGGGTGTCGGCGTCGAGACGGCGGCGTGCCGCTTCGGCCTGGATTTCATCCCCCTGGTGCGCGAGCGCTATTTCTTCGCCATCCGCAAGTCGTCGCTGGAGACGCCCGCCATGCAAGACCTGCTGTCCATCATGCGCAGCCCCGATTACGTGGGCTACGTCGGACAACTGGTCGGCTACGACGCCCGGGACACCGGGCGGTTACAAACCTTGGAAGAGGCGTTCGCGTAGGCGTATCTTGCCTGCGCCGGTATGCCTCGCGCCGGGATATGATGGCCCCATGAGCAAAGTGATTTTCCTTGCCGACCGCCGGTCCGACCGTTCGGCCTGGCCCACGCCCGGCGAACTGCCGCCGGCCGGGCAGCCCGCACTGGATGCGCGCGCACGCCCGTTGCGCGACCTGCGCATCTCGGTCACTGACCGCTGCAATTTCCGCTGCACGTACTGCATGCCGCGCGAAGTGTTCGACAGCAGCTATACCTTCATGCCGCATTCGGACCTGCTCTCCTTCGAAGAGATCAGCCGGCTGGCCGGCATCTTCACGCAACTGGGCGTAGAGAAAATCCGCCTGACCGGCGGCGAACCGCTGCTGCGCAAGCACATCGAAAACCTGGTGGGCCAGCTGGCCGAACTGCGCACGCCGGCCGGCCGCCCGCTGGACCTGACCCTGACGACCAATGGCAGCGTGCTGGCCCGCAAGGCCGCTGCGCTGAAGGCCGCGGGGCTCACGCGCGTCACCGTCAGCCTTGACGCGCTGGACGCGGCCATGTTCCAGGACATGAGCGACAGCGGCTTCACGCCCGACGACGTGCTGCGCGGCATCGACGCGGCCGCCAGCGCGGGCCTGGCGCCCGTGAAGGTCAACATGGTGGTGCGGCGCGGCCTGAACGACGGGCAGATCCTGCCCATGGCGGAACGCTTCCGCCACAGCGGCCATATCCTGCGTTTCATCGAATACATGGACGTAGGCAACAGCAACGGCTGGAATCTTGCCGAAGTGGTGCCCAGCCAGGAAGTGCTGGATCGCATCGGCGCGGTCCATCCCCTGGAGCCCGTGCAAAGCGGCGAAATGGGCCGCGTGGCCGAACGCTGGCGCTACCAGGACGGCGGCGGTGAAATCGGCGTCATCTCCAGCGTCACGCATGCGTTCTGCGGCGGCTGTACGCGCGCGCGCCTGTCGCCGGAGGGCAAGCTCTTCCTGTGCCTGTTCGCGCACGAGGGATACGATCTGCGCGCGCCGCTGCGCGGTGGCGCCACCGACGCCGAACTGGCGGCCATCCTGTCGGGCATCTGGGGTGCCCGCAACGACCACTATTCAGAACTGCGCGGCCGCAATGCGGCGGCTCCCACGCCGGATCCGGGGCGCAAAGTTGAAATGAGCTATATCGGTGGCTGACCCCGCATTGCCGCGCGAGCGCATCGCCGGACTGATCCTGGCGGGCGGGCAGGGCTCCCGCATGAACCAGCAAGACAAGGGGCTGGTGCTGCTGCGCGGCCAGCCGCTGGTGGCGCACGTGGCGGACCGCCTGGCGCCGCAGGTGGGCCGGTTGATCGTCAGCGCCAACCGCCATCAGGACCGCTACGCGCAGTACGGGCAGGTGGTCGAAGACGGTGAACCGGCGCTGGGTACGTTCCAGGGACCCTTGCTGGGCATCGCGGCGGGGCTTGCCGCCGCCGCGCAAGATGAGTGGCTGGTGGTGGCGCCTTGCGACACGCCTTTCCTGCCTACCGACCTGGCTGCGCGCCTGATCGGCACGGCCCGATCGGCCCGCGCGCCGCTGGCCTACGCCGCGGCCAACGGCCAGCGCCATTCCGCCTGCATGGCGGTGCGCACGTCGCTGCTGCCGGATCTGCGCGCCTACCTGCTGGGGGGCGACCGCAAGGTGGGCCTGTGGCAGGCCCGCGCGGGCGGCGTCGAAACCTGCTTTGACGACACGCCCGACGCCTTCATGAACGTCAATACGCCGGAAGAACTGGCCGCGGCCGAACGCTACGCCAGCCAGTGACGCAGGTCGTAGTACGGCACGCGGTCCATGTCGTTGATCTGCACGTCGGCCGGCAGGCGCGCCAGGCCCGTCGCCCACGGCATCGAACTGATCACGCCCGACCCCTGATGGCCGTAGGCCACCAGTTCGCCGCTGCCGTCCTCGGCCGCGCGGCGCTGGACGCGCAGGAACTCCTCGCGGCTGTCCCGGCGCGGGCGTTCCGTGCGCAAGGGCAAGAGGCTGACCGGCGGAAAGATCTCTTCGCGGCCCTGCATGCGCCGCACCAGCGGCGACACCAGCATCGCAAACACGGCATAGGCCGACACCGGATTGCCGGGCAGGCTGACGACAGGTTTGCCGCCGATCTGCGCCAACGCCACGGGCTTGCCCGGTTTCATGCGCACCTTCCATAGCGACAACTCACCGCCCAGCGTGGCCAGCGCGGGCTTGACCAGGTCGCGTTCGCCGACGGACACGCCGCCCACGCTCAACACCAGGTCGCAATCGGCCAGCAGCGTCTTGAACGCGGCCAGCAGATCGGCTTCGGTATCGCGGGCATGCAGCACATGCACGGGCAATGCGCCCAGGCCGCGCACCAGCGCGGCCAGCATCGGGCCATTCGAGTTGTAGATCTGTTCGGGTGCGCGGGGCATGCCGGGCGGCACCAGTTCGTCGCCGGTGGTCAGGATGCCGACGCGCAACTGGGCCACGACCGACACGCGGGCAAGGCCTTGCGACGCCAGCAACGCCACATGGGCGGCCTGCAGCACCGTGCCGGCGGGCAGCAACGGCGCGCCGGTCATCGTGTCTTCGCCACGGCGGCGAATATGCTGGTTGGGCGCGGGCTGGCGCGTGATCTCCACAAGGTTGTCGGCTTCGACGGTGTCTTCCTGCATGACCACGGTGTCGGCGCCGTCGGGAACCAGGCTGCCGGTGAACAGGCGAATCGCGTGCCCGGGCTTGAGCGGTTCGGGCACGTCGCCCGCATAGCACCGCTGTTGAATGGGCAGGCGGCCGCCCGCGCGCCAATCGGCCACGCGCAAGGCGTAGCCGTCCATGGCGCTGTTGTCGGCCGGGGGGATGTCCACGGTGGCGGTCAGGTCGGCCGCCAGCACGCGGCCGGCGGCGTCGTTCAGGCCGACGTCTTCATGGCGTTGCAGCGGCCCTGCGGCATTGGCCAGCAGGGTCTGGGCTTGATCGAAATCCAGCATGGGTCAGTTGTCTTCTTGTTGAGGCTTGAAATGCGAAGCGAAGTTGCAGGGCCGATGGCTGCTGTCGAGCTGTTCGCGCAGGATCTGCGCCCAGGCGGTTTCGCAGGCATTGTTGGAGCCGGGCAGGCAGAAGATCAGCGTGTGGTTGGCTGACCCTGCGAACGCGCGCGACTGGATGGTCGAGCTGCCGATCTCGGTGTAGGAAATCTGGCGGAACAGCTCGCCGAACCCGGGAATCTCGCGGTCCAGCAGCGGCAGGATGGCTTCCGGCGTGTGGTCGCGATGCGAGAAGCCCGTGCCGCCCGTCGTCAGGATGATCTGCACCTCGGGGTCGGCGATCCAGTCGCTGATGACGCGGCGGATCTGGTAGATGTCGTCGCGCACGATGTCGCGGCGCACGCATTGGTGCCCGGCGTGCGCCAGGCTGTGGGCAAGCAGGTTGCCGGAGGTGTCGTCGCCTGCGCTGCGGGTGTCGCTGACGGTCAGCACGGCGCAGGCCAGCGACACGGGGACGGGGCTTTCTTCGCTCATGGGTGTTCCTTCTTCGAAGCGGAGTCTTCATCCCAGGCATCCGTGCGGTCCTGGTCGGATTGGCGTTGTTCGACCCAGAAGCTGCTGCCGCCCGAGAGCGTTTCGCGCTTCCAGAAAGGCGCGCGCGTCTTGAGCGCGTCGATGATGTATTCGCAGCCGCGGAAGGCGTCGCCCCGGTGCGCGCTGGCCGCCGCCACGAACACGATCTGGGCGTTGCGGGGCAGGGCGCCCACCCGGTGCACGATCACGGTGCCGTCCAGGTTCCAGCGCGCGCGGGCGGTTTCGGCGATGGTCTCAAGCTCGCGTTCGCACATGCCGGGGTAGTGCTCGAGAAAGAGCGTGTCGGTGGGCGAATCGGGCGCGTAGTCGCGCACGTAGCCCACGAAAGTGACGATGCCGCCCACGCCCGACCCCGCGCCTTCCCGCAGCGCGGCGGTCAGCGCGGCGCCGTCGAAATCGGCTTCCTGGACGCTGATCATGGCCTTCACCCTCCGGTGACGGGTTCGAACACCGCGACCTCGTCGCCGGGTCGGATCGGCGCCGTCGGCTTGGAGTGGGTCTGGTTGATGGCCAGCTTCAGGCGGCTGGCGGGCGCCAGCTGGGGATAGCGTTCGCCCAGCGCGGCCAGCAGCTGCGCGCCCGTGGACTCGCCGTCCAGGGGCCAGCTTTCGCCGCGCTTGCCGACCAGTTCGGCCACGCGAGCGAAGTACAGGAGATCAATCGTTGCGCCATTCACCGCTTTTTCCTCCCGCCTTGTACTTAAGGCGTACTTGTTCGACCACGATGCCTTTGTCCGCGGCCTTGCACATGTCATAGATGGTCAGCGCAGCCACGCTGCACGCCATCATGGCTTCCATTTCAACGCCGGTCTTGTAGCTGGTGCGGCAGGTGGCCAGGATGTCGATGCGGTGCGCGGCGTCGTCCGGCGAGAAGTCGACGCCGACAAACGCCAGCGGCAGGCTGTGGCACAGCGGGATCAGCTCGGCGCAGCGCTTGGCGGCCAGGACGGCGGCCACGCGCGCGGTATTGAGCACTTCGCCCTTGCCCTGGCCCGGTTGCGTCAAGAGGCCGTAGGCCACGGCGTTCATGCGCACGCTGGCGGTGGCGATGGCGACGCGCTCGGAATCCGTCTTGGCGATAACGTCGACCATGCGGACCTGGCCGGCGTCATCCAGGTGGCTCAATGTGGGGGTGGATGATGGCATGGGATTCGGGATCGAGAATTGTTAATGTTTGAAAAGAGCGGGCCCGGCTGGCCGGGGAAGGCCGCTGTTACGCCTATGATAGACGAGCGCTAACCGGGGCGCGATAATCGCCTTCAACTCGTATCAGGAGACTCGCGATGCCCTTGCGGAGCCTTAAGCTTCGGTTTACCCGGCGCGCCGGCAAGATTCTTATAGGCATCGTGGCGGTCGTGCTGGTCCTTTGCGGCATCGCCGCGTGGCAAGTCCCCAAAGTCCTGCAAAACGTCCTGACCGGCGACGTGTCCAAGATGATTGGGCGCGAGATTTCCGTCGGCAAGATCAGCTTCAATCCGTTCACCCTGACCGTCCGTGCCCACGATCTGGCGGTGGCCCAGCCCGGGTCGCAGACGCCCTTGCTGTCGTTGGCCGAACTGGACGTCAGTGCTGCCTGGAGTTCCTTGTTCTGGTTTGCGCCGGTTGTCGATCGTCTGACGCTGCGGCAGCCTAACATTGCCATCGTCCGCGAAGACGTCACGCGGTTCAATTTCTCTGACATACAGCAACGAGTGGCCGAAATGACGGCCGCCAAGCCCGACGAGCCGCCCAAGCCGGACGAAGGGCTGCCGCGCTTTTCCCTGAACAACATGGTGATCGAAGGCGGCGCCATCACGCTGGACGATAAGGTCACCGGCCGTAAGCAAGTGGTGGATGAACTGGGCATTGGCGTGCCGTTCATCTCGACCTTCGGCTACGCCACCGACATCGACGTGCAGCCCCGGCTGCACTTGCGCATCAACGGCAGCCCGTTCGACCTGACCGGCGTGGCCCGGCCGTTCGACGAGGTGCCCTCGTCGACACTGCGCGTGGCGTTCAACGGCCTGCAGCTTGAAAAGTGGGCCGACGTCTGGCCGATGCCGTTGCCGTTCAAGCTGGACAGCGCGCTGCTGGACTCCAATCTGCAGGTCGTGTTCGAGCAACCCAAGGATGCCCCGCCGAAGATCCGCGTGGTGGGCGACCTGGGCCTGCGGCGCTTCGACCTGCGCGACACTGCGGGCGAACGCCTGGCTGGCTGGAGCGCCCTGACCGTTACCCGGCTGGAACTGGAGCCGATCGCGCGCACGGTGTATGTGGGCGAAGTGGGCCTGTGGGCGCCGCAGTTCCACGTGCGCCGCTATGCGAACGAGCACCTGAACTGGCAGGACGTCGTTGCCAAGCTGAAGGAACTGGGCGGCGTGGCGCCGGACGCGACGCCGGTGGCTGACAAGCTGAAGCGCGACATGGGCTTGAAGGTGGTGCCGAAGACGGAAACCGCCAAAGCCGACACTGCCAAAGCCGACACGCCCAAAGCCGACACGCCCAAAGCCGACTCGGCCAAAGCCGACACTGCCAGCCCCGGCGTTTCCCCGCCCGGCGCAGCCAGCCCGGCCGCCGCTGCCCCGGCCACCGCCTCGCCGCCGCCGCCGGCGGCCCCGGCGGAATGGAAGGTCACCCTTGATGCCTTCAATCTGCATGAAGGCGAACTCTACGTCACCGACGCGATCAGCAAGCTGGATTACGTCATGACGGGCATGGCCGTGACCGTCGAAGGCGTCGCGATACCTGAAGTGAAGGATCAGCCCGTCAACCTGTGGTTGACCGTCGACAACAGCACTGACGGGGGCTGGATCCGCGCCAAGGGACCGTTGGTCCTGAAGCCGTTGTCCCTGGATCTGGGCGTGCGCATGGGCAATGTGGCCCTGGCACCCTTGGCGCCGGCCGTCCGCAGCGTGGCGCCGATCGTGCTGCTGGATGGCCGTCTGGGCGCGACCGCGCAAATCCACGTCCAGGAAAAAAATGGCGCCGTGGACGCTTCCGCCACCGCCGTCCAGGCCGACCTGACCCAGTTCAAGGCGCGCGACGAATCGCTCAAGCCCGCGCTGGACATGGCCCTGCAAACCTTGCGCGTCACCGCCGACCGGCTGGCGATGGGACCGGGGCAGAGCCAGTTCACCCTGGCGGCCGCGGGTATTCAGGGCAACGGCAAGCTGGACCTGAAAGGCATGTTCACGCCGCAACCGCTGACGCTGAAATCGTCCGTGGACCTGTCCGAACTGAACGTCGCGTCCTTTGCGCCCTACGCCGCCTCAAGCCTGAACGCCACCGTGCGCGCCATTACGCTGGGCGCCAAGGGCGATGTGGATTTCACCGCCGCGGCGGGCAACGCCCCGATGAAGGTCAACTGGAAGGGCGGCGTCGAGATCACGGGCGTGGACCTGCAGGACCGCGTCAACAACGATGACTTCCTGAATTGGAAGCGGCTGGGCTTCTCGGGCATGGACATCTCGGTGGCGGGCGACAAGATCGGCGCCAAGCTGGGCGACATCGCGCTGGAGGATTTCTATGGCCGCATCCTGCTGAACGCACAGGGCCGCCTGAACGTCATGGACCTGATCGCAGCGCCGGGCCAGGCCGGCGGCTCGATCACCCAGGATACGCAGACGCCGGGCAGGCAGGCGGCTCCCCCTGCGCCGACGCCCGCGGCCGCCCAGCGCGGCGCCGGCGCGGGCATGCCGGATATCTCGGTCAACAGCGTCACGCTGTCGCGGGGCCGCATGACGTTCACCGACCGCTTCGTCAAACCCAATTACGTGGCTGAAGTGTCGGCTATCGAGGGCGCGATCACAGCGGTCTCGTCCACCAATCCGCAGCCCGCCAAGGTCAAGGTGACGGGCCGCGTCTACACCACCGCCCCGTTGTCCATCAGCGGCATCGTGCAGCCATTCGCCAAGTTCCTGACACTGGATCTCAAGGTCTCGGCCAAGGGCGTCGACCTGCCGCGCTTCAATACCTATTCCGCCAAGTACGTGGGCTACCCGATCAAGCGGGGCAAGCTGTCGGTGGATCTGGAATACAAGATCAAGGACCGCGCGCTGCAGGCGTCCAACCACGTGGTGCTGAACCAGCTGACCTTCGGCGACAAGACCAACAGCCCGGACGCGACCAAGCTGCCGGTGTTGCTGGCCGTGGCGTTGCTGAAGGACTCGCGCGGCAATATCGACATCAACCTGCCGATTTCCGGGTCGCTGGACGACCCGGAATTCTCGGTGGGCGGCATCGTGGTCCGCGTGGTGATGAACCTGGTGGTCAAGGCCGTGACGTCGCCGTTCAGCCTGCTGGCTTCGGCCTTTGGCGGGGGCGAAGAGCTGTCCTACGTGGAATTCACGCCGGGCAGCGCCGTGCTGACGGAAGACTCGCAGCAGCGTATCGATACGCTGATCAAGGCACTGACGGACCGACCGGCGCTGAAGATGGACATCAGCGGCCGCGCCGACCCCAAGACCGACATGGAAGGCCTGCGCCAGGCCTGGGTCGACGGCCAGATCCGCGCCGCCAAGGCCGCCGACACTGCGCCGCGCGGCAAGAAGCCGAACCTGGCGGGGGTGCAGGTGTCGGCCGCCGAACGCACCAAGTATCTCGAAGAGGTCTACGACGACGCCGACATCAAGGACAAGCCGCGCAATTTCATCGGCATGGCCAAGTCGGTGCCGACGGATGAGATGGAAGCCATGCTGCGCGGCGTGGCGCCGGTGGGCGACGAGCAGCTACGCCAACTGGCCGATGCGCGCGCGCAAGCGGTTTATGAGAAGTTGCTAGCCCAGGAAGGACTCGCGGACCGTGTATTCATCGTTGCGCCGCAGCTGGACGCGGACGGCATCAAGGACGAGGGGCAACCCTCGCGCGTGGACTTCTCCCTGAAGTGAACCCAGCCGGCCATCAGGGGTACGCCTGCCGTCCCCGGCCGCGCTTTTGCCAGGAGATTCTTCATGAAAGATCAGGACGCGCACTTCGACAGCCTGTTGCCGCCTCTGCGGCTGGATCGGCGGGGCTTCATCGCCACGACGGTCGCCGCGGGCTTTTCCCTGGCTGCGGGGCCAGCGGTGGCCCAGACGGCCATCGCTACCGATACCAAGGGGCTGACGGCCGGCAAGGTCGATATCCCGACGACGGACGGCAAGATGCCCGCCTATCGTGCGGCGCCGCAAGGCAAGAAGAACCTGCCGACCGTGATCGTGGTGTCCGAGATATTCGGCGTGCACGAGTACATCCAGGACGTCTGCCGCCGGCTGGCGCACCTGGGCTATCTGGCGATCGCGCCTGAACTGTTCGCGCGCCAGGGCGACCCGTCCAAGTACACCGAGATCCCCAAGCTGCAAGCCGAGATCATCGGCAAAGTGCCGGACGCGCAGGTCCAGCGCGACCTGGACGCGACGGCGAAGTGGGCGGCGGCCAACAGCGGGGACGCGGATAAGCTGGGTATCGTCGGCTTCTGCTGGGGCGGCCGCCAGGTCTGGCTGTACGCGGCCCACAATCCGAAGCTGAAGGCGGGCGCGGCGTTCTATGGCCAATTGGCGGGCGAACCCAGCGAGCTGAAACCGAAGTCGGTGCTGAGCCTGGTGAACGAACTGAAGGCGCCCGTTCTTGGCGCCTATGGCGGCAAGGACGCCGGTATTCCGCAGACGGACGTGGACCGGATGCGGATCGAACTGGCGAAGGGCCCGGCGGCGGCGAAAGCATCCCGGATCGACGTGTATCCGGACGCGCCGCACGCGTTCCATGCGGATTACCGGCCGTCTTATCGGAAGGCAGAGGCCGAGCAGGCGTGGACGCGGATGCTGGATTGGTTCAAGCAGAACGGCTTGGGGTAACGGGTAGCGTCCGGGCGG
>Ga0307412_10000476_pt1 | contig 23976 bp, 23 predicted proteins | sample DK1Cmetagenome_3_FD_203823 | JGI IMG/M metagenome (GOLD analysis project Ga0307412, IMG submission 203823) | Maize rhizosphere microbial communities from greenhouse at UC Davis, California, United States - DK15-C-1 | ecosystem: Host-associated > Plants > Roots > Rhizosphere > Soil | place: USA...
CGGCCCCTATGCCGATGCGCTCAACGGCCTGATCGCCATCGGTCGCTATGGCGAGGCGCGCGAGATTGCGAGCGTGGTGGCCTTTCTGGCGCGCGAGGACGCCTCGTTCGTCACCGGCGCGGATATCCTCGCCGATGGCGGCCTGACCGCCTGAGCAAAGCCCCGCAACCTATCCAGAGAAGGAAAATTCCATGAGCATCGGCATCATCGGCGCGGGCAATATCGGCGGCGCCATCGCAACGGCATTGGCGAAGAAGGGCATCGCCGCGACCATCGCCAATCGCAGCGGGCCCGATAGCCTGGCGGCGTTCGTCGCGGGGCTGGGGGGCGTGATTTCCGCCGGCACCTTCCAGCAGGCGGCGGCGCAGGAGATCGTCTTCGTCGCCGTCCCCTGGTCCAAGATCCCCGGCGCGCTCGCCGGGCTGGACCTTACGGGCAAGATCGTCGTGGACGCGAACAACGCCATCGAGGCGCCGCTCTTCCAGGCGGTCGACCTGCACGGCCGTACCTCAAGCGAAGTGTTTGCCGACCTCGTTCCGGGCGCGAAGGTGGTGAAGGCGTTCAACCACCTCCAGCCGGGCCTGCTGACCGCCGACCCGCATGGCGAGGGTGGCGCGCGCGTGCTCTTCTATTCCGGCGACGACGTACAGGCGAAATCGACAATCGGATCGATCATCGCACAACTCGGCTTCTTCGGGATCGACCTGGGGACGCTGGCAGTCGGCAGCCGCCTCGTTCAGTTCCCCGGCGGCCCGCTGCCCGGCCTCAATCTCGTCAAGTTCGGCTGAGATGTAGCGGCCGCTGACCGAATTCCCAGTCAGCGGCCGCTACCTGTTTCGCGGGTTCGGGAAGCGTCAGAACCGGTAATTGGCGGCGGCGCCCAGCATCCGGATCGCCTTTGCGGGGCCGGTTTCGCGGATGAACGCACCCGGCGCGAAGGTGCTGAGCTGCGTGGAAAGGTTGAGCTCGCGGGTCGCCTGCCAGGCGATGGCGAGCTCGAGCTGCTTGCCGATGAAGCGGGCAGAGGCATCGCGGCCGCTGCGCACGAGGAAGCCCGGAATGTTGTAGATGCCGTCCCGCGTGCTTTCGCGCCAATAGGCGACGCCGGTCAGCGACAGCGCCACATTCGCCGCCGGATGCACGGTGGCCGAGGGGCGGAGGTGGATCAGGTTGCGCGGGCCCACCGGCGTCAGCGCGCCGAAATATTTGCCGCGCGGGAACATCGGGTTGAGCGTGCCGAGAACGCGATCGTTCGGGTTCCTGTCGCCCGAAATGACATCCGACAGCAGCGCCAGTTCCGGCTTCAGCGGCAGTGCGGGGAAGCGCCTGCCGATTTCCCCGCCCGCGCCCCAGGCCCGCACCGGCATGCCCGCAAAGCTGCCGCGCTGGAGCACGCCTTCGACATTCCAGTACCAGCGGCCGGTATCGCCGAACAAGCGGGTGCCGATGGTGTGCGCAACCTCCCGCCCGACGCCCTGATCGAACACGGCATGGCGATCGCGATAGCCGAGATAATAGAGGTCGATCCCCTGCGTGCGGCCGCGCCCGAACCAGCGCGTCGCATAGCCGCCCCAGGCCGCGCTGTCCGATCCCGTTCGGTCGTTGAAATTGCCCGGCGTCGTGGAGACCGGGCGTAGATAGAGCAGGGTGACCTGCGCCTGCCCCCGGCCGAGGGTCGCCTGCACGCCGTCGAAGGGCAGCGGTACGCCCGGCCCGTAGCGGGTATCGATGAAGCGCCCGGCGCCGAGGCTCAGCAGACGGCGCCCGGCGGCCACTTTCAGCGTCGTGTTCTTCGCCACGTCGATCTCGACCTCGCCGAACGCCTGGGTGATGTCGATCCCGGTCGTGTCGACCGGCCGTTTGGGGGCATCGGTGCCCGAGATGGTCGAGAGGATCGGCTGGGCGAAAAGCCGCACCTTGCCGACATGCAGGTCGGCATAGGGCATCAGCCGGTGCCAGACATAGCCCTGGTCGGGCGACGAACCCCAATTGGTGTTCCGATAGCCTTCGTAGCGCGATCGGGCCTCGACGCCGGTGGTGAGATAGGCCGCGTCGTCGTCGCCCAGCGGGATATATTTGGCGGCTTCGGTCCAATGGCCCGTGCGCTTCTCCGGGTCGGCCAGGACGGCCCAGTCCTCGTCGTAGCGCTCGATCGTCAGGGTCGGCGCCCGCGACGCATCGGTGGTCTGCGCCGCCACGGGCGCAGCGGCGCAAAGCGCGAGCACCGCAGCGCCCAGCGATTGCGCTCGCCGGTGCCGGGCTGCGAAAGTCGTCATGCCATGGATCGCATTCACCTAAAGGAGCGGTGGAGCAGACGCGGGCGCGGATCCCCTTACCGGTAGATCGGCACGTTCCCGCCGGTGGTGCGCCGGTCTCCGGCCTGCTGCAGCTGCGCGCCCAGCTCGGCGATGCGCGCTTCGCCGCTGGCAAGCGCCTCGGCGGTCGTGTGCACCGAATAATAGCCGAGATGCAGCGGATGCTCGTGCGGCCTGGACGAGGCGATCACGAACGTCGCACCCTCGGGCCCCGCAGTTACCGCGATAGGCGCGCTGCCGTCCTCGAAGATGGCGATCTCCCCGGGAACGATGGTCCGGCCGGCATCGACGCTCCCCTTGGCGACGGCGATCCAGCCGACGCTATGGCTTTCGGGCGGCGCATACGACCAGACCTCGCCCGCGCCGAGACGGACGAGAAGATAGTTCATCCCCTCGGGCGCGCGCACCGGGCTGGTGGCACCCGCGTGGCTTCCGAGGATCAGCGTCGCCGGCCCGATGCGCGGCATCTGCGCAGCTTCGATATACTGGCTGTCGACCGGACCGTTCTCGAGCTCGGGCGGCAGCGCCACCCAGAGCTGGAAACCCTGGATCCGCGCCGACTGGCCCGCCGACAATTCCTTGCCGTGCCACACGCCGCCGCCCGCGCGCATCCATTCGACTGCGCCGAAGTCCAGCGTCCCCGTGCCGGCGCCCGGATCATCGAAGCGAACATCGCCTTCGGTGAACACCGTCACCGTCGCGATGCCGGAATGGGGGTGGATCGGCATCGCCTGCTGCATCAGCCGCATGTCGCCGGCGAACAGGTCGAGGAACACGAAGGGCTTCAGGTGCTCGCCCAGATCCGACGGGCTCATCAGCCGCAGGATGTCGCCGTGACCGCGCCCCTTGGCGACATGGACGATCGCGCGGCGGCGTTCGCCGGCTTCGATCGCGTTTGAAGGTTCCAGCATGGCTTCTCTCCCAGCAAGGGCGGTCAGGCGGTCGGAACCGGGGTGTTGAGGAGCTGCTGCTCCCAGAGATAGGCGATGCCGCTGCCGCCGCTATGCTGCTTCACGACATCGGTAAGCGCGACGACATGCTCGGCACGCGCCCAGTCGCGCTGCCACTCGCTGGCGATGGCGAGCCAGGTCATCACGTTCGCGCCCGCCGCGATCATCCGCTGGATGCCCACCTGGTGCGCCTCGACCGAGACGCCGCCCGATGCGTCGGTCACCACCGTCACGTCCCAGCCTTCGCCGAGTGCCTGGATGGTCGGCATCGCGACGCAGACTTCGGTCCACAGCCCGGCGAGGATCAGCTGCTTGCGGCCGGTGGCTTCCACCGCGTCGACCACCGCGCGGTCCTCCCAGGTGTTGATCAGCGTGCGGTCGATGATCTGCTGGTCGGGGAAGACGTCGGTGATCTGCGGGAAGATCTTGCCGCCGCGTTCGGCGACGACGCTGGTCAGGATGGTCGGCACGCCGAACACCTTTGCTGCCTTGGCGAGACCGGTGGCATTGTTGACGACCATCGTCGGTTCGTGGCTGTTCACGTTCGCCAGCTGGAACGGCTGATGGTCGATCAGGACCAGTACCGAGTCCTGGGGACGGAGCAGCGATGAAAGTCCATTGCGAGCCATTACAGTATCCTCCTTCACGTTTCTGATGAGGCACGTATTGGCTTGGCGGCCGGCTCGCGTCCTTTGTACCTGCGGTACTTGCCGTCATACCCGCGCATGATCCGCGCCCTCAGGCGGGCGGGGCGTCGAAGAAGAAATAATGCTCGATCAGCTTGCCGTCGGCGATCTTCGCGGCATCGGCACCGCTGACGATCACCTTGTCCGGCGTGCCGCCGTGCCAGCGCGCCAGGGCAACGCCGTGATGCCCCAGCGTGGGGACGGTCTCTTCGAAGCGGAAGCCTTCGGGCATGTCGCGGAGCACGCCGGCGACGACGTCCGAGATCGCCTGATGGCCCGTCACCTGGCGTGTCGGCTCGAAGATCGTCGCGTCCGGGTGATAGATGTCGGCGATGGCCGCCAGGCGCACGGCATCGTCGCGCTCGTTCCAGACGCGGGCGATGCTGGCGTTGAGGAGGGTGACCTCGAGCGGCTCGGACATGATGATTTGCCTTTTCTGATGGGGGCCAGCGGCGCTGCCGTCGGCCGTTGCCGCATCACGCTACCCTATCCGCGCGCCTCCGCCGCTCAACTCATACACGAGGATGAGCCGGTCACCTCGGCGTAGAATGGGAAGGATCGGCAAAAGAGCGCAATTCGAAGGAGATACGGGATGAAAACTTGGGCAAGGCTGTGATCGACATTTCGGCGGGTGGCGCTTCGCGCAGAGACGAAGCAACCTCGACATCGATGCGGCCGAACGTCCCCGCTGGAGTATGGTAATGGCGGACAAGGTTTCAGCCACGCTGGAAGAGAAGCAGCCCGGACCGCTGGCGAACCCGTTGTTCCGGGCGCTGTGGATCGCCAGCATCGCGTCGAATGTCGGCACCTGGATGCAGGACGCGGGCTCGGGCTGGCTGATGACGTCGCTCACCTCCAGCCCGTTGCTGGTCGCCTTGATCCAGGCGGCGACGACGCTGCCGATCTTCGTCTTCGCGCTGCCCGCTGGTGCGCTCGCCGACATGGTCGATCGGCGCAAGCTGCTGATCCTGTCGCAGATCCTTGCCGTTGCCGCTGCCGCCGCGCTGGCCGTGCTGACCTGGCTGGGGCTCACCAACGCGCTGACGTTGCTCTGCATCGAAGCGATGCTCGGGTTCGCAGCAGGGCTGAGCGGACCCGCCTTTCAAGCGATCACGCCCGAACTGGTGGATCGTGACATCATGCCGCGCGCGATCGCGCTCAACAGCATCGGCGTGAACATCGCCCGGGCGATCGGCCCCGCGCTGGGCGGACTGACGATCGCCGCGTTCGGCCCGGCGGCGGTGTTCGCGGCGAATGCGATGCTCACGGGCAGCGTCGCCGTCGTGCTGTTCCGATGGAACCGCCGCGTCGCGCCCTCCCATCTCCCGCCCGAGCATTTCGTCAGCGCCATGCTCGCCGGCCTCCGCTATGCGCGCGGCGCGCCGCTGCTCAAGGCCGTGCTGATCCGGACGTTCGCGCTGTTCCTGTTCGCCAGCGCGTTGCTGGCGCTGCTGCCGCTCATCGGACGGCGAACGCTGGGGCTGAGCGCCGACCAATATGGGCTGCTGCTCGGCGCCATGGGGGTCGGCGCACTTGCGGCGGCGTTCGTCATGAAGCGCCTGCTGGCGGGGATCACGCCCGATCGGCTGCTGAGTGCCTCGGCGGCGGTGCTGGGCGTAGCGATGCTCGGCCTGGCCTTTTCGCGCAGTCTGCTGCCCGCGCTCGGCGCGATGGGCGTCGCGGGTGCGGCGTGGATCATCATCGTCTCGACGTTGAACGGCGCCGCCCAGAGCGCGACGGCGGGCTGGGTTCGCGCGCGCTCGCTCGCGATCTACCTCGTCTTCTTCCAGGGCGCGCTGGCGGCGGGCGCGCTGCTCTGGGGTAGCCTGGCATCCTATACCGGCACCGCACTTGCGATCGCCGTCGCCGCGCTCGGCCTGCTCGCCTCGCTGCCGCTGGCATGGATCTTCCCGCTGGCCGGCCGCATGGATCTGGAGCCGTCGCTGGACTGGCAGATGCCGGTGGTTCGGCTCGACGATCCGGCGGACCGGGGGCCGGTGATGATCACTGTGGAATACCGCATCGATCCGCGGCAGCTCGGCGCCTTTAGCGATGCGATGCGCCTGCTCGAGCGTGCGCGCCGCCGCGACGGCGCCTATCAATGGGGCTTGTTCGAAGACACCACCGCGCCCGGCACGATGATCGAATATTTCCTGGTCGCGAGCTGGCTGGAACATCTGCGGCAGCACGAGCGGCGTACCCAGGACGATGTGCCGGTCCAGGCCAGAGTCACGGCGTTTCACCTCGACACCGATCCGCCGGTTGTTCGCCACCTTGTCGCGTCGGGGCGCACGTTTACGTCGCACCTGCCGCTCTCAGCGGCGTCGGCGTGCCCAGTTGGCGGGTGACTGGCCGATGCGGCGGGAAAAGGCGCGGGTGAAGTGGCTCTGGTCGGCAAAGCCGGAAAGCAGCGCGACCTGCGCGATCGAATGCTCGTCGCTGCGCAGCAGCTTCTGCGCGCGCTCGATCCGCCGTTCCATGCGCCATTCGCTCGGCGTCTTGCCGGTCGCCAGCCTGAACGCCCGCGAGAAATGACTGGGCGAAAGATCGCATCGGCGGGCGATCTCCGCCAGCGCCACCGGGTTTTCGAGGCTCTCCAGGATCGCGTCCTGCGCATGCTCGAGCTGCACGCCGGTCAGGGCGCCGCGCATGCCGGGCGACGGCATGCGCATCTCGCCATAGGTAATCGCAGCATGCGTCAGCAGCGCCATGAGCAGATGGTCGAAGACCAGATTGTCGACATCGCCGCCGGCCGCGATCGACTGGGCGATGGCGGCCTGCATGCCGTCCATGATCGGGTCGCGCCAATCCCAGGCATGGGGGACGCGCAGATCCTTGGGCGCCGGCGTCCCGATCTGCTCGGCCAGGGCGTCGAGGGCGGTTCGCGGGATGGCGATGTTCATTGTGTCGAACGACGAGCGGAACCGCGCGTTGCCGCTGGGCCGCAGGTCCATGATGTGCATCGAGCCGCGCGGCAGATCGGGCACGTTGATATGCCCCTCGTCCGACCAGAACTCGTGCGCGGGAAGATGGTCGAACATGTAGATGAGCGAGAAGCTTTCCTGCGGCGCCGCATGGATCTCGGCATCCGGACCCAGGGTCGCGCCGCGCGTGTGGCTCGCGATCACCTGCGCCGCCCCGATCGTGGTCGATCGGGCTTCGTTATGGTCCTTGTAGATATCGATCGCGCCGGACCGGTTCATTGTCCTATCGACCTCCTTGTTGCCGTGGCTCGGCCCGGCACCGGGCGGCTGCCGGCGCGGAGCAACAAAGCATATAAGGGGCAACTGGCATAATGGCGCAGCCACCCGATCTGGATGTCTTTGCGCAGCCTCCCCGGCGGCTGGTGAGCAGCCTGTCCGGTGCGATGGTAACCGTGAGCCATGTCTCTTCCCAGCAATTTGATCCCGACGCGCTGTTCGGCGCCGCGCCCGAGGACGGCTTCGCGCTGGTATACCGGCTGGCCGACATGCCGGCCCATGATTTCTGGAACGACGACGGCTATTCGCGGGTGGCGCCCACCGCGAAGGGGACGCTGCAGATCGTCGACCTTGCCGGCGGGGCGAACAGCCGCTTCGAGAGCGGTTTCGACAATCTGCATGTGAGCGTCCCGCGCCAGGCCCTGGCCGCGCTGGCAGAGCAGGCCGGCGCGGCGCCCGTGCGATCGCTCGCGGTGCCCGACCCATGGGAGACCCGCGACCCGATGTTCGCGGCCCTGACGACCAGCTTCCTGCGCGCGCTCCACCATCCCGACGCGGTGGCGCCGCTGGTCGCCGATCACCTGCTGCAGGCGATGCTGGCGCATGTCGCGGCGGCCTATGGCGGCATGCAGCGCCTGTCGCCCAACCCGCGCGGCGCGCTGCGCCCGCACCAGCTGGCCCGCGCCAAGGAACTGCTCTCCGCCGATCTGACCGCTGCGCCGTCGATGGCCGATGTGGCGCGCGAGATCGGCACGCTGCCGAGCCACTTCTCGCGCGGGTTCAAGGCCGCGACCGGCGTGTCGCCCAGCGCCTGGCTGCTGCGCTACCGCGTCGAGCAGGCGATGATCTTGCTGCGCGCGTCCGATCTGCCGCTGGTGGACATCGCGATGCGCAGCGGCTTTTCCGACCAGAGCCATTTTACCAGGACCTTCACGAAATGGGCCGGAATCGCGCCCGGCGCCTGGCGCAGGCAGGGGCGATAAAATTGCCGCAGGCCCGCTGCTACCTTCAACCGGCCGCTTGCGCGGTCACTGCGGGATAATCGGTGTACCCTTCGCTCCCTTGCGTGAACCACGTCGCCATCTCGCCCGGCGCGAGCGGTGTTCCGTCGCGCACCCGCTGGACGAAATCGGGGTTCGAGATGAAAGGCCGGCCGAACGTCACCGCGTCGCCGATGCCGGCGTCAAGTGCCGCCTGCGCCTGCGCCGCATCGAAATCCGAATTGAGGAGCAGCGGGCCTTTGAAGTGCGGGCGCAGCTGCTCGGCGAGCGGGGCGGTCTCCCCCACGCCGAACGATCCATGGACCGGCGGCTCGCGCAGCTCGACATGACCGATGCCGATTCCCGACAGCATCTCCAGCGCGGCGGTGAACAGCGGGAGGGGGGCGCTGTCGCGCACGCCCTGCGTCTCGCCATTGGGGGAGAGGCGGACGCCGGTGCGATCGGCGCCGATCGCATCCGCCACCGCAACCGTCGCTTCGCGCAGCAGGCGGAGGCGGTTCGGGATCGAGCCGCCATAGGCATCGTCGCGATGGTTCGCGCTGTCGCGCAGGAATTGATCGATCAGATAGCCGTTGGCGGCGTGGATCTGCGCGCCGTCGAACCCTGCTTCGATGGCGTTTCGCGCGCTCTGATGGAAATCGGCGAGGATGCGCGGGATCTCGTCCAGCCGCAGCGGTGCCGCTTCGTCATAGGGCTGGCGGCCGTCATAGGTATGGGCATGGCCGGGCGCGGTCGTCGCGGAGGCGGACACCGGCGGCTGGCCGCCCAGGAAGCTCGAATGCACCGCGCGGCCCATGTGCCAGAGCTGCACCATGATCCTGCCGCCCGCTGCATGCACGGCATCGGTGATCTTGCGCCATCCGGCGATCTGTTCCGGCGTCCACAGCCCGGTCGCATAAGGCCAGCCGAGCCCCTCGCGGCTGATGCCGACCGCCTCCGTGAGGATGAGCCCGGCGTCCGCCCGTGCGCGATAATAGTCGACCATGATCTCGGTGGGGACGTGCTCCCGCGTTCCGCGCGCGCGCGTCATCGGCGCCATGAAGATCCGGTTGGGGGCAGTGATCGCGCCGAGCTGGAGCGGGTCGAAAAGCGACGGCATGGCGGGTGTCCTTACAGGGTGTTGCGTTGGCGCCGACGCAGGTAGCGTCGGAAAAAACGGTCCGGGTCATTCCTTGCGAAGTTCGCCGACCTTGGCGGCGGTCAGCGACGAGCGCGTGCCGCCGTACCGGTGGGTGACGTAGTTCACGACGGCGGCGATCTCCGTGTCGGAATAGCTGGCGCGGAAGCCGGGCATGTAGCGGCGCGGCTGGTCCGGGCGGCCCATGCCGTTGAGCACCATCAGCGCGGCGTTGGCGGCGGTGCGATCGTTGACCGCACGGTTGCCTGCCAGCCGCGCCTCGCCGACCAGCGCGCCGGCACCGTTCCAGGCGTGGCAACTGGCGCAGGCGCTGGCGAAGATCTGCGCGCCGGGCGTGCCGAGTGCCGCGTCGGCAACGGCCGGGTCGCTCGCGGGCTTCGCCATCGCCACCGCCGCGGAGGAAGGACGCGCCGGTATCGAGCGCAGATAGGTGACCATCGCCGCGATGTCGCTGTCGGTCAGCTTGCTGGTGCTGCGCTCCACCGCCTCGGCCATCGGCCCGGACGCGACGCCGTGTCCCTGCGCATATCCCTGCTTCATGTAGCTGGCGAGCTGCTGGGGCGACCATCCGCCGATCCCGTCCGCCACGTCCGAGGTGATGTTGTAGGCGTTCCAGCCTTCGGCGACACCGCCGGCGAATTTCTCGCGCGTATTCATCGCCTGGGCGAGCGTGCGGGGGGTGTGGCACTCGCCGCAATGGCCGGCAGCCTCGACCAGATAGGCGCCTCGATTCCACGCGGCGCTGCGCTCCGCCACCGGCCGGAATGGCTCGCCGGGCACGAAGAACGCCGACCAGAAGCCCATCAGCCAGCGCTGGTTGTAGGGGAAGGTGAAGCTGTTCGGCAGGTTGGCCTGCTTCACGGCCGGGACCGTCGCCAGATAGCGTCGGATCAGCCGCACATCACCATCGCTCATCAGCGCATAGGAGGCATAGGGAAAGGCCGGATAGAGCCGCGACCCGTCGCGCGAAATGCCCTGGTGCATGGCGCGCAGGAACTGTGCGTCGGTCCAGGAACCGATGCCGGTCTCGCGGTCCGGCGTGATGTTGGGGGCGTAGAGCGTGCCGAACGGCAGGCGGAAGGCGCGACCGCCGGCATAGGGCTGGCCGCCCTTGGCGGTGTGGCACGCCACGCAATCGGCCGCCGTGGCGAGATAGCGGCCCTTGGTCAGGTCGTCGGCGCCGGCGAGTTCGGCAGGCACCCCGACGGGGGACGCGCCCCGATAGGCGGAGAGCGGCACCTGCGTACCGCCCGCGAACGCCAGCGGCGCCGGCAGGACCAGCATTCGCCAAGCAATGACGGCGAGCACCACTGCCGCAGCGCCGAGAAGGACGAAGATATTGCGTCGCGTGCCCGTCGTCATCTCGGCGTTGTCCCTGGCTGATTTCCTGGGGGCGTCGATCCACGCAACGCCCTGCTCCAGCGGTGCTACGCGGGTCGGGCCAATCGCTCGATTATACGCGCGGGTTAGCAGGGCTCGTGCGCGTATGATTGTGAGCACCCCCGAAAAGGCCGGACAAGAACCGTGACTTCGGGACGGTGGCGCAGCCGCTCGTCTCGGCGACGGAGGTGACGATCTGATGGTGCATTTCGAAGTGAACGGGCAGCAGACGTCCGTCGACGTCGACCTCGAGACGCCGTTGCTCTGGGTGCTGCGCGAGGACCTGGGCCTCACCGGCACGAAATATGGCTGCGGCATCACCGAGTGCGGCGCCTGCACGGTCCATGTCGATGGCGAGGCGAAGCGGTGCTGCATGCTCCCCGTCGGCGAGGTCGAGGGCCGCCGCGTCACCACCATCGAGGGTCTCGGCGCCAAGGGCCTGCACCCGGTGCAGCGGCTGTGGCTCGAGCACCAGGTGCCGCAATGCGGCTATTGCCAGTCGGGCATGATCATGGCCGCCGCGGCTTTGCTCGCCGCCAATCCGCATCCGAACGACGATGAGATGCTCGCCGCGATGACCAATATCTGCCGGTGCGGCACCTATCCCCGCGTCCGCGCGGCGCTGGACGAGGCCCGCCGGCCGGGAGCGAAGGCGGCATGAGCGCGCTCGCACCCTCCAGGCGCGGCTTTCTGGGCGCGGCGCTGGCCGCGATCCCGGGCGCCTATCTGCTCAGCTTTACCACGCCTGCGGTCGGCAAGGCGGGATCGGACGGGCTGGCAACGCATTTCCTCCAGATCACCCCCGCCGACGAGATCATCCTCACCTCGCCGGTCGCGGAGATCGGGCAGGGCACGTCGACCGCCTATGCGATGCTGGTCGGCGATGCGCTGGATGCCGAGTGGGGCCGCATCCGCATCGAGCTCGCGCCGGTCGGGGAGGAATATAACAACCCGCGCTTCTTCTCGCAGCTGACGGGGTCCAGCACGGGCACCTCGTCGTTCCACCAGGCCTTCACCAAGGCCGGCGCTACCGCTCGGACCATGCTGATCCAGGCGGCCGCCCGGCGCTGGCGCGTCGATCCTGCGGCGGTGACGACCGACAATGGTGTCGTGATCGGCCCGCAGGCGGGGCAGCGCCTCCGCTATGGCCAGCTGGCGGCCACTGCCGCCCGGCTGCCCGAGCCCAAGGCCCTGATCGAGCGGACCGACACCCGGCCGCGCTATGCGACCAAGCGGATGATCCGCCTCGATTTGCCGCAAAAGGTCGACGGGTCCGCGCAATTCGCCATCGATCTTCGGATGCCGGGCATGCTCAGCGCGGCGGTGGTGACCGCGCCGGTATTCGGCGGCGCGCTGGCGTCGGATCGCCGTGCCGAAGTGCTGAAGATGCCGGGCGTGCTGGGCGTGGTCGACCTGCCGGGCGGTCTCGCGGTGGTCGCCGATCGCTGGTGGACCGCGCGGCGCGCGCTCGAAACGCTCGCGCCGGTCTGGGCCGCGACGCCGCACGACAAGGCCGACGATGCCGCGATCCGCGCGCAGTTCGAACGCGCGCTCGCGACGCCCGGTGTCGTGGCCGAAGAGGTGCGCGGCAAGGGCATGGCCGGGCTCCACGATGCCGAGAAGGTCATCACCCAGCGCTATGCCGTGCCCTATCTCGCGCACACCACGATGGAGCCGATGGCGTGCGTGGCGATGGTGCAGGGCGGCACATGCGATTTCTGGATGGGATCGCAGCAGCCGCAAAAGGCACGGGACACGATCGCGGCGCTGCTCGGCCTGCCCAAGGAGGCGGTGACCTACCATCCGCTGATCGCGGGCGGCGGATTCGGACGGCGGCAGGAGACCGATGTGGTCGAACAGACCGTGCGGATCGCCAGGGCGTTCCCGGGGCGGCCGATCAAGCTGATCTGGACGCGCGAGGAAGATGTGCGGCACGATTTCTATCGGCCGGCGGGTATCTCCGAGCTGTCGGCGGGCGTGCGCGGGCGCAGTATCGAAACCTATGTCCACAAGCAGGCGACGCCGTCGATCCTGCCGCGCATGTATCCCGCCGCGATGAAGACCTATGACGAGGTCGTCACCGATGCGATCCAGTCGCCCTATGGGTTCGCCAATCGGGAAACCCGCTGGGTGCGCAGCGAGACGCATGTGCCCACCGGCATGTGGCGCTCGGTCGGCGCCTCGCACACGGTGTTCGCGATCGAAAGCTTCGTCGACGAGGTCGCCCATGAAATCGGTGCCGATCCGGTGGAGATCCGTCGCGGACTGCTGCGGAACGCACCGCGCGAACTCGCCGCGCTTAACCGCGTGGTCGAGATTTCGGGCTGGCCGGGCAAGGGCGGCGGCTCGGCGATGGGGCTGGCGATCAGCCACAAGCGCGACGACTGCCTCACCGCGCAAGTGGCGCAGGTCGCGATCCGGGACGGCCGGCTTGCCGTCGAGCAGCTCTGGACGGTGTCCAACCCGGGCAAGGTGATCAATCGCGACGCCGTTGTCGCGCAGTTGGAAGGAGCGGCGATCTGGGGGCTGACCGCCGCGCTGTACGGCCGGGTGACGATTGCCGACGGTGCCGTGCAGGAAAGCAACTTCCACGACTATCGCATGGTGCGCCTCGCCGACGCGCCGATCTTCCACACCGAGGTGCAGGAATCGGGCGAAATGGAAGGCGTGGGGGAAGGCGGCGCGCCCAACGTCGCGCCGGCGGTGTGCAACGCGATCTTCCGCCTCACCGGCAAGCGCATCCGCACGCTCCCGATCCTCGAACAGTTCGCGTGATCCGCACGCCGCATCGGGCGCGCCCGCCCGACCTACCCGCGCCTGCGATCAGGCGATTCAGGAGCAAACCCATGAAGCTTTTACCGCGCGCTATCCCCCTTTTCGTTGGAGCCATGATCATGACCGAGCCCGCCTTCGCGCAGGACGTCGCCACCGACCCGCATCTCGATCCGGCGGTTCGCGCCTATCTCGTCGAGGTGAACAAGAACCCCAGCCCGACGCCGCTGTGGGAACTGCCGCAGCCCCAGCCGCAGGATGCGATCACCGGGCTGCAGAACAAGACCCCGGTCGACATGTCCGGCGTGACGATTTCCGAGCGCACGATCACCCAGAACGGCGTGTCGGTGAAGCTCTTCATCATGAAGCCGGAGCATGTGGCGGGCACGCCGGGCGTGGTGTTCTTCATCCATGGCGGCGTTTGGATCGTCGGCAATTTCGCCAACCATCAGCGGCTGCTGCGCGACATGGTGGTGGATTCCGGGCAGATTGGCGTGTTCGTCGAATACACGCCGCTGCCCAAGGCGAAATTCCCGACCCAGCTCGATGAATCCTATGCGGCGCTCGAATGGGTCGCGGCGCATGCCGGCGAGCTGGGTGCGGATGGCAGCCGGATCGCGGTGGCCGGCAACTCGGTCGGCGGGAACATGGCCGCGGCGCTGACGCTGATGGCGAAGGACCGCAAGGGTCCGAAGATCGCGTACCAGGTGCTGCTGATTCCGGCGACCGACGCCAGCGTCGACACCGACAGCTACAAGCAGTTCGCCAATGATCGCTTCCTCGCCCGCGCGTTCATGAAATATGGCTGGGACCTCTATGCGCCCGACGCCAAGACCCGCGACAACCCCTATGTATCGCCGCTGCGCGCCAGCCTGGACGCGATGAAGGGCTTGCCGCCGGCGCTGGTCATCACCGCGGAGAATGATCCGCTGCGCGACGAAGGCGAAGCCTATGCCCGCAAGCTCAAGGAAGCCGGCGTGGTCGTGACAGCCGTGCGGTATAACGGCACGATCCACGATTTCGTGCTGCTCAACGGCCTGCGCCAGGTGCCGTCGACCGAGGCGGCGCTGCAGCAGATTGGCGAGGGTATCCGCCAGCATATCGGAAAATAAGGGGTGGGTGTGGCCGGCGGGATGCCGGCCGCACCGGCTCAGTCGGCGTCGGGCCGGGCGCGATGCTGGGGCACGTCGAGCGCCTTGGTCCAGGCCAGCCGCCGCTTGGTGAAGATTTCCATGATCGGTGGCGCGATCCGCTCCGGATGATCGAGCGCGCCGAGCATCACGAAGATGGTCCCCGGGAAGCCTTCGAGATGATCGGTGAACACGCGCGCGCCGCATTCCGGGCAGAATCGGCGCCGCAGCTTGTTGCCGGTATCCGCGACATAGCCGAAGCCGCTGGGATTGCCGCTGAGCAGCGTAAAATCTGCCTCCGGCACTGAAAAATAGGTCGCCATCACCCCGCCGGAAGACTTCTGGCAATCCAGACAATAACAGTCGGCGACGAATGTCGGATCCGTGTCGAACCCGAACCGGACCGCACCGCACGCGCATCGTCCTGTGTATTTAGATGACATTTCACGATCTCCCTGCCTGACCAGGAATTTCACGGCCAGCCGGTCGCGATAGGTGCGGCGTAGTGACCAGGGCAGCTATTATACACGCGTATACAAGGTGTTCGGCTGCAATGAACATGTGGGCCGCCGCCGTTCCGCCTTTTCCAGCATGCGGCCATGACCATCATTTTGCCAGCAGGCGCCAAGATTTGGCGTTCGTCGGGCGCATCCTGTCGCGCACAGAGCAAATGAAGACAAACGCTGAAAATGCGTTCAAGGCCGGCGGCCCGCAACTCGTTAATTTCCGGATTGTTCTACCGGAGAATTACGCGTGAACTTTCCCCTCGTTCGACCGACGAATTCAACCCGTGCGAGCCACTGATGGCGACGTTCGGCGCACTTCAAGACAATCGCGTGCTGGTCGACGGGCTGGACCAGCCGGAGGGACCGGCAACATTGCCGAACGGCGACATCCTCCTGGTCGAGATGGGGGAAGCACGCGCCTGCGTCACGCGGGTCGACCGCGGCGGCCGGCGCACCGTGTTTGCCAGGCCGGGCGGCCGGCCGACGGGGCTGGCGATCGACGGGGACGGGGGCATCTGGGCGGCGGGCGGCACCGGCAATTCGCTGGTCCGGTTGTCGCCCGCCGGCGAACTGCTTCTCACCATCGCCGGCGATGACGAGGGCCCGTTCCTCTTTCCGAACGATCTGGCCTTTGGCCCCGACGGCATGCTCTACATGACCGATTCCGGCATGCTGCCCGGCGATCTCATCCAGGGCCTCGTCATCCGGCCCGACTTTGCCGATGCGCCCTATGACGGACGCGTGTTCGAGATCGATCCGCGCAAGGGCCGTGTGACGCGCCGGCTGGCGACGGGCTTGCGGTTCGCCAACGGCGTCGCCTTCGCCCGAGACGGCGCGCTCTACTATAACGAGACGCTGACCAGCGTGATCTTCCGGCAGGAACTGGGGCGCGACGCGGCACCCTTCGCCCGGCTGGACCGACTGGGCGCGCCCGATCGTTTCGCCGGGCCGGACGGGATGGCGTTCGACGCCGCCGGGCGGCTGTACTGCGCGGTCTATGGCGAAGGGCGGGTGGCCGTGCTGGACGCAGGCGGGAACGCGCTGCCGTCGATCCGCACCAACGGCGATCGCCCGACCAACGTTGCGTTCGCGCACGAAGGCACCGATCTGTTCATCACCGAAGTGCAGCACGGGGCGGTGGAAGTCGTATCCGCCGGCGATGCCGGGCTCGCGCTCCACCGGCCGGCGATCCTCTTCTTGGACGAGAGCTGCGCGCATGGCCTGTGACGCCACGCTCTGGGGCGACGAGATACGCCAGGCGACGACCGACGCGATCCCCGCGCTGATCTCGTTCTTCGATGCGGATCACATCTGCCGGTACGCGAACGATCATCATCAATCCTGGTACGGCCGCCCGGCCAAAAGTCTGGTCGGCCTGCACATGCGGGAGTTTCTGGGCGAAGCCGCCTATGCGGAGCGCCGTCCATTCCTCGACCGCGTGGCGCGCGGCGAGCAGGTGTCGTTCCAGGCACCCGTACCGCATCGTTTCGGCGGCTGGCGCGAGGCGGCGATCCGCTATGTACCGCGCATGGGGCCGGGCGGGTTCGAAGGCTTTCACACTCTGGTCTTCGATCTATCGCGCGAGCAGAGCCGGTTTCACAGCGTGTTCGACGGAACTGCCGTCGGCTTCTGGGAGGTCGACCTCACGCCGATGCGCGCGATGCTCGAGCAGATTTCATCGGATCCCGGCCATGTCGCGCAACTGGCAGCGTCGGACCCCTTGATCGTGCAACGCTGCCTGGCCCTCACCCCGGTCCTCGGCCTCAATGCGAAAGCCGGGCAGATGTTCAGGATCGATCGTTCGGCAGCGGTCGGCCGCGCTCTGGGCGAGTGGGTGCCGGAAGCGGGTCTGCCAGCGTGGAACGAAAACCTGATCGCCTATCTGAACGGCGACGAAAGCTATGAGGCCGAGACGGTCATGCGGCGCGAGGACGGGACCATGGTCGACGTCCTCCTCAGCTGTGCCTTTCCCAAGCAGCGCGAGGCGGAGGTTCTCGTCACCGTCGGCGTCGTCGACATCAGCAGCAGGGTCAGCAAGGAGCAGGAGCTCGCGCGCGTCCAGGCGCATCTGGCGCATGCCGCGCGCGTCGCGACGCTCGGCGAACTCATGGCTTCGATCGCGCACGAGGTGAATCAGCCGCTGGCGGCGATCCTCGCCAATGGCAATGCGGCGGTTCGCTGGCTGCGACGCGACGAGCCCAATATCGACGAGGCGCTGGCCGCGCTGGGCCGCATGATCAGCGAAGGCGCGCGCGCGTCCGAAGTGATTGCCCGCACCCGCAAGATGGCGATCCGCGGCGAGGAAACCCGAGCGCCGCTGGCGATCGCCGAGATGATCGAGGATGCGATCCAGATCACCCAGCGCCAGGTGGCTTCGCTCGGTGCGACGCTGACCACGCGGTTCGCGCCCGATCTGCCGGAAATCCTCGGCGATCGCGTCCAGCTGCAGCAGGTCATCATCAACCTGATCGTCAACGCCGCCCAGGCGATGGCTTCGGACGATGCCGGGCGGCGCCACATCCTGGTGGAGGCGTCCCGGGCAAGCCACGGCGTCCTTATCGAGGTTTCCGATACTGGCCCGGGGCTTGGCGCGGGCGAGCAAGTGTTCGAGGCCTTCTATTCGACCAAGTCGGACGGCATGGGGATGGGCCTGTCGATCGCGCGAACGATCGTGCGGGCGCATGGCGGCACCATCGCCGCCGAGTCCCCTGCCGAAGGCGGCACGCGCTTCCAGATTGCGCTGCCGGTGACCTGCCCGCGGGAGTGCCCGTCCTGAGGCGCCCTGCTGCGTTGCAGTCGGCTTTTACCGAAGGCCGCCGGCGCTGTGCCGGCGGCCAGGGCATCAGCTGTTGATGAAGTCGAGAACGTCCTGGTTGAACGCGTCGGGGGTCAGCTGGGCAAGGCCGTGGCTGCCGCCCGGATAGGTCTTTAGCACGCCGTTGGGCACCAGCTTGATCGTCTTGTAGGCCGCCGCGGCGATCGGCACGATCTGGTCGTCCTCGCCATGCGCCACCAGCGTCGGCACATCCATCTTCTTCAGGTCTTCGGAGAAGTCGGTTTCCGAGAACTGCTCGATACAGTCATAGGCGGCCTTCACGCCGGCCATCACGCCCTGCAGTTCGAACGTGTCGCTCAGGCCCGGCGCCTGCTTGGCACCTTCGCGGTTGAAGCCGTAGAACGCCATCGACAGCTCCTTGAAGAAGCTCGCCCGGTCGGTCAGCGTTCCCTCGCGGATGGCGTCGAACACCTCCAAGGGCGTGCCTTCCGGGTTGGACACGCTCTTCAGCATGATCGGCGGAACGGCGCTCAGCAGCACGGCCTTCTTCACGCGCGACGTGCCGTGCCGCCCGATATAGCGCGCCACTTCGCCGCCGCCGGTCGAATGCCCGATCATCACGATGTCCTTCAGGTCGAGCTGTTCGATGAGCTCGGCCAGGTCGTCGGCATATTGGTCCATATTGTTGCCGTCCCAGCTCTGGTCCGAACGCCCGTGACCGCGGCGATCATGCGCAATGACGCGGAAGCCGCGGCTGCCGAAGAACATCATCTGGCGGTCCCAGGCGTCGCTCGACAGCGGCCAGCCGTGGGAGAAGGTGATCGGCTGGCCGGCGCCCCAATCCCGGTAGAAGAGGGTGGTGCCATCCTTGGTCGTGATCGTGCTCATGCTGTCCTCCGCAAACGGGGCGGGGCCGTCCCGCCGACCTGCAACTTCTAGCGCGCGCCTCGGCCCGCGATGCTTCGACCCGCGTATCGCGCGGGGAGACGAAGAGGTGCGGCATGCATACGCGCGTCTGAGTTGCACCGCGTAGACGCCGGCCAGGCAGCAGAGATCGTCGCTGTGCGTCTAAAGCCTGTGGAGGCCGGGCAAATCTCCGTCCCGCGTAGATGAATTGAGGATACACGCATGGCGGCGATGTGAAAATAAGATCTCGTGGTTAGGAAAGCACATATGCGGGTTCCGACATTCATACCCTTGGATGATCGGCGATATATTGCATCTCTGTGCCCCGTGGTTTGACTGGCGCGGACAGGGCTCGGCTCTCCGGCAACGAGGTTGGAAGCTTTATCGCCGCCTGATCTGCTTCAGGGAATTCACGGATCAGCCTTGCGTATGATTCCACCATCATAGGGTGGCGTGCGATCAAGCTTGGCGAGGCCGGATATCCCCGGTGCACTGAAGGACGACGCGTTTGACCCAACCCCCGCTGATATCCATCATCGACGATGACGAGGGCATCCGCACCTCGCTCGACGGATTGATGCGGAGCCTGGGCTATCGCGTCGCAATGTTTGAAAGCGCCGAGCGTTTTCTGGAGTCGGACGTGGCCGGGGACAGCGCGTGCGTCGTGAGCGATATTCAGATGCCCGGCGGCATGAGCGGCCTGGAACTGCTGTCCAAGGTCCGCGCCACCGACGGTGCTGTTCCGGTGATCCTGATCTCCGCCTTCACCGCAGCCGAATCCCGCGAGGAGGCCGAGCGTGCAGGCGCCTATTGTACGCTGCGCAAGCCGTTCGACGGCGACGATCTTGCGCGGTGTGTCGAGCGGGCGCTTTCTATCCAGGCGTAGAAATCACGTCGCGAAATAGGCGTACCACGCGACCAGCAACACCATCCGCGGCGCGAACGCAGAGCGTGCGACTGCGGCGATCAGGCCAGCGATGGCGGCGGCGCCCCCGCCCGTCGCAAGGGCCAGGAGGAGCGGCGTGGTCGATGCTGAGACGACTGCATGCGGCAAGGCCATCAGCAATGCCCAGGCAGCACCGGCCACGACGAACGCCGCGCGCCGCAGGGCCGGAGAGGTCGGCATGGTCGCGGTGAGCCGCTGCAGCCCCGGCGCTTCGTCCCGGCCTGCCTGCACGCTGAGCGCGAAGACGAGCAGCAGCAATGCCGCCGGGCTGCCGACATGGCGGTAGTCCGAAGCAAGTCCGAGCGCGGCGGCAGCGATGGCAAGGATCGGGAAGGCCAATCCGTGCCCGATCAGGCGAAACTCGGAAAGAAACACGGCGGCCGATGCCGAGCGGGCGGGGCCCGGCGGAAAGATGGTGGCGGGCGCCGCTACCGGGCGACGCAGCCAGGCGGGCGTGGCCCGGGATCGCAGGCGCCGGTGCGACATGCTGGCGGGCCGGTTGATCAGTCCGGCGACGAGTGCGGCGGCCAGTCCGATCGCCAGCCATGCAAGGCGCGCGCCGATATAGCCGGGCGCGTGGAGACCGGCATCGACATCGAGCGGCACCCGTCCGGGCAGCACCGGGCCCCCGCCCACCGCGAACTCCGCCGCGAAGAGCGCGCCGCTACCGATGATCGGCCGGATATATCCACCCGGATCGCGCAGGTTCACCGCGAAACTGGAGGGGGCCGCCGCCATCGTGACGGGCATCGCCAGCATGGCGAACCAGCAGAGGAATGCCAGCACGTCGCCGAGCGCACCGCGCGTCACGGGTACCGCGTTGAGCAAATGACGGAGCGCGACCAGGCAGATCAGGCTTGGCCCCGCGATCAGCCACACCGCCAGGCTAAGCCGGGCCGGGTCGATCGGCCCCTGATCGGCGCGCCAGGCGAGGATGCAGCCGGCGAGCGTCGCGACTGCCAGCGCGCCCAGCAGGACGACGCAATCGGCGCCGAAACGGCCGAGCACCATGGCGATCCGCGGGGTGGGCGACACGTCCTCCACTTGCCAGGGGCGACGGCGGGTGACGTTCGAGCGCAGGTAGATAAAGCCGATCGGCAGCAGCATGGTCGATGCCACGACGCCGATGGTAACGCCCACCGCGCCCCAGGACATGACCAGAAGATGTTGCCGGAGCGCGATATGGACCGCAGACCCCTCTACCAGATACCGCGCGGCGATCGGCACGACGAGCAGCAGGAGCCAGAGTCCCCGGCTGCGCCCGTAACGGCGCAGCTCGTCCGCGAACACCGCGCGCGCCGCCCTCACAGCGCGCGCACCTGACCGTCTTCGACATGGAGCGTGGTGATCGCGGCGTCGTTAAGCCCTTCCGCGAGATGCGTCGTCATGATCACGGTCGCGGTCTGGGCGCGCTCATGGATCAGCCCCATCACGCGTTCGATACTGGCGGCGTCGAGTTCCGCCGTCGGCTCGTCGAGCGCCAATAGGCGCGGTTCCCCGAGCAGGGCCTGGGCGAGCACGAGCCGCCGCCGCATCCCGCCCGAATAGGTCGAGATCCGGCCGTCCAGGTCCGAAGCCAGCCCCAGCCGCTCGCCCAGATAGCTCAGCTGCCCGTTGCTCGCGGCGTGATCCAGCCCCTTCAGCGCGGCCATGTGGAGGCCGAACTCGCGTCCGGTGAGTTCCTCGGGCAGATCGACGGCCTGGGGCGCATAGCCGAGCTGCGCGCGCAGCGTGCGTCGCGCGGCGGGTAGGGTGGCCCCGTCCCAGCGCAGCGTGCCGCGCGTCGGCCGCTCGGCGGTGGCGATGAGGCGCAGCAGGGTGGATTTGCCGGCGCCGCTCGGCCCGACCAGCAGGGTCAGGCCGGCATCGAAGGTCCAGTCGACCTGCCCGAGCACGGTCTTCCGTCCGTATCGCTTGGAAACGGCCTCGAGTTTCAAGCTTGGCAATGCGCTTTTCCCCCTGTCGTCGGCATTAGCGGGCTTGAACCTGCACGATCCGGCCGTCTTCTTCCAGGATCACCAGATAGCGCACCGGCGCAGTTGCCGGGGCCTGGAGGATCTGCCGGATCGGCCCCGTCGCATTGACGATCGCACCGCCGGCCGGATTGGTCATGAACCGGGCAAGCGCCTGGTGGGGACCGGAACCGTCCGCCTTGTCGGACAGCGCGAGCACATAGGGGTGCTTCGGCTGGAGGCCGGTGGCCGCCGCCTGCACGATCTGGGTCAGCCCCTGGTCGAACAGCGTCACACTGGTCGCCGGCTTGCCATCGGCAACCGCGTTCAGGGTGAGGCTGGTGGTCTCGCCCGCGATGCCGAGCGGCTGCAGGTTCGCGGTACCCGCGCCGTCGCGCACGGCGCTGGGGACATAGGCGATCGCCTGGGGCGCTTGCCCGATCGGGATATTGGCGATGACCTTGTTGGTCGCCGTGTCGATCGCCGCCAGCTGGTCGGCATTCTCCAGGCCGACATAGATTCTCGAACCGTCCCCCGAGGGCCACACCCCATGGGGCAGCGCGCCGACCGGGATGACGGCCTTTTCCTCGAAGCTGTCGGTCGTGAAGACGCGGACCTTGTTCTCGCCGCCGATCGTCACATAGGCGCGCAGGCCGGCCTTGGTCTTCGCGAAATTGACGTGGTTGGTGATGGGGCCCGTGTCCATCACCTTCAGCACAGCGAAGGGCGCGCGTGCGTCGATCACGACGGTGCGGCCGACATCCTTCAGCGTGAACCACACCTGCTTGCCATCAGGCGTCGCCGCGATGTTGGGGCAGAAGGGGCTCGGCTGCGTGACGGTGCCGACCCGCTTGCGGGTCTTCGTCTCGAAGATCGCGAGCTCGGGATTGAACGACGAGCAGACATAAGCGAGCCGACCGTCCGGCGAGAAGATCGTCATGCCCGGGCCGCCCGGCGTCTTCACGCGGTCCTTCTCGGCGAAGGTCCTGGCGTCGAGCACCGACACATAATCCTCGCCGCGCACGGTGACCCAGACCTCGGACCCGTCCGGCGTGAAGAACGCCTCGTGCGGGCTGCGGCCGACATAGGTGGTGTGCTTGACGGTGTTCGTCGCCGTGTCGATGAAGCTGACCGCGTTGGACCCGATCGAGACGATCGCGAGCGTCTGGCCGTCGGGCGAGAAGCCCATGCCGTGCACCAGCACCTGCCCCTTGTAGAGCGGCGACATGTTCATCGGCTGCGGATCGCCGAGTTTGATCACGCCCAGCAGCCGGTTCGTCGACGGATCGACGACCGACACGGTGTTGGAGAACTGCTCCGCTGCATAGACGCGGTCGTGGCCGGTGACGGGCACATCGGGGGCTGCCCAGGGTGCCTGCTGCGCCGACGCAGGCGCTATCCAGCTCCCGGCAGACGCGAGCAGCGTGGCGGAGGCGAGCGCCAGGCGGCGATGGAAACGGGTCATTGGGAGGGATCTCCGTGATGCATGTGATGCGGGGCGGCGCCGTCCGGCGGGATCGTCGTGGGGGCGGGCGCCGATGGGGGGAGCGGTTGGCCGATCGCGATGCGCATGGCGGCGATCTCCTGCTGCTGCTCGATGATGATCTCCTGCGCGATGCGCCGGAGCTGGGGGTTTTTCCCGTAGCGGAGTTCGGAAACCGCCATGTCGATCGCGCCTTGATGATGCGGCTCCATCATCGCGACGAAATCCTTGTCGACATCGCCGGTGGGCGCCGCATCCATGCCGCGCATCATGCGGTCCATCGCGGTATGCACCTCGTGCTGGAACGCGCTGGCAGCCTCGTTTGCCGCCGCCCCGGCGGCGCTGGCAGAGAGCAATGCCGCCACCAGCAGCGCGCTGCGCAGGCGCTTTCGGGTCGGTGCAACGGAGGTGGCGCCGGTGTCGCCCCGCGGGGCAGATTGCTTCGCTATCATGGGCACTTACCTAGGCCGCGCCGCGCGCGCTTGTTGAGTATACGCGCGTATGTCGACGCAACGCTTGGGGGTGTTCCCGGATTACCAGGACGTCGTCGGTTGTCCGATGAGCGTCTCGCTCAGGGTCCAGAGGCGTGCGGCGAGATCGGCATCGGCAGCCCATGCGCGCACGCCGTCCTTGTGAGGGTCGTCGGCCGCACGCAGCGGTGCCACGTTGCAATCCTCGCAATAGACGCCGCCCAGATCGGCCAAGAAGGGGCTGGTCGCGCACCATAGCGCAGTTGCCGCCCCCTGCTGTACGGTCTTCAGGTCGTTCAGGGGATCGACGCGAAGGTCGCCTTTCTCGTCGAGCGCGCCAAAGGCACGGATCTGCTAGGTGGAAA
>Ga0307412_10000477_pt1 | contig 23965 bp, 26 predicted proteins | sample DK1Cmetagenome_3_FD_203823 | JGI IMG/M metagenome (GOLD analysis project Ga0307412, IMG submission 203823) | Maize rhizosphere microbial communities from greenhouse at UC Davis, California, United States - DK15-C-1 | ecosystem: Host-associated > Plants > Roots > Rhizosphere > Soil | place: USA...
CTCCCACAGTTGCTGGTCGCGGATCACCGCCATGGTATCGAACTGGTCCACTGGCAAACCCGCCCATGCGAGCAAGGCCTGGCCTTCAGGCGATTGCACCGCCGCCAGCCGCACCCGTCGCTGCCGATCATGGCGTATCAGGAACTTCGCCCAGCCGTTGCAAAGCTTGCACACGCCGTCGAACAGGACCACCGTTTCGCCTGGCTTGAGCAGCGGCGCGGGGGAAGGTCGGGTTCTTGAGGCTGGCATACGAGTGGTCCTGGGACTTGGTTAGGTTGGGATCATACAGACTGTCAGGGTGTGTTTGCCTTCTGAAGGCTACCGCCGTGGGCAATTTGAGTGCGGGAGACAGGAAGCGAGTAACTGCTGTGTTACGTTCTGTATCATTGTCTGATGGTATTCCGCATGCCAGAAAATCGCACCCTCTTCCATACCGCTCTAATCTGCCGCTTTCCAATCCCTTCAGCTCATTTGGCCGATTTTTTGCAGTCCTCAAGTAGCGATTCCCTTGAGACTCACCCCAATGATCCGGCCCTCGTCACGCTTTGATAACGCCCATGGTCGCCACCTGTTCCCTGCAGGTGGTTCGGCTCGCGCGTTGCCAAGTGGCGCCATGAAGGTCTTTCTTCGTCGGTCCGTCTCGCCATCTCCCGTTGTTCTCCAACGACTTCCGGCTTGCGTTGCCGCCAAGCAGAACGGTTTCTGGCAAATAGTCAGCTGACCCTTTCCCGTGCGTTTGACGCGTCCTGTGCCATGCCTGCTCCAGCGGGCGTGCCGCCTGTCTTTATCCGCTGAGCCGTTGGCAAGCTGTTGTTGCGCTTGCCGGGGAAGCTGCACCCGGAAGAACGTTGATGAACACTGAAACCGCAATCCTGCTGGTCGATCTACAAAAAGAAGATCAATTCGCGCTCCCGCGATTTGAGCAAGTGATCAAGAACGCCGCATCGGTCATCGATGCCGCTCGTAGCCTGAACATTCCGTTGTTCTACACGCGGCATATCAATGATGCCCATGGCCGCGACTTGATGCTGGGTGAGCCGGTCGATGAACTGGGCCGGCCCACCACCTATCTGGCGGGCACCGCCGCTGTGGAGATTCTCGATGAGCTTGCGCCCCAGGCGGGCGATGTCGTGATCGACAAGCATCGCTACAGCGCTTTCCATGGCACTCGGCTGGCCCAGATGCTCGGCCGCAGGGGCATCAAGCACTTGGTGGTCATGGGCGTGCTGACCGATGTGTGCGTCATGACCAGCGTGTTCGACGCGTATCAGCGCGACTTCCAAGTCACTGTCGTGGCCGACGCCTGCACGGCGACCACCGTTGCCGCCCACTACTCGTCGTTGCTGATTCTTTCCAACTGGATCTACGGGCTGGAGATTTTCTCTGCGCAGCAGTTGCTGCGACGTTGGCAAAACCAGCCAGCGGTCTCGCTCCGCACCGCGACGCCCGACCATCTCGCCTTCCTGCCAGAAGCGTTCGTAGAAGCCATCGAGCATCTCGAAAGCCGTCTCGTCAACGATCGCTAATCGGAGAGAACAATCATGAAAGTTGAAAACAGAAGCATTGATTTCATCCCCGAAGACGAACGCTATGGCGAGCCTCGCTCGTTGTTCTTCGTATGGTTTGGCGCCAACGCCAACATCACCACGGTCGCCGCCGGCGTATTGCCGATCAGCCTGGGCCTCAATCTGTTCTGGAGCGTGCTCTCGATCCTTGTCGGTTCCATGATCGGCGCGGTCTTCATGGCCTCGCATTCCGCGCAAGGGCCGCGGTTGGGCATTCCGCAGATGATCCAGAGTCGCGCGCAATTCGGGGTGTTTGGCGCCATTGTCCCGCTGTTGTTCGTGATGTTGATCTACCTGGGCTTTTTCGTCAGCAACACGCTGTTGGCGGCCCAGGCCGTTGCGACGGCAAGCCCGTTCAGCAACGAAGTGAACATCATCCTGCTCGGCGTGGTGTGCTTCCTGGTGGCCTTGGTCGGCTACCGGTTCATCCATCGTTTCCAGAAGATCCTTTCGCTGGTGTCCATCGCGGTCTTCGGTTTCGCCACCGTCCTGTCCCTTGCGTTGCCCATCGAACCCGGACAGTGGACACCGCAAGGGTTCAGCCTGGTGAGTTTCCTGGCCTCGGTGAGCATTTCGGTGACTTGGCAACTGTCCTATGCGCCTTACGTTGCCGATTACTCGCGTTACCTACCAACCCGCACGTCCACCCGCCAGGTGTTTTGGTACAGCTATTTGGGAACGGTCATCGGCGGCAGCTGGATGATGGTGCTGGGCGCAATGCTGGCCAAGGGCGTGGCAGGGTTCTCGGATAATGTTGGCTTGAACCTGGTCGGGCTCATGGGGGGAGGGACGTTGTTGATGTTCGGCTTCGTGCTATACGGGCAGGTCGCGATCAACGTGTTCAACCTGTACGGCGCGTTCATGTCGACCGTGACGGTGGTCGAGCCCTATGCGCAACTCAAGGTCACGCCGCTCGTACGCGCGGGGTTCATGTTGGTCATTTGCGCCGCCGCGACCGGTTTGTGCACCCTGGCCCAGAATGACTTTTTGCAGTTCTTCCTGAACTTCATCTTCTTCATGAGCTACTTCCTGATCCCGTGGACGGCGATCAACCTCGTGGACTACTACGCCTTGCGCAAAGGTGTCTATCGGATCGCGGACATCTTCGAACCGGACGGTATCTATGGTCGGGTGAACTGGATCGCGGTCAGTGTATTCCTGATCACCATCGTGCTTGAAATCCCGTTCATGAGTACCTCGTTGTACACCGGTCCGGTTGCCAGTGCCTTGCAAGGGATCGATCTTGCCTGGGTCGTCGGCTTGCTGATTCCCGCCGGTGCCTATTACGGCTTGATGAGCCGCTATAGATGCGCAGTGACAGCGCCTGTCGAGACTTGACGGCGAGCGATGCTGCCTGGGGAGTCGAACGGATCGATCGCCCAAGGCAGCATCAGCGTACCCGACTGCGACTCTGCACCGACAGGTCCAGGGCTTTCTGCATGTCCAGCCGCGCCGAGCGGCCCACATCCTTGTCGTTGAGCTGGTAATTGCGCTCCGACGGCAGGATGGGCGCGGTGAGGTCTTCGCCGTCCATTCGTTCGAAATCATGGTTGTCGCCGATGGTCATGGCGCTGCGCCGCAGGAGCATGCGCAGCTGTTCTGGCTGAAGTTCTGGATTGATCGACAGCATCGCCGCCAGCAGGCCCGTGACCATCGGCGTGGCGTAGGACGTGCCGCAATGCACCGCACCGTCCTCGCCGGCATTGACCGTAGAGGCGTGGGTGCAGGCGGCCGCGGTGATGTCGACGCGCATGTCGATGTTCGAGGAGCTGCGCTTGACCGCGTAGCCGGGGTCGTCGACGGCGACTCCGGCCCGCTCGTTGCGCTGGTGCCCGCCGACCACCAGCAACTGCTCGGTGATGAACGAGGAGGGCAGGCGGTATTCGTCGGTGCCCGAAAAGGACGAGCCGTTGCCGGCGGAGTTCACCACCACCACGTCGGGATGTTCCTTGCGCAGCCACAGGAAAAATTCCTCCAGCAATTCTTCGTAGCCGCCCATGGCGATGCCCGAACGCAGCAGCGAATCCACGTCATCGCCTTTGACATCTTTCGCCCCCACGCGGTGAATGCCCCAGCTCCAATTGAGCACGCGCACGCCGTCCTCGACGAGGTTCACCGAAGCGGCGATGTTGGCGGTGATCCCCGCATCGGAATTGCGCTCGACGATCACCTCGAAGCCACCGCTGGCCTTGTCCAGGCCCTGGAGAAAACCGCTGTTGCCGCCATCGTTCCAGCGCGCCGCGAGGATCCCGGCCACGGTTGTGCCATGGTTGTCCGGCTTGTCCGCATCGCGGGCGTAGACGCAGGTGCGCGGCACCGAGCAGGGGCCGAGGTAATCGGCAAAATCCGCCGTGTCGAAATCCACGTCGCGCTCGATCAGGCCGATGCGCACCGGTTGCGGTCGGATCGGCGACTGCTGTCCGGGGATGCGCCGCTGGTAGTAATGCACCGCGTCGAGAAAGCGATTCGCCGCCCACTCATCCGAGTCCTGGGCCGGTTTTTTCGGCTCGTCAGGCTGGGCGGGCGCTTGCTCGGCCTCTTCCGCCCCTGACTCCTCGATCACCACCGCATCGACGCTGGTCTCGCTGCCCAGGCGCAGCACCAACGCATCGCGATGCACCAGATCCTTGGCCGGCAGGCGCAGCTGATACACGTTCAGCGGCGTTATGCTGCCGACCACCTTCGCGCCATATTTGCCGGCAAGCCGCTCAGCCTCCTGGCGGCCATCGTGACTTTCCTCGATCAGCACGCTGACCAGATCCACATAGGTGGTCAGGCCGTCCATGTTCTTCGCCACCTCGTTCGGCCCAGCGGCGAGCACGTGGCTGTTGCCCATGGTTAGCCAAACGGCATTGCTCAGGCGTGGGCCGTCGGCCAGCCAGAGCGGACCGCTGTGGTAATCGGCGCTGTCCAGGCGCAAGCGCAGGCTTTGTCCTTCACGCTGGATGCTGTGGGCAGGAATCGTTTTCTCGCCCAGTTGCAGTTGTGGCGTTGCGTCACCCAGCCCACGTGCGGTCAGGCACCATTCCTGACGCTGGCGTTCGAGCAAGTCGCCGCAGCGCTTCAGGCTTTCCAGGCGCAACGGTTCTTGCGCGGAGGCGGTCGTGCTGGCTGTCCAGATCAGGAATGAGGCGAGGGCGGCGGATCGTAAGCGCATGGGTGGAGTTCTTTGCTGGGGTTTGCTGTTCCGACCGCTGCGTCGATGGCTTCGTTCAGGCGTCCCTATCGAGCGTCATCGAAATGGAACAACCGAACCCGCACCGCAATCCGATTCATAAGCGTTTGAGGAACAGGGGAGTCCCATGTCTCGTCCACCCATGATCGGAATCATCGCCTGCTCAGGCAAGATCGGCCCGCACACCGTCCAGCTCAGCAACGACAAATACGCCCAGGCGGTCGCCACCGCCGCCGAAGCGCTGCCGGTGATCCTGCCGGTGTTCCCGGCGCTGATCGATCCTGCCCACGTCATTGCCGGCCTGGACGGGCTGCTGTTCACCGGATCGCCGTCCAATATCGAACCCCATCACTACGGTGGTCCACCCAGCCCGCCGGGCACCGAGCACGACCCGGCCCGGGACAACCTGGCGCTGCCGCTCTGGCGCGCCGCGGTCGAAGCGGGCCTGCCGGTGCTCGGTATCTGCCGTGGCTTCCAGGAAATGAACGTCGCCTTCGGCGGCTCGCTCCATCAACAGCTCGACGGCCCTGGCGCCGAACATGAACCGCCGAGCAACGAACCCGTCCAGGAACAATACGCCCGCAACCATGCCCTGACGGTGCGGCCGGGCGGCGTGTTGGCGCGGCTGGGGCTCAAGGACGTCATCGAAGTCAACTCCGTCCACGGCCAGGGCATCGCGCGGGTGGGGCAGGGCTTGCGCGTCGAGGCCGTGGCGGAGGATGGGTTGGTGGAGGGCCTTTCGGTGGAGGGCAGCCGGGCCTTTGCGCTGGGGGTGCAATGGCATCCGGAGTGGGAGGTGATGGAGAACGCGGATTATCGAGCGATTTTTCGGGCGTTTGGGCAGGCGTGCAGAGAGCGGGCGGGTTACGCCGGATCGTGACAACAGACGCAGAGCTTGTTGCCTTCAGGGTCCCGAAAGTAGGCCCCGTAATAATCCGGGTGATATTCAGGGCGCAGGCCTGGAGGACCTTCGCAGCGGCCACCCAGGGTCAGCGCCAGGGCATGAGTGTTACGCACGACCTGTCTATCGGAGGCCAGCAGGGCGATCATTTGCCCGTTTCCGGACGTCGCCGGTTCGCCGTCATAGGGTTTGCCAATTACAAAAAGAGGACGTGGGTTGTCAGGGTGCATCCAGCCCGCCCAGGGGCGTTCAAGGTCTTTGAACTTGAGTTCAAGGCCGAGCGCTTGCATGACCTCTTGATAAAACACAAACGCTCGCTGGAAATCGTTCGCGCCGATGCACACATGTGAAATCATCTTTTCATCCTGGAAAGGGGAAGGCCTGTTTCCACCATAGCAGCGTCTCCTCAAGGATTGGCCTTCATCCGTCCTTCGATCGCCACGCGCAAACAACCCCAGGCGATCACGCCGATGACCAGCAGCTCGGCGATACCGATAAGGACGTGGAATGAAAAGGTCATCGGCTGCTCCGCCCAATAGAAGGTTGTCGGGCGGGAAATGCCAATGCGCAGTCGTCCGGTAAACAGCGAGGGCACCAACGTGATGATGCGGGTCAGCTCGAACACAGCCAGGAACGCGCCAATCAGCGCGAGCAGGGCGCGTGCGGGTGTGCCCAGTTGCTCAGTCGTCTCCGCCGAAGGCGTCGGCGCCTTTGCTTTGCGCTGCCTGGCGATTTTCGCCGGGGTCGGAGCAGGCCGGTAGGCGGCCTTCGCAACGGGTGCCGAACCCACCGTTACCTCGCTGGGCATTGGTATTTGCAGGTAGTCGCTTATCTCACGCAGCCATAGGTCGGTGCGTTTGCTTCCCGATACGACCGGAACGTTGTCGCTCGTCAGGCGATGGGTGGTGCCATCGCGCATCACCAGCCACAGTTGAGTGGCGGCTGGCTTGGCCTCCGGGTGGCGGCGCAGTTCGAAGTGTTTGGCGGCGTCGATCCTGAACACCGAATGCACCCGCTCACGGCGTCCGAAAAAGTTCTGGGTGCGGCGCTTGCCTTCGCCGTCGAGACGCGACAACAGCAAGGTCTCGCGGGTGCCGGTGTAAACCAGCAGCGCCAGGCCCAGGGCGGGAATCAGCAGCAGCCCGAGCACCATCAGGAGCAAAGTCAGTGGGTCCATGCCCACTGGCGACGAGTCTGAATCGAGAATCGCTAGCACGGCCCCCAAGGGAAAGATCAACGCCAGCGCACTGGTCAGCAGCACGACTATGCTCTGCACCCGGTTGACCGAGTGGATGTGCAAGTCATCCCGCGTGGTGCGCTCGAATCGATATCCGATCAAATGCAGACTCCTGATAAACCCCGGCCCAAAGCGGCGGTGGCTGTGTAACGGGATGGATCAACCGCTGGTTTAGAGCCGATCGGTTGGATGATTTTTCCGGCCCTACATCGCTCGATGAAAACGGAGCGATCATTTCAAGAAACATCCTACATCGCCACTCAAATCCCCTGCGTTAGCGTCCGTCCTGGATTTTCAGGATGAGATTCGCGACTTGTGACCACACGCCCAAAAGACCTGCCCAAGGTTCGTAATCCACGTTCCGGCGAAGGGCACAACATTTCCTATCGGGACATGACGTCCAGCGAGCTGGCGGCGTACGAAGCCCTCCAGCGCGGCCATGAAGCCATGCTCGCCCGACAGGCTGCCTATGAAGACGAACGTTGGGCCACGGTGGAGAAAAAGCCTTTCGTCATTACCGGGTCCGTGTTCGCCAAAAGCTGCACATTACCCAACGGAATCATTGACTACAGCAACCCTAACGGCTTCGTACCGCCGGACTTGGTCAAGCAGTACGGCGATCTGACGTGGCTGGGAGGCCGAAGCGCCGACGCGTCGGGAACCGTTCCCCTCAAGCAAATCGGCTCAAGTGCAACACCCCTCGCCTTGGGCCGGCTCGCACTGGGAGGTTCCGCTGTGCCGGCGGCTGGCGCCGCCACTGGCACGGTCGGCGCGGCACTGTTGACCGGCATCGTCGCCTTGCTCTGGCCCTCCAGCCTGGGCGACAGCGCCCTTTACAGCGAAGAGCAGCTCCGCCAGCTCAAACAGGCCCGCACCCGCATGCGCCTGAGTATCGAGCAGCAGGCCGACGGCAGTATCAAGGGCTACGGCTTCTACACCGGCCAAAACCGCGGCTGGGAAATGGTTGACGTCGTCCACCTCACCCCTCGCAGCGACCAATACATCGCCGACCTGGGCGACGGCATCGAGCTGATCTGGACCCCAGCCTCCGATCCCTCCGACACTCTTGGCATCCCTGCGTTGGAAGCCGCGCCCCAAACGCCACACATCTGGATCTACCCGCCGACGCCGGTGGCGGACAGCATCATCGTCAACCCGATTTATCCGCCAGAGTACAAGGATTTCATCCTGGTGTTTCCGGCGGATTCGGGGGTTCGGCCGGTTTATGTGGTTGCCTCTGTCAGAAGGCAGCTCAATCCCGACCTTGATTATTATCCAGCACCAGAAACTGAAGAAATTACCGGTTTTTTAAACCTGAAATCGGCGAAGAAGAAAACCCCGAAACAGGGAGGGGCTGGACTTAGAGAACGCTGGGTCGACCCTAAAGGTAGAACTATTTATGAATGGGATTCTAGGCATGGAGAGTTGGAGTTGTATCGTGCAAGCGATGGAAGCCACTTAGGTGCGTTCAGCCATGAGACAGGGCTTCAAGTAGGGCCGATCCGAAAAAATCGTAACATCAAAAAATATCTGTGAGGGTTCGATGGGTTTGAAAATCAGATTGGATTGGTATGACAAGAGAACCGAGTTGGGTGAAGGAAAGGAGTATTCGAAGGATATGGGAGACGATATGTCAGCAATTACCGCGCTGGGGTTGGGGAGCGAGCCAAGAATATACGACGGAGGTTTTGATGTGCTCGAAGAATGGATCCCGCTTCTTCAACCCCTCTTCAATCACTCAATCGCTCCTGAGCAGTTTGATTACCAGATCTCATTTCGTTACCGAACAGCTTGGTAGCAGCAGCGGGGGAAACACTTGAGTGAGTTTAATTACGTCAAAGGTGTCCAGACGAAACCAGTCGAACCGACGAGGTGGGTTGAGCCATGAACCACAAAATAATGGGCGTCATTGACGGGGATGACTTCGCTTCTTACGAAATAGCGCTCGTCATTAATGATCAAGAATTGGCAACAATAATGAACTGGGTTGGACGGGCAGAGCAACTATACGACTATGAACTGACTGCTTCTCAAGTTAAGGAATTGGAAGCCGCCTGCTCGATAATACTGCCAAGAAATCTAATGCTTTATCTCACCACCAGCGGGAACTAGCCTGGGGGCAAATCACAAAAAACCGGAGGAGTGAGAAAATGGCGCTCCAGGCATGGAGAGTTGGAGTTGTATTGTGCAAGCGATGGAAGCCACTTAGTTGCATTCAGCCATGAGACAGGTCTTCAAGTAGGACCGATCCAGAAGAATCGTAACCTTAAAAAATATCTGTGAGGGTTCGATGGGTTTGAAAGTCAGATTGGATTGGTATGACAAGAGAACCGAGTTGGGTGAGGGAAAGGAAATGCCATATTTCTTAATAACGGGTTTTTATCCCGACGACAGAAATGACGATTCATTGCAGTTTGAAATGGACATAAAAAATGCTGAGCAGAATGAAATGCTCGCCCAAATAACCGAGGGGAAAACGTTCGGCGAAGTCGGCCCTGGAGAGCTAGAAATAACAAACGCGCAGCTAAGGGAAATAGGACGGGTACTGGGGGTGGAGTTCCCCGTGGGATTGGAGTACTACATCGGAAGTTGTATCGATGCCTGAGAAAAGCACCAAAAAGGAATCGTATGGGTCTCAAATTGCGACTCGAGTGGTATAGCAAACAAACAGAGTCTTTCGAGGGGGAGGAGTATTCAGAGGATTTGGGTGACGACGGCGCTGTTGTCGAGGCTTTAGGTCTTCCATTCGAAAATAATATTAATAACGGAGGCTTTAATGTCGTCTTGGAATGGGTGGCGATCTTGCTACCCCATTTTCAACACTCAATTGATTGGGGTGGCTATGACTATCAGATAGCCTTCGACTATCGGGACAGTTGGTGATCCCCGCGTAAGGTCTTTCAAAGGTATTTTCAAGCCATAGGGCTTAGATCATGCCTGCCTGCCGCAAAAGGCGCAGTCCTGAAACAGATCCGAACTGTTTCAGGACCAGAAAGAATCCGCCCTTAACTAGAAGCTGTACTTGGCCATCAACATCATATTCCGCGGATTGCCATACGCATCCCCCCCATAACTCGCAGAGTTGGCGATAGACGAATAGTAGCGGCGGTCAAAGATGTTGTTGGCGTTGACCTGCAGGTCCAGGTTCTGGTTGACCCTGTACCCGGCCATCAAGTCCGTGACGGCATAGCTGCCCTGTTCGAGGCGGTACTTGCTGCCGTTGGCCAGCGGAATGTCGTTGTACATCCGGCTCTGCCAGGAGACGTTGCCGCCAACGCGCAGTTTTTCCAGCGGGCCTTGGAAGCGATAGTGGGTGGTCAGCTTGAAAAGATGTTCCGGCGTGTCAGTGTCGAACTGCTTGTTTACGTTCTGTGGATTGGCGGCGTCCTTGATGGTGTGGGTTCGCGCGTAGGTGTAGCCACCGCCGACCTGCCAGTTTTCGGTTAATGCGCCTTGCAATTCGAAGTCGATCCCCTGGCTGCGAATCTCGCCTGAGGCCTCGTTGCAGGTTGCCTGCGGACAGTTGGGCACGACCACCTCTACTGCGCGGTTTTCCTGGTCGATCCGGAACAGCGCAACGCTCGCATTCAGCGCGCCATCAAAGTACTCGCCCTTGATCCCGACTTCATAATTTTTACCTACGATCGGCTTGACCGGGGACCCGGACCTATCCTTTGCGCTCTGCGGCGTGAAGATGTCGCTGTAGCTGACGTAGACCGAATACTGGTCGTCCAGGTCGTAGATCAATCCGGCGTAACGGGTGACATTTCGAGTGACCTTGTAGTCGCCCTCGCCATCATGGTTATCGTAGTCGTACCAGTCCAGGCGTCCGCCGAGGATCAGCTTCAGCGGGTCGGCCAGGCTCAGGCGTGTGGTGAGGTAGACGCCGTCCTGGGTGGTCACCTCGCGCTGGTTGTTCGTATGGACGAAGTTCGGTTTCCCGGCGTTGATCGGCCAGTTGGTGTCGTAAGGGTTGTAGCTGTGGGTGGTGTCGTCGTAGATGCGCTTGCTCGCGCCCACAACCAGTTCATGGGTGCGTCCGAATACCTCGAAAGGGCCGCTGGCAAAGGCGTCAACGCCGGCCTGGTTTTCGTCATGAGCGGCCTGGTAAACCGTGCGGGCCAGCGTGTTGTTGACCCAGCGCGATTGGTAAGAGCCGGAGAACAGGGCGTTCTGTTCTGAGTAGTTTGCGTTGAGTTGGAGGTTCCAGTCATTGGCCAAGCGATGTCGTACTTCGGCAAATACTGTGTTGATCTCCTGGTCCTTGTTCTCCCAATCCGTTCCCGGGTTGTAAGAGCGCGGCAGGTCGAGGTGATGACCGTCCTGGCCGATCATCGAGGAACCCCAGAAGTAATTGGTCTTGTCCTTCTGATGGGAGAAACCCAGGGTCAAGGTGGTGTCTTCGCTCAGGTCTGCTTCGGTGACCGCATAGAACAGTCCGTGATTTTCCTCGACATCATTGATGAAACTGTTGGCGTCGCGGTAAGAGGTCACGACCCGGCCACGCAGGGTGCCGCTGTCGTTGAGCGGGCTGGACGCATCGACCTCGCCACCGTAATCGTCCCAGCTGCCGGCGGTACCGGTCAGGGTGAGTTTCTGTTCGGCCAGTGGGCGCTTGCGGACCATATTGATCGCGGCTGACGGGTTGCCTGCCCCGGTCACCAGGCCTGTGGCACCGCGCACGATCTCGACCCGATCAAACATTGCCAGGTTGGGCTGGGCACCGACCGAAACGCCGTTGTAGCCGGTCGGGATCCCGTCATACATCAGGTTATCGATTTCGAACCCGCGCGCCTTGTAGGTCTGCCGGCCAGGGCCGCTGGAAAAATCCAGGAACAACCCGGGCGTCGCCTTGACCACGTCGTTGATGCTGGTCATCGCCTGGTCGTCCATGCGCTGACGCGTGATGACTGTAACGGCTTGCGGGGTTTCACGCATGGTCAGCGGGAGCTTGGTTGCCGTCGACATCGAACCGGTTGTATAGGATTCGGTGCCTTCCGTTGTACTCCAGAGTTGGTTGCTCGTGACTTCGGTCGCGCCCAGTTCCAGCGTGGCCGGTGGGGTGTTCTGGGCGGCGGCGCTGTTGTCATCGGCGTAGGCGGGAGCCAGGGAAGCCATGCAGATCGCCATGGCCAGGAAATCACGGGTAGGGGTGAAATAACGCGGGGTGGTGGTGCAAGTCGACATGAGCCGGTCCTCAGATACTAATGATTGTGAGAACGATTAGCATTCAAGTGTCTCAGGATTTTTCTGAACGATAAAGCCTCCATTGGCTGGAATTGCCGACGTAGAGCGGTGCGCTGCGAATCCTCTATCATGAGCAGACGTTCATGCTCCGTGTTTTTTCACACAACTCCCCGGAACCGTATACATGAGAGATCTGCCGCCAACGGCCACATTGCGGGCCTTTGAAGTCGCCAGCCGGCACCCGACGTTCACTGCGGCTGCGGATGAATTGCACGTCACGCAAAGCGCGGTCAGTCATCAGCTCAAGCATCTCGAGGCGCTTTGGGGATTGCAGTTGTTCGAGCGTGGCAAGTCGTTGAGCCTGACGGCGGCGGGGGCTGCGCTGGCACCCATCGTGCGGGAATTCATCATGAGCCTGGAGGCGACGTTGAGTGATTTGCGCGAGCAGAAAGGCCGGGTCCGCCTCAGCGTCAGTACTACGTATTCCTTCGCGCTGAAGTGGCTGCTGCCACGCCTGCCAATGCTCTCTCGCCAGCATCCCGAGCTGTTGGTCTCGCTGGACACCACGGACAAGGTCATCCATTTTTCCAACGGCCAGGCCGATGTCGCGATCCGGCTCGGCAAGGGCATCTATCCTGGCCTGTATTCGGAGTTCCTGTTTGGCGAGCAGGTGTTTCCGGTGGCCAGCCCCGATCTGCTGCAACGCTTCGGCACGCCCCACAGCCCTGCCGATTTGTTGCATTTCCCGCTGCTGACCCGGGATGGCGCCGAGCTGGTGCCGAAGTGGGAGGCCTGGTTCCAACAGGTCGGGCTGGCGTTCTTGCCGCTCAAGGAAAGCGTGCGGTTTGGCGACACCAACATGACGGTCGAAGCCGCGCTGCTGGGCCAAGGCGTCGCGTTGGTGCGCAGCGGGCATGTTGAAAACGAAATCAGCGACGGCCGTCTGGTGCGGTTGTTCGATGTGCCGTTCCCATCGCCGCTTGCTTACTATTTCGTCTGCCCCAAGGGCATCGAATCGCAGCCGCACATCGTCAGCTTTCGCCAATGGCTGATCAGCGAGGCGCTGAAAGTCCAACGAATCTATGAGTGAAGCATGAAGGTCTGCTCATGGTCCGATGAGAAGACTTCGCTGTAGTCCGGGCGCTGGGCTGCTTAGAATCGCGACCATGCCTATCCATATCGTTTTCCTGGTTCTTTTCGCCGCGCTCCTGCATGCCAGTTGGAATGCACTGCTGCGCGGCGGTGCCGATCGGCTGTGGTCAATGACGGTGATGTGCATTGCCATCGCCGTCACCTGTGTCGTTGCCGCAGCGTTCATGGTGCCGCCTGCGGTTGAGAGTTGGGGCTACGCGGTGCTTTCGGCGTTGCTGCATGTCGGCTACAACCTGTTCCTGGTGCGCAGCTACAGGGTCGGCGACCTCGGGCAGATCTATCCGATTTCCCGAGGATCGTCTCCGGCGCTGATCACCTTGGGAGCCGCCATTTTTGCCGGCGAGACCATCACTCCCGGTGAGATGCTGGGGATTGCGCTGGTATCAGGCGGGATCATCTCTCTGGCGTTCAGGGGGCGCAGTCTGTCGGTCCCCAGCTTGCCCTACGCGCTGGGGACCGGCTGCTTCATCGCGGCCTACAGCGTTGTCGATGGCATTGGCGCGAGGCTCTCCGGCGCTCCGCTTTCTTATACGGTCTGGATGTGCGCCTTATGGGGCGTGCTGATGCCGGCGGTGTACATCGGCCTGCGCGACGCCCGCAGCTTGTTTTCGCTGCGCCCCGGAACATTGTCCGCGCTGGTCGGCGGACTGGTCTCGCTGCTCGCCTATGGAATCGTCATCTACGCGATGAACGAAGCGCCCTTGGGCGCGGTATCGGCACTGCGCGAAACCAGCGTGCTGTTCGCGTTGCTGATTGGCTACGCGTTCCTCGGCGAGGCACTCACCACCCGCCGGATCCTGGCGTGCGCAGTGATCGCCAGCGGCACCCTCATCATTGGCTAGGAGGTATTTCAAATGGATAACGTCTCGCCCGCACCGCTGATCCTGATAACCGGTGGAAGTCGCGGGGTGGGCGCCGCCACCGCCCGGCTTGCCGCCGCAAAAGGCTATGACGTCGCGATCAGCTACGTCGCCAACGAACCCGCGGCACTGGCCGTGGTGGCGGATGTGCAGGCGCTGGGACGCCAGGCGTTGGCCGTGCGGGCCGACAGCGCGGACCCCGGGCAGGTCGATGAATTGTTCAAGGCCATCGACCGTGCGTTCGGGCGGATCGACGTGCTGGTCAACAATGCCGGGGTGCTGTCCACCCAGTCACGCCTGGAGGACCTCGGCTTCGAACGCATGCAGCGCATCTTCGCGGTCAACTCCATCGGTCCGATCCTCTGCGCCCAGCAAGCGGTGAAGCGCATGGCCTACCGGCACAACGGCCCGGGCGGCGTGGTGATCAACATCTCTTCAGCCTCGGCGCGCCTTGGCAGTCCCCACGAATACGTCGACTACGCCGCGTCCAAAGGCGCCCTGGAGACGTTCACCATCGGGTTCGCCAAAGAGGTGGCCCGGGAAGGCATCCGCGTCAACTGCATTCGCCCCGGGCACATCTACACCGACATGCACGCCAGCGGCGGCGAGCCGGGGCGGGTCGATCGGGTCAAAGACTCGATTCCCATGGGCCGGGGCGGCCAGCCGGAGGAAGTGGCGCGCGCCATTCTATGGCTGGCGAGCGCGGAGGCGTCGTTCGTGACCGGGACCTTCCTTGATGTGACCGGGGGAAAATGAGCCGTCGCCCCGCGATCGCCGGCGAACCGGCAATCCGGGGACCGGCATGCCCCACGGATCAGGGCTTGAGCACCACCTTCACGCAGCCGTCTTTCTTGTCCCGGAAGGTGTTGTACATGTCCGGTCCGTCTTCAAGGCTCACGGTGTGGGTGATGACGAAGCTCGGGTCGATCTGCCCTTCCTGGATGCGCTTGAGCAGGTCGTCGGTCCAGCGATTCACGTGGGTCTGCCCCATCTTGAAAGTCAGGCCCTTGTTCATGGCGGCGCCGAACGGAATCTTGTCGATCAAGCCGCCATACACCCCGGGAATGGACAGCGTCCCGGCGGGGCGGCAGACGTACATCATTTCCCGCAGCACGTGGGGGCGGTCGGACTCCAGCATCACCGCTTGCTTGACCCGATCATAGATGGAGTCGAACGAGCGGGTCGCATGGGACTCCATGCCCACCGCATCGATGCACTTCTCGGGCCCCTTGCCAGCCGTCAACTCGGCCAGGCGGTCCAGCACACTTTCCTCATCGAAGTTGATCGTAATGGCGCCACCGGCCTTCGCCATCGCCAGGCGCTCGGGCACGTTGTCGATGCACACCACTTGCCGGGCCCCGAGGATCACCGCGCTGCGCACCGTGAACTGGCCGACCGGGCCGGCGCCCCAGATGGCCACGGTGTCGGTGGGCTGGATATCGCATTGCACGGCGGCCTGCCAGCCGGTGGGGAAGATGTCCCCAAGAAACAACACTTGCTCATCGGTAAGCCCCTCGGGAATCACCACCGGCGTGAAGTCGGCATAAGGCACGCGCACGTATTCGGCTTGCCCGCCGGGGTAGCCGCCGGTGAGGTGGGTATAGCCAAACAGACCCGCCGTGGTGTGACCGAAGGCCTTGGCCGCCAAGTCCTTGTTGCGGTTACTGCGCTCGCATACAGAGAAGTTACCCCGCCGGCACTGATCGCATTCACCACAACAAATCGTAAAGGGCACCACGACGCGATCGCCGATCTTCAACTTCTTGTTGGCCGAGCCCACTTCCACCACTTCACCCATGAACTCATGGCCCATGATGTCGCCATGCTTCATGCCGGGCATGAAACCGTCATACAGGTGCAGGTCCGAGCCGCAAATGGCGCACGACGTCACCTTGATAATCGCGTCTCGCGGGTCTTCTATCGTGGGGTCGGGGAGATGGTCATCACAACGGATGTCTTTCTTTCCATGCCAGCGTAGCGCTTTCACTTGGGTATACCTCCTAGGTGGGGACGGTACGGTCGCTACGATCAGGCTCGTTGCGGACCTCCTGACATTTTCGGTTGGAGGAGGGGGTGAGTAGTTCAAAGTGATGGTTGGGGAGAGCGGGGGGAGGCGATGGACGGTTGGGGTTTTGGTTATTTCACTTTGGTGATGGATATGGGGGAGCGTTGACGTTTGAGTGCATCAGGTCGGTGCGTTTATCAGGCTTTTTACAGCCGCGTTTCTTTGCAGGGGCGTATTGTTTGATTTACCGCTACCTTTCTTGGAAATCGCGCGATAAGGATTACGCACATGGATGTTGGATTGGCTCATGCAATCGAGGCCGCAGAAGGCGAGTACTTGTGTTCCCGCGTTGAGAGCTTGTTACGGATAAGTGGAAATCCTTTCGGTGCCCGCGTGTTTTTCAACGAAGCTTTTCCCTGCTTTCAAGTGAAAGCATCAGCCAGCCCGATGTTCAATCGCATCTACGGCGACAGTACCGACAGCCCCCAACAACTGTTGAGCTTGCTCATGGAATCAGCGGAATATTCGACCGTAACGCCTCTTATCGGGAAGACCTCGACGTTGAAGCAGTACGTTTTTGTGGGAGAGAGGCGATTAGAACGCCTGAAGGGGTGGACGCACCTGCAACTCGCGTGCGCCATCAAGGACGTGGTCTTGAGCCCCCACTCGTTTGAGGTCGAGGAGGCCACCTTACACACGCTTCCTGAGTTCGCAGCTGTGCATGCGAGCGGATTTCATACCAAGCCAGAGCATCGTCAGTTAAGTCAGGCCTCTTTTGCAGGGCTACTGTCAAATGATCGTCTGAAAATCTACGTCCTTAAAGCTGATGGAGATGTAGTTGCAGGAGCGTTGATGTACCTGGCCAGCAATGGGGTTGCCTACCTCGGGACGGCTGCCACCCGAAAAGATGCACGAGGCTTGGGCTACCATGGAGCCCTGATATCTCACCGGATAGAGCAAGCGAAGAAGCACGGGAGTTTGGTGGTCGCCGCAACGGCGCTTCCCAGCTCGCAAAGTCGCCGTAACTTGCAGCGCATGGGGCTGGCGGTATCTCACGTTCAAGCGCTTTATCGCTTGACGGATCGTTGAGGTATGCCAGTGCAGGAGCGTCTGCTTTTGGCCGATTCTGTTGAAAAAGTAGCTCCCCTATCTGACCTGCGGCAAAATTGCTTCATTGGCCGGTGGGGGATCACAGAGCATGATGGGACAGTTATCGAGTGGGCAGGAGCGGCTGTTTTACTCGTTCAACCTTGAAGATCACATCCCAGCCAATCATCTTCTGCGCAGCATTGATCAGTGTCTCGATCTGAGTGACCTGCGCCATTACCTCGCCGATTTCTATAGTCCGATTGGGCGTCCGTCGATTGATCCCGAACTGATGATCCGCATGCTGATCGTCGGCTACTGTCTATGGCATCCGCTCCGAACGACGGTTGTGCGAAGAGGCCCATTTGAACCTGGCGTATCGCTGGTTCTGCCGGTTGAGCCTTGAAGGTGAAGTGCCCAACCACTCGACCTTTTCCAAAAACCGACACGGCCGTTTTCGGGACAGCGATCTGTTTCGCTGGCTGTTCAATGAAGTGCTGCGTCGTTGCATGGACGCCGGCCTGGTCAAGGGCGAAGGCTTTGCCGTGGACGCCAGCATCATCAAAGCGGATGCCAGCCGGCAGCGCGGTGTACCGGGTGATGAACCGGTCAACTGGAGCGATCCGGCCCTGAGCACCCGCGCCGTGCGTGAGTATCTTGAGGCACTCGATGAAGAGGCTCTGGCCGAAACGCTACCGAAGCGCCTGTCGCTGACGGATCCTCAAGCCCGCTGGACCGCAGCTCCAGGCGGCCCAGCGTTCTACGCTTACTCCACGAATTATCTGATCGATACCGAGCACGGCGTGATCATGGATGTGGAACCCACACCGGCTCATCGAACCGCAGAAGTCGAGAGCACCAAGACGATGATCGATCGGGTCGAAGCGCAGTTCGACATTAAGCCGGAACGCCTCATTGGCGACACCGCTTACGGTACTGCGCCGATGCTGGCCTGGATGGTGGAGGAAAAAGACATCGAGCCGTATGTGCCGGTGTGGGACAAAACCGAGCGCAAGAACGACAGTTTTTCGAGTAACGATTTCCACTGGAATGAAGAGGCTGAGGAATACCGCTGCCCAGCCGGCAACGTATTACGCAGCGAATGGCGAGCCTTCAAGAACGAGCGTTCGCACGTCACCAAAGCCAACACCATCATCTTCCGATCCCGGCAGACCGACTGCGCTACGTGTCCGATGAAAGCCAAGTGCTGCCCGAACACTGCGTTCCGCAAGATCGCTCGCAGCGTCCATGAAGCCGCTCGCGATGTGGCTCGGCGCATTGCAGCAACGCCGGCATATCAGCGCTCTCGCCACGAACGTAAAAAGGTCGAAATGTTGTTTGCCCACCTCAAGCGCATCCTGAAATTGGATCGCCTGCGGCTACGTGGAATGAGTGGCGCGACGGATGAATTCACGCTGGCCGCTGCGGTGCAGAACCTGCGACGGCTGGCCAAATTTTCATCTCAAGGGCCACCAGTCGCGGGATAGGTGCGCCTGCACCAAGCAAAAAACCTCAAATTAACCCAATAACAGAGCAGCAAAGGTCACCGAAGGGCCGAAACACCACTCTATGTGGTGAGTAGGTTCTCCGGTGGTGGTCGTGCCTGAGTTCAGGCCATTTGAAAATCCGACTTTTTCAACAGAATCGGCCGCTTTCTGCCCTTGATACTCCTAGGATCCAAAGCGCAGAAAACGTCCAGAGAATCCATTCCAGCCGGTCATTTGGGCCAAAAAAACGGGCGTCTCCAACGCCCGTTCCCTCATCAACCCTCTGCCTTCTCCTGAAGCCGCCGTCCGATGACCTCCAACAAATCACACCCATCCCGCAAGGGGATCACCAACAACTGCGCAAAATCCGACAGCACAACCGTATCGCTACCCACCTCGGCACGAAACGCAATATTTTCCAGAACCTGTGTCACAACGCGGATACGGTAATCAGCCGTAGCATGCAGAACATCAAGCGGTGCCTGACTATCAATCAACAGCGAAGCCGGTGAGCAGTCGATGCCGGTGATGGGGATGTATCTTTCCATGGGATTGCTCCGATCAGATTAATGGACTGATCCGATACTTAGGTCGCCAAACCTGACCGCCCTTCAAGGCGACGCAACGACTATAGTTTTCCGCCCGAACCCCGAACAGGTATCCGATTCCGAGAATTGCGTAGGAATCGTCATCACTCACTCCCAACGAACCCCCAACACAATCCCCTGCGCCTTGAACCCTTCAAGCGCCGCCATCCCCATTGGCATGATTTCCCGCACCGTCACCCCAGCCATCTCAGCCAACGCAACCAGATGCTCCCGCCCACTGCGCCGATGCTCCATCAGCGATACCAACAACCCATAAGCCAGCGGCGCAAGGCGCGAAAATGTCACTTGCCCGGCGCGGCGCTGTAGCAGGACCAACGTCGAAGCCGCAGGTTTTTCACGCGGTTGATAATCCGGCCCGATGTCGCACACCGGCCATTCATAGGCATGCGCTTGCACGAGTTCCGACACCACGGGCGTTCCCTCGATCAGGTCGCCGGAGGGGTTGTGCGACGGTTCCACCGCGTCGCTCAGCAGCAGGGCGCTTTCGCTCCATTCGTGTTGGGCGAGTTCGGGCAGCCAGGGCGGGAGGTCGTCCAGGTCGGTGTGTTGTTCCAGGTAAGTGACGAACTCGCCGGCCAGTTTTGTGAACAGCGGCGTCTGGCAGCGGTAGTTGGCGTAGAAGTCGTGGACCAGCCATCGCCAGTCGGCGGGCGCCAGGGTTTGCTGGATGACCGGGAAGCTGGCGGCCAGCAGTGATTCGATGCTGCCGATGAACAGTTGGCGGTAGACGGCCAGGCGGCGGGCTTCGAGCCCGGGGGGTGGCGGTTGGTGGGGATTGCGTACGTAGCTGGCCATGCAGTTGAGTTGTTCCAGCAGTTGATCAGGCATGGCGGGCCTCCGGGATTACCGGGCAGGCGAGTTGCTGGAGCTGTTTGATCTGCTCGACTTCGGCGAGCAGTTCCGACAAGGGCGGGAAGTTGAAGTCGCGCTCCAGCAGCGTCGGTACGGGTCCGAATCGTTGGTAGGTCTGGTGCAGCAGCGTCCACACGTCTGGCTTGACGGCGGCGCCGTGGGTGTCGATTTTCAGGTCGTCGGCTTCGTCGTAATGGCCGGCAACGTGCAGGTAGGTGACGCGTTGCGCGGGGAGGGCTGCCAGGAACTTCTCGGCGTCGTAACGGTGATTGATGGCATTGACGTAGAGGTTGTTGACGTCCAGCAGCAGGTCGCAGTCGGCTTCCACGAGCACCGCGTTGATAAAGTCGATTTCGCTCATGGCCTGGAAGGGCGCGGCGTAGTAGGAGATGTTTTCCACGGCGATGCGTTGGCCCAGCTCGTTCTGGGCCTGGCGTATGCGGGCGGCGACGTGGTGGACGGCTTCTTCGGTGAAGGGGATCGGCAAGAGGTCGTAGAGGTGACCGCTGTCGGAGCAGTAGCTCAGGTGTTCGCTGTAGATCGCCACGGCGTAGCGATCGAGAAATCGACGTGTGCCCCGCAGCAGGTCGAGGTCGAGGGGCTGGGGGCCGCCGAGGGACAACGACAGCCCATGGCAGGTGATGGGATGCCGTGCGGCCAGTCGGTCCAGTTGTTCGGCGTAGACGCCGCCGACGCCGATCCAGTTGTCCGGGGCGCACTCGAGGAAATCCACGGCGCCCGGGGCCATCTCCAGCAGGTCGCCAAGCAGGGCGCGGCGCAGGCCGAGCCCGGCGCCGCTGGGGGAAGTGAAGGTATTCATCGCGGTTCTCCAGGGATGACCAAACGCCTCCCGGCGTGCATGTCCGGGAGGGTCGGAGCGAAGGCGGTTATTCCTTGGCTTGGCTCATGCGGGTGAACAGCTCTGTTGGCACTTTCTTGCCGTTGGCCGTGTATTGGCCGGTGCGGTATTTGTAGGTTTCGGCCTCGGACAGGTAGCCGTCGTGGTTGCTGTCCATCTTTTCGAACTCGGCTTGCTGGGTTGGTGCGACGCTGAGGAATTCCTTCAGCGAGACGCGATCGTCATCGTCGGTGTCGGTACGGGCAAAAGAAGCGTCGCCACATTTGCCTTCGCCGCACTTGCCTTCGGCAGCAGTGACTTTCTTGCTCGATTCGGCGGCACCGCATTTGCCTTCACCGCATTTGCCTTCAGAGGTCTTTTCCGCCGAGGCCAATTGATACCCCTGGGGCAGTGCTTCCACGGCGAAAGCGGACTGGGCCAGGCTCAAGCCGCCGGACAAAGCCAGGGCGGCGAGGGCGAGGCGAGCGGAGTTCGAGTTTTTTGTACGGGTCATGAATTTTCTCCAGATAAGAGCTGTGTGGCCCCTGGCAAACGTTGCGCGGGGCGTGTGCCGTGGCGGCGTCACGTTGCTTGCCCGGTGCTCGGCACGTCGGGTCGAAGCAAGGCGGGACTGCCTGTTCGGACGGGGCCATTTGGCGCTTGTCGTGTATCTGGGATGTGTCATGCCGCGGTGTGTTTGTATTGCTGTGTGTCGCGGATACAGAGCCCTGCAGAAGGGCGGCGCTCAGGTCAGATCATGCAAGTCCTTGCCCAGCGCCGGCCCGAGTGTCCAGTCGGAAAACGCCACTTTCAATCCACCTCGCTTGGGGCTGCACGCCATTGGACCGACGCGGTAGGTAGGCGCGACGGGAAACGGGCACAACCGCACCAGCGGCCATCGACGCCCATCGCTGGACACCTGCAAGCGCAGCACGCCGTCGGCCACGGTGGCGCGCATCCAGAAGTCGCCGGGGTCTGCGGTGTAGGGGCTGGTCGCCCAGTCGGATTGTCCATCGGTGAGCACGCTGCCAAGCATGGCTTGGCCGTCGCTCAGTTCGATGCCGGCCTTGACCCACTGGCACTCATTGACGCGGACCATGACGCCGGCCTGGTCGTACAGGGCTTCGAAGGTGCCGCGGATGCGCAATTGGCAGGTGAAGCTGGACGGGGTTTCAACGCCGAGGAAGTGGCCGCTGTCGTGGGTGAAGCCGTAGTGGGTTTCGCGCCAGAAATCGGTGGCGTTGTCGGTTTCAATATCCAGTGTTTGCGTGGTGGGCGCGCTGTGGAGCTTGGGTTCGTTCAGCCAGGCGCCGTGTGACAGGCCGCATGGGTTTGTGTTGTGCTCATCGTGCATCGTCAGGTCACCTGGTTTCGGGCGTACTGAGTCGACCAATGAAGCGAGAGGTGGTTCAGAAGAGCGAGGGCTGCTGCGCAACCCAGCGGGAGCAAGCTCCCTCGCCACGGGATTGGTGTGCTTCTGACAGCAAAAGGTCGCGTTTTGGGTAAGTGGATGAATTCTCTTACGACATTTTAGGGTTGGCCTTCGGAAGCGCCGTCCTTAGCATCTTGGCCTAGCCCAATGCTGCGCGAGGCATGTCCAGTCTCGTTTTATATGAGGAAAAATCGATGCCGGTAAGTCAGGAGGTCAAGATTCCGTATGCCCAGGCACTGGGCCATGCCATCGAAGTGTTTGGCAGCCAGTCACTGGCCGAAGAATGGCTCAGCAAGCCCTGCAAATACTTGGACGGTCATGTGCCCTTGGAGCTGATCGACAATTCGATGGGCTTTCAGGTGGTAACGAATTACCTGAGCCGCATCGCGCATGGGGTTTATCAATGAGCCTCTGACTTCGTGTGTATTCACTTCTTGACCGAATAATCCGCACCCCACATCCGCACAGCACTGACCGCCTCGTTCATGCCTTCGAAAACGAATTTCTGCCGTACGGCGATTTTCGGTGGGACGGTGACTTCGTCGGGGTTGTCCAGGCCGGTGAGTCGGTTGGCGTAGCCTGCCTGGTCGATGGCGAGCAGGGCGCCCGTCTGGCCGAGGTTGATCAGGCGCAGTTGGGTGTCGGTGCTGTTCTTGAAGCCGAGGGTGATGGTGACGCTTTCTTCGCTGGGCTCAAGCTTCAGCACCTCGACGGTGACGCGGTCTTTCATTTGCTCGCCGGAGGAGATGATCGCAGCGCCGTCGGTGCCCTGGACCGACTCACGGCCATCGAGCACGCCTTCGCTCACGCCGCCCAACAGGTTCTTGCCGGCGGTGATGAAGGTCGAGACGGCGGATTTGGTCGAGTCCTTGATGACGCTTTCCGCCGGCTCGCCTTCGGCCAGGCACAGTGAGCTGATCAGGAGGCTGGAGACGAAGAGGGTGGCGCGTGACGGCAGAAGGGTCATACCTGGGGTCCTTGAAGGTGGCTTGCAGCATGCCCGTCAAATGGGCGTGCGGCATGATAGCGGTGATCATGGCGCACTTGTCCATTACTGGTTTCGCCGTTTGCCGGCTTTTTGCACTGATCCGCATTTTTCGCTTACAGGTGCGTCTGTAATGGTCTCAGTTCACACGCCACAATTCGGCCGTGCCGCAATGACTCTATTGGGAGAAAACTCATGGCGAAGATGGCGATTTTTCTGGGTGGTTTCCTGGCGTTGACGTTGCTGATTGGCGTGCTGGCGACGATCTCGCCTGTTTAAGGGGTTTTTCTGTGGCGAGGGGATTCATCCCCTCGCCACAACAGCTTTCACTCAAAGAAGAATGCGTCGATCAGCGATGCAAGATCACCTGCGCAATCTCCAGCAGCGGCATCACCCGTTGCGCGGCGTTGAGCTTGATCGCTTCCTTGGGCATGCCGAACACCACGCAACTGGCCTCGTCCTGGGCGACGGTGGCGCTGCCGGCGTCGAGCATTTCCTTCAGGCCGCGGGCGCCGTCGTCGCCCATGCCGGTCATGATGATGCCCGTGGCGTTACGGCCGGCGAACTTGGCGACCGAGCGGAACAGCACATCCAC
>Ga0307412_10000478_pt1 | contig 23942 bp, 31 predicted proteins | sample DK1Cmetagenome_3_FD_203823 | JGI IMG/M metagenome (GOLD analysis project Ga0307412, IMG submission 203823) | Maize rhizosphere microbial communities from greenhouse at UC Davis, California, United States - DK15-C-1 | ecosystem: Host-associated > Plants > Roots > Rhizosphere > Soil | place: USA...
GGCCAACAGGTTCGCATCGGCATCAACGCTCCGAAAAACGTGGCAGTGCACCGTGAAGAAATTTACCAACGCATTCAGGCCGGCCTGACCGCTCCGGACAAGCCGCAAACGCCCTGAGCCACTTTGCATTACGTAGCCAGTCCCTTTGCCCCCGCGCAAGACTGGCTAAAGATTCACGCGCCGTTTAGCCATCCGCATTTCACCCCGCTGGGCACGGCGCCTGAAGCATGCTGACTCCTTTCACTTGCCCCTCCCTCCTTTCTTACGCCGATATTACCTTTCATTCCTGGAGCTGGCTGTCGGACGTTTCCGATAGAGCACGGCGAATTTCGCCTTCTAAGCGAATATCACGCCACGCGCCATGCCTGTCGCCGCGACCATCATCAGGATCAGCAGCAGCGCTTCAACATGACTGATTCGCGCGTACAACTTCGCACGCCCGGCTTCAGGCGCTACCCCGCGCGACGATGCGATGCGCCATTTGATCAGCGTGATCATCGGTGCAAGCTCCATCAGTAGTATCAGCAAGAACAGCGTCATCTTCAGATGAAACAGCGGCTGATGCAGGTAATAGTCGGAGGCTTTCTCGTAACCACCAAATGCGCGCATCGCTCCGGTAATAAGCAGCGTCAAAGCTGAAAGCCCCCAGAGGTTATCCGCGAGCAGCACGCGCTTGAGCTCTCCCGTGCCCGCCGAGAGCTGGCTGAACGCTGTGCCGCGCGTCAGTACCGCCCAGAAAGCCAAGGCAAACGCGAATAGATGAACAGCCGCAAGGATCCACTGACTCAGCATCGACGCACCCCCTTACAAAGAGTTGAAAATCGGCCAGTCAGTAGTAGACGAAAAAGCGGGGCCTCGCTTGGAGCTGACGGCGAGACAGATGCCAAACGCCAAAACGCAGGCAAAAAAAATCCCAAGCAGCTGATGGAAGCTTGGGATTTAAAAATGCATAAACCGTGGTGGTGAACGCGGAACGGATGTTACTTAAATTCCCAATATGCAACAAGGCTTTTTCGATAACCGGTTGGAGAAAAATAGCTGTAAGCCTTTGGATATTCAGGTGTTTTCAACAACAAAATGGTAGAAAACGCACCAAAATGGCGCTTGATCACTTTGCCCAAATAGTAATGAATGGAGAGCTGATCAGAGCGAAGCGGAAATAACCGGGAACAAGCGTTGCGCAAATCGCAGACAACAAAAAAGGGCTCACCTTTCGGTGAGCCCTTCCAGACCGCCCAGCAGAGCGGATTTTGTTTGGTAGGCGCGATTGGACTCGAACCAACGACCCCCACCATGTCAAGGTGACCCCGAAACAAACGCAACCTATTGATGCATAAAGGAAACCCACCGAAATTGGCAAGGTGAAAAACTGACCTTACCCGCTATAAGAATCAACAACTTAGCGCTGTATTTTCCTACAGTGCTCTGCCCTTCTCCGGCGTTCTGCCGATCGAATTTCTCTCTGCTATTCTGGTTTCGTCCAAGGAGGAAACCAATGCCAAACTCTGATCTGCTCCCTTCCCTACTTCTCAAAATCAACGAAAACCAGCTCGCCCTTGAAGCCGCCATCATGGAGCTCACTTTATGGGTCGAGCAGCGCGGATCCGCCGATGTCGCCGAAAACGTCCGAAGCTCTCTCGCCGCGCTCGATCGAAATGAAGAATTCATCAAAATGACTTTGGCTGTATTGATGACACCCGAGTGACTGCACTCGGTTCAACATAAATTGCAGCAAAAGGATCAACCTCTAGATTGCGCATTTCCTGCAGCAGTCAGCCCTTTCCGGCGTCCTGCCGACCGCTCATCCCCTCCTGTAAACACAACATTACAGTCCTGCTACGCTGACCGCTTCATGGAGGAATACGATGTCAAAATCAGCCCTGCTTTACTCACCACTTCTCTTGGTTTTCGCCGCCCACGCCGCAGGTGAGCAACTTGCCTTTCAGTACGCCGACGGACAGGCAGCGGTTTTTTCGATAGAACAAATGAGCGGCCCGCTCAATGACCGATTGGTCGTTCTGAAAAGGACCGGACCCGTCATTGTCAGCTACACCCGATATCAATTCGACTGTACGCGCCAGACTGCAAGGCTACTCGGCGACGGCCTCGAATCTTCGGATAACGAAGCTGGAGGTGACACGTATGCAATGGATATCGGGGAAACCGGCTTGCGTTATGCGATGAGCTTGAAAGTGTGTACCGGGACGAATGGCGAGGTTATACAGTCTGCGACTGCCGCAGGCGGCTAGAACAATCGCCGTAAGCTGCCAGAAAAGGGGTTGTCAGCGACGCCGCTACGCGACCCTTTTTCGAAGCCAACTGTTCATCGCATCACCCTCGCCATGTTGCCACGCCTCGATTACTGTATATGCAACCAGTATTGAATAGGCATTCCCGTGGATCCCCTCTATATAGAAGACACCGACGATTGGCTCGGCAACCCGACTCCGCTCGAAACCTGCCGACACCAGCTCAGAATGTACGAGAACGAATTCGAAGCGCTCAATCTCAGGCTCGAACGAGCGCTGGCGAATATCGAAGGCCTGGTCAGAGACAATGACGCGCTCCGGCTGGAGAAGGATTCTCTCAAGGCCAAGCTTCAGTGCGCCGAAGGGGATTTACTGAGCGAGAGGCGAAGATTCGCCGACGTCGAGCACAGCAGAAACCATCTGTTCAATGAAAACCAGCGCCTGCACAGAGAAGCTCGAGACCGGGAGGAGCTGGCAGGTCATTGCGAAACCTGCGCCGAAAAAGGTTTGTGACGAAACCAGCGCTGGCGGGTCTACGCTGAATCATATCCATCCGAGGGATGTCTATGTGCGGACGACTCTCCCAGTACAGCGGCATTCACGATTTCGCAGCGGCGCTCAGCGTGCCACAAGGCCACGACCCTTTGCGCAGCGATTAGCCAGTACCTGAACGAAGCGCACGGGTCGGGGGAATACGACAGCTAACGCCGTTGCTTGAGTTCAACAGAGAATGGTCTCGAGGCTTAGGTCAAAGTCTAATTAGGTACAGATTCGCCAGTCTGATGAAACTGCGCTTGGGATTTTCCAGCCCGCTTTGCGCGATACAGCGCCTCATCAGCCTTGCCTAGAGCGTCAGCAAAATCCCCCGTCGTCCAAAGCGCCCCGCCTATGCTGCAGCCGACCCTGATCACCTGACCGGCAATCATGACAGGCTCTCCAACTTTTTTGAGAATCCGCTGAGCCGCACTCTGCACGTTATCCAACGACTCGCCAGGCTTCAGCCGGAGCAGCAGAACGAACTCGTCACCGCCGTGGCGGACAGCGATATCGCCATCACGCACGGCGGCAGAAAGACGTAAGCCAACTGAATGGAGCAATGCGTCTCCGACCGCATGGCCAAAACTATCGTTGACCGGTTTGAAACCATCAAGATCTAGGCACAACACGCCGAAAGCTGGATGCTGCCCTGGTTCGTCTTGAACACTCTTTACGTAGTTTTCTAGCGCAGCACGGTTGGGTAGCCCCGTCACAGTATCCCGGTACGCTACGCCACTGATGAGCGCTAACTGCCCCTGTTTCTGCGTCAGACTCTCGACCAGATGTCGAATGACTATGCTCAGTTTTTCAACCTCCACGCTGCCTTTTACCAGGGGAATATCTACGTCAGCGCCATCAGCTAAGCGTGTTGCTGCCTCGGCAATCTGGTTGAGTGGACGAGTAATAATGCCTGCCACATACCATCCGAGCGCGGCGAATGCGACGGATAAGAGACTACCCCAGAGTAAAACTTCTGCGCGTAGTCCGTTAGCCTCCGCAAAAGCGACTTTTGCTGGCTGACGCGTCACGACCGTCCAGCCTAACCCAGGGTAGCCGTCAAGTCCGGTGCTTTCGGCGCGCCCCGAGACGTATTTCTTGCCATCTTCCCAGTCACTCACCGTCCAATCAGTCTCGCTGTTCCGGGCAACGCACGCTCCGCACGGCTGCCCGATGAGTCGCTTGGGGCCGAGCAAGACGACTCCGTCACTGCCGATAACTAAAAACTCCAATTCTGGAAGACTTTTCTTCAGAGGTTCGAACATCGTGCGGCCAATCTCTGCTGCCCACTGCCAGGACAGGTGAGTACCTAATACACCTACGAATTCTCCATTCTTACCTTTGACTGGCATGCTGATATCCACGAACTTCATCGCTTCGCCCGATGGATTGGCCAACAACTTCGCGAGCATAACTGCTTCATGCACATCACCTACAAACGTCTTGTCTCGCCCCTCGATGAAGACCGGCCGGTGGGCAATGCTGACGCCTTCAAGCAGCCGTCCGGTGGATGCGACAACTACTCCTTGGGCATCGGTAAGCCCGATCCAAGAGTAACTCGGAAACTGACCGTTGAGATGGTTGAGCAGATTACGTGCCTGGGATACGTTCGCGGGATTGCGTAATGCCTCAAGGGCACTCAGAACGCTGAGCTCTTTAGCGCGGCTGTGCATATCGCGATCAAGGCGGTCGATCATTGAAGCCGCATATTCCGCGAGCTGATGCCCGGTTTGTTCTTTGTGCCTTGAAATTGCGGATGCGCCAATGACGGTGCCGAAGATGCACGTGAGGACCAGAACCGCAATGGCGACGACCATTGCGAATTTCATTCGCAAACTTTGGAAAGGGTGCAACTGCATGATTGAAAGTCCGGCAGATCAAACGCCTCCAATCCTTGGCATTCTCGATAAAGCTATCGGCAAGTAACAAGAGTTTCTTGAGTGGATACAGGCGATGGCCGCCTTCTACATCGCCAAAATGGAGCACACTCGGAGTTAAACATACATTCGCGACAGGGCGTTGAGTACCCTGTCGTAACCTGAACTAAAGATGTTTTTGTCACGTAGCGGGCGCTCCGCGCCCAAGGCAATGTCCGCAATCAACAGGACGGGCAGATAAAGCCGATCGATGAAAAACAACTGAATGATTTAATGCTGCGACAGCGTTTTCAGGTGCTCCACCAGAGCAGCTTCGAAAATGATGTAGAGCCTTTCAGCATCGCCGGAGCGCAATGCACCGGCGGTTTCCAGCCCAAGCACGAAACCTTCAGCCCGTGCCCCCGCCTTCACTGCAGTGATCATCGAATCTGTCCGGACGATCTGCGCTAGCAGGCGGTCGGCCTCTCGCTGCATCTTGTCGCCCATCACCACGCCTTCCAATGTCACCACCTTTATATTCAGTCGGACATCCAATAGATAACCGATAAAACGACTGTGACCCAAGCAAGGGTCATCAGAATAGAAAGTCCTAACAGTCGCTTGTCCATGGCTGTGCGCCCATCTTCAAACGAAAATGATGGTCCAAGAGCAGCAGCCTCGCAAGTGTGGCTCAGAGCCATCAATTCTGCTGCGCAGCGGTCACGCCAGCACCTGGCGCGCCTTCTCCCACAGCTCAAGGCGATCCGTAAGACCGTTCAGCCCGCCATTGATCCGCCGGGTGATGGTGTTGAATTGATCCCGATCGGCCAAATCATTCAGTCCCTTCTGTTTCCAGAACCATGCCGCAGACATCGCGGCATGCTGCGGCAGTTCGAGCAGCTCGGGATGGCTGATCAGGTCGAGCCCCAGCGCCTCGCCGCACTTGGCGTAGTTCGCCCGGCCTGTGATTTGAATCAGGCCGCGACCGCAATACTTCTGGCCATCGCCCTGCACTGTATTGCCCAGGTCCTCACGACCTTCGTAACCGCGCTGGGCAGCGGTCGGCCCCCAAATTTCACGGACATAGCGCAGCTGTCCAGACTCATGGCCAATCTGCGCAATGAACGCGGCGGCGCGCTTTGAGCCAACGATTTGATAGTGCTGCATTGCGGTGTTAAGGGCGGAAACAAAAACGCCCGCTTGGGTGCGGGCGTTCGGGAGGATCTGCAGCAACTGCTGCTGGGTGATCGGCATGACATTCTCCAGGCAAAAAAATACCCGCTCGATGGCGGGTTGCGGTTTTTGATACGCCTCAGATCGCTTCGGCCTCACTCAGTAACGGCGCAGCAATGATTTCCGGGATGGGCGGCTCGATTGGCCACACCGGCGCCTGATACCAGGTCGGCTGCGCAGTGACCTTGCCGAGGGCGAACTTGTACGCTTTCCACGCTTTCAGGGTTACCAGCAATGCGGCCTGCTCGGCTTCATCCCCCGCAGTGGCCTCGCCGATATCGATGCCGAAACCAATCGTGTCGATCCGGTCTTGAATCCGGGCGATCTGCGTCATCGCTTTTGAGTTGCGGGCTGCAAGGTCTGCCTTGGCCTGGGCGAGTTGGGCGGCCTGAATCGCAGATTCCTTCATCGCTTTGGTCACCAACTGTGTCCAGTCGATGACACCAGTTCGCTCTGGAAAAGAAACCGGCTCTTCCTCGCCCGGGACGCCGTCGAGAGGCGCGACGGGTTTCGGAAAAACAACCTCACCATCTGGTACCGAAATCAAGTCCACTGGGAATGCCTGCTCCTGGCTGTAATTCCAAGGGTTCGGCAGGATCAATGTCACCACCAGCTCACCGTCGGTTCGCTCCACATCACCGGCGAACCATTCACACGACACAGCAGACCGAGGAAGCGTGTCCCCCTCCCCGACTGCGGAGAGGTCAAAGGCCTCACCGTTAAGCATAAGAGTTTCTCCCGCTCGGATCACAGCCAGAGTGTCGTCGCGGCGCTGAGGGCAAAGTTTGATAATCATCAGTACCACCGACCGATAGAGAGATAGGAGTAGGTGTAGTTTTGCGCTGAATTGGCTGTCAGTGACAGGTGATAAAACTGCCGGTAGGTGCCAGCTTGCGGCGATCCAACCGGAACCGCAAAATTCAAACCGGCACCGCCATCAATCGTCAGCCAGTCGAAAGGAGTGCCAACGACTGAGACAGGCCTGTTGGACCCGCTCGACGGCGCGCCCGGGTAGTACATGGCGGATGCCGTGCCTACGGGAGTGCCCACGACAATGCTCCGTACGCCGGTGGTGATCATGATCACCGCGCCGCAAGCAAACTTCCACGCCTCGCCATTTGAGTTATTTATGTACTCCATCAGCGCGGGTGGAACGCCCGGCGACTGAGAAACAGTACCTACGATCGCAGCCACTGCTGCTGTTCCGAGGCCCAATCCATTACGCGCAGCGGCCTGAGTCGTTCCGCCGGTTCCGCCTTGAGCAATGGGAAGTGCGGCGGGAAGTACAGCAGGATTGCCAGTGGCTCCCAGCGCCGCATAAAGTTCATCGATGTTGCTCTGCGCTTTGGTAAATGCACTGCGCGGCGTATCGCCGCCCACACCCGTCGGTGCAGTGCCAAGATTGATTGTTTGTTTTGACATAATGGCTCCGTTTTACGCCGCTTGTTTTGCGAACACTGCTGGCAAGAAGAAGGCGAAAGGGTTCGATGCGGCGATAGTGATCGCGTAGAGCGTGTTGTTTGGGAAATCCCACCAGCAATAAAGATCGCGGGGGATGCCACTTCCCGAAGTCATCGGCATGCCGAAAGTGTTGAGCAACATGTACTCGTTCTCAGGGAAGTTGAACGGAACGCTGTAGAAGATTCGCGTCAGGCCCTGAGGGGTCGTGTCGTAACGAACATACGTCCAGTTCTGAAATGCGCGGGTAAACGTTGCGTTCGGAGTACCTGAGTCAAACAGCAATTTGCCGGCGCCATCCCACAAGCGCATCCCGTATTGAGCAACAGGCTGGGCACCAAAGGCGGCAACGAAATATCGCCCATTCAGACCGGCAACGCTGACGTCGTATGCTCTGACATAAAAGCCAGTCCAGTTACCCGCAGAGCCGATAAGACTCATGCGGCACAGGCCCGCCACCCCATTGATAGTGTCCGGTCGCACGAATACGAGCGGAGGCTCTTGAGAGGTGACGGGGCGTGCAAACGTGGTAACCGAGCCAAGCCCAGACTCTTGGTTTGGTGCGTATCGCCCTGAAGCGATGACCATCAGCCGCGCAAACTCTGAATCCAAAGTCACGACGTTATTGTTGTTTGTGAACTGAATGCCGTAGCTCATCAGCTCCACCTCATTACTATCAAGCGCATGGTTCCGGCGGACGTGGTGCTCGCCGCGTATGTCCGGGTGTAGTTGTAGACGCGAACGACGCCGTCGAGCATCTCGGTTTCGAACTGCATCTGGTTCTGCGAGTAGGTACCGATCGGAATCACGATTGCGGTTCCGTTGCCGGGACCTACGCCGGGAACGGCGAAATCCTGCGTTCCTTTGCTGGCTCCCAGCGCGAAGGTCACCTGCACTGAAAGCACGACTCGAATGGTGAAGGAGTTCTCATCCAGCTGGAGCGCCCCATCAGCGCCCCATATCCTTATGCCGAAGCTCATGCGTTGAGATTCCCCCACTGGTAGCGCTTCACGCCGTTCTCATCGAACACCTTGCCGCCGTTGTTGTTGATAACCTGACGAGCGCCACCGCCCAGCGGGCTGTTCAACTCGAAGTTGCCGGCCTTGTCGATGCGCCATCCTTGAACCCCAGCGATGTAGTTGTCCGACTGAATGAAGAAACCGATCTTGGCGTTACCGATCGAGGCGTCCTGAATGAACGCCGAGTTCATGAACACCTGGCCGCCCTGCACTGCAAACGGCACCGCAATGGCGCCGCCGGCGATGGTATTAACGATGGCGAATCGGTCTGCACTCACCAAGAACTGGCTTTGCAGCCCTGCCGGACCGTTTTCAATGCCAAGGCCAATCCCGGCGGCCACGTACTGACCGTTGGCGGTGACTTGCATCTTCACCGACCAGCTCGTCGAAACCTTACCGTCCAGAGTGGCAACGCTTTGGCTGACCGTTTGGACTGTAGCGCTGTTTTTGTTGACCTCCGCCTGCACAGTGTCGACACGCTTTGCGGTTGCTACCCCTTCCTCAAGCCTCGCCGACTGCTCAGACCAAACACCGACATACACCTGATCAGAACCAGCAAAGCCATCTGCATCACCAGCGAGTGCTGGATTTACCTGAACGTAAACACCATCCAGCTTCGTCGCCTGCGCGGCCAGTTGATCGCCCTGCTGTTCAATCTCCAGGGTATTCTGCGAGACCTGAGCTGCCAGCGCATTGGCCTCCTCCAATACCTGTCCGATATCGACCCAGTACGCTGGGTTCGGTGGCGGCGTGTTGACCGGCACCGCTTGCTCGGCCTGATAGAGGCGCCGACCAACGCGAACGGTGTCCCCTTTTAGATAGGTCAGCGCCGGGTCGTACTCGAGCGCGTCGGCGATATTGTCGATCTGCTCTTGTAGCCCGGGGATTTTGTCGATCTCGGTGAGTATTTCCTCTCCCAACTCTGTTCGCCCGATCTGACCGGCGATCATTTCGAGAATGTCAGCCGCATTCGAGCTCGACTGGCCTTGGACACCCAGACCGACCGGATACCACGGTCCTATGTTGCCGATCTTGTCGACGATGCGGCCCCAGAAATAGAAGGTCACGCCTGCCGCAAGCCCTAGCATAGAGAAATCACTCTGCGGATAGGCTAGGTCGGTTAGCTTGGTCGCGGCATCCAGTTCAGTCGTCGGTCCGTACCAGATCTCCGTGCGCTGGCTGTCCTCGGCGCCAGCAGGGAATCCCCACTTGAGGTAAATGCCGAACAGCAGCGGCGTGGCAGTCAGGAACGCCAGCGCCGGCGGCAGCCCTTGCTTACCGCTGAGGTTGGTCAGGATCGAGTTGCGCCACGGCGACGTGATGTCGAAGGCGCTCACCGCGCGCACCCTTGCCACATATGCGCCAGCGTAGATGCCGACGACGTCCACGTTGGTCATGCCGGTGCGCTGCAGCTTGATCCAGTTGCCGCTGTCCTTGCGCCATTCGACGTCGTAGCCGACCGCGCCATCCACGGCCGGCCAGGTGATCGTCATGGTGGCCACGGCCAGACCCTGCACGACTGATGAAGTCGACGAAAGCGACACGCTCGCCGGCGCCGGCACAACGGTGATCGGGATCACGCTTATCGGGCGTTCTTCCAGGCGTGCGCCGGTGTCGATGAAGGCAAACTTGCTCGGCTCAAACTGGAGCGCGCTGATTTCGTAATCGCCCTCGGTGGTGCGCTTGGTGCGCAGCACGCGATACAACGGAATGGCCAGATCGTCGGCATCAAGCGCCCATTGCAACTGCGCCACCGGCGGTTCGCTGTACGCGACTGTGACCGTCACCGCGCGGCCGTTGACGCTCTGCACTGTGCGGCCTTCGGCGCGGCCGCCCGGGAGGTTGATGATCAGTCGATCACCGGCCTTGGCCTGGGTATCGCGATCGAGCGTAATCACCCGCCCTGCCACCGCCGAGATACGGCCGCCGACCTCACGACCAGCCAGCAGCGAATCCGCCACCGGGATGATATGGCCCGGCAGTGGGATCACGCCTTCCATACCGGTCTTGAACGAAACGGTGCGGTCTTGGTTGTTGCTGAGGATCGCCCACTTGCCACGGCGCTGAGCCTCAGACGCGCGGGTGCAGCCAATTGCGCTCAGCTCAGTCGGCCGGTCGCCGTAGCGGCGTTGCAGATCCAGGTCGGCGAATGGGATGACGTCGGTGTCGTAGTTGTTCGCCGGGTTGTCGTAGCTGACCAGCGCCCGGGTGTAACGGGTCTTCGCAGATGCACTGCCATAGGAGAACTTGCCGTCGATCACGTTCGACCGAGTGAACACATAGTCGAAGTCCTGCGCGCGCGGCATGTCCGCCTGCATCACCAGCTGGCCCTGCGCCCAGTACGTCATGCCCCGGTAAATCGCCGAGATGTCGCGTAGGAGCGACCACGCATCCGCCTTGCCTTGCAGGTTCATGTCGCAGAGGAAGCGTGGTTCCTGCCCGCCCAGCCCGTTTGGCACCAACTGATCGCAGTATTGGGCGATGCGGTACAGCTCCCACTTATCAACCATGAACGGCTTGATACGTTTGCCCAGGCCGAAACGGTCTTCGGTGCAAATGCCGTAGGTAATCCACGCCGGGTTATTGGTCCAGGTCGACTTCATCGAGCCGTCCCACGTCCCGGTGTAGGTGCGCAGGATCGGGTCGTAGTTGCTCGGCACCATCCAGCGCCGAGCCTTGCACTTCACGGTCACCGCCGGGATGTTGGTGAACTGCTCGGCGTCGAACTCGACGTAGAGCAGCGCGGTGTTCGGGTAGCGCAGCTTGGCGTCGATGACTTCGGTATAGCCGGCAACCAGCATGGTGTCCGCGATCTTGTTGGTGTTCTGGTTCGGCGTCAGGCGGCGCACACGGATCTGCCAGCCAGTGGTAGCGTCCGGCAGATCGATACGGCGCGAGCGCTCGTAGCGCGTGGTGGTCTTGCCGTCGACTGCGTCCACCAGCGCCTGCTGATAAGCGCCGCCGTCGGTGGCCACGTCGATTGCGTACTCGATCCGGTACCCGCCGACGTTGCCCTGATCATCAGAGCGTTGCAGTGCCGGCCACGCCAAACGCATGCGCACAGCCGAAAGCTGGGTGTTGGTGATCGAGCGCACCCACGGCGAATCGCTGCGCAGTTCGATGTTCAGCGACGTCTCGTTCTCAACAGACGGAATGCCAGGAATGTACGTCTGATCCACCGAGCCCGGCCGCCAGTCCCACTTCACGTTCGGGAAATTGTAGTTGCCGCTGGCATCGCGGATCGGCGTGTTGTCCAGGTAGATGTCATAGTCGGTCGGGACGCTGTCGAACTCACCCTCGCCCACGGCGATCAGCAGCTTGGCCAGGTTGGTCGAGCGCAGGCTGTCGCTGGCTTCGGTCGGCGACTTCGGCTTGCTGCTACCGCCCTTCTCGCCGTGGATGTCGATCTTTGCGGGTGCGCCCATGCTTTCCTCCAGGCATAAAAAACCGCCTCGCGGGCGGTGTGGGTGTCCATACAGCGTGGATGAAATGCCAGTAGCGACCACGTGCTTCGGGGGAGTAATTTTCTGACCTTTCACAAACAAGGAGCGGCCATGTCAATCAGAAGCCTCGCAGTAAACCTCCCGAAAGACCCGGACAACGCAGACTGCGTGCTGGGCTGGGGTGTCGTGCAAAGCTCGCCATGGCGATTCGTCGACATCTACGCATCAAAAGAGGCTGCTGAAGCCGAGGCCAAATCTCGAGGGCCTAGGTATCACGTCGAATACGGATCTCACCGACTTGGCTCCGATGATTTTATGGGTGGGCTGGAGCAGCCATTGCCGGCTCACTCAAGCTGAAACCCATGCGGCAGTTGCCAGATATAAGAGCGGCGGTAAGGCCTGGATTGCCGAGGTACTTTCGCGTGTAGCCGCTTGGCGATGTGCATTTGCCAAAGAAGCGCTCGCGATGGATTTCACGCCCGCTATCCAGTACGGCCACCACCGCTTCTTCGCCACAAACGAATCCACCTTCAAGTCGATGCAGGTCGTGGATGGTGATGCTGTAGGTCACTTTGGTCATGCTTTGTCCTCCGCCAAGATCGAGGCCGAGATGATCATGCCGCCCCACCGGCGTTCGCCGATGCAGATCGGCACCGGGTTGCCGCTGGCAGTGGTGTTCTTGGCGCTGCCGAAGGCGTAGGACGGGGAGTTTTCGGGGGATGCGCTTTGCTTTAGGCCCTTCGCTTGAGGGCTGAGCATCTGGATGACGCCACCAGCCACCAGCCCAGCACCCAACTGCACGGCCCAAGGCTGACCGAAGTACGAGCCGGCCACGACCAGAACTGCGCCAATGATCGTCTGAAGCAGGCCTGCTCGTTTGCTCCCGGAAATGACTGGGACGATGCGAATCTCTTGGGTTCCGCCGAGACCGAAATCTTTTTCAGCTACGTTTTTCCGGTTTCTGAAAATCGCAAAACGCATCCCTTTGCGCTCAAGATCTTTGATAGCGCCTTCGAATCCTTCGATCGTACACTTCAGCGCTTTGAATGCCTCGCCCACTGACTTGCTGCCGAGCTCTCGGTGATGAACGCGACCAAATAGCTTGATAAGCGGGCCTGAGAGAAGAATGGTTGTCATAGCTGGGTTGTTACTTGCTGTCGCTGCCACAGCTTTCTCCGGTCATAAAAAAACCGCCCGTAGGCGGCTTTGTCATTGCATGGTGGGTGATAAGTCCATGCTCATTGATGAGTCGATGGATATCCTGAATTTCTTAGTGGCGCCAGCCTTTATGTTGGCTTCCCGCTCTTTAAGGCCGCTGCCGCATGACGACGCGCCGACGATATGCTCACCGGCGGAAACGTAGAACTTTGCAGTTTCGCCAGAGCCAATCTCGGCAGCTTTTCGCCCGTCGATGCTCACGGATGTGTTGCAACCGCTACCAACAAAGCCGGAATCACGGGTAACGATCAGGACAGCGTCACCGGAGGCCGGCTTCTGATATGCGAGCAGGCGCGAGCTAGGCACAGGGTCAGCCTTTCCGGAAGGCACCGGCGAAGTCGCACACCCCGCCAACAGCGCTACCGCCAGCGCTCCTACGAACAATTTCATGCAGGTCACTCCTGTGGGAAAGGATGCAAGATATCACTGGCGCAGGCGGAAAAGAAAAAGCCCGGCGCTGGCCGGGCTTTCGGATAATATGGGCTTCACTTAATTATCAGCCAATTATCACTGACCAATCTGCGAGAATAAGCGTCAACCTCATCCTCAAACTCGCCATTTATTTGAGCCATCCTCGCCTTGTCTTCCATTTGCGAATGGCCGTCGGGCTTCAAGATAGTCAGAAGTAAATGGGGCGCGTACTGGATATGCCAGACTCTCCCATACACCAGAATTGTGTTGGAAGTAAAGTTATCTTGAGGAAAACCTCTCTTCCAAAGATTATCCCAAGTCTGGTAAACAGATGGGTCTTCCAAATGGACGTGCCAAAGCTCGTTCTCAACCACTTCGGCAGGCCAGGCAAATTTTTTATCTCGGCCAAATGGGTCGCCGAAATTTCCGCCGTCTTTATAAGCCTTGAAATCTTGAGCGAGCTCAAGGGCACCTTGTTCACCCAAGTCATCTACCAGGGCACGGCTAACGACGACAGCGGTCATTCACCACGCTGCTTACGCAGGCGCGCAACAAGGCGAGCCTCGCCATTTTCGGCGGCGCGAGATAATGTCTCAGGATTCAGATACGACGGACGCACTTTTCTGGTGCGCGATTCCGTGCGTTGAGACGTGACTTCAGAGAAAGTGGTGGTCATCCTAGATGCCCTCTCAAAGGATCGCCTCCCATCTCAGGAGGCATAAAGAACACAGCACTCAACCTTTCTGAGTTGACGTACGTGTCAACTGATTATAACCACACCACAACCATTTACAACCGTAAACAAGCATTCGAGCCTTATAGCAACCGACTTCAAGACTCCTCAATCGGATATGAATTCGGCTGCCAATGTAACGTTGTGGCGCAGCACCAGTCGCGTGCGCTCGAGCCATGGACCACCCCAAATGATGATTTCGCTGGGCCTGCCATACAGGTGGTGCAAAAGGAAAGGCCCGGGGCCGAACGTGGCGGCATCTTCACCCGGCAGCGCCGGATCGGTGCCCAGGAAAATCCCCGCGTGGTTCGGGAAAACCGTGCGCCCCACCTCCATCACGATCATGTCTCCGCGCTGCGGCTGGTCGACTCGGTAGAAGCCGGCGGCCTCGTAGTTTGCTTCGTACAGGCTGGTGTTTTCCTTGCTCTCCCACCAGCCATCCGTGCGCTTGAACGCTTCGAATTCAAGCCCCCACTCGCGCTTGTACCAATCGGCGCACACCTGCCAGCAGTCCCACGCCCCGTGCACAAATGGCCGTTTCAGCAGCGGCACCTCGCCGGTCGGCACGATGGTGCGCAGGTCACCTTCCGGCCAGCTCAGGATATGCCAAGGCATCGCAGTCGCTTCGCACATGGCGACGTCACGCGGGGACGGCCTGCTCGTTGCGTCCGGATGCGAATGAATTATGCCGATTACTTCGCCTTCGTCTTCGGCCGCGGCGTACTGCTCGGGGTCGATTCGGAACTCTTCATTCGGCTCCGTCGAGACATTGATGCAGGGGAAGTATTTTTGCTTGCGTCCGATCGCCAGCAGCAGACCGCAGCACTCTTTCGGGTACTCGGCCGCCGCGTGCGCCTGGATCGCATTCAAGATGTGCTTTCGCATGTCAGCTCCGTGCGATCAGGGAAACGGCCGGAAAGCCGCCGAAAGGCAGCGGGTTACCCTCGCCGAAGCGCGGGATGCAACCCTTGCCCAGCGTGGCGTCGCATTGGTCTAGCTCAGGGTTATCGGTGATGACGCCGTCCTTCGTGACGTACGGGCCGGTGTAGCCGCAATTCGGCCCGCGATATCCGCCGGTGAGGCACCAATGGCAAAGTGTCGTGGCTTGTCGGCCGATCGACTCATTGCCGACGTCGCCCGGGCTCGCCAACTCCCAACTGACTGTCTCCCCGTCCTCGTTCGTCTTCTGGTCGATGTACCAGACCTCGATCGTCTCTTGGGTTGGATCTGCCGTTGGGTTGCCGGCTGGGAAGTTGGCGGCATCGAGATAGCTGCCGAGCGTGTGCCGCATCGTCAGCTTGAACTCGAGCAGATCCTCGAATGCCAGACAGAGCGCGGTGATGCGCCCGTTGACGTTGCCCACCGATAATGTCGGCCGAACCGCCGTGCCGTCGCCGTTCGCCTCAATGCCGTCGATCTGCATCGGCCAAGCGCTGTACTCGTTGCCCTGCCAGTAGATCGCCTTCGCCGGCAGTTGGTCGGCATTGTCGCCGGCGGCAATCAACTCGGCCGGCGTGTGCGGAATTGCGTGTCCGTGGAAGCGCAGAACGTCCGCGCCATAGTCCGTGCCGTCCAATTCAAAGAGCAGCACTTCGCTGCCAGGTTCAAGCACCTGGATGTCACTGATCAGCGGCATGGTTACCCCTTATGGATGGAATGCCCGCTCGAACGTGGCAGTGAGTTTGAACACCCCACCGCCCATTGGCATGGGAGCGGGATTTTTGCAAGTGAACAGCCCGAGCTCGCCGAGCGGCGTTGTCCAGAGAAACGCCTTTGCGCCGGCGTGCCGGTCAAGGAACCCCATGATCTCCTGCACCTTGGCCTTTCGACCGGAGCAGGTGATCGGATAGGAGTCCTCTTTGTTGTTCGGGCCGTCACCGACGTTTTGCGCATAGCCGCCGCCAAACTTAGAGGTGCGCACCCGATAGGTGATTTCGGGTGCCTCACCGCGCTCGGTTGGCCAGGTGAATTTCTCGATGGCCATCAGGCCCTCCCATTGGCATTTCGGAAGCTGGTGCCGCCCGCTCGCCAGGAGTCAGCGATGGCTTTCTCGGCTACAGCCTGCATTTGCGATTGAAGGGTTTTCGAGAGCGCTTGCTGGTCGATCTGCATGCCTTCAGATCCACGGTCTTCAGTTAGCACCGTGACCGGCGCGCTGATGCTGATCGTAGCCCCCGCACCGCCACCAGCAGCAAGAACGCCGAGCTTGCCGCTGGAGGTCCGGGTCAGTGGCATGATCGCCTCCGGCCCTGCCTCTCCCATTACGCCAGTGCGCCCGCCCGCCATTCCGAAGGCAGTCGGTGCGCTGACGATGCCGTTGCTGAAAGCGCCGCCATTGGCAAACATCTGAACGCCACCAGACCACGCGCCACCATTCGCTTGGACACTGCCCGGCGTGAAGCCAGACAGATCACCGCCATACCCCGCAGCAGTAGAACCTGCTGACGCAGCCGCGCCGCCGCCGAAGTAGCTTGCGCCGGCGCCGACCAGGCTGCTCAGCAGCGCTGAACTGGCCTGGCGGGTTGCAATACGCGCCATGTCCGCCAAAATCGATTTGGTGAAGTCGGCAAACGACAATTTCCCAGTCATGGCGAAGTTGACGACTGCATCCTCCATCGAGCTGAAGGCGTTACCGAACAGAGTTTTCGTCTGGCCGGCAATGTTGCTCGCCGAATCCAGGTAATTGGCCCAAGCCGACGTTGCGCCCTTGGTCCAGTCCCCTTGAGCTTTCGCGACATCGGCGTAGTTCTGCCGAATCTGATCGGTTGCGGCCTTGTTCGCATCCGCGAGCGCCTGCGATTTTCGAGCGAACTCTTCCTCCGACATATTCCGCGACGGGTCGGATTTTTGATTTTCCAGCTCGAGCGACTGCTGAGCGAACCGATCTTGCTGGCTGTTCAGTTCACCGTTCAGGGCGTTCTGCCGATCCCCCTGGCCAACGCCAACTACCGCCCGCTGCCCTGCCAGTTCCAGCGCTCGCTGCTGCTGGCTCAAGGCCTGAACGTAGGAGGAAATCGCTCGTTCCTGCTTCGCCAGCCTTCCGGTTTCGCTGATAGCGAGCACTTCGAACTGGCTGTCAGCTTCCTTTTGCGCCTTGACCATGGCGGCCCGAGCATCGGCAATTTTCTGGTCCAGCTGAATGCTTTGCGCGGCAGAGGTGGTCTTTTTGGCTTTCGCGGCTTCCAGCGCAGAGATCTCAGCCTCGTAGGCTGCGGTCACTTCGTCGCGCTCGTTGCCGATCAGCGCTTCACGCTTCAGGGCGTAGTCGGCCTGCGAAACAACTCCAGCCTTCTGCGCTGCGTCCAGTTCCTTCTGAGCGTTTTTGTACTCAGCGCTGATAGCTGCAAGGTCGTTCTTGGCATTGTTGAAACTGGTCAGATCTACCTGCGAGCCGGGCGCTTTCGAATCCTTGAACTGGTCGTTGATGTTCGCCAGGTTCTTGTCGATCGCGGCCTGATTCAGACGGGGGTCGTTGGGTGCGACCTTGCGGATGTCTTCGAGCTGGCGCTTGTACTCCTTGATCGCCTCGGTGCGCTTCTGCTCGTTCGTCCATGCCGACTTGGTGAGAGCGTCGACCTTCGCCATCGACGAGACGGCATCGCCTTGGGCCTTTGCCTGCTCACCTTGCCACTTGGCGATATCGGCTTCTGCGGCCTGCTGGTCCTCCAGCATGTTGAGCCGATTTTGATATAGGTCGATCATCTCCTGCTTGTTCTGGAACAGGCCCACATCGCCAGCCTGAGCGCCCGCCAAGTCACGGCGGGCTTGCTCAATATCAGCGCCAATATCGGGACGCCCGATATTTTTCAGATTGTCGGCCGCCCGGGCGACGGCGTTGTAGCCCCTCTCCCAAAAGCTCAGATTCTCGAGGATCCGAGGCGTGCGGTCGTTGATTGCATCGGCAAACGACTCAGTAGCCAGCTTCACGGCGCCGGCATGGTCGCCCTGCTTCTCCAGTGCGGTGATCTGCGAGTAAACCGAAGCAGTGAGATAGTGGTACTGCTCATTCAGCGCGGCGGATGCCTTGACCGGGTCGTCTGCGAGCTTGGCGAACTCAGCGACAGTCTCGCTCACGGCCTTGCCGGTCGCTTCCTGCATCGATACCGCGGCTTGAGTGATGCCCGTAAAGCTTTCGCCAGCAATCTTTCCATTACCGGCCAGCAGCGCGAGAACCTCAGCGGCTTGGCCAGTTGTGCCGACAGTCGCGCTCACCTGACTCGCCATGTCACCGAGCTGTCCCGCACTCACACCGGCGTAATTGCCGGTGAGGATCAGCGATTTGTTGTAGCTGTCCTGCTCCTCACTGCCCCTGTAAAAAGCGTATGCCAGTCCGCCAACGGCGGCAGTGGCCAGCGCCAGCGGGCCGAGAATCGCCAGCAGGCCCGCCGCGCCTTCACCTGCACCGGCGCCCAACTGAGCAACAGCACGAACACCGCTTCCCCAGTCGCCGGACGACAGCGCATTCCCCAGCTGCACCACATTTTCCTGCGCCTGGCGCGAGCCGAGGCGCAACTTTTCGAAGCCGGTGGTGGTTTTATTGAGCTTGTCGTAATCCTTATCGATCTTGCCCAGCGCGGCGTTGTACTCGTCCTGGCTGATCCGGCCGGTATCCAAGTGTTTGCCCAGTTGCTCGACCTGAGTATCCAGCTTCGCCAGTGCAGCGCGGGCCGGGTCAATGGCGCCCAGCAGACTATTCAGGGCCTTCTGCTCATCCATCGTCGACTTGGCCAGCGCCACCTGCTGCTTGTCGAGCTGCGCAGAAATCTTGGCGGCCTCAGCCTCGCCATAGGCGCCGGTCTTGGTCAGCTTCGCCAATGCTTCCCGCTGTTTTGCCAGATCCTGCGTGGTCTTAGCGTTGGTAGAGAGCGATTTCTCCAGCGCCTGCATTTCGTTCATCAACGAAACGGCGGACTGCTCGGCGCGGCCGCCGGCCTTCGCCATTTCATCCAGGCTGGTTTTGGCCTGAATAGCGTCGGCCGAGTCGATCTTGACGCCGAGTTCTGCAATGTTCATCGACTCACCTTGAATAGATGCCCGCGTTTACGGGCTGTTTTCCCTTTCCTCTGCCATGACGCGCAGGGCTTCGCCTTCCAGCACCTGAAGGTCTGGGAAGATTTCAGCGAGTTTCTTTTTCTTGATGCCGAGGAAACCGGCCACGTCGCGGATGCTGCTGTAGTCGAGACCAGTTGCGCCGCCGGCGCCGACACGCCATTGAGTGGACATCCTGTTGAACAGGAGGAAAGCACGCCAAAGGCACGGCCAAACTTCGAATTCCTCTTCGATGTCCTCAGCGTCCAACCCGAATGCGGCAAGTTGCTCCGCACTCGGAGGAGGCTCATACATGGCGCGGGCGGCGCGAATCAGTTTCCCGTGCGGGCCTTGGCGTAGGCCGTTTGGTAAGCATTTACCACGGCCTCGGTTGCACCGTGGCAAGACGTCACCAGCGCCTTAATGCCCTCGTCGTCGAACTTGTCATCGAACTCCCAGCCAACAACCAGATCCTTGATCTGCTGCACTTGGTTTTCGGTGTCGACCGCAACGATCTGCGACATCGTAGGCTTGTCGCCGAACTGTTCGAGACTTTGCTTTTGTCGCTGATTCCATCCATCGAACAGCGCGGCAAGTTCGATGCGGTCTCGATATTTGAAGGTGAATTCCACCTTAACCGCCTCTTGGCCAACTACCGGGACCATCACCGCACCGGTGAATGTTGGCGCTTGCGCAATCTTGAACTTCGCCATGATCAGGCCCCGCCGCCAGCAGCGACCGGCGCGCGATAAGCGGTGATTTCAGCGTTGATGGTAAAGCCAAAGGAAACGGCCGCACCTTCGTTGCGCACCAGCGTCGGAGTTTTGTTGAAGGATGCATAACCGGCGTAATAGATCGTTTTGCCGTTGGGCAGCGACATACGCAAGATGCGCACTTCCTTCTCTCGATCGGCTTTATCCAGTTCTTCGTACCAGGCCAGGCTGTCATCGTCAGCCAGCTGGAAAGCGAACGCCTGCGCATTTTTGGTGGTCGGGATCTGCTTGTCACGGCGCGCTTCGAGCGGCGCGTAAGTCCAGTATTGCTGCTCGCCGCCGGACATGGAGTTGCCGATCACTTGGTTGACCGCTACCCAGCCGGTCACTTTCTTCGCGGTACCGCCGCTGATGCCATCGGGAAAGAAAGCCACGTTGGACGTGTCGATGCCTTCAAGGGTGAATGCGCCCGCCGCCGCGTTGGATACACGCACTGCGCGCTCGTTGATGTCCTCCCAGCCGGAGGTGATCAGAAGGATGTCGCCATTGACAAAGCCGTTTGCAGCGCTGGTGGCAACACCTGGGTTGGCGTTGCTGATTGCCGAAATCAGCTTGGCAGCGGCGAATCCGCTGGAAATCGAAAGCGTCGCCCCGTTGGGGAAGTAAACAGACATGGGTTTTCCTCTTTGCAGAAATGACAAAACCCGCTCAGAGGCGGGTTCAGGATTTGCCCAACGGGCGGGTTATGGCGTGGTGTCGGATCGGTATGAGAACGACAGCGGGACGGTGTAAGTAGAATCGCCAGTTATGCCTGGGCCGACATCTACAGGCGTCATCGGCGTAACTACGAAATCGTTCTTCACGTCGCGCACATAAAGCGGGAATAACGCGATTATTTCGGCGGCGATGGGGTTGATTTTTGCTTTCCCGGTGCCAGCCGGAGAAATAATGCTCACCTGAAACACACCGGTATACAGCCGGTGATCGCCGCTGAGCGTGTTGCTCGCCGTGTCGCCCGGGATAGTGAACGCCCGTAGATAGGTCTCGCCTGCCGCCGGTGTGTAGGCCATGTTCTCAAAAACGATTTTCAGCCTCTCCGGCCTGGCATTGTTCCAGGCGATCAGCTTTGCCTCGTAGATCGAGGCGATGATTGCATGACTCATACCTGGTTGTTCCTGATGGCCTCCAACACGATTTGCTGGAAGCGAGCCACGGTTACCCGAACCATGCCGCCGGGGGCTTGGGTCGAATGGCCGAACTCCAGCGGAATCGCATAGGGCAAATTGTTGATGATGTAGGCCATCTGGCCAGCGGTGAAGTCACTCATTGCGGCGACCAGCGCGGCAGTGGTTGCGGCGCCCTTTGGGTCCACCTCGTCAAATGTGACGTTTTCGACTACGCCGAGCGAAATGTGCCAGTTCGCACGGAACCGGCCGCCGGCGTAGCCTTCTGGCGCCGTGACGTCCATGCCGTCGTTAAGCTTGCGGCCTTTCTTGAGCCTGCCGCCCTTGGTCAGATTGGCCGAGTCGCTGCGCAGCACAGTGTTGTGTTCGTCGACAGCCTTGTTGTACTCGGAGGCAACTGTGTTCTGCGCCCAGATCTCCGGGGTGCCCACGGGAGACATGCGGATCAGGCTGCTGCCGACCTCAATGATGATCTCGCGCACACTGGCATCGATCGCTTCGCTGGTTTGCGCGGCGAACTCGGCCAAGCTCAGGGCGAAGCTGCCGGATTGAGCGGCCATGTCATTTCCTCAGTTGCGCCGTCCACGTTGCATCAGCGGGGTCCGCAGACACGTTCATCACCCGCAACCCGTTGACGATATCGCCGATGGCGGGCTCGGCGCGTACATCTGTTGGCGAGCCCGCCTCCGAAACGAACAGCTCGTTTTGCAGCACCAGTAGCTTCTTGTCGGTGGTCTGGATGAGAGACCCATCGATTTCCTTGGACAGGTAGCTACCCAAAACGCCGCGCCCCATGTAAGTGATGGTGATCTCCGGCGTCTCGCCACCCAGGTCAGGGTCATACTCGCCCGCAACCTTGCGTACGCCCTCCACTGGCTTTACCGCGTCGGCCAAACCGTCGGGGTCATCGAACGCCTCAGCCATTTCAGCCTGAATCTCTTCGCGCACACCCATGATCAGATCCTTTTCAGCATCATCACGCCGGAGCGCTTGATCCAAGGCGCCAGCAGCGCCAGGGCGAAGTTGACGCCCGCCGACTGATCGGTAGATCCGGCTACGTAGGTTTTGCTCACCGAAGTGCCGGACTGAGCCGAAACCGTCTTGCTCTGCACTTCCTTCTGAGTTGCCGCATACAACTTGCCCTCCGCCGCCTCTTTAGCGACCTGGGCGCCGGCTGTTTTGATCTCGATCGGAACCGGATCTGGAACAACCCGCTTGATCTTGGCCGTGAGCCAGGCGTTGGCCATGGTCACAGCAAGGACCGGATCACCGGCGCCGGCCCAGCCAGGACCCAGCGAAGCGTCAACATCGGCAACGGTGATGAAGTCGGTCATGTGCTTGTCCTTATTCCGCTGGCACCAGGGCCTGCAGGTCTTCTTTCTTGGCGGCTGGGTCGAAGGCGATGCCCTTCGCCGTCAGCCAATCTTTCAGCTCGGGGACCTTCATTTTCAGAGGGTCGGTTTCGGCATTTTCTGTCTCCTTGCCGTCCGAAACTTTGATGCCCGCCGCTTCGTATGCATCGTAAATTTCAGGCGCATCACCCTCGATGACCACCTCAGTGGCAGTGCCAATGACGCCGAAGAATTCGCTCAGCAGGCGGTAGCAAACGCCGCGCTCTTTGCCCGGTTTGTTCGTATAGATAACTTTCATGAGTCACCTCAAATGCAGCCCGGCGCCCTTGCAGACGCCAGGGTAAGTGAAGGCCGGATTAGGGCGTGGTGGTACCGCTGATGACGGCGGCGAATGGGACCTGCTTGCGGCTGAACACGCGCTCCCAGTTCGCAGCAGCGGCATACTGGGTCGCGGTGGGGCTGAGGTTCTGAGCTTCGGAACCTTTCCAGCTGAAGCCAGCAGGCTGGAGAATGTACGTCTTCCGCTCCCACAGCACCTCTGCGCCACCGCCGTTACCGCCGCCCGGTTTGCGCTCAATCTCCACCGGCACCTTCGGCGTGCCTTCGCCGTAGCCGAACGCGCCTTGGCCGAAGAACACCGACAGGTACTTGCCAGCGCCGTACACCAGGCCATCGTCCATGAACACCGGCTTACCCAGGTAGGTCGCCAGGATGATCTTGCCGTCGGAGTCGCGCAGATACTCGATGAGGTCCTGCTTGACCATCTGGTTCATCACTACCGAGTGCACGCCGATCGCGCCGAACTGGTCGGCCGCATCGCCGGCAGTGAAAGCGGCATCCTGAAACGCGTTCGCGCTGATGGTCGCGCCTGCGTCGATCACCATGTCGCCGCCGTTATTGGCAATGTTCGAGGCGATAATGCCGCGCGCTGCGCCAAGAGCGTAGCGCTGCCACTGGCGAGTCCAGTAGGTGCCGAAGCGGTTGCGGATCTGCTGCTGAGGCTCGCTGTTCGCCAGTTCGGCGGTCAGGTCGGCCACGCCATAACCTTTGTTGAGGTACAGGACGCGAGCACGCATGCTGTCCTGAGTGACTTTGCCGACTTCGCCCTGGTCATTCGGGTCATCGTTGCTGATGTTCGGGGCTTCATCAGCATTGAGATCCTGCCAGTAGCTGATCTCGGCGGTGCCTTGGCTGCCGGAAGCGATAGCGTCCAGGACAGGCGAGCGGGTGACGATGCCCGACTCGTAGACAGCGGTTTTTTCGGGGCTATTTACCGGCTCCAGCGAGGCGTAGTAGTCACCGACGAAGATGTCGGTCAGTTGGGTAGTTGCCATGAATTAGGTTCCTTTGGTGGCCTGGATTTTCTTGAACAGCTCGGGGTTGTCGCGGGCGATCGCAGCGCGCTCGGTTTCCGTGTACTCGCCCCATTTTTTCGTGGCCTTGCCACCTTGATCGCCGGTCGGACCGGCACCCTGAGCCCTTGGCCACAGGTGTGTTGCTGTTTCACGCAG